>Ga0182027_10013882_pt1 | contig 11183 bp, 13 predicted proteins | sample 712E1DmetaG_FD_121300 | JGI IMG/M metagenome (GOLD analysis project Ga0182027, IMG submission 121300) | Permafrost microbial communities from Stordalen Mire, Sweden - 712E1D metaG (Illumina Assembly) | ecosystem: Environmental > Terrestrial > Soil > Wetlands > Permafrost | place: Sweden...
GCCGCCGGCTTCCTTCAGATTCCTCCTCACGAAGGACACCCTTGCCTTTAGCTAACACTTCCTACTGCCAAGTGTGTTCGGGTCTTGCACCCTATAGTCATCGCCCATGCCGGGCGCACTAAAGTAGGCCTGCATGATTGCGGGCCTTTTTTATCAGGAATAATTATCAGGTGATAATTCTTTCTCATTCATTGAATAGTTATATTTTTGCAAAAACAAATTTGTGAAAACCCGATACTTCATATTTATCTCATATAAAGGCACTTCCTACCATGGCTGGCAGATACAGCCTAATTCAGTAACTGTGCAGAAGATTCTGGATGAAGCATTGACCGTTGTACTTAACGAAAAAATATCGACTATTGGTGCAGGAAGAACAGATACCGGAGTTCATGCGATATACTTCTGTGCACATTTTGACAGTATATCACCTGATCTTTTATCACTGGGAAACCTGATTTTCCGACTTAACCAATATCTGCCCTCCGATATATCCGTTTTCTCATTAAAAAAAGTAGTTCCCGATGCAAGCGCAAGATACAGCGCTACTTCAAGGACTTACAAATATTATATATCAAGGATAAAGGATCCTTTTTCACTTTATTCAAGCTGGTACCTTCACGGAAGTATTTATATTGATTCAATGAATGAAGCATGTCATTTGCTTTTGAATCATTCCGACTTTACAAGCTTCAGCCGGCTTCATTCGGGTTCAAAATCCAATATCTGTAAGATTTATAGTGCCGTCTGGAAGGAATCAGATAACCGTATTGTATTTACAATTAAAGCCGACCGTTTTCTCAGGAACATGGTTAGAGCTATTGTCGGAACAATGGTAGAAGTTGGTTTTGGGAAAATGGATCTAAAAGAATTTGAAGATATTATCCTTGCGAAGGACCGTTGCAAAGCCGGCAAATCTGCCCCTGCGAAGGGGTTGTTTCTGGCGGATATTGAATATCCGGAGGAGATATTTATTTAAAATCAATTAATTGCAAGGACCATAATAAATGCGTAATTGTTCTGTAGAGACGCCCAAATTGGGCGTCTCTACATTCGCCCGTATAAGTTTGTGACCTTGCCGTAAACAGTATTTAGATACATTAAAAGTGAAGTTACAAACTTCGCTTAGCCTGTCTTATTGATTTAGTATTCGTCAGGCAGTTCTTTCAGCTGGGCCAGGGTAAATACCGGACCATCTTTGCATACGTAAACCTTACCCACATTGCAACGACCGCATTTCCCAAAGCCGCATTTCATGCGATTCTCAAGAGTAGTAAAAATATTTTCATCTGCAAAGCCCAGTTTTGCCAGTACAGGAAAAGTATATTTTATCATTACCGGGGGTCCGCAAACAATGGCTATTGTATCTTTTGATGATGGGGCAATTTTCTCTACTATAGTCGGAACAAAACCTATCTCCCCTTGCCAGTCAGGAGATTCACCACCCGGATCAACTGTAGTTACCAATTTAACATCCTTTCTAAGCTCCCAGTCTTTAAGCTCATCTTTATATACCAGGTCCTTTACAGTTCTTGCTCCATATATAATTGTTACATCTTTGAAATTCTCCCTAAGGTCGAGTGCATTCCATATAACGCAACGCATCGGAGGCAATGCTATACCGCCGGCAATAAAAAGAAGGTTTTTGCCTTTCCATTCATCAACAGGAAAAATATTGCCGTATGGCCCTCTAAAACCTATTATGCCCCCCTCTTCGCATCCTGAAAGTGCATTTGTAACCTTCCCGGTTTGCCTGAAAGTAAATTCAATATATCCTTTCCTTGTTGGTGGGGAAGCGATACAGAAAGTAGATTCACCAACACCGTAAACAGAATATTCTCCAAACTGACCGGCTTTATAGGAAAACTTATCCTGGTCTGCTTCATTAACAAATTTTAGCATGAAAGTTTTTACTCCAGGCGCCTCATAAGTAATCTTCTCGATCCTCATAAGATAAGGCATATATAAATTATCCATCATATTGTAACCTCCTGAATAGAAATTAAATGTTCCAGAATATTCATATCAACAGGACATGCCCTTGAACATCGTCCGCAACCGGTACAGCCATAAACTGACAACCTTTCAGGCATGTAAGAAAACTTATGCATTATCCTCTGTCTCCACCTGGAAGATTGCACTTCACGTGGGTTATGTCCCGATGTATGGATTGTGAAATGAGAAAATCCGCAAGAATCCCAGCACCTAAGGCGTGAACCTTTTTTCCCGTGAGCTTCATCCTGAATGTCAAAACAAGCGCATGTTGGACAAACATAGGCACATGCTCCGCAACCCAGACATCTCAGGGATTGTTCAATCCACTCTTCACTTTCAAAAAATTTATCGAGCTTTGTTGTGATTTCTTCATGATTAAATCTTACAGGAACCTCTGCCAGATATTTCTCTTTCTCAGTGCTGTCCGATTTTTCAAAAAGAGCTGACGCCTGATTTACTATACTTTGCCCTTTTTCGGTCAAAATTTCAGCCAGGTAATCGCCATCTTCTCCCAAACGGGTGAATAAAATGTCGCTTCCGGCTGTATTTCCTGGGTTTCCGCCTACTGAAGTACAGAAACAGTATTCATCTGCTTTATTGCAGCTGAATCCAAAAACCGTAACCTTCGATAAACGGTTATTATAAATTTCGTCTTTATAATCCCAGTTAAAAATTGAACTAAGCTCTCCTATTCCTATTGCATCGCATGGTCTTACACCCCAGAGAATTACTTCCGGAATATCTTTAAGATCTATTCCTTTTACCGACATTCCCTCTTTATTCTTCGAATAGTCCAGTATCTTTTCAGTGCGGGGAAATGCTATATCCTTTGATGATTCTGTTGTCTGGATATATCCGGTTGAAATCCCAGCAAAGCTTTCTGCATTCCGGAAAGTGGTCTTCCCGTTCTTTGAGAAAGGAGCATAGATAGTTTTACTGTTCTGCTTTAAGATATCGAAAAGCTTTTCCAGTGAGTTTTTCCTGATTAATCGCTTATCAATATTCATATTTTATTGTATAAAATTTTCTTTATCATCAGCTTTAAATGTTGACATGAGATGATCACCCTTAAGGGCAGGCTGATAACCTCCAAAGTGCTCCTTCGCATCCATGAGCATCTTCTTAGTCAGCAGGTTTATTGGTATTGAAAGAGGACACGCGTTATAACAGGCATCACAATCAATGCAACGGCCTGTGAGATGAATAGCCCGCATAAGATGCCACTCGAGGTTCCCAAGCTCATGCGAAGGAACCGGGATCCACTGAGGCTGGTTAAAATCAACCGTACACCGGTGACAGTAGCACATCGGACATGCAGCACGGCATGCATAACATTTGAAGCAGGGAGAAAGCTCGTCTATCCAGAATTTCCAACGCTCAGCACTAGTCATCTTTTCCAGCTTGGCGAGCATCTCTTTATTACGTTCATCGATTTCAATCTGGTACTGATGAACAAATGTTTCTACTTCAACCAGATTCGCAAATTCGATTAACTTGCTTTCCGGTGTGATTCCGAGAACGAGCAGATTATCATCGTTTACCTGGAACTCTGAAGCTAGCTGAATTATGCTGCGCATCACGGGCAAAGTGGCTGCAACAGCCATTTTCCCCTTTTCCTTAACTTCTTTTTTGGTAATATAAGCTGCCAGATTCTGAATGCAACGGCTATCAAAAATTAATTTATCGGCGTCTTCAGCTTTTTCTACAAAAATGGCGCGGGTTTTATTGCCTGTGCCCTGCTCATAACCAATCACAACTTTCACTGCAGCTGATTCGATAAGCTCTTTAGCGCGTTTAATTAAATCAACCATGGCTCACCTCCTTTTCAGGGTATTTGGCTACTTTTTTATATTCGGTGTAAGGTCCTAATTCACGTATTGAAGCAACAGTAGCATTAACAATATCTGCCCATTTGGCTCCTTCTGCTGCCGAGACCCACGAGAACTTTATGCGTTCCGTATCAATTCCTGTGAAATCACATAATGATCTGAACATTATCCATCTTCTCCTGGCATGAAAGTTTCCCGATGTATAATGACAATCATTCGGATGACAACCCGATACTATAATACCATCTGCACCTTCATCAAAAGCTTTCAGCAAAAGCATATAATCTATGCGCCCGGTACACGGAAACCTTATAATGCGAACATTTGAAGCATATTTGATACGACTGGTGCCGGTCAGGTCCGCTCCTGCATAAGTGCACCAGTTGCAGACAAAAGCAACAATTTTTGGTTCAAATTCAGCCATTAGGAATTGATATTTAATAAGTGTCTTATATTTTTAATCATATCGCCTGAAAATAAATAAATTAAAATTTAAGATTCCTTATAGTCATACAATATATTAATATTCATTTAATAAAGCCATAACTTCGGTATACATCTCTTCATGTGTATAGCCCTGTATATCAATTGATTTTGTGCGGCAAAATGCAACACATGTACCACATCCCTGGCATAATCCCGGATTAACTTTTGCAATTGATTTTATAACTTCGCCATTCCGATTCTTTATTTCTTCCTTCCCGATAGCCTGATAGGGACATGCTGAAACGCAAAGGAAGCAACCCACGCACGATGAATAAACAGGGGGAGCCTGTCGGTTCACAACGGCAATTATCGGCTCGCGTGTAAGTTCATCCTGAGAAAACAAACCGGCCACTTTAACTGCAGCTCCTGATGCCATTGCAACTGATTCGGGAATATCCCTGGGTGCCTGGCAAGCTCCTGCAAGAAAGATACCTGCCGTGTTTGTTTCCACAGGTTTCAATTTAGGATGAGCCTCAGCAAAAAATTTATAGGGATCGTATGATATATGCATTTTCTGTGCGAGTTCTTCAGCACCGTCATTGGCAATACCGGCTGTAGCAAGTACAACCATATCAGCTTCAATTTCCACAGGCATGGCATTCAGAAGAGTATCAACACCATTTACTATCAGTTTGCCATTCTTTTCGTAAATCCTTGAAACCCTGCCGCGTACATAATTGACACCATCGTCTTCAATTGCTCTTCTGACAAATTCCTCATACTGCTTCCCTCCTGCCCTGATATCCATATAAAATACATATGATTTTCCTCCATGGACCTTATGCTGATAAAGCATAGCATGTTTTGCAATATACATACAACATATTTTGGAACAGTAGGGAATACCTTTTGCAGGATCGCGCGATCCTGCACAGGCTAGGAAGACTATTTTTTCAGGAATTTTCCCGTCAGATGGCCTCCTGATCTCTCCCAAAGTAGGACCTGAGGCTGATGCCAGTCTTTCAAACTGCAAGCCGGTTATAACATCAGGATATTTGCCATATCCGTATTCGGGGAAAAAATCAGGTTGTTTTATGGTAAATCCGGTAGCGATCACAATTGCGCCTATTTCCACTTCCATTATCTGATCTTCCTGGTCAAAACGAATCGCACCCGTCGGACATACTATTTCACAAACTTTGCATTTGCCTTTAATATAATAGGTGCAGTTTTTTCTATCGATCACAGGCTTATTGGGAACAGCCTGAGGAAATGGAACATATATTGCAGTTCTTTTGCCAAGTCCTTCATTAAATTCGCTCGGTATTTTCTTTACCGGGCATTTGGTTGTACACTGGCCGCATCCGGTACAGAGCTTTTCATCGATGCTTTTTGATTTCCTTCTTATTTTGGCTTTGAAATTTCCAATGAACCCTTCGAGGCTTTCAAGTTCAGCATAGGTATATAATGTAATATTCGGATGCTGAGCAACTTCGACCATCCTGGGAGTAAGAATACACTGTGAACAGTCGAGTGTAGGGAATGTTTCCGATAATTGCGACATGTGTCCACCTATTGAAGGATCTCTTTCAATCAGAATCACTTTATGACCTGTATTGGCAATATCGAGACTTGCCTGAATGCCGGCAATTCCACCGCCAATTACAAGGGCCGTTTTGGTGACTGGCACCTTTATTTCGTTGAGCGAATGATTATACTTTACTTTTTCTACCAGGATCCTGACAAGATCAATTGCTTTTTCAGTTGTAGCTTCACATTTTTCATGTACCCATGAACAATGTTCCCGCAGGTTGGCCATCTCGCACATAAAAGGATTTAATCCTGCCTCGGCACAGGCCTTTCTGAAAGTAGGTTCGTGCATTCTTGGTGAACAGGATGCAACTACTACTCCGGTAAGTCCTTTTTCCTTAATTGCGCTTTTTATGAGATTCTGTCCCGGGTCTGAACACATATATTTATAATCCACACTGAAAGCTACTCCGTCATAATTGCCGGCTGTTTCTGCTACTTTGGCGCAATCAACTGTGGCGCTTATATTTTCACCGCAATGACAGACAAATACTCCAATTTTTGACATATAATTGCTTGATATACTTATAAATGATCAAACTGTTACTTTCACAAAATGTCTCTGAAGGCCAAGAGCCTTCCTGTCGAGACCAAGAGCAAGCCCGATAGCCTGCGTTATGTACAGGACGGGAATATCAACTTTTTCACCCAGATATGAGTCAATTTCATTACGGCGCATATCGAGATTAGAATGGCACATGGGGCAGGCAACGATTACTGCTTCAGCACCTCTGTCTTTAGCATCACCTATTATTTTACCCGAGAGCCTGCCAACTGAGCTGGTCCTTGAAACTGACAAGCCGGCACCGCAACATTCAGTTTTAAAAGCCCAGTCTATAGGTGTTGCTCCTGCCTTTAGCATCAAAACATCTAATGTCTGAGGATCTTCTTCCCGATCGAATTTTAATATCTCATGCGGCCTTACTAGAAGGCACCCATAATAGCAGGCAACTTTATGATCAAAAGGTTTTACAACCCGGCCTTCCAGGTTTGGTGTAATATATTTATCGAGCATCTGGACGATATTTAAAACAGTTACCGATCCGGTATACTCAAGACCATTAGCTTCGGTTATAGCTTTTAGAGCCGGGTCCTTCGATAACTCATGTATTGTAACCGTAAGTCTGCTGTAACACGCTGCACACGGAACAACTATTTCAGTCAATCCTTGCTTTTCTGCAAGAGAAAGAATTCTTGCCGGAAGTGCCAGGGAAAGCTCCTTATTCATATTATGAGCTGCAGTTGCCCCGCAGCAATTCCAGTCATTGATTTCCTCTAAATTGATGTCGAAAGCTTTTGCTACTGCAAGAACCGACTCGGCATATTCACGTGAGGATCCTTTGAGAGAACAACCTGGATAAAATCCTAAAGTCATATATTTAGTTTTTATTCTTTTTATTTGATTTTCTGAAGATTGAGGCCATCCCTGAACGATCTTTTATCAACTCAGGAATAATATTCAGCTTACCCCGCTTCATCATTTTTGGTGCGAGCGCAAGATCGTCAAAAATTTTTAACGTCCTGGTTTTATAGTCAACAAATAAGCCGATTTCATAAAGTCTGCCTGTGTATTTAATTGAGTCGAGAAAAGATTTATGAAAAGCCACAATCTCTTTTGCCTTTGGATTTGCTTTTTTCTCATTTAATGATTTTTCCCTTAAGAAATCCATCATTTTTGGAATATCAATACTCATTGGGCAACGTGCAAAACACATTTCGCATGTAAGGCATACCCAGATAGTGAAAGAGCGCAGGACTTTTTCTTCAAGAACCGGATCGCCCGTCTGCAACATCCTCATAATCACACTCGGAGGATAATCCATCTCTTCTGAAAGCGGACAACCTGCAGAACATTTCCCGCACTGGTAACAATGGGTAACTTTTACCTCTGTATGCTCCAGCACTTCTCCTCCAAGTCCTGATATTCCTGACTGATGCGTATCTGAACTCATGATATTCTTATTAATACTTAATATAAATCACATTTTTGATGGCGCACAAAAATAACCATTTTTACTGCTCTAATTACATGAAAAAAGTCATATTACGGATTTCATAAAAATCATGTAAAACCTCTGATCACCTTTTCAGACCGTAACATTCATCTAATCTGTGAAATAAATAACAGTACTTTTTTTGCCAATGTGATAAATATCACCTTTAACAGATGTTAATCATTTCACAAAACAAAAAAAAAATCTAATTTTGTGCGGCTTAAACCTAATCTAATTCTGTATTTCTATGAATAATGAATGGTTAATTCTTTTTTTCTTAGTTGGAGCAAGCTTTGTAGGATTAGTTCTGATCTTCTCTGGAATAGTAGCTCCCAAATCAACAAATCCTCAGAAATTTGAACCATATGAATGTGGCATCCCTACCGAGGGCGTTACATGGTTGCAATTTAATGTAGGTTATTATCTTTTTGCCATACTCTTTCTCGTTTTTGATGTTGAAACAGTCCTTGTATTTCCCTGGGCTGTAGTAATGAAAGAAACCGGGATGGCTGCATTTGTCGAAATATTAATATTCTTTTTTATACTGGGCCTTGGATTACTCTATGCCTGGAAAAAACATGCTCTTATATGGGAATAAAAGGAATGAAGAGGGAAGATTTTGGGGATAATGAAAGCCTTGATCTTCTTAATGAATCCGGCACCAATATTCTGCTTACAACAATTGATGACGTAATAAACTGGGGAAGAAAGAATTCTCTGTGGCCACTTACTTTTGCAACAAGATGTTGTGGTATTGAGATGATGGCTGCAGGTGCTGCACGACACGACTTCGCCAGATTCGGGATGGAAGTATACAGAGCCAGCCCGCGGCAGGCAGATGTTATTGTTGTGGCAGGAACCATTGTTCATAAAATGGCCCCTGTATTGAAACGTTTGTACGATGAGATGTCTGAGCCGAAGTATGTTGTCGCAATGGGTGCATGTGCAATTTCAGGCGGACCATTTTTCCTTAATTCATACAGTGTTGTAAAAGGAGTCGAGCATGTGATCCCAGTGGATGTTTATGTACCCGGTTGCCCCCCAAGGCCAGAGGCATTATTGTACGGAATGCTTCAGTTACAGCGCCTGATTGAAACGCAGACCATTAAATCAAGGAAAGCAAGAAACATATCTCACGATTATAAATAATGCCCGGTAAATTCCGGAAATCTTATTATCAATGGATAAAATACAACTTGGAGAATTTATTAAATCGATTGCCGGTGACGCAGAAATCAGGGATGGTAAGCAATATCTCGAAATAATGGTTCCTCCTTCATCGCTATATAAGCTGGCAAGGCAATTAAAAGAAAATGCAGATACGCAATTTGATTTTCTTTTTTGTCTTACCGGAGTCGATTGGGGACCTGATCTTGGAGTTATTTATCATATGAGGTCGACAATATATAATCATACTGTGGTTCTTAAAACCCGTACTTCTGACAGAGAGAATCCAATACTTGATTCAGTTACAGATATATGGCAGACAGCTGAATTCCATGAAAGGGAAGCATATGACCTGCTGGGTATTAAATTTAAAAATCATCCTGACCTTCGCAGACTATTCCTCGACAAATCATGGGGTTTCCCCTTGAGGAAGGACTATGTTGATGATATAAATATCGTTACAAAGTAATTTATGGAAGAAAAGTCAATAATCACCACTCCTGACGAATTACAGGAATACTTTATCAATATGGGACCTCAGCATCCTTCAACTCACGGAGTGCTGAGGCTTTTGGTTTCGCTTAAAGGTGAAATGGTCAGGAACATTCAGCCTCATGTAGGGTACATCCACAGCGGTATAGAAAAGATGTGCGAAAGCCTGACCTACCCGCAGATTATACATCTTACCGACAGGATGGATTATATTTCTGCTCATATAAACAATGAGGCAGTATGCCTGAATGTTGAGAAAGCTCTTGAGATAGATATTCCTGACAGGATCAAGGTTATACGTACCATAATGTCTGAACTTACCCGATTACAGTCACATCAGCTCTGGTGGGCATGTTTCGGCATGGATCTTGGCGGGCTTACCTGCTTCTTTTATGGGCTCCGGGACAGGGAAAAGATATTAGATATTTTTGAGGAGACTTGCGGAGGCCGTATGATAGTGAGCTATAACTGTCCGGGTGGATTAATGTATGATATTCATCCCAATTTTCAGAAAAGAGTCAAAGATTTCATAAAGTATTTCAGGAAAATATTACCCGAATATGATCAGTTACTGACCGGTAACGTGATTTTTCACGAAAGAAGCAAAGGGATAGGAATACTTACAAAGGAAGATGCAATCTCTTATGGTGTTACAGGTCCGACCGGCAGGGCTTCAGGTTTTTCGTGCGATGTAAGAAAACATGAACCATATAGCGCATATGACAGGGTGGAGTTCAAGGAGATCCTGTTGACAGAAGGCGATACTTTCAGCAGATATGTTGCCCGTATAGAAGAGATGTGGGAATCTATGAAAATAATTGAGCAACTGATAGATAATATTCCTGAAGGACCTTATGCAGTAAAAATGAAGCCAATTATAAAACTGCCCGAAGGTGAATACTATCAGAGAGTTGAAACTGCACGTGGGGAGTTGGGAGTATTTATAATCAGCGACGGTAACAAGAATCCGTACCGTGTAAAATTCAGATCTCCTAATTTTTCAAATCTTTCGGTTCTGAACCACATAGCGAGCGGTTTTAAAATAGCTGACCTTGTGGCTATTGGTGGTTCGTTGGATTTGATAATTCCGGATATTGACAGGTGAGATCCCCCGCCCCCCATGAGGAGGTTGATGTTTTACAAGTCCCCCCGTGGGGGGATTTAGGGGGTAAAAATTAAGGAGGAAACAAAAACGATAATCGCAAAACAAGAAATGTAAAACAGTAAATGAAAAATCAATTTATGCTACCTGACATTGTCACAGTAAATAATTCCCCTTCGCTTTCAGTCCCATGGTGGAAAGTCATTTATGATTTTTCCGCCCTGACAAAATGGGTCGATACCAGCCTTCATGGTTCTATGTCATCTTTTTGGGCTACAATCACAGAAATGTTGATTATTGGGGTATTAATCCTTCTGTTTTATGCTCTTGTCGGACTGTTTCTTGTTTACGCTGAAAGAAAAGTTTGTGCCTTTATGCAGAACAGACTTGGGCCGAACAGAGTAGGCCCTTTCGGGATTTTCCAGACGATAGCCGACCTTTTCAAACTGCTGTTCAAAGAGCTTATTCCGATAAAGAATGCCGATGGTTTCCTTTTTAACCTCGCACCTTTCATTGTTATTATTGCTTCGTTTATGGCCATAGCAGCCATTCCTTTTGCAAAGGGGTTGCACGCAATTGATCTTAATA
>Ga0182027_10013884_pt1 | contig 11182 bp, 12 predicted proteins | sample 712E1DmetaG_FD_121300 | JGI IMG/M metagenome (GOLD analysis project Ga0182027, IMG submission 121300) | Permafrost microbial communities from Stordalen Mire, Sweden - 712E1D metaG (Illumina Assembly) | ecosystem: Environmental > Terrestrial > Soil > Wetlands > Permafrost | place: Sweden...
AGCTGCCTCTTCATCGAAAGTGATATACACAAGCTCTTTATATAAAGCGACAATTGCCAAAAGAACGAATACGCCTGTAACAAGGATAATGTAAACATCGCTTTGTTTTACCGTAACAATGCTCCCAAAAAGATAATTAAATAAATCAACACTAAATCCATGGGCAAGACTGATAATAACGACCGCTAAAGCTAAGCTTCCTGAAAGAAAAATTGACAACGCTGATTCCCCATACACTTTTTTGGAAAGTCGAAGCTTCTCAATTGCAACTGAAGAAATTACCGATGCTCCAATGGCTGTAATCAATGGATTGATTCCTAATAAAAGCCCTATGGCAACGCCGGCTAGGGATACGTGGGAAAGAGTATCGGCAATAAGAGAATATCTTCTAAGCACTAAGAAAATACCGATTAAAGGCGCTATCGCTCCGATAATAAGGCCGACTTCCAAAGCCCTAATCATAAAACCGTATTGAAATAAATTAAGCATCGCTGTGAGTTCCTTTCCCTGACAATTTTTCAAAATACTCGCTTTGCATAAATGTTTTCGGAATACCGTAATAGACAAGAGTTCTGTTAATATATGCAATCTCCGTTGATTCATGACCAACGATATCTAATTCATGCGATGCAAGGACTAAGGTTAAGTTAAATTCTTTATTAAGTTTTTGTAAGAGGGAGTAGAACTGCTTTTGCGTTTTAACGTCAATTCCGACGGTTGGTTCATCCAAAACAATTACTTCCGGGTCTCCGGCTAAAGCACGGGCGATAAATACACGTTGTTGTTGTCCTCCGGATAAATCCCCAATCAATCGATCTCTAAAATCCCACATTTCAACTTGTTCTAAAGCTATGCGAACCTTTTCCCTATCTTTGTTGTTAGGAAAACGCAGTAATCCTAATTTAGGATACCTTCCCATGATGACGACTTCTTTAACTGTCATCGGGAAGTGGGGATCAACGTGTGTAACTTTTTGAGAGATATAACCGAATTTTGGCCAATCCTTAAATTTCTCAATTTCAGTACCGAAGAGAAGAATTTTTCCTTTTGTCGGAGTTAAAAGTCCAAGCATTAACTTTAAAAGAGTTGATTTTCCTCCTCCGTTAGGACCGATAACACCCAGATAGTCGCCCTTATGAATGGCCAGTGAAACATCCTTAATTACTACCTCTTCTCCGTAAGAGAAGGAAACATCCTGAAACTCAATAATGTTTTGTGTGTGATTTATTTCTTGCATTGAAGTGCATCTTGCAAAGCGGCAAGATTATCTTTCATTACAGTGAGGTAAGTATGACCTGCTTTAAGATCGTTACTTGTGATTCCCTCAATTGGATCTAAAACCATTGTTTTTGCTCCGGTTTCATTAGCGATAGTCTCTGATAACTTCGGACTAACCAAGCTTTCAAAGAATATAATTTTTATGTCTTTTTGTTTTACTAAATTTGCAACTTCTGCAAGTTTTTGAGAAGATGGTTCTTCATCGGGTGATACTCCACTTATTGCAATTTGGTTTATTCCATATGTTGCGGCAAGGTAACCAAAGGCTGCATGAGATGTAACAAAATCTTTCATCTTACAACTACTCAACCCAGCTTTATATTCAGTATTTAACTGATTTAACTCGCTTTCCAATTTTTTAGCATTTGCTTGAAAATATGCTTTATCAGCAGGATCTATTTTTTCAAAACCCTGCTCAATAGCTGCTGCTTCTTTTTTTGCAAGAACTGGATCAAGCCAAATGTGAGGATCTTGTATAGTTTGCCCGTTTTCGTTTAGTTGTTTATTTGCAAGTCCGTTTCCGGCAGTCACAATTAATGTGTTTGTACCTTGAAGTTGGTCTTTTATTTTATCTCCCCAAGGTTCTAATTTCCCCCCGTTTAAAACTAGCATGTTACTTTGGTTAATTCTTACCACGTCTTGCGTAGTCGGTTCATAATCATGAGGTTCGGCAGCGGCCGGAGTAATGCTCATAACCTCTGCTTTATCTCCTCCAATTTGCGAAGCAAAGAAATACATAGGATAAAAAGAAGCAGTAATTTGCAGTTTTCCACTGCTAGTTTTTCTAGTTGCTCCAAGATTGAAAAGTAAAACTGCTGTAAATGCTAAAATTAATATTCCTAATAAAATTGTTAATCGTTTATTCATATTTATATCCTTGGCTTGTCAACGGAATTATTTCTGACAATCTTCGCAAATACCGAAAAATTCTAAAGCATGATCTTTAACCTTAAACTTCTTATCTTTGTAGATCTTATCTTCCATTGATTTTAAGAAATCTCCTTCTACTTCTTCAACCTTGCCACAATTAGTACAAATCAAATGATGGTGGTGTCTTTTATTTGACAACTCATACCTTGCTTTACCTTCTTGAAACTGAATTTGTTTAGTAATCCCCTTTTGTAAGAAATCATTCATCATTCTAAAAACAGTTGCGGGATTTGTATCAATATCTTCTTTTTTTAAATAGTCTAAAATCGAATTAACATCAACCGGCTGGTCAACTGATTCTAAGAATTTCATCACAGCAATTCTGGCCGGAGTAGCTTTAAGCGAAACCTCCTGCAGTTCGTCTTTACAATTATGTTGTTTAAAAAAACTTACCATATGTGATTAATGTGTTACGTTAAATGCGAGCAACTTGCATAGTATATGCAACTTAGTTGCATTTGTCAAGGAGTGTTCTAGTTGTTTTCGAAGCTCGCAAACGTTTCGTCTTCTTTCTCCCAAGTTACCGCCACGGATTTAACGTCTGAAATAATCGGCCCTTTTTCGCAGATCTTGATTAATGATTCAATTTTCTCCTTTGAACCCTGAGCCAACACTTCTACCCTTCCATCCGTCAGATTTTGCGCCCAACCTGTCAATTCCAATTTCCGGGCGTTTGATTTCACAAAACCCCGAAACCCTACCCCTTGCACAAAACCCAAAATATAAATTCTGGCTTGCATATTACTTCTTTATCTCTGAGGTCTTATTAGTCTTTAGTTGTTTTAATTTCCAAAGAAATAAAGCCACTTTGTTATCCGCAGTGCTGTCTTTTACAAACGAAAGTGCTTGTTCTAAAACAGAGCGGTGGTTGGTTTTTGCCAAACGGATCCACATTCCCCTATTTTTGTAGTCATCCATTTCTTCCGCCAAATGAATTCCGAAAGACTGAAATTCCCGGGAAATATATTTATCTTTGGTGGGATTAAAATTCTTTAAAATTTGTGAAACTTTCTGCATTATTTCGTATTGAAGCGGTTCATGGCTTTTTCCAAGCCTTTTTCCAAGGAGTCTTCGATTGCTTTTTTCCCTTTTTTTATAATTTCCCTTGCTTTTCCTTTTTCGCCTTCGGAAAATTCTCCCAAAACATAATTATCAATTGCTTTTACTTTTCTGTCGTAAATTTTTTCATGCTGAGCACCGATTCCAATTCTAAACCTCCAGAATTTGTCAGTTCCCAAAAGTTCCATTATCGATTCCACTCCTTTATGCCCGGCCGATGCTCCTCCAAACCTTATTTTCATACTACCTAACGGTAGATCAACTTCGTCATGAACTATCCAAATATCATCCGCGGCAATTTTATAAAATTTGGCTAATGAGGAAACTGCCAGTCCTGAACCATTCATGTAGGTCAGTGGTTTTACCAGTAAAACCTTTTCCGCTTCTCCTTTTTTAGGCTGCCAGGTAATTTCCGCGAACTGACTCTTAAACTTTTTTTCTTCCTTCCATAGGTTTTGTGTAGATGAGGAAAAATCCTTTAAAAAAGCTTCAACAATCATGAATCCAAGATTGTGTCTGGTTTTTTCATGTTTTAAACCGGGGTTACCAAGTCCTACTATTAATTTCATACATTATATTTTAACACTTTTAAACAAAAGCGCTGTAGTTTTTAACTATATAAAAATATGCTTAAATAATAAGCAATCTATCAAGATTACCCTACAAATTAAATCTATTTATAATAGGATTTAACTTGATATAAGAAATAATAACCGATTAAGAATGCGAGTACAGCTGATATGACCTCTGAAACACTAAGCCTTACCACAGAGCTTAAAACATCTAAGAGAAGGGCATAAAACATTAAGTTCCAACCCTTTTCTTTTCTTGCTTTAAGAGGCGCGAAAGCTAAAAACTCTATCACTCCAGCTACTAATAATAGTACTGCCGCAACGATCCACATCACTGCAAAACCACCTGCTCCGGCCATCATCGCAAACGGAGAAAGGAAAGACCCTAAACCAAATAAGCTTACTGCACCAACTACTAAAAGAATTCCGCCGATTAAAGCTAACCATGGAGCAAAATTTACTATTAAATCTGTCCATTTCCTAGGTAATGCAGGCACTTTGGCGTAGGTTTCATCAAGGGTTTTGAGTAATGGTTGTAATTGTTTGTTCATTAAATATCACCTCCTTTCTTAAACTATGACTAGCGTATCTTGCCGCAATTTAAAAGTCAATTCCCAATTGGCTTTTTGCTTCTTCTTGTTGCTCGGTTGTTTTCTTGTCGTCCCAAATCTTCACAATTCCGTACTGCCCGTCAAACCCCGGCAAAATTACAATATTTCCGCGTCTTACCTTATCTACCCCTTCAGCAACTCTTGGACCTGCTTCTCTTTCCAAATCATGAACCGGAGTTTTCAGTAAAACATTTAGTTCCGAACCGAATTTAACACATAGTTCATCAAACAAGTCCTTCACTTTTTGAGAAGAAACAGTTGAATGCAGGCTTTCGGCAATAATCTCATTTAGAGGAACCAGCTTTACAAATGGCGGATGATTCCTGCTTGGATCAACTATCCATTTGACGCCGTTTGGGTTTAGTTTTGCGATTTCATCGGGGAATTTCGAGGTTCCGGCCAGTTCTTCAACCCGGTGCATTACGCCGACCGTTAATAGCCTGTGGCAAACCGGGCAAATATTTCCATCTTCTTTTGTTTGCTTTGGATCCTGGACAAAATTGCAATTCCGATGCCCGGTATAATGGTATTTACCCTCTTCCGGATAAAACTCAATAGTATAGCCGATTTTGAGTCTTCCGTCTGATTTTTGCTTAATCGCATCGGTGATATCCTGAAAGGTAAGTTTGAATTTTGAATTGTCGTTTTGGTCTTTAAGCTTTGGGTCGCAAGTCACAAAAACAGTCGCTTCCCTACCCATCTTGGGAAGTGAATGCGCGTCGGAATTGGAAATAATCGAGCGGTTTTCTAATTCTTTTATCTGCCAGTTCATAAACGGATCGCTGGAAAGGCCGGTTTCAATTCCGTAAATTTTATCCGCGTATTCTCCAAAACACTCTTCTATTGAATCAAATCCCGAGTTTGAACCATACAGAGAAAACCACGGTGTCCAAGCGTGACATGGCACCAAAAGAACATCTTTGTCAATTGAGAAAATCAACTCCATTAACTGAGTTGAGGAAAGACCGACTATCGGGCGCCCGTCGGATGCTAAATTACAGCCCCTTTTAACCAGCTCCGCGGCAATTTTTTCGCAAACTTCAATACTTGGCGAAAAAATCAAATTGTGAATACGGTGGACTTTACCATTTTGCGAGTAAATGCTGGATATTTCAACCGAAAGAATAAAGCGTGTTCGAAAAACCTTGTTGTTTTTTATCTTAAAAATTCCCTTACCCTCTTCTTCCAATTCTGTCTTTATTTCCCGAAGCCATAGCGGATGTAGCCAATCACAGGTGGAAAGAACATCCAAGCCCTTTTTAGTCCCCCACAGAGCCATGTTATAGAGGTTCATGTCTTTAGAAACTGCCCTTGAATATTTGGAATGCAAATGCAGGTCAGTTACGAATTCCATAATCCGATTTTAACACAAATTATTTTTTTTCATAGAGCATCTTAGAACTAATTTGGGGGTTGTAAAAATAAAATTATAGTTGCTACTATTAAATAGATGGCTTTATTGGAAACACTTGAAAGAATACGTTCAATTGCCCCTCGAACAGAAAATCCAAACACTCCTCTCTCAGAACACACTGAATTACGCCCTGGCAAAAAGGGGTTTCTGGTAGTAACTAATGTGCGTAATCCCGAAAATTCCACGAGTGAAGATTTTATCGGCGAAGTTCCCGAAGGATTAGGTATTATGTACTTAGGACTTACTCCAAAAAGAGAAAATTCCTCTGATTTTTTTGTTTGGAGAAAAGATCAGTGGGAGTTTGATCCTACCACTATTGAACGATTTAGTTTATCGAAAGACCGGGCAATAGAAGACGCTTCTACGAGACATGAGGCGTTAAAAAAAATAAAACCAAAATATAGGAAAATATTAGAAATGCGCTGCCAAGATAAAATTGTCTTAATTCCAATGCGCCGGCCTGCTATTATTGCCTTACCTGCAGTTAACGCGCCCATTGGAACTTCTTTAACCAACAGGCTTGAAAGAGCTACTGCTTCCCCTGTTGTTCGTACATCTCGATAAGCTCGGTTACAGAAGTTGCGTCTTCGGCTTTTTTGTCAGCATTCCGAAATGAAACTAAACGCGGGAATCTTAGCGCATACCCCGGTTCTGTTGCGGTTTTTCCGGCAGTATGGATCGGCGAACGGGTAATTTCGTCAGCCAAGACTTCGATCACAATTTCCGGTCTAATCCAAACAGACGGAAGAATAACTGAGTTTACTCTTACCGGCTTATGTTCCAAGCTTATTTTATCTGCTCTTCTATGCACTTCCCTCCACTCTTCGTCCGTCAATCCTGTTCCGATTTTACTAACTGAGACAAATTCATCGTTTTTACTATCATAAACTCCAACCAATAAAGCTCCCGCGCCAAAAGCAGTTCTTTTGCCCCGCCCGCTGATGTAACCTAAAATTACGCAGTCAATCGTGTCGTTTAATTCGCCTGACGAATGGCGTTTTAGCTTAACCAAGTTAAAATTTCTGCCTCCTGCTTCATAAGGACTTTCCAGTTTTTTAACTACCAAGCCTTCCAAGCCTTTCGAAATCGCATCTTCCAACAGTAAAGACAAAGCTTTGGGATCTTTAACGGTTTGATTTTTAGTGCGGATTAAAACATCATCTACGGGCAAAACTTCCTTTAGAATTTCCATTCTTTTGGAAAGCGGTAAATCCAATAAACCTTTTCCATCTTTATATAAAATGTCAAAAACAAACGCCTTAAGCGGCAAACTTTTGGCCATTTCCTCAATGCCGTGTTTTCTTCGACGCTTAGTGGTTTCCTGAAACGGCAAAAACTCTTCTGATTCAGGATTATAAGCTAAAGCTTCCGAATCTAAAATGATTGTTTTAGCTTTAATTTGTTTTTTAACCGCCGCGCTTAACTCCGGAAACATGTGTGTCATTTCTTCTAAATTCCTGGAAAACATACGAACCTCGTCACCATTTTTATGAATTTGACAATTATGCAATGTTGCCATCGGTATGCAAAAACTTTCATCTTCCTCAATTTGAATATCATAAAGCTGTACCCTTGAATCCCTATTTCTAAACTCTACATTCTTTAGAACTTTTACATATACTTTCTCTTTAATAATTCTTGCTTTTGTTTGTGTCTTTGGAATAAGTAATGAGTAATATGTTTTATCCTTTACACGGACATAACGCAACCCTATTATTATTCCAAAAGACAATGCAATAAGTTGTGCAAATGCAGCTAGATCTCGTTCTTTTGTAATAATTTTTGTAAATCCGTCTTTGTCGGTATAACCATCAGATTCAATCCAACCGGTTAAAAAAGCTATAAACTGTATTTTTGTAACGTGAGAAAACCATTCAGGCAACATTTTACCCTCCCATTCTTTCCTAAAGTAAATTGAAAGCCAATGCTTAAAGGGTTCATCTCTCCAATATAGATTCAGCCCACCATTATGAATATATCTAGAGATAGAAGACGCTTGTAATGTTGTACTAATAATTTTCTCATATTCATCAGCAAGTTTCTTTTCAGTTTTATTATTAAATGTTAAACCTACTCTTTCTGTATTATGAAAATCATTCGTAAATCCATCACCTATCCAAAAACCCACAAATCTATAAAAATCCTCATTTAGAATAAATGTTTTTTTGTATCCTGAAATTGTTTGTAATTCAAGCTTTTTGGGAGCGGGATGAGAATTATTTAAAGAGAAAATAGGCAACGGGAAAATAACCTCATCGCCCGATCTAATATTTTCAATGAGTTTCCACTGCTCTTTTCCATCAACTAAGGATAATACCGGATGCCCTTCTGAAATTTTAATCTCTTCCCCTAAATATGTTTTAAATATAAAAAGACGCTCTTTTTTTTTGATTATTCTTTTTCGTAGAGCAAGCACTTTCTTAAATCTGCCTGTTTTAGTAAGAACCTCATCTCCGACTTGAATATCTCGCATTACGGTTATTCCTTTTCTTTTTGTGTAAATAGGAGTATATCCTCCAACACAACGGAATCCATCATATTTATATTGCACGTCAACTTCTTCCATTTTTTCGATTACCTTTTCGGGGTTTGGTAGCCGTTCACAAAGCTCAGAACGGACCGGATAGCCAACTCTTAACTCTAATTTTTGTACTGCTTTTAAACCTTGGTCCCACAAAGTTTTGGCAATTAAACCAAGATCGGAAGTACGGTTATAAGCTCCCTCCAATTGCTTTCTTTGCGATTTATCGCCTAATTTCGCCGTTGCCAAAGCATCTAGAACTGTCGGGTCCCCAATCCCCAAACGAGTGTTACCAAGCGGAATTCGAACGAGGTGCTTGGCTGAAATGGCATCTAACTTCTTGAGTAAATCCGATAAGAGAATTTGCCTTTTCTCAACCGTTCCATTGCCTTTTGTGTTGGCAATTTCCAGAAGTATCTTGCACACTTGGGCAACAGAGATTTGCAATTTAACATTTGCTATTTTAGATTTAAGATTAAATTGCTCAGCGGTAAGACCCATATCCCCCAGCTTATTAAATTCTTTGATAACTTCTTTTTTTGTTGAACCGTAAGCCAAAGCCAAGGCCTCAGCGACTGTTTTTTCCGCCATGCCGATTTCAATCGGCGCAAAAAACGGTGCCAGTCTTCCCTGAATTAAATAAACAATCTTTTCAATCTCGCTGGAAGGAGTTTTTTTGAATAGATCAGAAAGAATCTCGATTAAAGCCAGTCTTGAAGACGTTCCTTCTAATTTTTCAAAATACTCTGCCAGTTCTGAAAATTTCATATTAAGTCATGATGTATCGAGCGCCTTTGGTTACCCCGTGCTTTTTGATAATTCCGGCATTAACTAAAGCCTTAAGTTCATTTAGAACCGTGTCCTCGGAAACCATTGGGAATAATTGCTCAAATGCTTGATTCTGCAGATAACCGATTTTCTGGATATATTCGATAATCTTAAGCTGTCTTGGAGTGAGCATTATCGCTGAACCGCCTAATTTTTCCTTAAGCTTTGCGTCAACCGAAATGCTTTCTACCCTCTCCCTTATTTTTGAAAGCTCAATTGAAAGCCCCAGGGTAAAGTATTCAAGCCAGTGGGTTAAATCTCCGTCATTTTTTTCGACGCTTTGCAAAGCTTCGTAATATTCGAATGCATCCTTATCGAAATATTCCTCCAGCGAAAAGAATTTCCGGATATCATAACCGTCCTTATATAGAATTAGAGTTGCCAAAGCCCTTGCCACCCTGCCGTTTCCGTCTAAAAACGGATGTATTCTAACCAGCTCGTAATGAACAATTCCGGATTTTAGAACCGGATTAACATCTTCATCCTTAGCGCTATCTATAAACTCGAATAAATTCTTAATCTGGAAAGGGACTGCCACTGCCATCGGCGGCCTGAATGAGATTTCTCCGCTGGCGCTGTTTTTAACCACTACTTGTGTTTTTCGGAAGACTCCGCATTGCCCAGGCGCTAAAATCTTTTCAACTGTCAGTTTATGCAGTTGTTTTACCAATTCCTCATCGATTTTAATCGTTGAATTTTGATCCTTGAACTGGTCAATATAATCCATGACTTTCCGGTAATTGATTACCTCCTGAATATCCCTGTCTCTGGCCGCAATTTGTTGCCCCGCCAAAACCTTTTCCGCTTCGGACAAGTTCAATTCATTCCCCTCAATGTGCGTTCCGTAATGAACAGTCCTAACCATGGCGTCTTCCCGAAATTCCCTTTCAAAATAAGGCAAAAGCGGCGCGTTATCAATTACTTCTTTTGAGGCTTCAATACTACCGATGTTTTTGAGAATTTTGTTGGTAATTGTAAATTTCGGAGTGTACATGGGAATATTATAGCAAATTCCCGAACAATTCCCTAGCTTATGCTATAATTACTATATGCCAAAAACTAAAAAGAAAACAGACCAGAAATTACACGTTGAGATTGTTAAACAAATGGTAACTTTATCGACCAGCGCCTTTGGTTTAGTTGCCGCGCTTGCCTGGAACAGTGTTATTCAGGAATTTGTAAACTCATACGTTAAAAAATGGATTCCGGCCGGCGGAGGAATAATTTCGCTTCTGATTTACGCTTTGATCATTACTGTCTTTGCAGTACTAATTACTGTCCAACTTTCCAAACTCTCCGAGAAACTTCAGGAATAAATTTCCTTCATTACTACCGGTATTTCGCTGGCCAAGTCCGAGGCGTTAAAATAAATTCCCATTTTTTTCGCTAAAAATTCTCCCGCTTTTTTGTTAATAAACGATCCCGCTGTTGCCGACAAAAACGCTTCGTTTTTGCAGTAAAGCGCTGCTACCAATCCTGCCAAAACATCACCTGTTCCGCCTTTGGTCATCCCCGCATTTCCGCCTGAGATTTGAACCATTTCCGTTTTACTTGAAATATAATCCGTTTCGCCTTTTAGAAGAATTGTGATATTAAATTTTTGCGCCATTTTCTTGGCATTTTCAGCAGTTGGTTCTAATTTGAACAAAGTCTTAAACTCTTGATGATGAGGCGTAATAATGGCTTTTTTTGGCAAACTTTCAGGCTCAATAACCTGCAAACTTCCCCCGTCCGCCACCCATTTTTTGTTTGGATAATTTTTGAACAATTTTTCCGTCAATTCTTTAGTATCGTCATCGCCCTCCTCCACTCCATCGCCTCTTGGCAAACCAGGACCAATCAGAATACAATCCGCATCTTCAATATAATGCTGAATTCTATTTCTCGGAACAATAATGCCGTTTCGAAATTCTGCTTTTTCCTTTTCGACCAAAGCGTTATTTTCCGGAACTGATGAGTAGAAAACCAT
>Ga0182027_10013885_pt1 | contig 11181 bp, 11 predicted proteins | sample 712E1DmetaG_FD_121300 | JGI IMG/M metagenome (GOLD analysis project Ga0182027, IMG submission 121300) | Permafrost microbial communities from Stordalen Mire, Sweden - 712E1D metaG (Illumina Assembly) | ecosystem: Environmental > Terrestrial > Soil > Wetlands > Permafrost | place: Sweden...
CAGGGGGCGCCTCCTCAAACGGATGAAGAATCCGCGCCGCTTTCGCCGGTTGTGACGTTAGCAATTGCCCAAGAGGTGCGTCAGCGGCTCGCCGCGGAACAAATGGCATCCACGCAGCCGGTGCAGCCGGTAGACCAGTCTACTTCTGCCGGCGCCCCTCCGCCTGTCGCTCCGCCACCGGCGCTCGACCCAACAATAAAGGTCCTCATAGTGTCTTCGAATATCGAGGTGCCGGTTGCTGGTGGATCGACATGCGCCCTCACCCCTGGGGACTTTATCGAACGTACTGACGATCGGATCTCGAACGACAACACGGTCACCATGAGGGTTACCAATGGCAAGGCAGGGGACTGTCCGTCGAACACGATTACATCCATAGATGTAGCAACCCTCCAGGAAATGCACAATGCATTCCTGCACCAGCTCGATACTGGCCTTAACAAGTTGGCCACCAGTCAGGGCACGGGCGGCATTCCGAGCGGGCCGCCGCCCGGTGCTTTCAGCTCTCGCGATGGACAAGGCCGGGCTGACCTCAACTCGGAAGCGTCTCTGATTCAGCAGCAGCAGCAGTCCGCAAACCAAGCTGACCTTGAGGCTCGTCTCGCGTCCAGCGGCGGTGGACAACAGTGAGTCAGTCGCACTAAAAAAGACGGAGCGGGCCAGGAGGACGCCGCCCAGTCCCCTTGGCCCTGCCCTTTGGAGACCTTGTTTATGAATTCTCGATTGCCAGCCCAAATCCTTACGCTCGTCATAACCGGCATCACTTCGTTGTCAACGTTGGCTGCACAGTCATCCCCATCGCTGCTCGACCAGCTCACGCAGCGCTACGCCGTCACAAAGGTGGACCCCGACGGCACCATCATGCAACCGGGCGCGGTAGTGAGCATCGGTCAGCACCTTCTCAGGGCGAACCCGGTCTATGGGGACCGGTATCAGCCAAACTCCTACAAGAAAGGCCGCGTGTCACAACCGACGTTTATGAAGCCGAGTCGAGACAACGTCAGGCTCGCCGACTCCCTTGACTACATAAGCTTCAACGAGAAGGTTTACATAACCAAGATTGACACGACCGACAGCGACGTCATCTTCAGCTTGCAGACCTGCGCGGCCTCGATTACCCGCAAGCTCTCTGGTGCGATATATAGGGCAGCTTTGTCTTTTCAGTTTCCCAAAGGGTCTGTGAACGCTGGTAATCTTCAACAGATCCAGAATACGATCGCTGAGGTCTTCACCGTCGTCGGGCAGCCCGAAAGTGTGGGTGGGAGTACTCAGCCTCCACCGCCCACGCCGATTGAAACTGCGAGACCGGCCCAGCAGGCGGGCCAACCGGGACTCGACATCGTTCATGTCGGACAGACGGTCGAAGAAGTGAAAACCGCTCTCGGACAGCCCGACAAGATTGAAAACGTAGGCGGTAAGCTGATCTACTCCTATACAGGACTGAAGATTACGTTCGTTGACGGGAAGGTAAGCAGTGTGCAATAGTTGCTGGCCCAAGGAGCTATGGAGAATGCGATGAAAATGATTTTTAGGCGTATGGCGGAATCAACCGTGATACCAATACTCGTGATCATATTGTGCGGGTGTGCTGCGGCCCAACCGTCATCGGCGGTCCTCGAACAGCTTAAGCGCCAGTACGTTCCCAGTGCGCTTTATGACGAGACTAGTAGCGTAGTGACTCAGGCGGGCACTATGTTGGCCGTCCGCCGGCCGGGGATTAGCGCTAATCCGGCTTTTGGCGATACCTACACATCAAATTTCTATTCCCCGCACGCTGGAAGCGTGACGCAGCAGAAGGCGTCCGGCAAGCGAGCTGGCGGCAAGCGCCTTCCCTTTATCGACAATCTGATTGTGGGCGAGAAGGTGTACGTGACCAACATTGAGGGCACAGACTCAAGTGTGACGTTGAGCGTGCAGACATGCACTCCTTCCAGTCAGCATGCATCCTACCAACTTGTGTATCGCGCCGCACTGACGTTTCAGTTTCCACAGGGATCTGTCGACGTGGCGAACATCAAGGAAATCACGGATACCATTGCCGAGGTTTTCACTGTTGCGCAGCCAGCGCCCCCGCAGGTCTCGGGCCTTTTCGTAAACTCTGGGAACAGGGCTGAGCAGCTCCAGTTGAATAGCAATGGCTCGTTCTCGCTGACAGAGGGGGGGCGTTCGTACACGGGCCGCTTCTCTGTTCATGAGAACCGACTCGTTCTAATGATCGCCGAGACGGGCACATCTGCCATCGCGACTATTCAGGGCAGCAAACTTCTGGACAACGATGGAAAGACTTGGGTCCAGGCCGCTGATGCTGCCGGCGACGTGACGCGGACGGCGGAACAGCCCCCGCCGGGGGCTGGCGTGTCCGATATCGTGCACGTCGGCCAGACCATCGATGAGGTCAAGGCTCTTCTCGGCCAACCCGACAAGATTGAGGGGGCCAATGGGGAAGTCATTTATGTTTATACCGGCCTGAGGGTTACCTTTGTCAACGGGAAGGTGACACGCGTCCAGTGATGTTCTTGGTCGAGGGCGGAAGCCCTCCGGGGGCGCTTTTCAATATTTGAATTTAGATTGACGTCAATATAGGAGAAACAAGGAATGGCACAGGGAACAGTTCAAGAAGACGGTTTGCCAGGATTTTCAGGCATGAAGACGAAGGAGGAATTGGGGATTCTGGTTCTTGACGGATCGGGATCGATGAGCGAGGTGGGATTGAGCGGACAGTCCAAGGGTTTGGAGGTCCAGACAGCAGTTCGCGAACTAGTATGTCGGATACAGGCAGGTCGCAAGAAAAACCAGATCGAGCTTGCGATTGTCTCATTTTGTAATCTTGTCAACAGAGATCGATTGCCCCCGACACCGGTGCTTAATTGCGATCCCACTGGAAATTACAACCCGCTCGATGGACACGGCGGCGCAACGGCTATCGGCGACGCTCTCGCAACGGCACATCAGGTTGCGGAAGCGTATTTGGCACAGCAGAACCAGTATCCGCGAAGCGTAGTCATCGTGTTGATGACGGACGGCCAGCAGTGTCACGGTTCGGACCCGCGCCAGATTGCCCAACAGATCAAGGCCAATAACCGCATCAAGATCGCGACATGCGCGTTCGGTAAGGACGCTGACGATACGTTGATGAAGGAACTCGCAACGAGTCTCGACCTGTATTTGCACGCCTACAACGTGGAGCAACTCCGGAACTTCTTCATTGCTTCGCTTTCGAAAGTTGATACGAAGGCTCCGACGGCTGCTAGCGTCTGACAATCAGCCGTTGTAGAAAAGCCGTCGGACGAGTTTTGTTGCCGCCGCGCCGGTCTGCGGGCGCGTGTGTGTGAGGACAGTGTAGCGCGCGGGCGGGAGGCAGGGAATGGACAAGATAAGGCTGTGGCCTTTTCATAAGAAAGAGACCGAAACCGGCAAAGGGGGGGGCACGGACCAGCCAAAGCCGTCCAGCCAGTCGCCGGATACGGCCCCAAAAGCCCCACCGACGCGCCCATCTCCACCTAGCGCTACTCCACCGACCGCCGGCGGGACCACGACCAGCCAGCGAGTGCTTGGCGTCGCGGCAGCAGCTACAAAGGGTGACAAGAAGCCTAATCAGGATGCGTTTGCTTTGTCCATGATTGGGTCCCGCCAGGTGCTATGCATCGCTGATGGCGTCGGCTCGGCGAAAGACGCTCACTTGGCATCCAAACTCGCAGTGGACGAATTCCCAGCGGTGTTTCGAGAGATCATTGGTGAAGACGCTATCTCATTCGATAATTTCGCCAACGTCTGGTCGCGCGTCGCTGAAAAACTAAAAAAGCTATACGACAGCACCTCGCAATTGTATCCGCCTGGCATACCATGCCTCCAAACCACCTTGCTCGTCGTCATTGAGGATGGCGACCAGTACTGGGTTGGAACGCTCGGGAACGGAAGTGTTCTTCTGGTCAGGGGGGATTTTTTTCGCTTTCCCGGACATGTCTGGCCATGGTGCATCACGGATCTGAGCGTCTCGCATCAGATGATTGACGCCCTAGGGGACCTCCGCCTGGCCGGCTATCTGTCGGGTGCCGGTCAGGTCGGCATGCCTCGACTCTGTTGTCTTCGGAAGGATCGCATCGATGGTGAGTTTCTGATTGTCACGACTGATGGCGTACATTCCATCGATCAGATCGAAGCCCTTCGGGATAACTCAGGACGGATTGCTCAGCTTGTCAATCCCCACCTAAAAGCCCTTCTTACCCAGTATCTTCGTCCTACAATCAGCGGCAACTCAAGTGAAGGAGTGCTCCGAGCGGAGGTTCAGGGAGCGCTAGAGCAGTTTCTCGCCGCCAATCATTTCGACGACGACGCCACAGTAGGCGTGCTGATCTCGCCCCAGGCAGTGAGTTTGTATCGCTGACGTTACCTCGGCCTATGCGAGTTTCCGTCACGAGTGGTTCATGTATCCCCTCCGGGCTGTCACCTGATCCTGCCGACCAAGCCGTGTCAGCACTGGAGCTGGACGACCGTCCACTTTACAGCGGTGGACAGGGGACGATATATAAGGTCGTCCGAATTGATGGGCGATCGCGATCAAACCTGCTGGCAAAGCATTTTAACAGTGGTCTGCAATCGAACCTCGTCGAGATGATTGCGGCGCTGCGCTCAGACCCCAACAAGGTTCGCGCAGCGACGGCTTTGAAGGCGCTACCGATTCTCCTGTTCAAAGGCGCGAGCCCGGCTGGCAAGTTTGAAGGGTACCTCATGAGGCGTATCGCGGGCAGGAGTTTGGAGAAAATGGAGGACCCGAGCGACGAGGAAAACGTCCGGGCGCGTGGAAGGAAGGACTATGAGCGGTTTCTCGGACTGGACGTGAAAGACCGCCTTCAGATGTGCCTTCAGTTCGTGAAGGCCATGGAGGTGTTTTATCAGCTCGGTATCATTCATTGTGACCTAAAGCCGGATAACGTACTGATCGATATGGACAACTGCGACCTCTCCATCATTGACTTTGATGGCGGGGTGCATGCTCCAAACCGATCTGTCCCGGTGGCTTTCAGCGAGGACAGATGGACTGATCCCCTGTATTTCGAAGAACTACTGCGGACCGGAAACCCTGTCGTTCAAGCGACGGTGGATTCCGAGCGATGGAGCGTGGCCTGTGGGGTGTGTCACGTGCTCGCGGGGCGTGAGCCGACATGGTTCATCGGGGGAATGCCAGAAGTCCCAGCCTATCAACGCAAGTATTCGTGGCCCGAGTGCCAGGGTTTGCCGGAGTTCCCATTGAGTCCAGGCGGCCAGAAGTATGCAAAACGCTTCGTGGACGCGCTTTCACAGGCACCGAACACGCTAAAGTATTTGCGCCGCACATTCCATGAAGGATACTCTGATCGCGATCGGAGGCCAACGCCGACGCAGTTTCGGATTCAACTCGAACAGGATCTGGGTGGCTTCGTTTCCGCTCCCAGGCCGGTTCGAGTTCAGAACATCGTCCTAGACTTGCGTGTCAGCAGTGTCCGTGTCCACGCTGGGGATTCGGTCGAACTTACCTGGACCTCCCAGAATTGCACGAGCCTTACATTGAACGGTGCCACCGTGCCGTTGTCCGGCCGGCGAAGCGCGGTGATTTCCGCGAAGGCCGATTTTGTCTTGGCTGGCGTTGATGCCTCGGGACGCAGGGAAGAGCGACGCGTGACAGTCGATGTGGTGACGCCGGCCCCGAGACCGGCCACCACAGTCCAGGTCCGACGATTCCAAGTAAATAACACCAACCCGAAAGCGGGCGACACGGTTTTCGTCTCGTGGGAGGTTCTAAACGCACACGACGTATTCGTAGAATTCTTGAACGGATCTGGACAACTGCTTAAGCGCGATCCAGTGCAGCCGACGGGCTCGACTGCATTGGCGAATATCCGCACTACGACCGTCGTCGTTATCAAAGCGGTGGACTCGTCTGGCAATACGACTGCACAGCAGTTGACGGTATCGGTTCGGCCTGCACCGCTCCCTGTTAGACGGTTTGTCGTCGCCGCCATCATTTTGTTGGCGGTTTGCTTTCTGTGGCTTTTCTGGAGGGGGCGTTCCAAGCCACCAATCATCGGGTTCTCTGCGGATCGATCGGTGATCTTTCGCGGAGAAACGGTCAATCTTCGTTGGTCAGCGAGTAACGCGACGCGCGTGAGTATTGAACCCGGTCTCGGGGACGTTCCGGCCCAGGGGGATCGGCCGATTTCCCCCCAGGCGACCACGCAGTATACCTTGACGGCAGATGGTCCGGGAGGGAGAGTAACAAGTCAGTTTACAGTTCAGGTTTCAGCTTCAGGAAAGAAGAAAAAGAAACTCGATGTTCCGATACCAGCGCCTGCCCCCTCGATCGCGAGCTTTGAGGCCGACCGACGAACCATCGAACGGGGCACAAGCACTTCCCTGCGGTGGTCAGTGGCAGGTAGCTCTGCGGTGCGGATCGAACCAGGGCTCGGTACATTACCAGCGCAGGGCGAAAAGACCATTTCGCCTGGACAAACCACGCGATATACGCTGGTTGCGGAAGGGCCGGGTGGCAACGTTGAAGGCCAGGTTACGGTGCGTGTCGAACCGCCCCAGAAAGCAAATGTAGAACCGCCTCCACCGCCACCTCCTCCGGTCGTCGCTGCGGCGCCTACGATTGCGGCCTTTGAGGCGGTGCCTTCGCCGGTCGAGCAGTGTGCGGTCGCGATTCTGCGCTGGACGGTCAAGGGTGCGTCGAGTGCTGCTATCGACCCTGAGATCGGCAGTGTAGACCCGTCGTCAGGCTACAAGGTTGTACGCCCGATACAAACGACTCGATACACGCTGAGGGTCAATGGCCCAGGTGGGTCCGTCAGCCGGGATGTCGCGCTTTCGGTAGTTCACGCTACGAGGGCTAATTGTGGCCAGTGATGTCTGGAGAGAACGAAAAAGACTAGCACGACAGGTGAACGGATGCAACAGATACAGGGTACCGTGGTTCATTTGGACGCTCCGTACTTAGGCAAGAAGGAGAGGAGCGCATGGGCAGTTGTCGCTAAACTTGCTCTGGCGCTTGTTCTGGTGCCGATCGTCCTGCCACTCTGGCTCCTCGGACTCATGTTCGGCGGCGGAAACACACGCCATGGATTCCTGTCGCAGGTTGGCGTGCGTGTCACGAGCTTTTGGGTTAGCATGCGGCTGTTCGGCCACAACGGAGATGTAATGGTGCGAGACTTACGAGTCCGCGACGGATCTGGCCGACAATGGCTGGTTCGTATAAACGGGCTTCTTAGTCGGGGTAACCTGAACATCGGCGATTGTGTGACGATCGAGGGTGAGAACCGCCTTGGTACCCTCGTGTTCCGCCGCGGACACAATCACACCATTCAGTCTGTGTTGGAGCTTAGAAGGTGAATGATGGCGATATCTCTGGATCAACAGTCGAGCGCGATGGTAAATCAAGCCCGGCTTCGTACAAAGCCGATGGAAGCGCGGAGGGAGCATGGAGTTCTCTGTCGACGTGCTTGACGCACCGCCTGTCGAGCAGCTCGGCGTCCTGGTTTTGGATGGGTCAGGTGCAATGGCCGAAGCAGGACCGAATGCTATCGCCATGGGGGAAGAAGTCAATCTTGCGGTGCAAGACTTGTTGGCGCGGCTGAAGGCGTCGAGGTTTAAAGAAAGCCTCTACTTGGCGATTATCACCTTTGATACGAGCGTCGCTTTAAAGGTGCCACCGACGCGTGTGATCCACCTTGATCAACGCGGTGACTATAATCCATTGCACGGGCATGGCGGCGGTGCTGCTATCGGTGAGGCTCTTGATGTTGCGGGTCGGCTGGCGAAGGACTTCATTGATGTTCGCAACGCCGCGAGAGCCGATCGGCATGCGAGTGCGAATATCGTGTTACTGACCAAAGGAGGCTGGCATACCGCAGGGCCTGATCCGGCCGCAGTTGTGAGCCGCATTCGGAAGGGCCGGCACTCGATCCGGATCTGCTGTGCCGTAGGTCGGGAAGTGGCGGATCTGGAACGGCTGGAATTGCGGCGGCTCGTGGCTGATCCCTTGGATGTTGTGCAGGGCTACGACTCGGACGACCTGCTGCGATTGTTCGAGTGTGAACTCGGCGAAGGCGAAGGCTGAGAGGATGGAGGGCGCTGATTGGATTCCTGACTTCTTACAGGCGTATTCTACGTATGTAGTCCTTCGATCCGTTGGGTGTGCTGCGAGTGGTCTGGATACATCAGGATCGATGAAGCATTCGCCGCGGCCGGCGAAAGTGAGGAAGTCCGTCTTCATACAACATAAAAGAGTATGCGCATGGCCGTTTCCGCTTTCGGCCGCCCGCCGGCCCAAACGGGCGACAGCGCATTTCCGTCACTTCACAATGTCCGTCAATTCACGAGGATCAAGTAATTATGTCTGATTACCGTCACGGGTACGTCCGTTACCAGAACCGCGAGTACAAGGTTACTTGGCACCCGATCTCGCACGAGGTGTACGTCTATTGGGGCACCGACAGGTACGCCGGCAAAGCGTACGATATGCAGGAAGCGCTGGACATCGCGCTGGCCTGGTTGAACAGCCACGCCCGATGACCGGGCGCTTCTGTCGCTGATAAGGAAGGCACAAACTATGACACCAAGTGAGATTCACGAGAAGTTGTCCGAGATCCGTAAGAACTTTCCGAAGTCCAGCAAGATGTTCGTGGGCTTTATCGAACGTGCGGATAAGACAGGCGCGATGGAAGGCTCCGTGCAAAGGGGCAGCGTCATCTCAATGAAGAGTGCGTGGCAACTGGAAAACAAGGCGCCGACCGCTCGATTTCTGCCGACGGACGAGAAAGTGATCGAGTACACTCGGCAAGCCGCCGCGAACGCCCAAAACGCCGCATGCAAGCTGATGGTTGTGATCGACATGTCAGCGAACTCCACCGACGTTTGGATCGTTCCAAAGGGCGGTCCGTGCTTCGTGGCGACGGCTGCTTGCGGTAACCCTCTGGCCGCCGAAGTGGTGGTGCTTTCAACGTTCCGTGATGAGGTCTTGGTCCGCCGGCGAACGGGTCGGGCCTTTGTACGCCTCTACTATCTCGCCTCGCCACCGCTGGCCGCCTTGATCAAGAGATTTGGTTGGCTTCGGCGCGCGGCTCTGCTCGTGGTCATTAGACCTGCGGTTCATGCTGTGCGTAGGTGGTGGTTGGTCTAACGAGGTTCCGGTTGCGGAGGTCCAATGTTCAGTAAATGGTTCGGTGGCCATGGCGGCCGTAAATTGCGCACGCGCATCGCTTTTGAGCGAACAGGTGAGCATGTACCAGATTGTCCGAGAGGGCTGTATACCATCAACCCCGACGGCAGCGACTGCCGGCACATTCGCCCGACGGGCCAGAGTCCTCGATGGTCACCCGACGGGCACTGGATCGCCTTCTCGGAGGGAACCCGAGACAATGGCGGGTTGCAGAGCGTCTTCGTGATGCGGCCCGACGGTTCCGACGTTCGACAACTCACGCATCACAACGATGTTGATGCAACGCCTCCGTGTTGGTCACCGGACTCGAAGCGGCTGGCGTATTCGCTGTGGCTGTGGAACGAGAAGCGATACCAGTTGTGCATAGTTGAAATCGCGACCAAGAAGTGGAAGCACCTGCTTTACACGGAGGATTCGATTTACCCGTCGTGGTCACCATCTGATCGGATCATGTTCTCTACTCGCCATGGCGACGGTGATTTGCGGCTCCTTGAAGTTGATGTCAACGGAGCGCAGTTTCGTCAGGCACCCGGCTTCGAGCGAGGAGACAGCGAGCCCGTGTGGACCCGCGACGGCAGCAAAGTCGTCTTCGGGCGTGATGGTTCCCTTGGAGTTGCGGAAACGGCTTCTGGGCGAACGCAGGTGATCCGGACGAAGGGCACCGCGATTCAATGGGCCATCGCGCCAGACGGCGAGAGCGTCGCGTATGCGGCCCAGGAGACTGGCATTGTTGCCGGGTTCGAGATCTTCGTCATCGATCTCAATGGCCAGTCGAAACTGAAGCTCGTAGGCAACCCAATCGTTGACGACCATGAGGTTGATAGCCGGTATGTGTCCTGGTCGCCGTATTTGTGAGGTAACCGCGCGGTAGCGCATCCGAAGGCGGGCCTCGATTTTCCCCGGAATGCGGTCCCGGAAGGGCACTCCCAAATTACATATCGGTTCCTCAGCGTGAAGTGAATCGCCCACGAGAATACGTGCAGGCACGGGCCGGGCGAGGAATGGAGGGCATGCTGTTCGTTCATACGGCAATGCTCCTCACGCGCGCTGCTGCGATAGCGATGCATATGTTCGCCTGTCCCGAGATCGCGGCGACGATATGGGCATATGTCGGATCAGTCGCGTACTTGCTAGCGACAGCCGTAACCAATTCGTGTAAATCGTGATCGTCCTGATATCGCTCCCACGCGGCGTGGTAAGGGCTTCCATGGGTGATCAACCATGCGTAGTCGCGGCAGGAATCTTCGAGCGAGTCGTAGTCGGCGAATTCAAGATTCTCGACGACGGCCTTGCCGTTGATGACTTCGCGTGTCGTGACAGTGCAGCACTTCGCGTGGCGGTCGGCCTTCTTGATGCCGAAGTAGTTCGCGTGACCGACAGGCTTTGCGCCCCATGCCGATTCGATGGCCCATTGGGCGATCATCAGTTTTGGCTGGGCAGCCGGTCTCTTGTTCGAGGCGCACGGCGATCCACGCCACCTCAGTGAGGCGGGTTTCGAGGATATCCATAAGCGTTCAGTAGATGAAGGAGCGGTCGTCGGTCGTGGGCATTGGGACGGGCCAGCCGAATAGGCAGAGGTGATCATAGGCCCAGAGCTTGATGGCCGGCAGCCCGAGACGGCTGGCGTTCACGAACTCCCTCAGCCATGGCCAAGTGCCATAGTAGAGACCCATCAGGTAGCGGCAGTGCGCCTGGTCCCAGGCGAGTTCCTTCCACGGGTACGCGGCGCACCGGCTGGCTTTATCGAGGTTGTGATCGATGCCTGGATACTGGTAGCCCTCGATCAGGAATGTGTCGAAGCCGGAGCCTGATCGCGTGGTCCATTGCGACGGGAGGTTGATGTACCGCAGCAGCTTGCAGTTGTTCGGGTCGTTCACGTCCATCGGCCACAACAGCTCGAACACGGCGGACGGGCACTGCGAGAGAACGTAGCTCTGGATGGCGGCCACGTAGTTGTACAGGCGCGTCCGGAGAAAGTTCGCGTCGGC
>Ga0182027_10013887_pt1 | contig 11180 bp, 7 predicted proteins | sample 712E1DmetaG_FD_121300 | JGI IMG/M metagenome (GOLD analysis project Ga0182027, IMG submission 121300) | Permafrost microbial communities from Stordalen Mire, Sweden - 712E1D metaG (Illumina Assembly) | ecosystem: Environmental > Terrestrial > Soil > Wetlands > Permafrost | place: Sweden...
CCGAGCGCCGGGCCTCCGCCATGGGACCTCTACGCTGTCACGCCGGCCACGGTCTTCGGCGTGCTAACGGTTGAGCCGGGCGGCGCCACGCGGTGGCGCTTCGACCCCTGACTGCCGATTGCCGACACCCGCTACCTCGCGCCATCCCCCAGACCGCACTCGACGGCCTGCTTCCCCCGACCGACCCGGAGCCCACGGGACACGAGGACGATGGCTGATGACCATCCCGAGCGGACGGGTAGGCGCAACCTACCTGAATGGTCGGGGCGAGAGGAGTCAAGCCGAGCCTGGCGACCTGAATGTCCCATTGGCGCTCAACTGCCAACTTGTCGGTGCGGGCCGATGGTCTCTTGTGGGCGCCGTATGAGCCCAGATCACGTTATCGACCTTGTCGAATGGCGGGTCAGTCGTGAACATCCTCGGACCGTGTTCGATCCCTGCTTTCGACAGGTCTCTCGGAAGACCGCCCCGCCTCTGCGATGGCCGGAATACATACTTCGACCACGAGCCCGCCGGCCTCCTTCGGGCGGGCGTCCACCGAGCCGCCGTGCGCGATCGCAATCGCTCGCACGATCGAGAGGCCGAGCCCCCATCCGTCTTCGCGGGCGGTGCGATCGGACGGGAGTCGCTGGAACGGCTCGAACAAACGCGCGACGTCGGCTGCAGGGATGGATGGGCCGGTGTTGGCGACCCGCAATTTGGCCTCCCCCGAACGCACCTCCGTCGTGACCTCAATCCCACCGTTCGGGACGTTGTAACGGGCCGCGTTCTCGACCAGGTTCGCTACCAGCCGTTCGAGCAGTCGAGCGTCGCCGTGTACCATAGCTTGATCCACGCGGGCATCGACATGCAGCCCGCGGGTCTCGATGTCCTGACTTCGTGACCGCAACGCGGCCTCGACGATCTCTCGGAGATCCACCGGGACGCGGCGATCCAGCCCTCGTTCACTTCGAGCCAGCGTGAAGAGCGCCTCGAGCAGTCCCTCCTGCTGCTGTTCGGCCACGAGGATCCGTTTGAATGTCGTCCGCCAGCTGTCCAGAGTGGGCTGGGGATCGCCGAGAGCGAATTGGACCAGGGCGCGCTGGCGCGCCAGCGGCGTGCGGAGCTCATGCGAGGCATTCGCCACGAATTGCCGCTGCGCTTCGAACGACCGCTCAAGCCGGCCCAGGAGGTCGTCGAACGTATCCCCGAGACCCTTGAGCTCGTCGTCTGGTCCGGCCGGAGCGAGCCGAAGTCCAAGATTCGTACTCGAGATGGCACGCGCGGCCCTGGCCATCGAACGCACCGGTCGCAGAAGTCGGCCGGCCACGAACCAGCCGATCAGGACCGCGGCCAGGGCCAGGATTGCGAGCGAAACCAGCGACAGGACGAAGTAGTAGCGCTGTTCGGCGGCGTGCTGCTCGGTGACTAGCGTCTGGATGAGCTTCGGGAGGTCGGCGGTCGAGCCACCGAACGGCGCGACAGACGTGTTCGACCCTGCGCCACCAAACGGGCCCCCGAAGGTAAAGCCAACCTCGCCGTTGGAGCCGATATTCACTGTCAGTTCTGTGGTCGCACTGACCACGTATACGAGGCTCAGAACCGCGGCGCCCGCAAGCGCGGTGAGCGCACCGTAGAGCACCGTCAACCGCAGCCGGATCGTTGGACGCGGCAGGTGTTGCGAGCCCTTGTGCATCTCATCGACCTCCATGGCGGCCATCAGAGCCGGTATCCGGCCTGGACCACCGTCTCGATCAGAGGCGGGTCCCCGAGCTTGGCCCTCAAGCGGCTGATCGTTGTCTTGACGGACTGCGAGAAGGGATCGGCATTCTCGTCCCAAACGCGCTCGAGCAACTCCTCCGACGACACTACGCGACCCTGGGCGACGAGCAGAAGTTCGAGCACACCCAGCTCCTTCGGGCTCAGCTCAAGGATCCGGCCGGCGCGCCATGCTCGGCGGCTGGCGGTGTCGAGCTCGAGATCAGCGTGACGGAGAACCGGTGGGAGCGCGGGCTGCGAGCGCCGCAGTAGCGCTCGGACGCGGGCCACCAGTTCCGGCAGATCGAAAGGCTTTCCAACATAGTCGTCGGCACCCAGAGAGAGTCCGTCGACAAGGTCCTCTGTCGTCGTCGCGGCTGTCAGCATGAGCACCCGACTGCGGCAGCCCCGCGTAACGAGTTGGCGGCAGATCTCGTCGCCGTGAACCCCAGGCAGGTCGCGGTCGAGGACTATGACGTCGTAGTCATGCAGCAGGGCGGTTTCTAGCCCGGTGCTTCCGTCGAAAGCCACGTCGACCGCCATCTGGGCCCGGCGGAGCGTCGCGCCGACGATCTCTGCCAGTTCCTCGTCGTCTTCGATCACGAGCACTCGCATCGCTTCCCTCGTCCTTTTCCTGCGCGACCCAGCGCGTCGAACCAATGATGGACATGCCGCATTGCATTGCGGTAACGCCAGGAGCAACGGGAGACCGCACCACTCGACGTTACCGGGTCGCAACTTCGGGCGGCTTACCTTCGCCGCCATGAGCGAAGGAGAATGCAATGAGTGAAACAGCATCGGCGATTCACGCCCGCGGGTTGCGAAAGGACTATGGAGCCGGCGCCGGAATCGTAAGGGCCCTCGATGACGCGGATCTGGACGTTGCGCCCGGCGAAGCAGTCGCGGTCATGGGGCCGAGCGGCTGTGGCAAGTCCACACTGCTCCACCTGCTCGGTGGGCTCGATCAGCCAACTGCCGGCGAGCTCTGGCTCCACGGACGGCGAATCGATCGGTCCTCGCAGCGTGAGCTAGCCAGGATGCGGCAAACCGAGGTCGGTTTCGTCTTTCAGGCGTTCCACCTCCTCGATGAGCTCACCGCACAGGAGAACATCGAGTTACCGGCTTTGCTTGCCGGCTGCAGTCCGGCTCGCGCGCGACAGCGAGCCAGGGCGCTGCTTGACAAGGTCGGCCTCGCCGATCGCGCCGGCCATCTTCCGGCGGAACTCTCGGGCGGCCAGCGCCAGCGCGTTGCCATTGCCCGAGCGCTCGTCAATGAGCCCTTGATCCTGCTCGCCGACGAGCCCACAGGCAACCTCGACAGCGCCGCCTCCACCGAAGTGCTCCGGCTCTTCCAAACGCTCCACCGTGGTGGCCTCACGCTCGTGCTCGTTACCCATGACCGGACCATCGCCTCGATGGCGGACCGCGTAGTGACGATGTTCGACGGAGTCCTCGGCGGCGAGACCGGAACGCCGGACGGTTCAAGAGACGACCACTCGAGCGTCGTAGGAACGAAGGGCTGACCGATGGGCAAGTTGCTTCTGGTCGTTCGGCTGGCGTTGAAGGACATTCGGCATCGGCCGGCTCAATCACTCCTGCTGCTGCTCGCGATCGCAGTCGGAGCTGCCACTTTGACTCTCGGTCTCGCGCTTGGCGGGACGCTGGAGGGCCCATATGCGAGGACCCGAACGGCGACCAACGGCCCAGACATAGTCGCCAAGGCCGATCCCGCGAGCGCTAATGGGAGCGGCTCGGGGGCGGCTCAACCGGGCAATGGTGGCGGACCAAAGGAGAGCGACGTCGCCGATCCGAGCGTCCTCTTGCCGCTCGAACATGCCTCCGGCGTAGTCGGCTACTCCGGTCCATTCCCGATGACGTGGAGTTCGCTGCACATGCCGAGCGGTGCCGGCAGTGCACTGGTAATCGGGCGCGACTCCGCTGCCTCCTCAGTAGACCAGCCGTTGCTGCTGGCGGGCAGCTGGGTGCGACCCGGAGGGGTCGTCGTCGAGGCGGGCTTCGCGGCCGAGGTTGGTCTCGGAGTCGGCGATCGCCTGAGCCTCGGGGATAAGTCGTATGTCGTGGTAGGTCTCGCCGTTACGGCCGCCACCCCCACGTACCCCGATGGCTGCCACTACCTCGGCTGCTTTCTGGTGGGGACCCTCAGCTTGACCGAGCCTGGTCTTGTGTGGGTGCCGGCGCCCGACGTGGCTGGTATTGCCGCAGCACACAGTGAACCGCTCTTCTACCTGCTGAATCTCAAGCTAGGCGATCCCGCGGCGGCACCGACCTTCGCCGACAGCTACAACGCGAACGCTACCCAGACGGCGCCCACCTTGTTCGCCTGGCAGGGCATCCGCGACGCGGACGCGGACGTGATCGCCACCATCCAGAAGATTCTATTCACGGGGAGCGTGCTGCTCGATCTCCTGGCCCTGATGAGTGTGGTGGTGCTCGTCGGCGCAAGGATGGCTGGACAGACTCGTCGGGTCGGCCTCATCAAGGCCGTCGGGGGCACGCCCGAGTTCGTCTCCGCGGTATTGCTGTTCGAGCACGCTCTGGTCGCTGTGTGTGGTGCAGCGGTGGGGTTGCTGGCAGGCTGGCTGGCGGCGCCGTTGATCGACGGGCCTGGCGCCGGGCTCCTCGGGGCGGCGAGCGCACCGTCGCTGTCCGGCTCGACCGTGGCCATCGTGATCGCGCTCGCCTTCGCGGTGGCGCTGGTGGCGACCTTCGTGCCTGCCGTCCGCGCTGCCCGGCAGAGCACCGTGGCGGCGCTCGAAGACGCGGCGCGTCCGCCTTCTCGTCGAGAATGGATGGTTCGCGCCTCGGCGCACTTGCCTGTAACGCTTCTTGTGGGGGTTCGGCTCGCGGCCCGCCGGCCCCGGCGCCTGGCTGTCGAGGCGCTCAGCGTGGCCGTCACGACGTTCGGCCTTGTTGCGGCGGTGATAGCCAACACCACGGGCTGGTCGTTGGGCCAACGCGCGGTCCAGGCGACAGTGATCATCTCCATCATGCTCATTGTCCTGGCGGCCGTGAATACCGTCTTCATCGCCTGGGCAACAGCGCTCGATGCGAGACGGCCGGCCGCCTTGATGCGAGCGCTCGGTGCTACCCCCGCGCAGGTCGCGACCGGGTTGTCCGTGGCCCAACTAGGTCCTGCGTTCGTCGGAGCGATGCTCGGCATCCCCGGCCCAATCGTGCTCTACCTAAATGGCGGGCGCCTTTCGACAATCCCACCCGTGCCCTGGCTGGTGGCGGTGGTGATCGTGACGTTGCTGGCGGTGGGCGTGCTCACTGCGGGCGCCACGCTTGCGGGTTCACGCCGGTCGGTGTCCGAGGTGCTCGAATCCGAAACTACTTGAACCGACGGCACACCGCCCCGGACGGCGGCGAGGTACATGAAGTGATGACTTCTCGTAGCCACTGGCTTGGCGCCCTCGGTTCGGCGCTGCTCCTCGGCAGCGTTTTGGGCGGTTGTGCAACCACCCTGAGCGTGCCACCGGTCGCGATTCCAAGCAGGGCGAAAACCGCGATCCCCAGCGGAGCCTCGGCCCTCGAGGCCATCGAAATCGCACCTGGCAACAGCGGGTCCGGATTGGACGAACTAACCGTCTGCACCTTCCACTTCGATTTCACAATGGGCGCGAACAGCTCGGGCACGTACGCGGTGAAGACCTTGGGCGGGCAGCAAGGTCGTCATGAACGGGACGTGGGCCACCACTGGCGAAATTCCCTACGTTCGGGTGCCCGACGAGCCGAACATGGTCAGCTTGCCGGAAGGTGAGTACGTGGTTTCCTGGGCACAACACGGAGCCCAGACTGGCGAGAAGCGCTTCCGGGTTGCATGCCAGGCCGCGAGTTCGACCGGTTGAGCATCTCCCGCCGGGCGCATGGGGGGACACCAAGGACCGAAAATCGGGACGTTGAGGTCTGGCGGTTCAGGATCATCCTCGATCGGGGAGGGCCGCGAGCCCTCGCCAGATGCCGGGAGGAAGAGGAATCGAGTGTCAAATGGGGCGCTCGGAGAGCCACCTACCCGAATGGTCGGGGCGAGAGGATTTGAACCTCCGACCTCATCGTCCCGAACGATGCGCGCTACCAAGCTGCGCCACGCCCCGACCGAAAATGCCCCTTAGGGCTCCGGAATGATAGCAGCAGCGCCGCCCCAGGGGTAACACCAGGGGTAACACCACCTTGGTGCGCGGGGCGACGCCACGGCCGGAGCTCTTCCGCCGTCCTCGCGGACCGGAGTAACCTCGGCCGGTGAGGATCGTGACTTTAGGCAAGAGTGGCCTTTCTGCGAGCGAGATTGGGCTTGGGCTGGCGGCGATCGGGCGGCCCGGATACATCACGCTTGGGCGCGGGCGCGACCTGGGCGACGACCGCAGCGTCGAGTCGTTGCGGACCAAGGCTCACGATCTGCTCGATGCCGCTTACGTGGGTGGTGTCCGATACTTCGACGCCGCGCGCTCCTACGGCCTCGCCGAGGAGTTTCTGGCGTCATGGCTCCTGCGCGGACTCCATTCGGGCCAGTTGTGCGGCGATATCACCGTCGGCTCGAAATGGGGCTATCGCTATACCGCGGACTGGCAGGTCGGCGCCGAAGTCAATGAGGTGAAGGACCACTCGCTCGCGCATCTACGGCGCCAGCTGGCCGAGACTCGCGCCATCCTCGGCGACTCTCTGTGCCTGTACCAGATTCATTCGGCCAGTCTGGACGGCGGCGTGCTCGCCGATAAGGCCGTGCTCCACGAACTTGAGCGGCTCAAGGACTCAGGGCTGGCAATCGGGCTGACGGTCAGCGGCGTCGACCAGTCGGACGTGATTCGGCGCGCTATCGCAATCGTCGCCGGCGGCGAGCCGCTCTTCGCCACCGTGCAGGCGACCTGGAATCTGCTCGAACGGTCGGCCGGTCCGGCGCTGGCCGAGGCGAAGCAAGCCGGGCTGGGGGTCATCGTGAAGGAGGCGCTCGCGAACGGGCGCCTCGTCGGCGCCGCGGGGGCAGGCAGCGACGGCGCGGCCGAGGCCGACGATGCCGATAAAGAGGCCGACGACGAAGGCGACGCCGCGCTCGCTACCGCGCCCGGACCCGCCGACGCCGCGCCTGACTCGCCTCTCGCCCCGCTCGCCCGCCTTGCGCGCCGGCTCGGCCGCCGTCAGGAGGCCGTCGCGATCGCGGCGGCACTGGCCCAACCCTGGTCGGATGTGGTCCTTTCGGGCGCCGTCACGACGGCCCAGATCTCGAGCAACCTGGCGGCCGCGAAGATGATCCTGAGCGCAGACGACCTCCTCTCCCTGGCGGAGCTGGCCGAGCCGCCGGACCGGTATTGGGCCACTCGGGCTTCGCTGGCCTGGACCTGAGTCGCGATCGGGCTGAGACTCTGGCGGCGGGCCCGCAGTTGCGAGATGATCGCGCCATGAACGACCCATTCACGTTCGATCGATTCCTCGCGCTGCCACGACTATCGGCCCTGAAGCTTTCACCAGACGGCACCCGCCTCGTGGTCGCCGTCGGCCGGCTCGGGCCGGAAGGCAAGGAGATGAAGACGGCCCTCTGGCAGGTCGATCCGGCCGGGGCGCGCAAGCCTCGCCGGATCACGCGTTCGGCCGCGGGCGAATCGGTCGGCTGCTTCGCGCGCGACGGTTCGCTGCTCTTCACCTCATCGCGTCCCGACCCCGACGCGAAGGCGGATTCCGACAAGAAGATCAACGCGCTCTGGTTTCTGCCGGCCGAAGGCGGTGAAGCGCGGCTGCTGCTCGCGCCCGACGGCGGCATCGATGGCGTCGCCGCGGCTCTAGCGGCCGACACGATCGTCTTCGGCGCCCATCTTCATCCCGACGCCAAGGACATGGCGGACGACGCCGACCGCGCCAAGGCCCGCAAGGAAGCCGGTGTCGGTGCCCTTCTCTTCGACTCGTACCCGATCCGCTATTGGGACGAGTGGTTGGCCCCGCGCCGCCGGCGCCTCTTTGCCGCAACCACGACCGCAGCGGAGGCCGATCCCGAAGCCCGGCTCGAGCCCCTCGACCTCACCGGCGACGCCGGCCCGGCCGCGCTCGTCGAGTCCGCGATCGACATCTCGCCCGACGGCAAGACCGTCTACACGCGCTGGGTCGACTGGTCGAACCCGCCGCGGATTTGCGCGGATCTCATCGCCGTCGACGTCGCCACCCGCGAGCGCCGCGTCCTGACGGACGGCGACGCCTGGTACGACTCGGTCACGGTTTCGCCCGGGGGCCGCCACCTGGTCGCCGTGCGGACCACTTTCGGATCGCCCGACGAGGCGGTCGACGCGACCCTCTGGCTCGTAGACCCGGCAACCGGCAAGGGCCGCGACCTGACCCCGAGCTTCGACCTCTGGCCCGAATCCCCAATCTGGGCCGCGGACTCGAACTCGGTCTTCTTCACGGCCGACATGGACGGCTGCGTGGCCGCGTTCCGCGTCGATCTGGCGGACGGCGCGGTCACGACGCTCATCGCCGACGGCGCCGTCTCCGACCTTTGCCCCTCGCCCGACGGCTCGACCGTGTACGCGCTGCGCTCGACGATTCTCAACCCGGCCCGGATCGTGCGCTTCGATTCGCACGCGGCCGATCAATCGGCCGTCGAGCTCCCCAACGGAATCGACGAAGGCGGCATCGCCGTCGCGTCCTCCGTCGAGCGGCTGACCGCGGTCGCCACCGACGGGACGAAGGTTCGGGCGTGGCTGGTGCTGCCGTGGAAGGCATCCGCCCAGACTCCGGCACCGCTGGCAGTCATGGTCCATGGCGGACCTCTCGGGTCGTGGGCCGGCTGGCACTGGCGCTGGAATCCGCATCTCCTGACCGAGCGCGGCTACGCCGTGTTGCTGCCGGATCCGGCCATCTCGCTCGGCTACGGCCGGCACATGATCCAGCGCGGTTGGGGCAAGTGGGGCGACGCGCCGTTCACGGACGTCATGGCCGCCACCGACGCCGCCCTCAAGCGCAAGGACATCGACGCGAAACGCACCGCGCTGCTTGGCGGCAGCTTCGGCGGTTACATGGCCAACTGGGTCGCCGGCCAGACGGACCGGTTCCGCGCCATAGTCACCCACGCCTCGCTCTGGGATCTGCGGCCGTTCCACGGCACGACGGATACGGGCGTGGAATGGGAGCACGAGATGGGCGATCCGTATCTCCAGCCGGAGCTATACGACGCCCAGTCGCCGGCGACGAACGTGGCCGCGATCAAGACGCCGATGCTCGTCATCCACGGCGAGCAGGACTTCCGCGTGCCGGTCAGCGAAGCGCTCAAGCTCTGGACCGATCTGGCTCGCCACGGCGTCCGAGCCAGGTTCCTCTGCTTCCCCGACGAGAACCACTGGGTCCTCAAGCCGCAGAACTCGCGCATCTGGTACGAGACGGTTCTGGCCTTCCTCGACGAGCACGTTCTGGGCCAGGAGTGGGTCCGGCCGGCCTTGCTGTGAGGCCACCGGCCGACCGAACAAGGCCGACTCGGACGCCCCGCCGGGGATCGTTGCGACGCGGGTGAGTCGATGTGTCGAAGACCGCTCCTGCGAGGAAAGATGGTTGCGGTTTGGAATCAATTCGGCGCCGCCTGAGGCCGATCGCTTGGCCACCTACGGCCCGGTCGGGTAGCTTCTCTTTGGTCCATGGATCAGCTTTCTCAGCGGCCCGCAACGGGGCTGGGAAGAGGCCGCATGCAATTCAAACCGTCGATGAGGAGTGACAGTTGACTGCCCGCCAGAAGGCCATCGAGGCCATCTCCAATCTGAAGGTCGCCTCGACCCAGAACTATCTCGAAAACGCCGGCGAAGACATCTACGGCCAGTACGTGTTCAACGAGGCTGCCCAGCGGGAGTACCTGGCGAAGCCGGTCTTCAAGAAGCTGCGCCGCACCGTTGAAGGCCTCGAAGCCTTCGACCCGGCCATCGCCGACGCCGTTGCCCAGGGCGTGAAGGAATGGGCCCTGGCGCACGGCGCCACCCACTACACCCACTGGTTCGTGCCGATGACCGGCGGCAGCGCCGAGAAGCACGACTCGTTCCTCAGCCCCACCGGCGAAGCGCAGACGCTGGCCGAGTTCTCGGGCAAGGGCCTGGTCCAGGGTGAGCCCGACGCCAGTTCCTTCCCGTCGGGCGGCATTCGCTCCACGTTCGAGGCCCGCGGCTACACCGCCTGGGACGTCACCAGCCCCATCTTCCTTCAGGTCGAGCCGAACGGCGTGACCCTGACGATCCCCACGGGTTTCGTCTCCTACACCGGCGAGGCTCTCGACCACAAGATCCCAATGCTCCGCTCGCAGGAGGCGCTGGGCAAGCAGGCCCTGCGCGTCCTCAAGTGGTTCGGCAACGACTCGGTCAAGCGCGTCTTCACCCAGATCGGCCCCGAGCAGGAGTACTTCCTGGTCGACCGCCGGCTCGCCGAGCAGCGCCCGGACCTGATCCTCACCGGCCGCACCCTCTTCGGTGCTCCGTCGCCCAAGGGCCAGGAGCTCGAGGACCAGTATTTCGGCTCCATCCGCGAGCGCATCCTGGCGTTCATGATGGATCTCGACCGTGAGCTGTGGCGCCTGGGCATCCCCTCCAAGACCCGCCACAACGAAGTGGCCCCGGCCCAGTACGAGATGGCTCCGGTCTACGAGGCCACCTCCGTCGGCTCCGACCACAACATGATCGTCATGAGCGTGATGAAGCGCCTTGCGCGCCAGCACGACCTGATGTTCCTGGCCCACGAGAAGCCGTTCACCGGCATCAACGGGTCGGGCAAGCACAATAACTGGTCGATGGGCACCGACGAAGGTGAGAACCTTCTCGACCCCGGCCACACCCCTCACGACAACGCCCAGTTCCTGGCGTTCCTGGCGGCGGTCATCCGCGCAGTCAACGTTCATGCGGACCTGCTCCGGGCCGGCATCGCCGACGCGGGCAACGACCATCGCCTGGGCGCCAACGAAGCCCCGCCGGCCATCGTCTCGATCTTCCTGGGCGCGCAGCTCGAGGATGTGGTCGAGCAGCTGGCCAAGGGCGCTGCCTCTACCTCCAAGGACGGCGGAACCATGGAGCTGGGTGTCACCACCCTCCCCGTGCTGCCGCGCGATGCCACCGACCGAAACCGGACGTCGCCGTTCGCATTCACCGGCAACAAGTTCGAGTTCCGCGCGGTCGGCTCGTCGGCCCCGATCTACTGGCCGCAGACGGTCCTCAACACCGCCGTGGCCGACTCCCTCGAGAAGCTTGCCGACGAACTCGACAAGCTCGAGGACTGCGACTTCGTCGGGCTCACCAAGATCCTGTCGGCCATCATCAAGGACAACAAGCAGGTCCTCTTCGAGGGCAACAACTACGCCGAGGAATGGCACGTCGAGGCTGAGAAACGCGGCCTGCCGAACAACCGGAGCACCGTCGAAGCCCTGCCGGCCCTCACGACCGCCAAGGCCAAGAAGGTCTTCTCCCACTTCGGCG
>Ga0182027_10013888_pt1 | contig 11179 bp, 11 predicted proteins | sample 712E1DmetaG_FD_121300 | JGI IMG/M metagenome (GOLD analysis project Ga0182027, IMG submission 121300) | Permafrost microbial communities from Stordalen Mire, Sweden - 712E1D metaG (Illumina Assembly) | ecosystem: Environmental > Terrestrial > Soil > Wetlands > Permafrost | place: Sweden...
GAATAACCGCTGGGACATTGCAGCCGATAATTATGTTGAATTCGGAAAACAAGGATTTTTGATTCACCATCTTTTCATCAATAAAGCTGCAAGTCAGATTAATATCACCTCCGTAAATGATAAATTCAATGATGATCTGAATATTGTAGTTAAAAATTTTAACCTGGATGACATTTCCGGAATCATTGACAAAGATACGAGCCTGGTCAAAGGAATTGTTGAAGGGAATGTATTATTGAAAAGGGTTAACAACAGTTATGGCATCATAGCAGATGTAAAAATAAACAACTTGTTTATTCGTGAAATACCGATTGGTAATTTATCTGTAAAAGCAGAGAATCCTACATCTGAGAAATTTATTGTTGATGTGAACTTATCTGGTGTTGATAATAATCTTACAGCCAAAGGTTATTTTATCCCGAAAGGTGGCGAAAATTCAATAAACATAAAAACAGTAATCCAATCCCTTTCTCTGAAAACAGTGGAAGCATTTTCAATGGGAAATATCACAGAAGCATCAGGAATTCTTACCGGTAATTTTTTAGTTGAGGGAAAAACCGCTTCACCTGATGTTACGGGCGAATTAACATTCAACAACGCCTTTATCAAACCGGCAGTATTAAATAACCCATTACAATTAAAACATGAAACTGTTCAATTAAAAAAAGATGGAATCTATTTTAACGCTTTTACAATTTTAGATATATACAGGCACTCAGCTATAATAAATGGTGCAGTTAAGATGGAACATTTCAAAAATTTCATTTTTGCTTTAAATGTGAATGCACATGATTTTTTATTATTCAACACAACTGTTAAGGATAACAAGGAATTTTATGGCCGGATGATTATTGATTGTAAGATCGACGTAAAAGGGCCAATGACCCTCCCGGTTGTTAATGCAAAAGTAAAATTGAATAAGGGGTCAACCTTTACGTTTGCGGTTCCCGAAAATGCACTTACAACCGACAAGGGAGAGGATGTAGTAGAATTTAACGATACAATAAAACTTAATCGGATACTTAACCAGGATCAGAAAAAAGGAAAACAAAAATCCGGATTAACAGGATTTGATATTTCCTCGATCATTGAAATAGACAAACAAGCAACACTCAAATTATTAATGGATCCTTCATCTTCTGATTCGTTATTGGTTAAGGGCGAAGCTGCATTAAATTTTACAATGGACCGAAGTGGGAAAATGAGCCTTACCGGTGCTTATAATATAAATGATGGCAGCTACCTGGTTTCACTGGAATCGGTCATAAAAAGAAAATTCAATATTGTATCGGGTAGTACGATTATCTGGAATGGTGATCCGCTCGATGCAGAAATATCGATAAATGCAACATATTCCGTCCGGACTTCACCGATTGATCTGGTAGCCGATCAGATCACAGGTTTAAATGAAACCGATAAAAACGCATACAAGCAACGTTATCCATTCCTGGTTTTGCTTAAACTGCGGGGAGCTATTTTGCATCCCGAAATTAGCTTTGAAATACAATTATCCCCGGAAGATAAAGGAATTTTAGGTGGAGCGGTTAATGCTAAATTAAGTTTGTTAAATGATGATCCATCAGCATTAAACAAACAGGTATTTGCTTTATTGGTACTTAGCAGGTTTATCCAGGAAAACCCGTTACAAACCGATGCGAATAGTGGAACATCAACTGTAGTCCGGGCAACAGTGGGTACATTTTTATCAACACAATTAAATCAGTTGAGTTCAAAGATGGTACCTGGTGTTGAATTAAATTTTGATGTTCAATCCTATGATGATTATGGATCAGGTCAGGCACAGGGAAGGACACAAGTGGAAATTGGAGTAAAAAAGCAACTTTTTAAAGAACGATTATCCGTTCAGGTTGGGGGCTCGGTAGATATTGAAGGAGAAAAGGCAAAACAAAATTCAGCAAGCGATATTACCGGGGATGTAACAGTAGAATACAAATTGACGGAAGATGGCCGCTACCGGCTGAAAGGTTTCAGGCATAATCAATATGAAGGCGCAATTGAAGGCCAGATAGTAGAAACAGGTGCCGGTGTTTTATATGAGCTTGATTTCGATAAATGGAAAGGATTCTTAAACAGTGCCCCACCCGAAAAGCTTAGTCAATCGGGGAAAAAATAAAAGTGATTCATCGAAAAAACGAATGGAAATGAAAGGATTAATCACATATTTAAAACGGGATAAAAAAGAACTTTTTTTCAAAAACATAAACTCCAAATTTAAAGCTCCAAGCCTCAAATTCCAAGTGAAGAAAGAACCATGGGAAGAGCGTGGAAACTTGATTTTGGAACCTGGAATTTTCAATAAATATTGCACAATTTATCCCCTTTTCTGTTTAAATAAATACTATCTGATCTTTATTTGCCTGCTTATAGTTGCTTGTAGCGGTACAAGGCATTTGCCCCCCGGAGAAAAGCTATATACAGGAGCCGTTATAAAATTGGAATCAACTGATCATATTAAAAACAAAAAGAAACGATCAGTTAAAACAACGGTTGAAAATGCCATAAATCCGAGGCCAAATAAAAGTACTTTAGGCATGCGCCCTAAATTATGGATGTATATGACTGCAGGAGTTACACCTAGAAGTAAATTACAAAAGTTGCTTAAGAAAAACGGGGAAGCACCTGTAATGTTGAGTGATGTTAAACCTGTAGTTACATCCTCGATTATCGATGCTAAACTATATAATGTTGGAATTTTTAAAAGTTATACTGAATTCAAAGTCATTGAAAAAAAGCATACTGCCAAAATAGTTTACATATCCCACATTCAGGAACCTTACACAGTAAAGGAGTTAATCTATTCTGTTTCAGATACTAATTTAAATAAGATGATCCTCACAGAAAAGGGAAAATCATTAATTAAGCCGGGTGAGGATTATAACCTGGATAAATTAAAAAACGAAAGGGTACGGATTGATGTTTTATTAAAAAACAACGGATACTTCTACTTCAATCCCGACTATTTGCTTTTTAAGGCCGATACTTCAGAAGTAAATCATAATGTAACATTCCAACTTACCTTAAAAGACAGTGTTCCGGAAAACGCAATAAAGATATATCGCATTAACAATGTGTATATTGATCAGGATTATTCTTTAAATGAGACAACCACAGACGGTGCTAAAGACACTGTAAAATTTCAGGACAATATGTTTCTGACAAAAGATAAGGAGATGAATATCAGGCCAAAAGTAATTTTAAGATCCGTTTATCTAAAAAAACATGAAATCTATTCACGAAAGAATCATAATATCACGCTTAACCGTTTAATGACAATGGGTAATTTCAAATTTGTCCGTGTAAAATTTTATGATAGTGATACTTCAGCAGCAGGATTTTTAGATGTAAACATTTTAATGACACCAATGCCAAAACACACCTTCAGGGCGGAAATCGACCTGGTTTCAAAATCAAATAATTATACGGGCCCACGATTGAATTTAAGTTTTCTGAATAGAAATACGTTTCATGGAGCTGAATTGCTGAATCTTAATCTGGCTGCTTCCTACGAGGCACAATTGAGTGGGAAAAACAAAAATTTATATTCTTATTCTTTGAATCCGGAAGTTGAATTGTATTTCCCACGCTTCCTGGTTCCGTTTAAATTAAGAACGAGCAGTATGTATATTCCAAAAACGCGTTTTTCAATTTCTTATAACTTTTTGAAAATGGGTAACTATTTCGATATGAATACATTCCAATTTATTTATGGTTTTAAATGGAAAAAAGATATCAGAAAAGAAAATGAATTAAATCCGGTAAGTATAAGTTATACGTCAATCTCAAATCAATCAGATGTATTCAAAGCATTACTTGATTCCAATCCTTATCTTAAAAAAAGTTATGAAGAGCAATTTATTGCAGGGGGCAGTTATTCATACACCTATAACGAACAGGTATTGCCTGAAAAAAAGATGCAATACTATTTTCATTTGGCAACAGAGGTTGCCGGAAATGCTTTTTCATTAGCTAAAACAATTGGTGGCGAAAAAATATCATCCAGTGATCCATCAAGAGTCGTTGGTTCTATCTATTCACAATACGCAAAATTAAGTTTAGATGGCCGTGGTTATTACAATTTCCCCAATAAAAATAAAATAGCACTGAGGGTTTTTGCAGGTGTAGCCAAGCCCTATTGGAACTCTTCAACTTTGCCTTATACCAAACAATTTTTCAGTGGTGGAACGAACAGTATTCGTGCTTTTCAAATTAATTCGCTTGGACCGGGCACTTATCATCAGGTTGCAAATAATTTAGGATTTTTGCAATTAGGAGGTGATGTAAAACTGGAAATGAATGCAGAGTATCGCTTCAATATTTATCGCTTTTTTAAAGGCGCTTTATTTACAGATGCCGGAAACGTTTGGTTGTTAAAATCAGACCCTGCAAATACCGGAAGTCCGTTTTCATTTTCCGGATTCACCAAAGAGATCGCTGTAGGGGCGGGCATCGGATTAAGAATTGATGTCTCATTTTTCATATTGCGTTTCGATCTGGCAATACCATTAAGAAAGCCGTGGCTGGATGAAAATAACAGGTGGGTGGTAAATCAAATAAACTTTGGAAGTCCTTCATGGAGGGGTGACAACCTGATTTTAAATGTGGCAATCGGGTATCCGTTTTAGAATTAGAATATTTTATTTGAACTAACAGGAACAGAACAATAAAACAGGAGGTTATAAATTCATTAATCCATTGCGGATCGTGTACTATAATCCCGATATAAAAAACCAGTGATAGGCATAGATGGTTGCATTTTACAGATCAAAGTTAAAAAAAATAATTTATAAATGTTTCGTATGTTTCCGGGTTATTAATCCTGATTATTTTTTATTTTAAGTATCATCTTCAAATCAAATTCATTTTGAGTAGGGTCAGAAAAAGAAACATTCTTAACCCCAATACGAATTAAATAATAGTGTTGTAATTTTGTAATAAAATATTGATCAATTATGGATTTGCAAACCCGAAAACTTAATGCAATCGGATACCTGATTAGCCTTCAGGATGAGAAGGAATTTAGTAAAATCGAATCAACTATTATTGAAATACAAAAACAAGATAAACGGAAATTAAAACGGTACTCCCAAATAGAGTTAATTAACAGAGCGAAACAATCCAATAAAGATTATCTTGCAGGTAAATACAAAACACAAGAACAATTAGAAATAGAATCAGAAAAGTGGTAAGTCTATGAAGATAATCTGGTCAGACTTTGCTTCAGAGACACTCGCCGAGATATACAAGTATTACAAAGAGGTTGCTGGCGAAATTATTGCCCGAAAAATCAAAACAAGTATTTTCATAGCAACAAATCAGCTAATAAAACATCCCGAATCCGGACAAATTGAAGAGACATTATTGAGCCTTAATGAAGGACACAGATATTTGGCAGATAAAAATTATAAGATTGTTTATAAAAGAATTACCGAAGGTATATTAATAACAGATGTGTTTGATACCCGACAAGACCCAATAAAAATAAACGAACCGAAAAGGAAGCCCGGTAAGTAACAGAATATAAAAAAAGTTCTTATCAATGTATAATTCTACCATTATTAAGAAATCTGATTAAAGCGAATGAAGTATACCCAAGTTTGAAATGGATTAATACCGGATTGTATTAATCTCTTTAAAAAAATGTAATTTTGAATTCCTGTAAGGCGAAGTAGTTGATAAACTTTGAGGATTTCAAAAACATAAAACAAGCATCATATGACAGATGAAGATTTTGAAGTAAAGGTACTGGGTAAAGGAACGGTAAGATCGCTGTTAAAGCCTTCATTCCAACCCGATGGTTTGTCGTTTGGATTTATCGAAAACCATGACAGGGTTTTATTTGATGCTTCATTGGAACATTTTATGCATTGCAAGCAAAGCGGAGAAACCCCCATTTCCTTTGAAAAAGCTGGTCCGCACAAACACCTTTATTTCGATCATACCAAAACAAAAGTTGCCATCGTTACATGCGGTGGCTTATGCCCCGGTTTAAACAATGTAATCCGTAGTATTGTACACGAGCTTTATTACAGGTATAAAGTAACACAGGTTGTTGGGATACAATTCGGATTCGAAGGTTTTATTTCTAAATACAACCACCCGGTAATCGAGCTTACCCCAGAAAGGGTACATAGCATTCATCTTTTCGGGGGTACCATCCTTGGATCTTCACGCGGGAATCAGGATGTAGGCCTAATTGTTGATACATTAACCGCGCTGGATGTTGATATTTTGTTTTGCATTGGTGGTGATGGAACCTTACGCGGGGCACATGCCATACATGAAGAAATATCACGCCGTAACCTGAAAATTTCTGTTGCGGGAATCCCTAAGACCATAGATAATGACATTAATCTTATTGATAAATCGTTTGGGTTTGAAACGGCATTCAGTATTGCAACCGACATTATTCGATCTGCACATAACGAAGCAAGTGGTGCCTATAACGGAATAGCACTGTTAAAACTGATGGGCCGTGATTCGGGTTTTATTGCTGCATATGCCGCCCTTTCCATTCAGGAGGTAAATTTTGTTCTTGTTCCCGAGATGATATTCGATTTGTATGGTCCAAAAGGATTTTTACATGTATTGCACAACCGTATCGAACACTATCATCATGCACTCATTGTGGTTGCTGAAGGAGCCGGACAGCACTTTTTCGAAACCGGCACTTTTGAAAAGGATGCATCAGGAAACATAAAAAATCAAGATATTGGATTGTATTTGAAAGAAAAAATAACAGAGGACTTTGGATCGAAGAAATTTCCGTTTTCACTAAAATACATAGATCCCAGCTATATTATTCGTAGCGCTCCCGCTAATGCCAATGACAGCAAGTTTTGTGGCCTTCTCGCACAGAATGCCGTTCATGCAGCAATGGCCGGTAAAACTGATTTTGTTGTAGGACACTGGAATAACCTGTTTACATTGCTGCCAATTCCAATCGCCGTCGCAAAACGAAAGAAAATTGATGTGGATGGTGAATTATGGTGGAACGTTATCGAAACAACCGGGCAACCTGTTTCGATGATAAATTAATTATCTAACCGGAATTGGTATTTTGTACTACAAGGTATTTCTGGATTAATTCTAAAACCGGTCAGTTGTTATTATAATTTGCCCAACGGGATACTGAATACTTGCATCATCTTCAGCTGTAATAAATATTTTGGATGGATTAAATGTAGAAACAGTCCTGAAAGAAGCTTTTAATGTTTTTGAAAAAAGGCCGGTTGAACTATTTAAACGCCCCATATTTTTTGTTATTCCCTGATCAGTAAGCATCCAAACCACATAGGATTGTTTGGGTGGTTGGAGTCGTTGGACTTCAGCTAAATCTGACAGCACTACTTTTATCACAAAATTCTTATTTCTGTCTCTTCGTACCTGGACAAAACCCCTTGCTGCAGGAACAATGGCTGAGTTTAAAAAATTTTCTTTTTTGGTACATGAATCAAATGAGAATAAGATCATCATTGCAAAAATACCTAATAACATATTTTTTACCATGGTATTGAATCTTGTCGGTTTCATTTTGTGTTAATTTTTATAAGTGTTTAAAAAAATATCGTTTAAATTTACCTTCAGGCTTTGCTTCGCTATATTCACCGACATCACTTTTGTATAACAGATTCTGCCGTATTGAGCCAGAAGGAGATAACGATAGGAAAATCATTCGTAACCACTTTTGATGATAGTTTGAATCATTTTGAAACGTTCATTTGGCCTTACAAAATTAGGGGAATGAGCAGGTATTACAATTGATTGGCCAGTATCCAGAAAATTAGATTTCCCGCTAATTACAATCTCAGCTTTACCTTCGATGATTTGAACAAAGGTGTCAAAAGCAGTGGTTTTTTCCGATAATCCTTCGCCACTGTCAAATGACATTACGCTAATATTTCCGGTTGATTTTTTAAGAATAGTTTTAATGACCACCGAATTTGGTAAGTATTCGATGATCTCAACAGTGATATGAACTTTTGATTTTTCAAGTTCTGCATTATTTTCCATTTAAGTGATATTTAATCAGTTATGGATTTATTCAAAGCAACGTAATGTGCGTTTATTTTGAAGCTGTGTCTTGCTTAGCAGAGTCAAAGCATTAATCAAACACAAATTCATCCTCATATACTTCAATATTCAGGTCTGTTTCTGATAATTCAGCCAGCCATTTGATATCGTGTTTTTCGATGAGCCGGATTTCGATTTTTCCCAGTACCGGAAATTTTAGTGTAGCTTTCATACTTTTGTTCATTAAACTGTTGTTATAACAACTGAAATATTATTATTTTAAAATTTATGTATTGCAATTCCAATACTTGAAACACTGCTTGAGAGATCAAGGAATACCCCAACCTTTTTATTTATATGATATTCAGAGCCAATATGTATATCAAGGAATAAAGGGTTTGCATTATGGTAGTAATTTTTATCACCAGCATAGCCATGATCCCAGGATGAATTAACTAAGGCAAAACCTAATGAACCTGCCAGGTAAAAATCCCATCTTGGATTGGCCCTGAGTAATTGATCAAAATAGTATGTACCTTTAACACCTATCGGGATAACTGTTTCACGGTAATTATAATATTGATAGGGATGATTATTGTTACCCCAATAATATCTGTTACTGTAAGTATAAAAACTAACAAAAGGTGCTAATGTAAAACTTTTAGCCACATTTAATTCATAGTTGACTTGAAAAACAGGCATTGTATGCCCTACCATTCCGTAATAGCCTGAAAATCCACCTATGCCCAAACCTATGTTTAATGTATTTCCATATTTTTCAAACGGAGGGATTGGCCTGGGAGGTGTTGGCAGCTGAGCATAAATATTAAAACCTGTAATCGAAATGAAGAACAGAGAAATAATAATTGTTTTTTTCATGATTTTTTGTTTTAAACAGAGAATAAATTTTCACAGAACAAAGATAAGTTCTATAATTACGTTAATCGTTACACAATTCCACTTATGAGTTACATAATTCACACATTTTCAAGTGCAATAAGTTTCGATTATGTAAAATGTTACCCGGTGTTTTTTCTTTTAATAATTTCACCTATTTAATAAGGAATGAAACTATGCATTAGCTACCTTTATAATCTGTCAATCCAATAATGGACATTATTTGATCAGGACAGATCATACCATTTCGCAATATATCGCTTTTGAATAATGACCATTTCTGAATTTCAAAATATACCTTTGGGCTATTTTTTAATCCGAAATGGTTTAATACATTAATATTTATTTTCTTTTTCGGTTTCTGTAAACCCAACCAATTATTATAAAAAAGAATAAGAACAATATCACCCACCAATAGATCTGAATTCCTAAGAAAGAATTTATGCCCATGTGCATTCCTTCATTACTGCTATGAAACATCGTTTTACGATTTTTAATTGGGGAAAATATTATTTAGGATGCTTTTTAGTAGGCAATCCTTTCGCTTTTTTCTTGCCCTTTTTTTCTCCCTTCATCTTTTGCATCATGTCCATCATTTGTTTATTTCCCATCATAGTTTTACACATTGACGACATCATATCAGGGTCACTTTTGCATGATTCCATCATATCGGACATCATACTTTTAGTCATACCCGGATTGTCTTTCATCATGTTCATCATTGTACCATGGTTTTGCATCATTATCATTGCCATCTTTTCATTTCCCTGTATCATCATTTTACCGTTCTGGCTATTCATCATTGCCCCCATCATTTCTCCCATCATTTCATTATTATTAGCAATTGTGTCCATGATCCCCTTTCTTGTTTCCTTGTTTGCAAGGATTTTTTTAGGATCTGAATTAGTCTGACAAGATGCGATCAGAGTAATTAAAACTATCGCTAATGCGACTTTTTGTAATGTTTTCATGATTTTAAATATTGTCTAAGTTTGATTAAGAATTATTGAAATCGATATTTGCCCGCATTTTAAGATTGTACTCTTTTGACATGGTATATATGGGCTTATTGTTTTATTATAAGGAATTTACTTTACTATAAATTTTGACGGGGTCATCATAAATGTCTGCTTACAGCTAGACTTATCAAAATAATATTTCTTGCCTTCATATTTAACATGGTATGCTTCAGATTTAGCAATATGCATTCCGCATACAGGGTCTATTTTCATATCCGGTGTTGAACTATTTTTAAATACTGAACAGGATGTAATGAGTGCAATTGAAGCAATTACTAATGTTAATTTTTGTAATGTTTTCATGATTTTAATTTTAATTAATGGTCTTCGGGTAAGATAAGTATCCTTATTTAACAATTGTACAAAGCTAAGCCAGATGTATCAGGGAAATGTTACACAATTACAGATATGAATTACATAATTCACACATTTCTGAATGAAATGCGTTTTCTGGAATTGGATTTTAAGATAGATTCCTTAACTGGATAAGATGGAATATCAAATGACCATGTTTATAGTTGGCAAGGCAGATCGTGTGTCATTGGTTCAATTCTATTTAACCGGAAGGTTATCAATTTTGAGTTTTATCTCCTTGAGCAAAGTGAATTGATTCTCTTGTGAGTCAAAAAGGGTTTTGATTTGTTCTTTTAATAGCAAATCCATTTTTTTATCCAGGCTACGGATTTGCATTTCAGCTTTAAGATTAATAAGATAATCGTTTTCGCTTCTCTTTCTGTCCTTTTCTTCCTGCCGGTTTTGGCTCATCATAATGACAGGAGCTTGCAAGGCTGCAATACAGGAAAGTATCAGGTTCATTAAAATGAAGGGATAGGGGTCAAATCTATAATGAACAAGAGCTACTACGTTGAAAATAATCCAAAGTGTCAATATGATCATAAACAAAATAATAAACTTCCAGCTTCCTCCAAATTGTGCGACCTTATCAGAAATTTTCTGTCCCTGGGATAGCAACTCCAACGGTGGGTTTAGAAGATTTTGGGTAATAAGGTCCTCTGCTTTAAGGTTGTCCTTAACTATCTGGTGCAACTTATTAAGATGTTCATTTTCATCAGATAACAGCTGGTCAATTTCTATTTTTTCCATGAGTAGGTAATTATTAAAAAATCAATTGCATGTAGTAATCCCCCTCCAACTCTGCCGGGATGGAGAGGAGAAAATAAGGTAAGTAAATCCAATTTTCAAAAGCACAAAACCCGTTCCAAAGAGAAACA
>Ga0182027_10013892_pt1 | contig 11177 bp, 7 predicted proteins | sample 712E1DmetaG_FD_121300 | JGI IMG/M metagenome (GOLD analysis project Ga0182027, IMG submission 121300) | Permafrost microbial communities from Stordalen Mire, Sweden - 712E1D metaG (Illumina Assembly) | ecosystem: Environmental > Terrestrial > Soil > Wetlands > Permafrost | place: Sweden...
GTTCGAGAGAAAACTGCGAATGTTAAATAATTCAGAAAGGAGAATTACACCTTAAACTTACCCATTTTCCTGTCTAAAGAGTCTTGACCACCTCAGATACAAGGGCGCCTAAGAAGTGTTTTTGCCTTGTCTCCGATTCATAGATAGCTAATAAACCATCCCATATAGTTTCCCAGTTATCTAATTTCCAATTATAAGTTCGCTGAAATAATGGCACAATATATTGTTTTGTTCTGAGTGCCTTCCTGTCCAAAGTTTGGTTCTTTGAACGCCTCTTTATCGCTTCTCCCTCCGGACACCAGCGCTTCAATGTGCTCGCAGCGGTGGATGCCGTGACCAAAGAGATTTTCACCATCACCAACGAAACATAAATCAGTGCCACAAGCGTGTGCTTGTTGCTCGCCTCTCGGGCAGCCAGCTTCCCGGGTGAAGCCATCACATTGGTCCTGGACAATGCCCGCTATCAGAAATGCGCTTTCGTGACAGAATACGCCCCTTACTCCACATTGAATTATTGTACTTGCCTGCCTACTCTCCAAATTTGAATCTGATAGAACGCTTCTGGCGCTACGTACGCAAGGAATGTCTCTATTCCCATTATTACCCAAGGTTCGATCTGTTCAAGCATTTACGGTGTCGATCCTGGAATTGCCAATATGGCCGTTCTTTTAATCGAGCAAGCCTTCCCAATCAGGTTTAATGATCTGGATCGCCCGCGGATAGATATTAAGCCGGATGTGCATACCAAACGGGTGCTGAACCGCCGTGGCATGAGCGAGAGAGAGAATGAAAATGCTGCCACCGAAGCAACACGCCGGATGAATCCCGACTGGCCAGGAGCATTGGATTGTGCTCTCTGGTGGATTGGGCAAAATCAATGCCGACCGACAAACCCGAACTGCCAGAACTGCCCAGTAACTTCGGCATGTGCAAAACGTTTCTAGGTTTCGAAAGGAGATACGTTGGATATCACCCAGCTCCAGAGTCAGAGCTTCGTTCTTACGCACTAAAATAATGTCGATTGTGTGTATCCCTATGGACACGGTAGTATCGTTGCCACATGGTTTGCCATTCCTCTTGGTTCACCAACGATAACCTGTGAGGAGTAGCTGGTACAGAACGTACATGGAAGTGTGAGACAGAATGGACGAAAGGTGAAAGCTGTTCATCAATCGCAAATCGCATTGCCGTTTTTAATTTGAATGGCCCATTTGTTGGGGCCATTCGGTTCTAACATACAAACCCTTTAGGTGGTTTCAACCTTCTAGACTCAAATCATATAAGTAGTTTGGTGTTTAATATTATTCATCTGGTAGAATCAATTTGAAAAGAAGCAGTTCAATTATTATCCAAAAGTCAAGAGGATGATCGATTATGAATACTGATGTGATTGATATTAAGACACTGTCCATTTTTATTCTTAAAGCCAGGAAGCGTTATTTTACTAATGCACAACTATATATCGTAAAGCAAAATCAGGAAGCTTATGAAACTGATTTTAGAGAAGGAACAATGTTCTATCAAAGATCTTATATGGGTACCTATAGCCTGATAGGGAAAGAAATTGTCTCAATGAGCGATAGGCCTGTCTGGGGTCTGTCGTTTTTTGGAGCAACTTTAGGCGAAAAAATATCAAAGGAAGATATTCACTACTTGTTGAATGCCATGCTAATGTTATCGGTTCCAGTAGATGAAAATTACAAATTATCTTCTCTTAATAAGGAATATACTTTTGAGAACTTATTACCTAATGGCGATATAACTAATTTCAAAGGAGAAAAATTTGCAATACAAAAAAATATGAAATTATTTAACCTTCAATACTTCGGTGGATTAATCATTGGTGATCATCGAGAATAATAGCCGGGCCTTTTTTATTGATTTGGGTTTAATACTCAGGCTTTCGATGGTGAAACCTATCCAAGAAATAAAATATACCCCTTGTTCTCTAGATCTTTTCTGAATCATTCCCTGATATGCAGTTAGTAGGTTGACAAGCATAGATCACACCTTCATAGCTAGAAAATTTTGATTATTTCTTTCCCCAAATCCTATGAATGAAAACTCGGATATAAACGCTTTCAGTTTTGATGATATAGCTTTTGACTTTGATAATTTGTTCGATGATGTTGGGAAATTAACCGACCTTGAAGGCGAGGCTATTGATAGAATACTTAAACCATTTGATGTTCGAACAGTTCTGGATTGTGCCTGTGGCACCGGTATTCAAAGCATAGGTCTTGCCAGAAAAGGGTATAGTGTCTCGGCCTCAGATATTTCACCCAAAATGGTCGATATTACACTACAAAAAGGTCTTCGTGAATGTTTACCGATAGATGCGAAAGTAGCAGATTTCCGGTATCTATCGGAGTGGAAGAATGGGAAGTTCGATGCAATTATCTCCATGGGAAATTCACTGACCTTGATGCCTAATCGTGAAGATATTTCGCTTGCTCTTGCCAGCATGATCCGCATAGTGAAAAAGCCAGGCGGAATAATCGTAATCGGATTGCATAATTATCTGGGGTCAAAAGAACTGAGGATGTCTATAATACCAAGACATACAATTGCCGACACCGGCAAGTTTGAGGTTCTTTTCGATTTCAGGGAATTCTCGGAAGAGCAGGTTACCGTGACCTATTTTTTCATCAATCGAGTGGACCGTGAATGGAGGATGAGAACCTATTCAAAATCATATCTTTTATTATCGATGGAAGAATTGCATCAAGCACTGATCTCGGCTGGATGTAAATGTGTCCAACTCTTGGATATCTCCGGAAAAAGAGATGGTCAGAATGATGATGAATGGGTGATTGCAGTTGGAAGAGTCTAGCTGCGAACATGTACCTCCATGACAGCAAATCTATTCATCGGAAATAACCGAGGAGACAATGACAGAAATGTTAACAATCTTGCAGCAACTGAAGATAAGTTGTCTCAGTAGCGGCATCCGCATCACAAAAATAGCAGAAAATAAACTAAGCAATGGAGGCTCGGTTCCGCTTAGTATCCATGAATATGCGACAACTGGTGGCGTCACCATGTTACTTGAGGGTGGTATATATATAAACGCGCCTTTCGATGAATGGTATTGTGATTCGCCAGAAGCAATATTGACATTGGAAGAAAGCTCTGATGAGTATGTCGTACATTTCCGCGGGAACGATTTTCACGCTGAACTATTACCATTACCAGGCTACCTTGAAATGAATGATTCGGACGGCAATCCGGTGAAGGATACAACTATGTCACATGCGGACCGAGTCCGGATTTCACCGATATTTGGCTGCTCCTTCAAATGCGAGTTCTGTGATTTTTATAAACAAAGATATGTTTGTAGACCAGTGAAACAGATCCTTGAAGGCTTGACTATAGCACGCAAGGACAAACTCTTACCAGTGAAGCATGTGGTGATAAGTGGCGGGACTCCAAGTCAAAGAGATTATGGTTATATCGACGAGGTCTACGAAAGAGTGATTCGAAGTTCAGATATCCCTGTTGATGTGATGCTAGCGCCGAGGAAAGATGATATCATCGATCGATTGGCGGATTGGGGCATATATGGTTATTCAATAAACATCGAGATCTATAACGAGGGGATCGCCGGCAGAATCGCCCCACACAAGAAGCGAATCGGTCTGGATCAATATGCTGCGACTATCGCGAGAGCTGTTCAACAAGTAGGCGGTCAAGGACGGGTACGGTCCCTTCTCTTGGTGGGACTTGAACCGGAAGAAAGCACATTAAAAGGGGTAGAGTTCTTGGCCCAGTTAGGTTGTGATCCAGTCCTAAGTCCATTTCGGCCAGCGGCAGGTACACCGCTAGAACACTTGAGACCTCCAACAACCGAACAGCTTGAAAATATCTACTTAAAATCACTTGATATTGTAGAACATTACGGCGTCAAACTTGGACCAAGGTGTATACCCTGCCAGCATAATACACTCACGTTCCCAATCAAGAATGGAGGATATTATTATTCTTAAAATCCATGTTCATTTCATCGAGGAAGAGTGAAAAGCCATGGAAAATCTTTTTGATTCTCAAAGTGCGGTCTATAAATTCATCAAGAAAAGATTAAAGAAACGAAAGCTGGTCTGGTTCGGAACAAGGGGGACCGATAGCAATTCATTGACAAGGTTCGAGGAATTCAAAGATGTCTTCTCGATCATTGCCCCATTACATTCCTTGTCGCTCTCGAATGAGATATGTTTGGAGACCGAAAAAGGGACACGGGTCGATCTGGACAACTATAGGATTGAAAACGACACGTCTCCCGAAGCACAAGAGCTCCACAGTAAGTTCTATGCGGCTTTGTCTGAACCATCTTTCTTGGTCACGTACCGCCCTGCTAAGTTTCTGAGTTCCATCTATTTTCCTCGTTATAACTACGATGATGATCGGGTAAGATATTTGGGGCAATTCCACGAATTCCAAGCCTCCTTCGAACATAAACCCTGGGTAGAGACAGAACTCTATTCCTGTGGAATTCCGGTAATCAGATGGGAATATTTCGGTGATGATGGCCTGAATCTATTGAAGGATAGATTGAAGGAAGGGCCTAAAGTGATACGTGCGAACATATCGGATGGCGGGATAGGCCTGTCGCTAATCAACACCCCAGACGATTTTCGAGAGGACTGGTTCTCACAGCGGTTCAATTTCTTCGGCGTTGCAGATTATATGGTGCCCAATATTCCTCTCAACGTCAATGCGTGCATCTTCAGGAACAAGGTGGTCACTCTACATCCCGCATCCTTCCAATTGATAGGCATCCCGACATTGAGCAACCGTAAATTTGGTTATTGTGGTAATGATTTTGCTCAGATCAAGAGCCTTGACAATAAGATATTGGATGAACTAGAGGATGTTGTTGTCCGGGCAGGAAAATGGATGGCCAGCAAGGGTTATCTGGGTGTCTTTGGCGTGGATGCCTTATTCTATGATGGTAAAATAGTAATAACTGAGATCAATCCACGCTTCCAGGGATCTTCTGACTTGGCCGCGCGGATTGATTCGGATTTAGGTCGCCCCGACATGTTCATGATGCATATTGCAGCCTTCTTGGGGGCTGAACCGAGCGAATCGACGATGAGATTGCGCGATCTGGTAAAGAGCCAGATGGAAATCTCGCATGCAATCTGCCATAATGTGAACGATTCCTCCTTGGAAAGGAATATCACAACGATTAATCCAACCGGCCAAACTCATTATGAGCTGGTACCTGTTAAGAACACCCTGGTGGAGCCGGAAGCCATCCTCTTCCGGACCGTGACCCGAGGAAGTATGACGGATGATGGCGGTAGTCTGCGAAAGCCATTTACATATCTTATTAAGGACGCGATCCGAAAGATGTACAAGACATCTTTCAAGGCAAGTTAGAGGAAAAGGAAATGGAAAAATACCTTTATGTCCTGAATCAATTGGAAACCTCTGTCGAAAAGGGACGGTTTTTACCGTTCTTAGGGTCTGGTGTCGCCGGTCTGCGCACATACAATGATAGAGATTGGTTAAAGGTCGCTCAACGGCTTTATGAGATCCGAGAACGGTTGAAGATCAATAAAGAGGAGCCTGGTCCGGTTATGTATCTGGATTCGTTCGCGAAGTCTCATCAGATAGATCTGGAAGATGATCGATTGTCGTTTCAGGAGAGCGACCTTTCCATTAACGATCAAGGGTCAGAAGGACTACTTACTGACATTCAGAAGAACATAGTGATACTTGGCGCGAAGTTGGTCGAGTTCTTTGGCAAACAGATGGAAACCTCCTTCACCAGCGTAAAGGAGATCTCGGAATACGAGATCCCAATTAATATTAAGCTTAGCAAGAATACAGGTACTACAAATACTGATGAGAGTACCATCAAAAGAAAAAAGATCTTGATCCAACTCTTTGATACCATGAAGAGCCTGATCAAATATCTCGAGAATAAAGGATCCAATCAGGACCTATTGAAGGGAGAAGTGATCCTTGAAAAATTGCTGATCTTCTGCATCCGCTTTGGTGACCCAATTATATACGAGAAGGATTTTAGCAATGAGCTTAACGATAAATATTATGATTTCAAGAATCGGATCAAAACCATAAAATCCTTTCTCAAAGAAGCGCTAAACCCCATGGAGACCCTACTGTTAGATGAATTGGGATGGATGGAGGACCTGCTCTGGTACACTCTTCGGTTCGATATCCCAGTCTACCTAACCCAAAATGAGATGACCTTCCTGCTTTCCTTGGAACTATCCTTCTATGAATTGCGCAGATTGGAGATGCCTCAAGCAGCCGAAATGCGTAAGATTGCAGAGGACTACTCAGGAAGCGTCAAGCCTTTGGAGCTAATTCGCGATCATCTTTTGTTCTGTAAAAGAGCAAAACCGAAATTCGATAAGAACCAATTTCCGGAACCGACCGATTTCCATCTTGTCCTGGCAGCTGCGCTATGCGATCAGTTCGATCAAAGAAAAAACGATGACTGGTCAGAGGGTCCTTTACCTATCACCATCTCCACCAATTTCGATCAGGAACTCGAATGGGCTTTTATGAAGCTCAAGAAACCATATATAGTAGTCTTTCCTCTTGAAGTGAACACGGATGTGACCGTTGGCAAAGAGGAGAACGGGAAGAACTATCCTGAGATCAAGAGCGAAAAACGAATCAAATGGCTGTGGAGACAGTATTGCCCACCAGACTATGGAGAGGATGCGGCTTGCACTGATTATGACTGTTCGGCATGGGAGGAGTCCGTTCTTTTCGAATCCAAATACTTAACGGGTCCGATCATCATCAAGTTGCATGGCTCTCCTCTTGAACGAAAACCTAGTGATGATATATTTAAGGGAGCGCAACATTTCATCATGCTCTCCGAACATGATTTCCTGAAAGCGACGGTGTTTACGCAAAAGAATAAGTTCTATCCGGGATGGCTTGAAAGCCAACAAGAGGCGAAGAAAGGCGATTGGTGGTTCCTCGGATATAATATTAACAACTGGTACGAACGGATGCGTATCTATCAGCATGTTAGTTACACCTTGAAAGACCATAATTCCCGTGATATCCGTAAATGGTTGATCAATCTGACCCGCGATCTCGACAAGGGACAGCTATTGGACAACCTTGAGTTCACACGTACAGTTACCGATCTTGATGCAGTGACAGTAACACTTTCCGGAGTGGCATCGGTTAAGAAGATCCTGAACGAGGCCAATGTGCAACTATCACGATTCTAGGAAACAAACTGAACTAGAATGGAGCTATTATCATGAATGAAAAATTTTCCTGTCCATGGCCTGGGCCACGCCCCTATGAGGTTCAAGATGGGTACGTTTTCTTTGGTCGTGAAGATGAGATCATTGCTATTAACCGTATGATCCTGAACAATCCGGTCACAATCCTCAGCGCCGACAGCGGGGTTGGGAAGACCTCCTTGTTACAAGCTGGATTGGTCTACGGACTCCTGGAGAAACGCAGTAAAGGGAAGGATGTCAAACCTATCCTGCTATTGCATAAGTGGAGCGGTGCCATAGTTTTACCAATCGAAACAATATTCTCCGATGCTCTGAAGGCAGCAATAGAATACTATGACCTATTGGCAAAAAAGGCCGGATCGCCTAACGTACCAGAGTTCCTGCATCAACAAGCCAAGAGGGATTACGAACTGCTATCATCCGTCGATCCAGGGAATTCGTTCATCGAACATATCAAGAACATCTGTAATCATCCTGAGATCGGTGGGGTGATTCTGATAATGGATCAGTTTGAAGAGATCCTCCGCTCTCGTGAGGAGAATGTCATCTGGGCATTCAAAACGATATCGAAGATATACAATCATGAATCACGTATCAAGATGGTGATATCCCTTCGCCGAGAATTCGAATCCCATCTGGGTGGATTGCAGAGCGAGACCGCCCTTCCTCTAGGAAACCTGACGAAATTGCTCAAGCCCATGGTTGTAAAAAGTGCTCGAAGAGTAATCCTAGATGTTGCTGACCGTGTGAAGAACATCAAAGTCGTTCCCCCCGTGGATCAATACTTGATTGAAAAGATTTCATCATTAACAAGTTCCTCGCAGATCGATAACGAGAAGGGGGAGAGTAAGAAAACGACCGAAGAGGATACCGTCGACCTGCTGAGACTCCAGGCCATTCTCAGACAATTATATGAGCGATGTTATGATCCCCAAAGACCCGATAAAGTGGTCGCGATTGACTTAAAAGCATTGAAGGATTATGAGGGCCAGTTCGGGCCAGGCGAAATGGTCGGACAATCGCTCTTGCGATGGATAGAGACAGCTCTTGGAACACCTTCTCCCGATTGGCTGAAACAGATCTCGGAAGTCCGTGATGATAGATCGAACCTCCCACTTCACCTTAGAGAGCTGTACATGCTTCCTGAGATTGACTCAACAGGCTTCATCCGCAGGGTGGGCGCAAATCTATCGTCCTATCTGTCCTCCGGCGGTCTTAAGCTATCCCAGGAACAATCCGGCCTTTTATTCAATACCCTTGACGAGGACTTTCGACGCATATATAAGGATTTCAATCCACACGACTGGATAATCTACACCGAACCATATCTAAAGATGGAATCCTCGAACATAATAAGGTCGCATGCCGATGATACTAATGATAGCAACCTATCTGGCGTTGCGCGGATCAAAGGGTGGACACCTTTACAAACCATCGAGATACTGGTCGCCATATTCTATGAGACTCTTTTACGCCTCAAAGAGCAATATATTCTGAAGGAGATTCAGACAGATAACCGGATCTTCTATGAGCTCACCCATGATGGACTTGGAGAGCCTTTTAAGACTTGGGCAGGGAAACAGTTTGATACATGGCAAGACTGTTTGTATTCATTGACCATCAACCGCGGCATCGATTTGGTTATAAATGAGCAGGTAGGAGATAATAATCGGATTATCGAGAAGAATCGCTGGCGAGGATGTTATATTAACCCCCAAGGGGACGGCAGGGTCCTGAAGAACATCAAATTTCTCCATTCTGAGTTAGTGGGGTCCGTTTTTGAGAACTGTTATTTCCAGGGAGTGGTCTTTGAAGATTGCAATCTGGACGGATCCATATTCATCAATTGTCGTTTAGAGCCGGCTCCTGGTAGCAGAGAACCAGTCCTTTTCAAGAACTGCAGGGCCAATGGAATGACTTTCATCTCTGTGGTCGATGAGAACGCTGGGGACCTGTGCGTCCTTAACAATGTATTGTTTGAGGATTGTAAGCTCAGTCAGATCAACTTCCATGGGATCCTGCTGGAAGGCAATGTTCACTTCGGAGCACACACCGAAATCATCCAAGCTCAGTTCAGAGACATAAAGGTTCCTGTTAACGATAGATCGACCAGGATTACCATGGGCGAGGATACGGAACAACTTCAGTATTGCATCTGGGATATGCAATCCCTCAGCGTCTTGGACTTTGGAAACTTCATGATGTCACAGAAAGTGAGCAGTAGCGGTTTTCCAGCCAAGAGGTTGGATTAATATTCGGTCGATCTTTGATCCTGTCCCCAGAGCATCTTTTGGTTGCATGGAAACGTAAGGATGATGTACCCAAAAGTGACAAATGTGAAGAGTGATCTCCTAATTGTTGGACTCGGTCCCTCAGGATATGATATCCTGACTGAACTAAAGCTATCTCCTTTAGATGGGGTGGACTATCTTTACATCGGCCTCTCTGGTTCCGAGATGGATAAATTAAAAAAAGAACCCACCGGAATGAATTTCTTTGAGATAACACCGGACCTGGGAACGAACATACAGGATTATGCCAGCCTAGTGAACTATAAGGACTGGTTATCTTTAGATACGATGGTGGAGAACAAGACCGAAATCAAGGAACAGGAAGATCGTGTCTTAGCGCGATTGGCCTTTTTTGGGGCAAGTAAAGAGTTATATAGACAGCTTTATTCGTTCATTCGTCGAGATCTCCAAGTATTTATCGTCGGCTCCCTCTCCTGCGGATTGGCTAGTGGGACATTCATCGATATAGCCTACTTGATCCGTAGTATGTTCAAGGTTTTCCATGAAAAACCTAAACTGGCAGGGGCGTTCATTCTCTCTGCTCCTTTCGAACAGTATGATTCTGATCGAGCTCTAGGCAATTCCTATGCTTCCTTGAGAGAATTGAACCATTACCAGGACCCTAACACCGTTTTTCGTGCCCAATATGCATTCGATTCCGATTTGACCATCAAAGTAAAAGGAAGGCCCTTCGATTTTGTTTACCTTCTGAATTCAAGTGCTAGATACTCCATTGATGTTTATTGGGATCAGGTATGGAGGCTTGGAAAATGGCTCTCGCTCATTATCGGCCACCGGGATCTCGATGAAACGATCTGGCAAACGAACATTATGCATGATGAGAACGATTGGCTGAGAACCGTCACTGCATCACGAACTAATTTGGATGAATTAATGCTTTTTCCCATTGAAGAAGAAAGTAATAAGAATGCCAACAAGGATAAACAGACCCCGAAAGAGGATGGGAATTTCACTGATGAAGAAAAGATCTCTGGTCTGGAAAATCTCAATCGGGACATCTCGTTTGATCAATTGTTTATTGCCAAGAAACGTGATCGATGGTTTGCTCTTCTCCCAAGAAAGGGCTGGGCAGAACAAAAGAAGATAGAGAACGCCATCAGGAGACTACCTCAAATAGAGAATCTACGATTGTTCCTCTCTAATTATGTCAATGAGGTAATTATATTTCGTGAGATAGATGGTTTCCAGTTATCGCAATTGCGGGATCTCAATCTTCGTCAGTCCGTTTATTATGCGCTAATATCCAATAAGAGATTGTCATTTCGTCTGGATGACGAGAAGCTGATGCCTCTCGATGCACTTATTGGAAATCCAGCCAAAAGAACGAACCTATCATTGTTCCCTGCGACTCTTGGAGGATTGGAAATTGGTAATATCCGTATTAGGATAACCGATGAACCGATCGATGAACTTCAAGTCGATATGATTGCCACTGATAAGCCTGGTCTAGCTAAATATAAGCGGACTCCAGATTCTAGAATGATGTATCCACTTTTTGACGAATTCCAATATGCGACTGTATATTCCTTTAATGCAGCGATTAGAACGATGGTGGAAGAGATCAAGAGCTATCGTTGCTCAAGTGTGGCCATTTGCATAAGTGGGATTCGTATTAATATACATA
>Ga0182027_10013893_pt1 | contig 11176 bp, 10 predicted proteins | sample 712E1DmetaG_FD_121300 | JGI IMG/M metagenome (GOLD analysis project Ga0182027, IMG submission 121300) | Permafrost microbial communities from Stordalen Mire, Sweden - 712E1D metaG (Illumina Assembly) | ecosystem: Environmental > Terrestrial > Soil > Wetlands > Permafrost | place: Sweden...
CGATTTCGCCTTGACCTTGTTTGCGGGGTTGGTTATACTATATCCATTGGCCGAAGTGGCGGAACAGGCAGACGCGCACGACTCAAAATCGTGTTCCTTCGGGATTGAGGGTTCGATTCCCTCCTTCGGCATTACCCTGAAAAGGCGCAGGGCGTTGGTTCGGTAGTACAAAACCATTATATCATTCTGTCTGCTTTGCGGGCGCTCGCCCGCTTGATTGTAGCGCGAGAGTGCCCGAACAACCTCGCGCTTTGTTTTTAACTTATTCATAAAGGATAAGCTGTAGAGGAAGAGAGCAATGAAACACAACCTGACGTTTTTAGTGGTGGATGTGCTTTTGGCCGTCGCTTATCCGATCCTGTTCGTCATACAAGGTGTGCGCCGCTTCTTAAGAGTTAGGAGATCGTAGCAAGTTAAGAACACCATCTTTCCTGCGGAGGTTTTCGATGTCTCCAACAATGAACGATATTCTGGCAGTGATCATGGGCGGTGGACGCGGGACGCGCCTCTATCCATTGACGAAGATGCGCTCCAAACCGGCGGTGCCGATTGCGGGACAATATCGGCTGATAGATATTCCCATCAGTAATTCCATCAACTCCGAAATTTACCGCGTTGCGATTTTGACGCAGTTCAATTCCGTATCCCTCCACCGCCATATTACCCAAACCTATAACTTCGATGCCTTCCATACGGGCTGGGTACAGATCTGGGCCGCCGAGCAAACGCTTGCATCTGCCACCTGGTACCAGGGCACGGCAGATGCGGTGCGCAAGCAGCTTTTTGAAATCCAGTCCACAACCGCGGAGTATGTCCTGATCCTGGCCGGTGATCATCTCTACCGCATGAACTATGCCGAGATGGCCCAGTTTCATTGGAAAAAGGATGCCGATATAACGGTGGCCGTTCATCCCGTCCCGCGCGAGGAAACGCCGCGCCTGGGAATCTTGAAATGCGAACGGGATGGCCGCATCTCCGATTTTGTGGAGAAGCCTCAGGATGCCGAGACACAGGATCGCTTCATCAGCCGCGACGATCCGGAACGTCCCTTTGAGGCTTCCATGGGGATTTACATGTTCAAGACGAAAGTGTTGATCGATTTGCTCAGGACTCATCCCAACTACGATGATTTTGGCATTAATATCATCCCGGAGGCTGTCCGTACGCATAAAGTGTATGGCTTTCACTATGACGGCTATTGGCGGGATATTGGAACGATTCGCTCGTTTTATGAAATAAACCTGGAAATGGCCTCGCCCAATCCCCCTTTTAGTTTCTATGATCTCAAGCTGCCAATCTATACCCACGTTCGATATTTGCCAGGCAGCATCGTGCATAACAGCCAGTTGAAGGATGTGGTGCTGTGTAATGGCTGCCGCATCCAGAATGCCAGGATCACGCATTCCATAATCGGGGTCCGCAGTCAGATTGCAACAGGCGCGCACGTCAAGGATACGATTCTGATGGGCTCTGATTACTATGACCCTGGAAAACGGCCTTCATCCATTCCCACCGGCATCGGGCCGCGCTGTGATATCGAAGGAGCCATCATTGACAAAAATGTGCGCATCGGGAAAGGCGTGGTCATCCGCCCGTTCCCGCGCCACTTCAATTTCGATGGCGAAAAATGGGTCATCCGCGACGGAGTGGTGGTTATCCCCAAGAATGAGGAAATCCCACCGGGGACGCAGATCGTGCCCGAAAGCTGACGGATTTGTAAAGCAAAAAAGAGCAGTCTGTCCTATAATATGCTCACAAATGAAAAGCGAGAGGTTTGGCCGAATCCCGCATTCCATGTGTGTTTACGAAGGCAGATTTTTTGGCTTGACATTCCTTTCGCAACGGAATAGACTTGATTTTGGTTGGGGAGTAGCCGTGGCGGCGGTTGAGTAATGGCGATGGACGTGCCATATATCGAAACCTGTCGCCAATGGATTGTCGTCATACCATTGACGGAAACGTCATCGGCAGTCCATGCGCTTCCTGCGTTGGCAAGACCACCACGATTATGATTCGTGGTGGTCTTTTTTCTCCCCTTAGTTCGAGAGATATAATAATATGGTGTGCGTGGAGTCCCGCGAATGGACAAGGTAGAAAAAGATATACGAACGGCATGGCATACGCTCGAGATCGGGGAAGTTTTACGCGATTTGCAGGTTCATGAAAATGGGTTGACCGCCGGGGAGGTTTCCGGGCGTTTGCACCGATATGGACCGAATCAATTGCAGGAGAAACCGCGTCCCGGCTTTTGGATCATATTATGGGATCAATTAAATAACTTCGTCGTCATCCTGCTGATCGTCTCCTCGTTGATCTCTGCCTTGCTGGGGGAATGGATCAATGCTTTGGCCATTCTTTCGATCGTCATATTGAATACGGTTCTGGGAATTGTTCAGGAACGCCGCGCGGAACAGGCGCTGGCGGCCTTGAAACAATTGGCCGCGCCTGAAGCGCATGCCCTCCGCGACGGACATCGCCAGGCGCTGCCTGCGCGTGATCTGGTTCCGGGTGATATTGTTTTTCTCGAGGCCGGCAATTATGTCCCTGCCGATGTGCGTTTGCTGGAAGCGGTTAACTTGCGGATTGAAGAAGCCTCGCTTACGGGCGAATCGCTGCCCGTTGAAAAGAATGCCGCCCTGATTTTGAATCAAAACGTTCCGCTGGGGGATCGCCGGAACACGGCTTTTATGGGCACGCTGGTTTCCTATGGGCGCGGGCGGGGCGTCGTGGTCAGCACTGGAATGCATACTCAATTGGGCCTGATCGCCAGAATGCTGCAAAACGTCGAGGCGGAGGAGACGCCCTTACAGCGGCGGCTCGATCAACTGGGAAAGACCCTCAGCATTGGCGCTTTGATTCTCGTCGCGGTGGTTTTCGTTCTCGAATTGATCGATGCCACCGATATCTCATCCCTTTTTAGCGGCCCGCTGGTCTACCTTCAAACCTATGCAAAAGAAATTACCAATGTGTTTATCGTCGCGGTGAGCCTTGCGATTGCGGCCGTGCCGGAAGGCTTACCGGCCGTTGTGACCATCAGCCTGGCGCTGGGGATGCGCGAGATGATCCAACGCCACGCCTTGATCCGCCGCCTGGCTTCCGTTGAAACGCTCGGCTCGGCGACCGTGATTTGTTCCGATAAAACCGGTACTCTTACCCAAAATGAAATGACGGTGACGCGCCTTTGGGTGGACGATCAAACCATTGAGATCACCGGCCAGGGGTATTCCTCCAAAGGCAGCTTTTTTGCGAACGGCAAAAAGATTCGGTGGAAGAATTACAGGGCTGTCCGTACTGCGCTCTGGCTGGGCATCCTGAACAATGACGCCCAGATCGAACCGGTTAAAGACTCCCAACATTCCTACCAGGTGGCCGGCGATCCGACGGAAGCCTCTTTGCTGGTGGCCGCGGCCAAAGCCGGTGAAGCTTATTTAATCGTCAATCGTGAACGCACCTCCTATCCGCGCCTTGATGAAATCCCCTTCGACTCGGAACGCAAACATATGGTGACTTTCCACCTGGTGGAGAATCCGCGAGCCGGGGATTTCTCCCATTATTACGATGATTCCATGCGCGGCCGGAATATGATCGCCATCAAAGGCGCGCCGGAAGTGGTGCTGCCGCTTTGCAAATCCTATCAGGCCATGAACGATGAGCCTCATAAACTGGATAAGAAATTTCTTGGAAAAATTTACCGGGCCAACGATGCCATGACGCACGATTCGCTAAGGGTGCTCGCCCTGGCTTATCGCGATATTACCTCCAGGAGGAAAAACACCGCACTGGGGGCGCTGGAAAACAACCTGATATTTGTGAGTCTGGTTGGGATGATTGACCCGCCGCGCGAAGAAATTAAACCCGCATTGGAGAAGGCCCGCCGGGCGGGGATCCGTACCGTGATGATCACAGGCGATTATCCCAACACTGCGCGTGCCATTGCACAGCAAATTGGATTGATGCGCAGCGGTAGTGAAGTGTTGACTGGCGCCGACCTGGATCAATTGAGCGATGCTCAACTCCGCGCTGTAATGAAGGATACGGATGTCTTTGCGCGCGTCTCCCCTCAGCACAAACTGCGGATCGTGGATGCCTTGCAGGCCAATGATGAAGTCGTGGCGATGACCGGCGACGGCGTTAATGATGCGCCCGCCATCAAGCGCGCCGATATCGGCATTGCCATGGGGGTAACCGGCACCGATGTTGCCAAGGAGACCGCGGATATGGTGCTGACCGACGATAACTATGCCAGCATCGTCTCGGCAGTGGAGCAGGGCCGCATTATTTATAACAATATCCGCAAATTTGTTTATTATCTGCTCTCATGCAACGTAGCGGAGATCATGATTATCTTTCTCGGCACGTTGATCACGCGTCACTCGCCCTTGACTGCCATCCAGTTGCTTTGGCTTAACCTCGTCACCGACGGCGCGCCTGCGCTGGCTCTCGCCACCGAAAAAGGCGATCCGGATGTGATGGCGCACAGACCTCGCCCCAAAAGCGAACCCATCATCAATCGTTTTATGCAACTTGGAATCCTGCTCCAAACGATTGCCATCACATCAGTTACGCTCACCGCGTATTTGCTGGGTCTCAAACTCCATCCTTCCCAGCCGGAATACGCGGAAGCAATGGCATTCGCCACGCTGACGCTTTCCGAATTGGGACGCGCATATACAGCCCGTTCTGAATATTATCCGCTTTGGAAGATCGGTGTGTTTGGCAATCGCTATATGAACCTTGCCATTCTTTCGTCAGTTGCCTTGATTTTCGGCGTGATCTATATCCCGTTCCTCAACCCGGTCTTCAATACCGTTCCCCTGGGTTGGGAACAATGGGGAATTCTGCTTCCGTTGCTGCTGATCCCATCCATCGTTGCAGAGCTTGTCAAGCTGGTATATCAGCGGACGCGCAGGCCATTAGCATAAAACTTAAAATGATCCACGTTTTGCTGTTCGGTAGCGCTACAATCAACCGTGGTGTTCTCCATTCTTCTTAAAGACCGGCCACAGATTTCACGGATTACCACAGATTGGAACTCAGAATCCGTGAAAATCTGTGGCAATCCGTGGCAAAAAATTCAACCACAGTTAAATGCGGTTCTGCCTGCTGTTCTGGTTCTACGAATTATGGAATGAAAAAGTTTTCCTGTGTATGGGGGAATATCCCAAGCGTTTCAATGCCAGGCGATGGTACAGCGTGCCGTATCCCTTATGTCTTCCAAGCCCATAGCCGGGATATTGCGAATCCAATTCACACATGAGTCTGTCACGCGCCGTCTTGGCCAGCACGGAGGCGGCCGCGATACTCAAGCATTTCGCATCGCCTTTAACCAGCGAGGTTTGAGGAATGTCCAATTCGGGAAGTTCAAGTCGAAAGTCGGTCAGAAGGTAACACGGGAAAAGGGATAGGCTCTCCAGCGCACGTAAAGCGGCCAATCTCGTTGCTGCGACAATTCCCAATGAGTCGATTTCATCCGAGGCTGCAAATCCCACGCTCCAAGTCAGCGCGGAGGCCTGGATGCGCGGCGCAAGACGGTCACGCGCTAACGGGGTCATCTGCTTGGAATCACGCACTCCCTTTAGGGTCGAAAAAAGATGCGGTTGATCCGGCAGGATGACTGCGCCCACTGCCACCGGCCCGGCCATGGCGCCGCGCCCAGCTTCATCCATTCCGGCCACGTAAGCCAGGCCGCTTTGCCAGAGTTCGTGTTCCAATATGAGATCAGGTTCGATCCGGATCGTAGAGTCCTCGGCGCGCATTGATGTGGATTTGAAAGATATCATGGATCATGCGCATGGCGTCGCTCACTGCGTTGACTTTGCTTTCAGTGCGGTAATACCAATCAATGGGGACCTCGATGATGCGATAGCCGTGCCGGCGGGCAATGAAAAGCAATTCGATGTCGAATGACCAGCCCATCAGGGTCTGGCGTTTAAAAAGATCGTCGGCCGCTTCCGCGCGAAAACATTTGAAGCCGCACTGCGTATCCTGCAATCCGGGCAGGATCAACAGACGGATAATAAGGTTGATCAAACGGCCGCCCAAGTGACGATAGCGCGGTTCGTTGTAGCGCACGGAGCCGGGCGCTTCGCGCGAAGCAATCACGATATCAAAGCCGGCGACATCCGGCGCCAGGAACTTGACTGTTTCTTCGATGGGCATGGACAAATCCGCATCGCACATCAAGCGATACTCGCCGCGCGCTTCCAGCATTCCATAGCGGACCGCCAGCCCTTTGCCGCGGCCATTCTCCCGGATCACGCGCAGGTTCTTATGCTGGGCGGTGTAGCTTTGGGCAATCTCATAGGTGCGGTCTGTGCTTCCATTCTCAACGACCAATACCTCCGCTTCGAAATTCTGACTGCCAAGAAACGCAAAGACCTGCTCCAACGTTGGGGGCAGGCGTTTTTCCTCGTTATGGGCTGGAATGACGATGGATAGCAGAGGCTGATTCAAAGCGGTTGACAATTACTTGCCGAAGGATAAAAGTTGTCCCAATCCAGGGAAGATAAGGAAGGCAAACCCGACCAGGATGCAAAACTCGACCAGCACGATCAAGCCCAATACCGCCCATTGAATCGGACTCATTCCTTTCCGCTTGACCGGCAGCTCCGGCAGGGGCTGGGCCGGGTTAGGTTCGCGTAAATTTTCGGGAATGGCCTGTGCCTGTTGTGCAGATTCGTCTTGCAATGCAAAACTGAGTTCCGAAGGGTTGAGAGGCCGTGCCTGTTCGTTGGCGTTAAAAATGGCATGGGCACGCGCCGCCGGGTCGGTGGGAGCTGGAACCGGTGCATTCCCCGACGCGGCGGGAGGCATGCCTGCTTGAGGAGCGGGTTCGGACTTTGGCCGCGGGCTGACGATGCGGTCGGCCAGATCATAAATATCGTAGCGCAGCATGGGCGGCGCCTGTATGAGCGAGGCGGCAAATTGTTTGATGGCATCGCTTTGCACAACCCGCACAGCCGGCCGCATGGTATCCACGTGCATTCCGGGATCTGCAGCGATCAAAAACGGCTCAACGTGGAACGATAGATCAATGCCCTGGATCTGTAGATATCGTTCCAGCGCTTTCGCCAGGCGTATCACCCGGCTCATTAAGTTGATGGGTGCAGGTTGAGACTGCCCGCTATTATCTCTTTTGTTCCATTGATCGCCTTTTGCCTCGTACTGCCCGCGCAAATGTGTAACATGGATCACGTATACACCGCCGGGTCCGATCAGGATGATCGGTTCGACGATTTCACTGCCGGGCAGCGTCAGGTTGCGGATCAGGACAAACCCCTTTTCAAAGAGGCGATTAAGCTGGTCAATGATGACCTTCTGCGCTTGGAGGTCCGTATACCAGGATTGCCCGTATTTCAAGGTTCCCTGCAGACGATCCCACAGGGGGATCTCACCTTTTTCATTTTGGAAGGGGGTCTTGTCAATGATCTTCATGATGGTTTTTGCGCGGATACATTAGAAAACAGGCGCCCCTTCGAGTTCATCGCGTTCCGACTGATCGCGGGTCGTAATGATCCGTTCATCCTCTTTGCCGAGCAATTTTACCGGCTTGCCGATGTCGAAAGTGCTGGCCATGAATTCCTTGCGCTGGCCTATTACGAATCGCTTGCCTTGCTCGACACGTTCGATCAACATCTTGCGGTTAAGCAGGACATGGTCGGAGAACGTGGCGCCGCGCCGTTCATAGGCGCGCACCGCATCGATTTTTCCGCCTTTATAGCGGACAGCTTCTATCACGCCATCAAACTTGGTCATCAATTCTCCATGCTGATTCTAACACAAAGCCATCCTTGTATGAAAAGTTTAAAAGTTTGAAAGTTAAAAGTTTGAGCCGGATAAGCAGAGCCGCCGACTGCTTCGTACTGATGGGGGCCCGTATATCCGATAAGTCAGGATGTTATAATCATCAAGGTCGGTTTATCCATTTTCCCACTTCAGCCGTCCCGGCAGGAGCATCATTATGACCAGGTTAAACTTATTGGAAAACGCTATCTCAAAGATTAAAGCCATTGCTAAGGATGAGAAAAAACGAATCTATATTGCCTCATTGCTGGGTGTTGTTCTTGTCGTTATTCTGGCCGTTGTTTTTTTGAATTCACACAAGCCCAGCCCTCCGGTGGTGGATACACCCACTGCACCGGATTTGACGGCCACCGTCAAAGAAACGAGCGGTAGCGTAACCATTAAACAACCAGGCCAGGAAGGTTTTTCTGCGGCCGGTGTTGGCGACATTCTCCAGCTTCATGGGGAACTCCAAACCGGGTCATCCAGCACTGCGCGGCTTGACCTTCCGTCCGGCACCATTATTCGGGTCGCGCCGTCCAGCCTGTTTACGCTCGAAGTGAACAAGCAAACCTCGAACGGATTGACCACCACCTTGAATCTGACCCTCGGCCAGATTTTTATCATCCTGAAGAGCGGCTCGCTGGATATCATGGTTCCCAGCGGCGTTGCTTCCGTGCGCGGTTCCTTCATGTCGGCTTTGATCTACCCCGGCTCCGGCAAGGTGTTTGTCGAGTGCCTCGAGGGGCATTGCTCGGCAAACAATAATACCGGTAAAGTTGATTTGACTAATGGACAGAAAGGCGTCCTGGTTTATACAGGGAACGGCGCTGATCAGTTGCCGCAGTTGACCGTTATGAATCAAAATGATTATGCAAGTTGGCTGGCAATCAGTCCGGAGTCCCAGGATATCATTAATCAAAGTGGAAACGGTCAAAATGGAAGTAACCATTCCCCCAATTGTCAACCGACTAAGGACAATCCCTGCAAATGATGGGGTTGTCTTGTTCCCCGGTTGCAGGTTGTTTCTTTTTTGTCAGCCACAACTCGCATAAAAACTAAAACACCGTCTTTCTGCCAATTATGGCGAGATACGACGGTGTCTTCATCTTCTGTCGGGGTGCCGGGATTTGAACCCGGGACCTCTTGCTCCCAAAGCAAGCGCGCTACCAACTGCGCTACACCCCGATGGTGGCAAGAGTATAATGCGAAGGATTACCTCCCGTCAAGCATGGAATCTCAGCACGGAATCTCAATGATGCGTCTTCGCCTATTTTTTGTTCTCGCACTTCTTACCGGACTTTACGCGTGTTCACCAGCAGATCAAGCCACACCCACTCCTTCTGCGATCCCTTCCACACCCACACCGAGACCGCGGCCTTCTCCCACTGCATCGCGCATTCCTGCGACCCCCACAGCCACTCCGTTAACCTGTCTCAACCAGCCTCCAAAGGTGGAAAGCGGCGAGATTGACACGACCAAGCCGCCCCAGCAATTTTTGATCTACCTGCCCCCCTGTTATGGCGCCGAAACGGATCAACGCTATCCGGTCCTGTATCTGCTTCACGGCCAGACCTATATTGACGATCAGTGGGTGCGGCTGGGTGTTCCTCAAATTGCCAACCAGTTGATCCTTTCAGGTCAGGTTCCGCCCTTCATCGTTGTATTTCCGGATGACCGCTATTGGAATCTTCCCACCGAAGCCGGCTTCGGGGATCGTGTTGTGAATCTGGTCATCCCCTATGTTGATTCGAATTACCGCACGCTGGCCGATCGTGCACATCGCGCCATCGGCGGTCTTTCGCTGGGCGGAGGCTGGGCCGCGCGCATTGGGATGACTCATTATGATCTGTTTGTTTCCGTGGGTTTGCATTCGCCCGCCATCCGCACAGAAGACGCCCCTTATATCGAAGAGTGGATCAAAGCCGTGCCGGCTGGTTCCTGGCCGCGTCTCTGGATTGATGCCGGGGATCAGGACAGGGAGCTTTCTTCAGAGATGTGGCTTGAAAATTTGCTTAGTTATTATCAGGTCCCCCACGAATGGCATATGTATACCGGCGATCACAGCGAAGCCTATTGGGGTGCGCATGTGACGGAATACTTGCAATGGTACTCGGCTGGCTGGGAAGTTGATAATGCCACGCCCACGCCCCAGCCTTGAGCCATCGGTTGGCATGCAGCCAATTGCTCCCCAGCCTCGTAAAAATATGTTGTTGCGGAGAGTACTCAAAGTATGAAAACGCAGAGTGCGAAGTCTTCGCACAGCATCCTCGAAGAGGGCCAGATTTCGCGAGTTTTCACAGTAAAACTAACAACCTTTCAGCGCACCCGTTTACCAAAGCAACTTTACAGAACGACAGATTTGGAACGCGAATTCCACGAATCTACAAATGACGCGAATAAGACCGCGGAAAATTCGCTAATTCGCGACATTCGTGTTAAGGTTTTTTTCGGACTTTGGTAACGCCATAACCTTAATGCAACTTCTCCTTGACGCCGCGCTTCTTTCCCCGTAAGATAGGCCCGCGAATAGAACTTATTTTCACCACTAAGAACACCAAGGATCACGAAAGTTTTAATCTCTTCCTTTGTGTACTTCGTGTCCTTCGTGGTTAAAAAGATTTTGGAGTTTTTATGGAACTCGGTCTTGTACGAAAAATAGATATTGACAGCGAAATGCAGCAGGCCTACCTCGATTACGCCATGTCGGTCATCGTGGCGCGCGCCCTGCCCGATGCGCGTGACGGACTCAAGCCCGTCCAGCGGCGCATTCTATATGCCATGTACGATATGGGCATCCGCGCCGATACAGCTTATAAGAAATCCGCTCGTATCGTCGGCGAAGTGCTGGGCAAATATCATCCGCACGGCGATGCGGCCGTGTATGAAGCCATGGCGCGCATGGCGCAGGATTTTTCGCTGCGCACCCTGCTCGTGGACGGCCAGGGCAACTTCGGTTCGGTGGATGGCGACCCGCCGGCCGCGATGCGTTATACCGAAGCGCGCCTCACCGCGCCCGCCATTGATCTGCTCGCCGACCTTAACAAAAACACGGTGGACTTTGTCCCCAACTTCGACGATACCCTGGCGGAACCCAGCGTCCTGCCGTCTGCCATTCCGAACCTGCTGGTGAATGGCGCGATCGGTATCGCAGTGGGCATGGCCACCTCCATTCCGCCTCACAATTTGGGTGAGGTGGTGGACGCGCTGGTTTATATGCTCGACCGCTGGGAAAAGCTCGACGATATTGACGTGGATCAATTGATGGAGTTCGTGCAAGGCCCGGACTTCCCCACCGGCGGCGTCATCATCGAGGAAAAAGGCGAAGAGGGCATCGAAGCCGCCTATGGCTCCGGGCGCGGACGCGTGACCGTACAGGCCAAAGTCCATACCG
>Ga0182027_10013894_pt1 | contig 11176 bp, 7 predicted proteins | sample 712E1DmetaG_FD_121300 | JGI IMG/M metagenome (GOLD analysis project Ga0182027, IMG submission 121300) | Permafrost microbial communities from Stordalen Mire, Sweden - 712E1D metaG (Illumina Assembly) | ecosystem: Environmental > Terrestrial > Soil > Wetlands > Permafrost | place: Sweden...
AAAATGCTCGATATTCCGCATGTTTATACGCCTCATTCGCTTGGAAAGTTAAAAAAGATCGAAATGCAGGAGCAAATCGAGGAAATGCCGCTTAAGCAATTAAAGCCGGTTTATAGATATCATGTCCGGATTGCCATTGAACAAAAGATCATGAATAGCGCGGATGCGATAATTGCGATCTGTGAAACAACCAGAATTCAGATTTTGCAGCATTATTTGGTAGATTTTGAAAAGCTGGCGGTTATTTATCCGGGAACTGAAACTGAAACCTTCAACACCAAAACAACGAAGGAAGATGCGAAGCTAGATTTGGGTAAGAACGTTGTCTTAACCGTTTCACGTATGGTTCCGGCTAAAGGGTTGGACCGAATTATTGGCGCTTTGGCTACGATTAAAAATGACACCGATTTTCATCTTTATATCGCAGGCGAAACGATTGAATCGCCCGAGTCGCGTTCAAAAGAGGAAATAGAGACGGAAATTGAAATTAAAGCTTTAATTAAAAGGCATAAAATGGAAAAAATGGTCACAACCATTGGCTTTATTCCGCATGAGACGGCGCTTTCGGCATATTACAGGCAATCGGATATCTTTGTTTTGGCAGGAAGATACGAGCCGTTTGGCTTAACAACTTTGGAGGCGATGGCTTGCGGAACTGTGCCGATTGTCTCATCGATTGCCGGAAGTAGGGAAGTTATTATTGATGGTTTAAACGGTTTTGTAGTTGATACGCATGACCGTAAGCTTTTGGGGCAAAAAATACTGCAACTCTTAAAAGATCAAAAATTAAGAAAAAAGGTTTCGGAAAACGCCGCTTTTACCATAAAAGAGCATTATTCATGGGATAAGATTGTAGAAAAATTCATAAAGCTATATACTGATCTTGTATGAAGATCGGCATAATCGCCACAAGTTCAAAAATTGTCAGCCTTGATGCTCCTGGAGGGACAGAGGTTTTTTGCGCTACACTTACTCAAGGTCTTATCAAATTAGGTCACGAAGTGTTGTTGTTTGCCACCGAAGGGTCACATATCGAAGGAGCAAGATTAATAGTTGCCTCAGATAAAACGCAAGGCGACGTCAATAAGCTCTTTTTTTCACAATATGGTAGAGATCTAACAACTGAGGAGAAGAGTATTGTCGACATTAATTTTTCCGCAAGATTGCTTTTAAAAGCCAAAGAATTTGACGGTGAAGTTGATGTTTTTCACGATAATATATCATCCTTTCTAACCGGCAGCTTATCTGACTTGTTCAATTCTCCGATTGTTACGACTATGCATATGCCGCCGACCACATACGATAAATACCTAACCATTCCGCCACTTATTACGAAACCTACTAATAAATATATCGCGATTTCCAAATGGGAAAAAGATAATGCTCCGGTGGAGTCGGAAGTTATTTACAATGGAATTAATGTAACTGACTATATCGATCTAGAACACACTAATCGAGAAAATCTCATTTGGATTGGCAGAATTAGCCCCAGAACTCCCAAGGGGCTAAAGGAGGCGATGGAAGTAAGCCTTAAAACAGGCAGGAGTTTACAGTTTTCGGGGTTTGTTAGCGATCAGGGATATTTTAATTCGGAAATAGAGCCGAATATTACAGATCAGGTTAAACAACTTCCGATTTTTACTACTACTAAGGAGAAAAATGAGTTTTACTCATCAGCGCTGGCGGCTTTATTTCCGATCATGTGGGAGGAGCCGTTTGGACTAGTGTTTGTGGAAGCAATGGCAGCCGGAACTCCGGTTATTGCTTTTGCCAGAGGAGCGGTACCGGAAATTGTTGTCGATGGAGTGACAGGATTTATCGTCAACTCTTCAGACGAAGACAAAAGGGGAGACTGGATTATTAAAAAAACCGGGATAGAGGGTTTATGCGAAGCGGTTGAAAAAATCTATACCATGCCAAAAGAGGAATATCAAAAAATGAGAAAAGCTTGCAGAGCGCATGTGGAGGAAAAATTTACATCGGAAAGAATGGTTCGGGAATACGAAAGTATTTATAAAAAAGTTGCGGAAAATTCGAAAAAAGGCTTAGAGTAGTTAATGATTGTGACAGAATGTTAGTTCGAGTAATTTTCTGATATATGTGTCATTTTTGAAGCTAAACGGATATATTCCCGAACAATTACCGAAGCCCAAAAGCATAAGTATGAATTCATGCTCAAGGCAGAGAAAATCAACCTTCAGTGTCCGATAGGAAACAACGCAATCCATGACTAAAGATAAAATATATTAAGCTGTTAAATATTAATTAGGCCTTTAAATCAATCTAAAACACATTTATTTAAAGTTATCACTCCTGTAAGTTAACTGCCAAATGCAGCCTCGAAAAATCCTATAAAACTTTCAATTTCAAGAAAAAAATTGTTTTATGAAGCAAGTTGAATATTCGCTTTATTTTCGATAAATTTAAGTCTCAAAATTTTCACAGAAGACGATTGCTGTTCAAATTGTTAAACAAAAAACACAGCAGTATTGCTAAGTGGCGACAGTTGATGTTAAATAAGGTAAGCAGTATTTATGGATTTTAAATTCATTCAAAACCCAATTTCTAACAAGTGGATTATTTCTGCTCCAAGAAGGGCGAAGCGCCCGGATACGGCAAAAGGGCAGGAGCCGGTTTGTCCGTTTTGTGTTGGTAATGAATTAAAAGAAAAAGAAGTTTACCGCATGGGTGGGGAGGCGAATGATCCGAACTGGCAAGTCAGGGTTATTAATAATAAGTTTTCGTTTGCTCCTATTCACGAGGTGATAATTCACTCTCCAGATCACCACAAGAGCTTCGATGAATTACCGTTGTCGCAATCCGAATTAATCCTTAAGACTTACAGGCAGCGTTTTCAAACACACCAGGATAAAGGGCAGGTTTACATTTTTCACAACCATGGTGAAGCGGCTGGAGAGAGTTTGCCGCATCCACATAGTCAATTAGCAGTGGTACCGGATTTTGTAAAGTTGGATATTACGCCTCTAAATTTCTCAAAAGAAAAAGATACGTTTAAAGAAACTGAGCATCTAATGATTTTTTCACCAACTGTGAGCGAGTGGCCGGATGAGGTATGGATTGCACCAAAAAGAGAAGGTTTGTTATATTCCGAAGCCTCGGATGAAGAGCTAAAAGACTTAGCAAAATCGCTATACCGTTTAATTCAGATTTTTGATTTGCGCCACGGGAACGAGTTTCCATTTAATTTTTGCATTTCACCATCCAAGGGTTGGTATCTAAGAATCGTTCCAAGGATAAAGACCTTAGGCGGTTTTGAAGTGGGGACTAATATTATGGTAAATACACAAGATCCTGAGGAAACGATCGCTTTTATTAAAGAACATTTTGAAAGTCCCGATGAAGAAAAAATTAGAACCGTCCATAGGGCCGCATACAGAAAATCCGTCTAAAAATTTCCTCAATTAGCCTCAAAGATTATCAGTCTATTCATGAGAGTGATAAGGAAAACTTTTTTAAACAACGGATTTTAAAAAGTCTCTAAAAAATTGATACACTTAGATCTTTTCTGATGGTAAAATCGCGTTGAGGTCGATACAAAATTTTCTCACTTTCAACTCATACTGTTTCAGTAGATTTTTATTACCAAGTAATTCGAGTGAAAGCAGCGAAAATTTTGTAATCTCCCCGCGCATTTATTCTACTGGTTAGTTTTGCTTTTAGCATCCCACAGATATGCTCCAGCCGGTTCTAATAATTGAAGAAGAATTCAAGCTGGGGAAGCGGCCCTTGTTGGCATTCCAAAGCTGGAAATATTTTTCACCAGCACCCAAAAGCTTTTGCGCAATTGACCAGAATGAGTCGCCGGGCAAGACAGTATATTCGCTGCATGATCCGCCGAGTGAGCTACTACTGCCAATAGCAGAAGCGTTATAAGAGTAGGCTTTAGAAGTGTTGCCGACAGAAGAAGCGGTTCTAAGGCTTAGCGTGTTTGACCAAGGTCCGGGCGTGCAGCCGTTATTGGCTCTAACTTTAAAGTAATAGGTAGTGCCGGGATTAAGGGCATTAATCGTGTATGGAATTGCCGTTTGCTTATCTGAGTAGTTAAAAGCTGTATTGTATGTATCTGCGCCACTGTAGGGGCCGTAGCTTATGGTGTAGGAGTTCTCGTCGCCTTGACTTGGAACAAAGTGCATAGTGGCTTGATTTTTGGTTGCCCAAATCTGGAAAATCGACGGCGCTGATGGCTGAGAGTTAGTGCAGACCGTCGGGCCGGAATTTGATGACGACGATGAATTGTTATTTGAAGAGTTAGAGTTTGAACCCGGTTGTCCTTGGCCAAATAATCCAAAGACTGAGAAGTTTGATGTATGGCAAGTAACCATTTTAGCTTGGGTATCGACAGTGCAACCGGTTAAAAGCGTCCAATCTGCTCCGTCCCAACGGTATATCTTAAGAGATGATTCATCAAATCCGGAAATATCACTTGCTCCGTAAAACATTCCTACGGTTAAGGCGTTATCAAAGGTTGAGATAGTTGCGGAGGCGTTGTCAAGTGCTTCCAGTTGGTAGATATAGTTATTTACCAAAGATAAATTTGCGGGAGTTGAGGCAGCGGCTAGGATTGTGCTTTTATCAAGTTGGTGGACTTGGAAATTAGCATCGGAAGCTGCAAAAGAAGCAGGAACAACCAGCGTTAAGCCGTAAGCATTATTATCCAGCAAAGATAAAGAACCACCTGATGCGGTGGTAACTTGCGTGCTATTTGCTGCTGTTACTGGTGCCGAGCCGGCGCAGCCGGAGGTGGTAAATGTGTTATCTGTATCAATAACTTCATTGGTTTGCGCATCTTTGGATCTTGCCCTGAAATGATAGGTGGTGCAGGCAACAAGGCTGGAAAGGCTAACCGAATGGTCAGAAACTCTAGTTGAGGTATCGGTTTCAACGGTTGAGGTGCCGTAAGCATTTGTTAATCCATAGTCTACCTTAGAAGATGCGTCCTTAGTTGTTTGCCAGCCAACAGTCACACCGGTTGGGGTTACATTAGTTATGGCGACTGCCGATATGTTTGGAACAGCGGTAGCGGATGTTAGCTCCATGACAAAACCATCTTGATTGCCCTTGAGTGGGATCGTAGTAGTTTGATTAATTGGATCATAGTTAGAGTTTGGGCCGCTTGTTTTGCCTGCAATAAAAAGATTGCCATTCGTGTCAAAAGATGCGTCTCCTACTGCATCTGTGCCTGTTCCGCCCCACGTGTAAGTATTATTGTAGGTTCCATCCGGATTCAAGATGGTCATAAAATTATCGCTTCCTCCTAAGTTTTGTATCGTATGGTCGCCTCCGTTTGGATCATAATTAGCTGTCTGATTACTTTCTCCAAGCAGATAAACTTTTCCGCTATTGTCGAAAGTAATTTTATTCGTAACTACTGTAAAATTATCCCAGACTAGCGTATATCCATAACTTCCGTCGTTTTTAATTTTAGTTATATATCTTTTTAATCCAGCAGAGGTTTTGGAATCTGTTCCTCCGGTTGGGTCAAAATTTGCTGTTCCGGCAAGAAAGCCAAGAACATAAATATTATTGCTTTCATCGATACCAAGGTTGGTTGTTGCAACGCTGTCGCCATCATTAGTGGGCGGAATAGTGTAGTTGTCGACAAAATTTCCGCTGGAATCGTACTTATTAATAAAAACAGAATTATTGGGAGCCGTTTTAGTGTAAGCAGATCCGCTAGGATTAACAAGGCTAAGATTGGTATTAAAAGTGCCTATCATAATTAAATTACTGTTTGAATCAACAGCGAGGTTAGTCGTATATATGCCGGTTGAGCTGGAAGTGAGCCTGGAATAAACGTAGTTGCCTCCTGAGTCTAGTTTAATGTAAAAAATTGTTTTTGTTCCTTCTGCGGAGACATCATCATTTCCTCCAGTTGGATCAAGGTTAATAGAATCGGTAGTGCCGTCAATGTTCCCTGCGGCATAAACACTATTATCCGGGCCTACCGTAAGACCAGTTAGGGATATAATATTAGGCCAGACATAGGTAAATCCATATGAACCATTGGCATTAATTTTTGTTAAAAAGGATTCAACTTCGGATGCACCCGTGCTTTTAAGAGCTGATCCGAGAGGATTGAAATTAACAGTACCCGTGAAGCTGCCCAAGATATAAACATTTCCGGCCGTATCGGTTTTAAGGCTTGAAACCGAAATGCTGTCGGCGCCTTTAAACAAATATGTAAATCCATACGTTCCGTTGGAAGCGATTTTTGTCAAATATATAGATGGGGTAGTGGTTGTTTGCACACCACTTACTCCATCTGGATTATAAGCTACGGAAGAGGAGTTAATAGTGCCTGCGTAATAGAGGTTGTTGGAAGTGTCAATGGCAATTTTATCCGCCTCAGCCCCTACTGAAGTTGCGCCAATTGTCCAAGCTTTGCCGAATTTAGGATTCGAAAAGTTAACATTAGAACTTGAGCCGGGAGATGATGTGCCCCAGCCGGTTGGAGTAAAAACACTGGGTGTATAAAGAGGAAGCGGATTGGCTATATTTGTTAAACAATCTCCTCCGCTGTCAATTCCGGTTTCATCATAATCTTGTACACCGTCGCGGCAATGGTTGCCTGTATAATTATTGCCTACGCCGTGGGCGAGGTCTGGGAAATGATTAGCTAATACTCCTTGGTAAAAATATAAACCCGAGTTGTATCCATCGTGCGAAGCAGCCTGGTTGGTATTGTTGTAATTATCGTTGTACCCATTCCAATTATTGTAATAGCTTTGGCAAGCTTCAAAATCCGGCACCTTATCTGCAGAATCAATATTAGGGAACCAACTATAGTTATCTGAAGGAGATGTGTTTCCGCAAAGAGCTTGAGGGTAAACACCGCCATTGTAGTTATGATAAACGTCATACATATCTGGTCTTTTCATAACGTTTTCAAGTCCACCCTGAATCAAGTGGATTGACTCGTGAATCATTGCGTCTGCAGGGCTTATGCAACCTGGAAAGATGTAGGTATATGTAGCGCTAAGATCGTTAGCGTCCGTATCGGAAAGGCCACAATAAGCAGGATTTGGTGTAGGTGAGGTAGCAAGTACTATGTCAACGTTTTTATCTACCTGATCTCCGATAAGAGTTTGTAACACAGCCGGCGGTATCCATCCCCATCCGCCACCCGTGCCAAAATCAATAGTTTTTAAGTCAGAGACTACAACTACTTGGGGAACGAGTGTTAATTTGCCGCCAAGATTAGTGTTCATGTAATTTGCCCAGCCATTTAGGAAAGTTGAAGCAGCGGTATCTACCTGAGTTTGACTAAGAGTCATGTGGGTACAATTTCCGACGCCGGAGCAAGCATTTATATCTTTAAAGATGAAAAATTTAGCGGTATGTAAAGGGCTTTGACTGGCAAATGCAGAATTGGAAGACAATAAAGTAAAGACAATAACTAACAATAAAACCTTAATAAAAAGGCGGCAATTTTTCATCCAACTACATCATACTCATATATTTTTGTGAAAATCAACTTTTCACGAGTTTTCACTAGTAGTTTGGGGGTGCGGCTATGATGCTGTGGTATAGCTTTGGATCAGTCTCATGAATTGCGGCGGCGATTCTTTTTACCTGCTCAAGTTCTTCTTGCCAATGGTCTCTAGATAGGGCAAAGCCGACAAATTTAATTACATCACTATCTCTAACCTCTGGCGGGAGATCCTTTTTGTATATAGTAGTTCGTGGCTTGGACGACCATGCTTCAACCGCAGTTGCCGGATAGCCAAGTGCCAACCCAGTAGCTCGATTGCTTTCAGAGAATGATGGATTTCGCAAGGCTGCAAGTAATTGATCCAAGTGTTCCTGGTCTATCCCGACATGGAATGTTTTACCGATACTATCCTCGGAAACAGGAGATTTCCATGACTTAGTATCGGCTACATAGATTGGGAATGAAAGGCTATCGAATAAGCTAGTAAGTCTTTCGGTGTCGGCTCGCCATTTTGCGAGTGGATAGGTTGCGTCACGGAAGGGAAAGTATTCGAGGTCAAAAAATGTGGCCGGTTTAAGTTTTTTAGTAAGAAGAGTAATATTGGCTTTGTCTATGTTCGGAATTGAAATTGCATCCAATTGCTCGCTAACGCTAGATTTAATTTCAATACTTGCTCCGGTTTCTGCGATGCCATCCATATTCTTATTATACAAAACCGAATTGAAATGTCGAGCTCATATGCTATAATTTGCCCGATGACAGAGAATTTAAGCTCAGCGCCTGCATTAGAAGTTCAGCTTTCTCAAGTATTTGAGGAATTAGGAGTTAATCCTCAAGATAAAGCTACCATAGAAAGCCTACTAGAGCCATTAAAACAAAAAGACCAAAACACTTTTCAGCACGTAGGTAGGGTAGGCTTATCGGCAAGAAACATTGGTAGATTTCTGCATTTGGATGAAAAAGCCCTTTTCTTCGCCGGATTATTGCATGATTTAGGCAAATCTCAAATTCCTCAAGATATCCTTGGTAAAACAGAAGGCTGGACAGATGCGGATTCGAAAGTAGTTCAAGCGCATGTCATAAATGGACACGAAGCGCTTAAGGGAAGATTTGATTTTACGGCTGAAATAATTGTTTTGCATCATACATTTCAAGAAAATGGATATCCAAAGGATTTACCGGAACAATTACACCGTTATTCGCCGGAAACTCAAGCTTTAATTTTGGAGTATGCCAGGGTTTTGGCCTTGGCCGATGTTTACGACGCGCTGCACCGTGAAAACGATAAATTTGGTGAAAAACGCAAGCTATCCGGCGCGGAAATTAAAGTGAAAATGTTGGAATTTAATCCCGATAGGCAAGAGCAGATAGAAGATTTATATAGAGCGGGAATTTTTCAACAATCAGAATAAATCAAAAGTGCGCTATTTATTCGTAGGGGATTTTTTGAGTTTTCTTTTAAAGTAGATAATAAGAATGCCGGCAATTGTCATGAAAACTGCAAGCTGAACAAAATCAAACATGCCTTGAGAGAAGAATCTAATGTTCGCCGTTACTTTTTGGTTAGTCTTTCCAAAAATAAGCTCTACTTTAGCTGTGTAAACTCCGGGAAAAAGAATTTTTTGGTAAGTAACAACCTTTGTTTGATAGCGTCTAATGCTTTCTGGCAGCGCATCAAGCGAGTCTACATTAAAAGGACCTTTGGCAACCATGTTTCCTAAGGGATCAAAGACCTTAACTACTCCATAAGGAATGACGTGTACGTTGCCGTTATTTTGAAATCTGACCTGATACTCGTCGGGGTATTCAATCCCGTCTCTAAGAGCCGTAAAATCGCTAATTTTGCCATCCTCAATCTCTTTACCGGTTGACGCTCTAACGAATAATAGGCTCGATAATACAGCTTTAACAACAACTTGCTTATTTGTCTCGGGCTGCTGAACTTCTGCCAAAATACTGGCGTAATGTCCGCCTTTGGTAATTCTATTTTTATCAATTGATATTTTAACGCTTTTTGTCTCACCCGGGCTTAATTGAATACTTTTAGTTTCAAACGAGATCCAGGAAGACAGGGAATATTTATAGTTTGCGTCATCTTTTCCTGTTAAAAATGAAATTTTATAACTATCTTCAAGCTCGGTAAAATCCTGAGCGCTAAAAGTAAGAGCAATATCGGTTTTAGTGTTGTTAAAATAGCTTAATTCATAATCTGCCGGGTCGGTGGCAAGGTCAATATGTATAATTGATGGGGTAACGGTAATGCCGGGTTGGGCTTGGGCATGCGCAGGTACAGATTTAAGATTAAAGATTAATGAAAAAAGAATAACCAGTAGAATTTTTAATCTTAAATTATTAATTTTCACATATTTATCATATCAGAACCCAAGGGGGATGTTAAGGATCATGAGATTTGCTATCATAAGTTTATGAAGAAGATTTTTTACGCTGCAATTGTGATAGTTCTAATCGCTATTTCACTCTCAGTTTTTTTTGTTCTTAATCGGACTACTAAGACCATGTCCGAAGCGGAAAAAAAAACAGCCTTGGCTAAAATGCTTGGGCGAAAGCCAAATTTAGACGTCAAAGATGCTCCAACCGGCAATGTCGTATATAAAGGTAAATATGCCAGCTTTATGTATCCGGCAATGGCGAAAATTTATACTTATAGAGATCCTAACGTGGCTGCGGATAAGACCGAGCTTGAACTTTTTTCTTTTGACATCAGTGATCCGCGCTTGGTTTTTAATTTAAACGTAAACCAAAACCCAAATATATTAAGTTTGGATGATATTCCGGCGGTTAGGCTCAGGGAGGACAAAAGTAGAGGATATAGTCAGGCGGAAATATCAATCGACGGGGAACAGGGGCTGGCTTTTACAAGACCGGGCGATCAGTCCGAAAAATCCGGATTTTTTGTTGTTGGCGGTAAGACTTATTCGCTTTCGGTAACAGGTAACGACGCAAAAGAAGTAGTAAATCTATTTGATAATGTAATTAAAACCCTGAAGTTTGCTAAATAGCTATTTTTGTAACCTCTTTTTGATCTCGCGGTTAATATAGAACTTTAATAAGAATCTGAGTAGGATAACTAAGACTACGAATGCTCCCAATATTAAGCCGATTACCTTGTATGGGAATACCCAGAAATCAACCTTTGATTCTAGAGGAATATCTCTAGTGCCATTATCATATACAAGTAAAAGCGTGGCGCTATACTTGCCGATTCTAAATTCAGTTAATTTATTCCAATTAATGACAATTTTTGTAACCTGCTGTCCGTTTTTATCTAATTTAACTTGTCCATCTTCAAGTACAGGCTCTTTAACTAGGAATCCATCGCTCCAGCTTGTTTCAAGCGTTTTATTTGTCCCAGGAATAATATTTCCCTGCCCGGGATTAACATCCAATGAGCCTAATTCATTGTTGCCTTCGCTAATAAAAATATTTCCGTGAGGACTGACGTGTACATTGCCGCGATTTTGTACTTTAACCGAAAAATCTACGGGCAAGTATTCGCTTATATAGTTTTTAACACTAAAATTAATGATTTTAGCCTCGGATTTCGCCCCCTCTTTTTTAACATTCAAAAGTACCGGTACCGCAGCAGCTCCTGTTATGGCTGCTCCTGTTTTTCTCAGAGGTGAGGTCTTATCTTGAGTAAAGTTAATAGCAAAGTAGTATCCGTAAGCCGCATCAGATGGGATAGCGATAGTAAACGGTACA
>Ga0182027_10013895_pt1 | contig 11176 bp, 7 predicted proteins | sample 712E1DmetaG_FD_121300 | JGI IMG/M metagenome (GOLD analysis project Ga0182027, IMG submission 121300) | Permafrost microbial communities from Stordalen Mire, Sweden - 712E1D metaG (Illumina Assembly) | ecosystem: Environmental > Terrestrial > Soil > Wetlands > Permafrost | place: Sweden...
CAAAAATAATCGGTAGTGGAGAATTTCCCGTAGTCTGGATGAACAATTACGCGAATTACGGATTGCCAACTGGAATATTTATTCATCAACTAACAAATTATTCGGGAGGTTTAATAACTTTATTAACTCATAATCCACCCATGAGCTACAACATCTTGGTTTTTATTGCTATTTTATTATCTAATATTTTTCTTTATCTTTTTCTAAGATTATATTTTAGCCCTCTGGCTTCTTTCTTAAGTACGTTTATCTTTTGCTTTACGCCTTATCGTATTTTCAATATTTATGTTCGGGGCGCTATGCCAGAAGTATTATCCAGTATTTTTTTACCTCTCATTCTTATTGTTCTTTATCTATTTATAGTTAAGAAAAAAACTTTAGCCTTATTCTTACTTGCCTTGTTTATTGCCGGACTAGCGCTAAATCATCCAATGATGCTTATCGTTTATTCTTCGTTTTTTATTCCTTACCTATTCTTTCTGATTATTACAAGCGATTCGTCAAGAAATTTAAAAATAAAAGAATTTGTTGCTGTTATTTTTTCTATGCTTTTAGGAATCCTTCTTTCGGGTTATTATATTATTCCGTTAAATCTTGAGATAAAGTATTTTTATTATGGACTTATAAAGAATCATATTATCTCAACTAGCTATTTATCTCTTGCTAATTATTTTGACCCCAGATGGTATTACTTCACGAAAAATGAAATACTTACACGTGGTCACATTGTACGATTTGGATTAATTGAAACTCTTATACTAATTTTAGGATTTATATATCTTTTATATACTAAGCTCGTTCGGAAAAGTAAAGAAAATATTCAGATTCTTTATTTTGCATTATTCTTAGCAGCTTTCACTATTTTTTTTACAACGAGTTTTTCCGATTTATTTTTTCAAAAACTATTCTTTCTTAATAGCCTTCAATACCCATGGAGATTCTTGTCTGGCTTAATTTTTATTCCGCCAATTCTGGCTGCATTTCTCTATGATCGGTTTCCCAAAAAAATTATTTTCATCTTAGTAATTTTTTTCGTTACTTTCTTTTCTTTTCCGCAACTTTATGGCAAAAATTTCAATTCGTATCCAATTCAATCTTATTATTTTTCTAAAGAAAACGTCCATTCCGTATTATTAAACACTATCTGGACCGGGAAAAGCGAAGATTATCCGAATAAAAATCCACAAGCAGAAATTATAGAAGGTAAGGGAAAAATTATTGCAGAAACTTTAAAAAATTCATCAAGAACGTATGTCATCGACGCTCAAACTAATTTGAGAATGGTCGACCATACTTTTTATTTTCCAGGTTGGGATGTTTATATAAACGGAGTAAAAACTAATATCGAATTTCAAAATCCACAGTATCGTGGAGTAATTACCTACAAAGTACCTGTGGGTAAACAAACTGTTCACTTGATTTTTGAGGATACAAAAGTCAGACTTTTGGGTAAAATTATTTCTGCGATCGCCTTGATTACATTATTTATACTTTTTATTTTGCGAAAGAGAATTAAATCAATCCTTGAATAACATCATTATCCTTTTTAACAAATAATTTTTGCGCTTTTTGCCTTGATACTATAATTTTTGGAAGAAGCATAAGCGCCTCCAGTAAACCCTTAAAAAACGGCCAATCTAATCTTAACAATGCTTTTATTTTATGGTAAGGAAGCCAAATTAAGTGCGACAAGAGAAGTCTTTGATCCGCATTTTTCCAGACGAAAATAAATTGGTTTTTATAGGCAATTTTTTTAACTGTTGATGCTGAGAATTTACCTTTAATTGCGCCTTTTTCGTGCTCATGGACAACTACGCTTCCGGCTTCAAATACTACTGTAAAGCCTGATTTTAAAGCCCTGTAGGATAAATCTATATCTTCCCAATAAAATGGATTATAAACCTCGTCTAAGCCTCCTAAGGCGTCCCAAATCGACTTTCTAAACGCTCCGCTTCCACCACTAACCCAAAGCGTATTAGGCTTATCCACTTCCCCGCGGCGGTGAACCAAAAACCCTCTTTTCCATTCCCCAAGTCCTCTTCCTCTTAAAACGGTTTTTTCTCCTTCAATACTTTTATCCAAACAGCCAACCGCGAAAACTTTCTCATCTTTAAAGTGGGAAAGTAGCGGCTCTAAAAATCCTTTTTCCGGACAGATATCTGTATTCATAAGAACTATAATCTCTCCCGATGCGATACTTACACCTTTATTAACGGTTGAAGAAAAACCTAGATTCCTGTCATTTTTTTGGATATGTAAATCTTTATGCTCTTTTGAAAATTGATCAAGAAAAATAATACTGCCATCGGTTGATGCATCGTCGACAACAACTGTTTCTGTTTTACCTGATTTGTAAGACGATAACTCTTCGTAGACTTTTGGTAAGTTTTTTTTAAGTAATTCTTCTCCGTTATAATTTGGAATTATTACACTTATATTCATAACTTAGAAAAGGGTATCATAGAATTCTATTACATGTTGTCCTTTAGGCACAATAATGCCTCTGAAATTATAGTCTGTTGGATAAATTGTCGTTTCTTTTCCATCGATTTTCGCATGCCAAGTCGGATAATAACTATCTGTTAAAACTAAAAATCCCTCACCTTTATTGTTTGTTTCCAACTTAACTTTTGTGGGTTCATAACTTACGATATTAACCTGCCCCAACGTCCAATCATTCTTGAAGTTTTGGACATTTTCTACAACTGCTGTTTGAGACAAGGATTTGTAATTTGAAAACAATAAGTCCATTGACTCTTGATTTGAACCGGCTGTCAAAGAATTTTTGACAAAAAATGCTCTTGGAAAAACAGCTTTATTCTCATAAATACCGATAACGCCATCCGTAAAAACCGGTTTTAGCTTAGGGTTATTAATTTTATCTAAACTTAAAACATATTTTACACCCAACAAATCAATAATTTTTGAAGACGGATCTTGAGGCGTAATTATTCTGTTAAATCCAAATGGCGCCGATATATCAGGTTTATCCCTTTTTACAGCTACCATTAACTCACCAAAACGCTGAAGATATAACGGGTCATATCCATCTAAAGTTTGTATTTTATACATGGCCGAAAAATTCGGAGGTATGATTCTTGAATCAGTTGCCATTATTCTGAACTCCCCTTTTTGATTTTGCAAAAATTTAACAACGGAATTTGAGGGGAAAAAATATTGACCGTTTGTGAACGGCTCAAACTTCCAGGCAAACCTAAAAAGATCAAAAATTGTAACTAGCAATAAAATAATCAATAAAAAGAGCTTAACTTTTTTCCGTGAATAAAAAACTAGAGCAAATAAAAGTGCCGATATAAGCGCGAATAGAGCTGTCGGAAGAATTAGGTTTTGTTTTCCAACAATTAAGTCTGTCTTAGAAATAATATTGTCATGAAGCACTAGAACAAAAGACCAAAGCCCTATAAATAGTATTAAAAATCCCATTAGGACAAAAACGATTTGTTTTTTGTTTTTAACCGAAATAAAATAATCCAGTCCAAATGCCGCCAAAATACTTAAGGAAAAATCAGTAATAAATAAAAGCCTGGTAGGCTGGGCCGTAGAGATAAAAGGAATATTAAATTGGAATGGAATCTTTGCCAAAAATGTCGGCAAAGCAAATATTAGTGATAGGAAAAAAGCCGATCCGAAAAATAGAGTTTTCTTGTCCCGGCGGAAAAAAAGCGCCAAAAAAGCCATTATCAGCGGTAACATTCCAACATAACCAATAAATTCTCCGTAATTCCAAATTCCATAATAGTTGAGAGTTGCGGGATTGCCAAAAAAATCAGGCGCTAAAAACTGGATTAAATTTTGCCAAGGAATAAACCATCCTAAGTTTGTCTGCCAATTGGGTAAGTCAAGATTCCTTGCTGAAAGAGCTATAAATTTAATGGTTGGAATAAACTGAGGCAGGATTAGAATTATGAATATAGAATTAAGAATTATGAATAGAGCTAAAGTTTTCAATTTGTTTGTGTATTGAAACCAACGCGCCAAAAAATAAGCAAAAACAAATAGTGCCAGATAAAAAAAAGTTTGCAAATGTCCGGCAAAAAAAGCGAATACGAAAGAAAAAATAAAAATTAAAGCCCAACCAAAAAGTTTAAATTTTGAATTTACGTATATTTTATCTATTGCAAGAAGTATTAATGGTAGCCAAAGCGCCACGTTTAGAATTGTCCCCCACTCAAGCCATGCCACAAAAAATCCGCTAAAAGAAAAGGCAATCGATCCAAGTAAGCAGGAAATTTTACTTAATTTTAGATTCCGAAGATATAGATATAAAAATATTCCGGCAAGCAAAGGTTGAAAAAGAATAAGCAAACTCCAGGAAATTGTAAAAGGCAAAAAATAAAATAGGATGTTTAATGGATAAAATGCCGCGCTTTGTGAATTTGCCAAAAGTGGTGATCCGGCAAAATTATAAGGATTCCAAAGCGGAAGTTGTAAGTTTTTTTCTATTCCGGTTACTAAACTTCTCCAGGGAATTTGCTGTCTGACCGGATCTGTAATTAAGAAATTTTTGTAAGGTAACCCATTAGGATTTGTTTTTAAAGATACGTCTCTAAACGGATAATAAAGTCCGACAATTGTGTCCGACGGAACCGGCAATAACCCTTTAAATAAAAACTGCCAAAAGAAAATTAAAACAATCCCGATAATTAAAAAAAACGGTAATAATTTTTTCATCCCAAAATTAAATTGTTAACTTCCTGATAGAATTTTTGCCTACTAAATCTTTTTGCCGACTGAATTGCCTGTTTTGATAGTTTATTAAATAATGCCTCGTCATTTGCTAATTTTAGAGTTTTTGATTGCAACTGCTCAAGCGTATCCCAAAGGAAACCTGTTATTCCTTCACTAACAATCTCTTTTTGCCCTCCGGCATTAATTACAACCGGAACAGCACCTGCCCCCATTGCTTCAACGGTTGAAATTCCAAAATGCTCAGCAAATTCAGGATTTTTTTCCAAGTCCTCACCGAAACCTGAAGCATGCCAGTAAATTTTTGCTTTTGAATAAATATCCCAAAGCTCATCGTTACTTTTGTTAACTAAAAATTCTATCGGATATCCGGCTGCAGTTTTTTTCATAATAGCAAAAGCATCCTTATCTTTTTCCTGAACGCTTACTGCTAAAACAAATTTCCAATTTTTAAAACCTTTAGCAATCATGTCCTTGAAAGCATTAATCATTACCCCTTGTTTTTTGTAATCATCATTTCTTATATTTTTAATTCTGAAACGCCCAACGTGTAAAATGATATTCTCTTTTTTAGCATCTTTAGCAAATAACGCTACCGGTGGATATAAAATTGTAGACCGCAGATGAAATTTTTTATTAATAAATGACTTTGTGTATTCTGAATTACAAAAAAATCCGCTTACCCTAGCAATCTTTAATTTATCCAGCAAAGAACCGGTAGTTTGCATTGCCCCTAACGGCTGTTGGATGTGAACAAAAAGCTTTTTCGATAAAGTCAACGGAAGACTTCCGTCGCTTAAAAAAATTATTGCATCATATTTTTTCGTTGCCAGTAGTCTTTTGAAAAATGACGTTTGGGAATTAAAAATATTTGGAACAACCCGAATGCCAGCAAGACTTAGCGAAAAGCGTTTTAGTAAATCCTGCAAATCTTTTTGATTATCCCAAAAGATATCTACCGAATGATTTTTTAACAAGCATTCAGCAATAGTCATCATGTATTTTTCCCCGCCTCCAAGATCATCAAGATAAGGATCAAAAATGCCAATTCTCACTACTTTATTCTAGCAAGTTTTACTCTTGCTTGCATTGTTTTGGAAAACCCGATATAATTTCATTGAATGAATTCATTAACTAATCTTCCAACTTTAGGCATCCTTGGCCTATACATATGGTCTTTAGCCTGGAAAGGACTAGCTCTTTGGAGATGCGCCAACCTAAAACAAAGAAATTGGTTTATAGGAATTTTGATTTTAAATACCTTGGGAATTTTAGAAATTGCTTATCTTTTCTTCTTTGCTAAAAATAAACTAAAACTTCAGGAATTAAAATTCTGGGAGAAAAAATAACCTCTACTTGCTTCTGTTCATCTTTTGAAGCTCCCAAAGTTTTGCGTAGGTAATAAACATACTAAAAGACTGGTACATACTTTCAATTATTCCGGCCGTTCCGGCTTTATACCCACCCTGCTTAATGTATGAATTTAAAAATGCTGTAATCATTACCCGGGGAAATCTCCACCAAGTCATCTTAGGATGCCCGCTGTTATATCTTAAAAGCGCCTCCTGAGTGGACCACGCAATGGTTTTATTAAGCATACTTTCAAGATCGCGGTGGGTAAAATGAATTATGAACCCATTTTTAAGTTCCCCTGTTTCTCCTTCAACAACAGGACTTTCATGTAATTTACCTCTCCACTCCTTTAATTTTTCTTTTTTGAATAGTCTTTGCATTTTTTCAATCTGCGGCCATTCGTGCTTACCGAAATAATAATTTTTTCTTCTTAAAAAATACGCCGAGAATTCCGAAGTCCCAGAGGCAGCTTTTTTAATTGAAGTTTTAAGCTCCTCATTTATTCTTTCATCCGCGTCAAGATACAGAATCCAGTCGGATTCGGCTTTACTTAAACCAAAATTCCGAAGCTCGGAAAAATCATTAGTTTGTATATCAAAAATCTTGGCGCCTCTTTTTTCGGCAATTTCTTTTGTTTTGTCTGTTGAATCATTATTAATTACGATGATCTCGTCGCAAAAAACAACGCTTTCCAGTGCCTCTTCAATCATTTCTTGTTCATTTTTAGCTATGATAATGCCCGAAATTTTACTCATTTATAGCTTCCTTTTCCAAATTGCCTTAAATAAAAATCCAGCACGCCCTTTTTCTGCGCCGATCTTCCGCTAAGCACAAATTTGAAACTTTCCCTAATTAAAGCTAGTTTTGTTTTCGACGTAGCAAATTTTAGACCGAACAAAAGCCTATTCCGGGTTATGTAATAATCTTGAAGCTTCGAACCGGAACCTCCGGTTGAGCCCGCATTTAGATGCCAAAGGATTGCTTTTGGTTGAAAGTAAATTCCAAAGCCCATTTTTCTGGCCCTTTGAGTTAAATCAATATCTTCAAAATATAAGAAATATTTTTCATCAAATAATCCAACCTTTTCAAACACTTCCCGTTTTACCATTATGCAGCAGCCGCTGGCAAAATCTGTTTCTTCCATTTTTTCAAACTGGCCCTTATCAACTTCGTCTACGCCGACGTGTGAGGCAAGCATATTCTTCCAGTCCATTTTTCCGCCAGCGTACCAAACTACTTTCCCTTTATCTTCATCTTTATATCTATCCTTATGGAATTCGTAACCTTTGGCAAAATAAATTTTGGGCGAAACCAGTCCAACATTCTTTTCTATTTCAAAAGTCTTGAGAAGTTGACTTAAAAAATTTTCGTCAAGAATAACATCATTATTCAAGATACAAAAATAATCTATTCCGTTTTTCATTCCCCATTTAATTCCTAAATTTTGCCCACCGGAAAAACCCAAGTTTTTTTCGCTGCGGATTATATTAAGTTTGAAGTTTTGAGATTTCTTTTCTGTTTGAAAAATCTCTTTTGAAGCGTTATCAACTACTACCGCCTGCAATTCAAAATCCTGGACATGAACCTTATCTAAAGAATCAAGGCACATAAGCGTATCTTTAGCGCCGTTAAAATTAACAATTGAAACCAAAACCTTCGTCATATAAAATCTGAGTTTTTAGGCTCTAAGTTATTATATCATTCTGACAACAGCTAGTTTGAAGAATCTTTATACCGTTGCTAGCTTAGTTGAGGAATTCCCGGAATATCTGCGAAAGATGATCTAACAGAAAATAGTCCGAATAAAATTGTAAGAGAAAAGAGGGCTATGAGACGAGCAATAATTCTCATATGTTAATTGATCTAAACTTACACAATTTAAAATGCCTTGTCAATATATCAAAAAGTATTTATGTTCGCATTAACTTTCTTTATATCAGTAAATTCAATATGCTTGTTATTGCCAACGCTTCGAAGTTAAAGAAACATTATTCATAATTAGGTTATAGTTTTTACTAATTATTTCGTGTTTATCTAAATCGTGCGCTCTTGTTATCGCATCCTTAGCTTCTTTTAAATTACCTATCCTATATTCAAGTAGCGCTAAACAGTTCCATAAAATTGAATCCTTTGGAACTTTCTTAAGCGCAGTATTTTTTATAAAATTTATATTTTCTTTATCGTTACCGTAAATTAAAGACAATGCAGCTAAATTATCAAACGTGAAATAATTATCCCCATACCTCAAAGCCTTTTCATATGAAGCCTTCGCTAAAGGATAATTGCTCAACCCTACATAGATTGCTCCAAGTAAATTATAGTTAGTCGCATTTGGAAAAAGCTTTATTGATTTTTCAGCATGCATCTTAGCTTCATTTAGGCTACCCATAGCGTAGTAAGTAAAGCCAAGCTGATTTTCCAAATCAAATGCTTCCTTAGAAACTTTAATGTCATTATTCTCTAAAGTTAAATTATCTTTAAAATCTAAACTTCTTATAAATGTTCTCCCGGAAAATATAACCAATAAAAGAATAGTCAATATTAAAGTTAATTTCTGTTTTAAAGAATAATTTATTTTTTCGTAAATTACCGCCAACATGCCTAAAACTCCGACCATGGGGAAGTAAAACCAGCGGTCCACAACAGTTGCATCAAGTGGAATAAATTGTAAATAAGGAATAATACCAATAAAAAACCAACTCATGAAAAAAAGAAATTTTAAATTATATTTACGATCATATTTTTTGAAAATAAATATTGCCAAAGAAGTAATTGCAACTAAAAACATAACGTCAATTACTAGGGGTATAACAAAATTTAATAAATTTATTTCTGTGTGAACCCATTGAAAAGTGATTGATAAATTTATTGGGAATGCAAAGTTTTGAAGATAAAAAAAGAATATTGCAGGCAAATTTAATAACCTGATTAAAATATTCGTATTCCAAATGGGCACAGGGGCAGTTTGTGGATATATACCAATCGCATGAAATCTAACTAAAAAGTATATGCAGAATAAAAACCCAGAAATTAATATATATTTACCTATATTTCGTTTTTGATAGAAAAAAACATATATTGTTGTTATAAGCACAAATAAAATCGCTGTCTCCTTTGCAAATAATGAAATGAATAAGCAAATACTTGATAGCAATATTGCTTTTATAGATTTGTTTGATTGAAGTATGAGTAAAGCAAGTAGACCAAACAGGAAAAAAAATACATCTTGAGTATCAGAAACATATAAAGCTATTTCGCTATTCATAGGGTGTATGAGAAAAATAAGTGATAGAAAAAATGCAATATGTAATTTAAAAAAATGTTTTAGCACGAGAAACAACAATGCGCTAGATAAGGTATAAAGGATTACTTGAATTAAATGGAAGAAAAAGGGATTTGCGCCAAACGCAACGTGAACTAAAGAAAAATAAGCAAGCATTAAAGGACGATAAAAACCTCCAGAGAAACTCTGCGTACTTTGATTATAAAACGTGCTTGTAGAAAAATATGAAAAAATATTACCAAGAGAATTAAGTCTGGTGTTGTTAACAATTTGTCCAAAATCATCACCAACAAATCCATTAAATATGCTAAAAAAGAATACTATAAATCCAAGAAGAAAGATATAAAAAACTGCTTTTTTGGTGGTAAAGGGAAGAAAAAGACTTTTAAAATTAATGTCTTGTTCTTTTTCATTCATGTGTCAATATTAACACCTGACTATTCTGCATTCAATAACCGTAAAGCTTTTATAACCCGCGGAGTTTATTGGAAACTTTTTGAAGATTACGCTTAATTGGGTTTTTGATTCTCTCTAATTTTTCTTTGGAAATCCAAAACAGAATTTCCTTACCTATATTCCTGAACTCCTGATCGGTATCACTCATAAAATCATCTTTATCATATTGCTTAAAATCCTGTTTTTCCCAAAGATAAGCAAAAATTGTAAAATGATAAAAAGCCATAAGTAACGACAGCATTAATCCATGAAAACCGTCCAAGTAACCTTTTCTGGCAAAAAACCTGCTGATAAATTCATTTAAAGGAAATCTTAAAGCGTCAAAATAGGAAAACTGGTAACCCTTGTCCAAATAGTTTTGCGCTTCATTTGGAGCGTAAATATTAATAGTCTTTTGCATGAATTCGGCTATGGTTTTATAGTGGTGATGAATTAAATGCTCTGTAAGATATGCTGATTCCCCATCCAAATTAATCGGCTCGTGGACATGCGCTTTAACAAATTTCCCTTTTCCTTTTTTAAATAATCTTAGCTGTGGGTCAGGATACCAACCCGTGTGCTCAATAAATTTACCAAAAATTATATTTTTCCGAGGAATCCAATATCCATCCGCAAGTTCTGAGTTCTGAGTTCTGAGTTCTGAGTTCTTTAGAACCTGTTTTATTTCTTTTGCTAATTCAGGAGAAACTTCTTCATCGGCATCAATACTTAATATCCAATCAAAAGAAGCTTTTTCAAAGCCGAAGTTTTTTTGCAAATCTATTAATTTCGGGTCATTTTTTTGAACAAAGATTTTCTTGGTGTATTTTTTGGCAATTTCCGAAGTCTTATCGGAAGATGAATTATCAACAACGATTATTTCGTCGGCAAAATCCAATGACTTAAGACATCTTTCGATATTACTCTCTTCGTTAAATGCGGAAATGACTGCGGATACTTTACTCATTGTTTTAAATTCTCCTTAACTAATTTTATGTCGGCAATTATCTGCTCTTTTGCAATTATAAAACTTGTCGCAAAGTAAAGCAAAACTCCAACCAGGCACATAAATAGTAACGAGATCAAACCTTTAACCAGTATTCCGCTTAAAAAGTATACTGCCACACCCATAACAATCGAACTGATAATAGGCACCGCCGTTGTAAATACAATGCTGAATTTAATATATCTTTTTGAAATTATGACTACCGCGACAACCGATAAAGCGATTAAGGCCGAGGCAATCGAAACTCCGTTAAATCCATAAGCCACAATTAAAATCGGCGTTAAAACCCAGGTGGCAATTGTCCAAAAAACCATTAGATATAAAGAAACTTTTATTTTTCCGATCGCGTTTAAGGCATTGGTCAAAGGAGTTGAGATAGATGAAAGACAAGC
>Ga0182027_10013896_pt1 | contig 11175 bp, 11 predicted proteins | sample 712E1DmetaG_FD_121300 | JGI IMG/M metagenome (GOLD analysis project Ga0182027, IMG submission 121300) | Permafrost microbial communities from Stordalen Mire, Sweden - 712E1D metaG (Illumina Assembly) | ecosystem: Environmental > Terrestrial > Soil > Wetlands > Permafrost | place: Sweden...
CCGTTCCCACATGCTATCCGACAGTTCCCAACTCGCTACATCTGCATATCGTGTTTTCTTCGTTTTGTCCATTCCTCTATTTTACTGCCCAAATCTTAGGTTTAGAGATAGGTTCTTAGTGAAGTAGTCTTTTGTCCAACTAAGTTTATAATACGCTCTACGATTAGGATGTTGTTCATCATCAAGAAGGTATCTAATTCTGTGGTCAGGCGACCGTAAAGCATCAATCACTTCTTGTTCGCAACCTTCCATATACCTATGGGCGCGACGTCCGCAGACATGATCTTGCCATTGAAGTTCGGTACAGATAATCTTTCTTCCTGCAAAGTCATCTGTCTCCAAATGCAGTTCTTCTGGTTCCATGAAGGGTAATACCCAACCTTGATTTTGTGTTACGTGCATAAAATTATAACACCTTAAATTAAAATATTATGAGAGCTCGGCTCGTTCTAACTGTCTACCGTTTGTAGGCTGGATCGGTTACTTCAGAGTTTCGCAATGGGCGAGGGTCAAAGATGCCCCGAGTGTTCTTCCCGGCGCGCAGCCCGTCCAAAGTGAGGGAAGGCGAAGCGCGGCGCAGGTATATAAGCTAATCAGTCCATTCCTTCAAGAACGCGGCAGCCTCTTCATTGATCGGTTTCGTTTTGATTTGTTGCGCTGGACCGACCTGCATCAACTTCCCTTTGATAATAAGTGCGATACGCTGACTTAGCTTTGCGGCTTCCTTCAAGTTGTGAGTAACAAAGATGGCAGTGCGATGATCTTTTGCCAACAATTTGGATAAGTCCTCGAGGAGGTTTGCGCGCGTGGGTGGATCGAGCGCTGAAAAAGGTTCATCGAGCAAAAGCAATTCCGGTTCAAGGACAAACGCCCGCGCCAGGCTGATCCTCTGCGCTTCCCCGCCGGATATTTGATCGGCTCGCCGTTTCGCAAGCGATCCGATCCCCAATTGCTTCATCCATTGATGCACGCGCAGCCCGGCTTCATCTTTGGTTAAACCGCGAAATCGAAGACCCAGCGCAACATTCTCTTCAACCAACATATCCAATAACAGGGGATCCTGGAATACAAACGAGATTTTTCGGCGATATTCCAATTCATTTAATTTGGAAATTGGATCTCCGTTGAAATTGATTTGCCCGCTCCCGGGCTTGATCAGCCTTGCTAGGGCCAGCAGCAATGTGCTCTTGCCTGAACCATTGGGTCCGACAATGGCCAGCGTCTCACCGCGTGGAATATCGAGCGCACCGATTTGAAGAGCATCACGCCCGCCGCGTTGAATCACGAGATCGCGAATCTCGACCAGGGCAGTCATCGCCTTGCACTCCGTTGTTGGATCCATGTCAATGCCAGATTGATAAGATACGTGATGACCAATAAGAGCGCACTTAATCCCAAAGCCACATTGAATTCGCCTTTATCGGTCTCAAGAACGATGGCAGTGGTCAGCACGCGTGTCTGACCTTGAATGTTTCCGCCGACCATCATCGAAGCGCCAACTTCGGAGATCACCGAGCCAAAACCGGCCATGAGCGCGGCAAGTAAAGGCAAACGCGCTTGGCGCCACAATAACCAGATCATCTGTAAATTGGATGCACCGAGACCCAGCAATTGCTGCCGCAGACGCGGGTCGAGCGCTTGAAGCGCGGCCGCGGTCAGTCCGGTCACGACGGGCGCGGCGATGATCGTCTGGGCAATAATGATTGCGGCGGGTGTGTAAATCAAATTGAAATCCCCGAGCGGTCCAGAGCGCCATAACATCATCGCCACCACCAAACCCACAACGACGGGCGGCAATGCCATGCCGGTATTGATAATGCTAAGGATCAATGAACGTCCGCGGAAATTTCCAAGCGCCAGCCATGTCCCAACCGGCAGACCGATGAACAAACTAATCGCAGTTGCCGATGCGGAGACTTGCAATGAGAGAAGGGTAATTTGCCAGGTTTCTGGATCAAGGATCATGGGTGATAAATGGATTATGCGTGCAGATTCATATCCGCCAAACGTTTCTGTTATCAAGCCAGCGTATGGCTAACAATAGCACGAAGGTGACGGACACCAAAATAACCGAAAGTGCGATGGCGATATTCACGCTCTGTTCGAAGCCTATATAGATTGCCAGCGGCATCGTCTGGGTAACACCTTCCAAATTTCCAGCAAAAAGAATGGTCGCGCCAAATTCGCCCAAGGCGCGCGTCCATGCCAGGACAGCACCGCCCAGGATGGCACGCCCGGCGATAGGCACCAGGATGTAACGAAACAACTGCCACTCATTGCTTCCTTCCACGTACGCAGCTTCGCGCAGTTCTGAATTGATTTCAGCAAAGCCGATACGTGCGGCGCGTACAAAAAGCGGAGCCGAGACAAAAGTCTGTGCAACCACAACCGCCGCAGTAGTGAAGGGCAGGCTGATTCGCATGGCGGTCAACCAGCCGCCAAAAACGCCTTCGCGTCCAAAAGCGATCAGTAATGCAATGCCTGCCACCGAAGGCGGAAGAACAATCGGCAAATCCACGATCAATTCGACCCAGGTCTTTCCCGTAAATTTTCGTTGAGCCAGCACGAACGCCAATGGAGTTCCGGTAACGACGGTGATAAGAACGCTCAAGGCGCTGGTCCACAGACTCAAGCGCAAGGCAGCAATCACGCTGGGTTGTGTGATGTACGGCAACAATCCAACCATACCGGCGCGCCAAAGGAGCGCGGCGATCGGCAGGGCCAGCAAAGCTAAAAGAGCCAGACTTGGAAGAACAAAAATCCATTCCAGGTACTGGCTTGTATGGAAACGATGAATGACTTGACGAAGCTTCGGCATAATCAACGTAATCTCCCTGCTCTTCAAGGGGAGGTTTGTGCTCTATTGCAAGCCTCAAAGTTCAAGTATACAGGAAACAAAATGCACAGGCAAACAGGTTTTGGGATCTTCGTTTGCCTGTGCATCTTTACAAGGAAACCCGTTTATGGATTGTTCTACAGGCCAAAATCTGAATCGCTCTTTCCTGCATCAGGAATAAACAATTGCTGTCCGTATTTATCCACGCCGAACTTGCCAATGAAAGCCTGAGCAGCGGGCGAGACGATCCAATTCATAAATGCGACCGCGCCCGTGTAATTGACCTTCGGCCACTTAACGGGATTAACCGTGATCACGTGATATACATTGAGCAGTGTAGTGTCCTTCTCCACCAAAATACCAAGCTGTAAATTGGCCTGGTTGGCAAGGAAGGTTGCGCGGTCGGTCAACGTGTATGCGGCCTTTTGTGAAGCAATCGTCAGGGTTGCACCCATGCCCTGCCCCGTGGATACATACCAGGTTGCCTTTGTGCCAACCGGGTCAACGCCCGCGCCCTTCCACAACGCCAACTCTTTTGCATTCGTTCCAGAGGCGTCACCGCGTGAAATGAACATTGAACCTGCCGCGGCGATTTTCTTGAATGCATCCACAGCGCTCGTATCGCCTTTGATTTTCGCCGGGTCAGAGGCCGGACCGACGATAATAAAATCGTTATGCATGACCAGCACACGGTCTTTGCCATACCCGCCCGCCATATAAGTCACTTCGGCGGCTGGCGAATGAACCAGCAGCACATCGGCGTTGCCTTGCTGGCCCAGGGTCATTGCCGCACCCGATCCCACCGCAACGGTCTTGACCGTATAACCGGTCTGCTGTTCAAAGAGCGGGATCAGCACATCCAGCAAACCCGAATCTTGCGTGGAGGTTGTTGTGGCAAGGATCAAGCTCATGTTGCCGGAGGCAGTTGTCGGTGTAATGGTGGGTGCAGGCGTTGGTACAGTGGTTGGAACAGAAGTAGCCACTGGTGCAGGGGTCGCGGGAGCCGCGGTCGGTGTGGCGGCTGGCGCGCAGGCGGAGAACACCATCGCCAGCGCAACCATCAAACCGAACAACAAAGGGTAACGTTTCATCATTCTCTCCTAATCCGGACAAGCCGGAACCAAAAAGGATTCAAACACAAAGGGCACAAAGGGACACAAAGGAAATCTCTTCTGAACACCTATGAAGAAAATCCTTGCACAAAAAGCAAAAAGTTCACTTGTAAGATCCTAAAGAAGGATTTGCTCACCGCTGTGAGCGGAGTTATAGCCCGTCAACGAATTGAGTTCATTGCGAAAAGCCGCGGTCTGCAAATAATCGAGCAGAGGCGAAATGAATTCCTCGTTCTCACGCGGCAAAACGAGATCGTATCGTTCCTCGAACAACGGAATGAAATCCAGATGATGTTGATGGGCGGCAGCTTGCAAACCCAGTGTGACATCCGCGTGGCCCTGTTCAATCATGGCCGCGGACTCACTGTGCGTTTTAGCGATTTGATCGTAACCCTTGATTTGCTTTGTATCCATCTTCAAGCGCTTGAGCTCCGCGTCGAGCCACAAGCGTGTGCCTGATCCGGGATTCCGATTCACAAAGCGCATGCCGCTTCGTGCAATATCTTGAATCCTTTTGAAGGATTTCGGATTTCCCGGGCGCACTATCAACCCTTGTATGCGGTACGCAAGCGTAACCATTTCCACTTCCCGATCTGGGAAAAGATGCCGAACGGTCGAGGCGTTGTATTCTCCATTTTCGTCAAGAATATGCGAGCCGGAAAACTGGCACAGTCCTTGACGCAGATAGACCAGGCCATCCAGGGAGCCAATCGGGAAATTCAACAAATGAAAGTGTTTTCCCAGGTGATGTGCTATGGATTCCAGCGCAAGATCGTTGCTGCCGGAAAAAACGAGCGCGGGCTTTTTGGTTTTCGGCACAACCAGTTGTTGAAGCAAAAAGGCGCCCGCTTTGGCTTGATAATATTTTTCCGTGACTCTTCCCGTTTTGCGAATTTCCACCATCTCGATCAGATCCGCAGATCGAAGCGCAAGGATGTGATGCCGAACCCATGCCGGGGATTGCTTGAGAGTCAGCGCCAGCTGGCTGAGGGTGGCTGGAGATGTCATCAATAAACGCAGGATTGCCACACGCCGCGCATCGGAGAGCAGTTTGATCTGGCTAAAAGCATGTAGAGTCTCAATATCGCGCATAGGATTAAGTATTTCCTTAATAGGCAAAAATTATAGCATACAAGTTTTTGATTCGTTTCCGATTATTTTTTACTCAAAAATCCGCTGCATTTTACTGGTGAACACTGGCAGGCGGTTGCCCTTTACCCCATCATGATCTTCGGTCTATATTGCAAAGCCTCGGCCAAATGGGTGGTTTGAATTTGATCGCAGCCCGCCAGATCGGCTATGGTGCGCGCCAACTTCAAGACACGATGATAGCCGCGGGCCGATAGGTTCATCTGCCCCATGGCGGCACGGATCAGACTCTCCCCAGCCTCATCCAGCTTGCAGAACTGGCGAATCTCTCCCACGCGCATATCGGCGTTGGCAACGATATTAGAGGATTTGATATTCGAAAAGCGTTCACGCTGCCGGCGGCGGGCAGATTCGACGCGGCAATGAATCGCTTCGGATGACTCGCCCAAGCGGTCACTGCTGAGCTTTTGGTAATCCACGCGCGGCACTTCGATATGAATATCAATGCGATCCAACAGCGGCCCGGAGATGCGCTTTTGATATTTGGTGACGGTGGAAGGCGCACAGGTGCAGGGCTTGATCGGATCGCCGTAATAGCCGCAGGGGCAGGGATTCATGGCGGCCACCAGCATAAAATTGGCGGGAAAGGTCAACGAACCTTGGGCGCGCGATATGGTCACAACCTTGTCTTCAATCGGCTGGCGCATCACTTCAAGCACGCGCGTGCCAAATTCGGGAAGCTCGTCCAAGAACAAAACGCCCCTATGCGCCAGGGAGATTTCCCCCGGATGCGGCCAATTGCCGCCACCTACCAACCCGGCGTGGCTGATGGTGTGATGCGGTGAACGGAACGGACGCGTGCGGATCATCATCTCGGGCGGGAGGGCGTCCGCCACCGAATAAATACGCGTGACTTCCAGGGATTCCTCAAGCGATAAGTCCGGCAAAATACCCGGCATGGCACGCGCCAACAAGGTCTTGCCGGCGCCAGGCGGGCCAACCATCAGTACGTTATGTCCACCGGCCGCGGCGACTTCGAGGGCACGCTTGACATGTTCCTGACCCTTGATCTCGCGGAAATCGGTCGAGGCCAAACCGGGGACGGATTCCGCTTCCACATGCGGCTGCGGTTTAATGACCTGCTGATTGGTGAGATGCAGATAAAGATCATGCAGGGAGATGACCGGGTACACTTCGACATCGGGAATCAGAGCCGCCTCAAGAGCGTCGGGGGCGGGAACAAAGATGCGCTTGAAGCCATTTTGACGCGCAGTGGCGGCCATGGGCAATATGCCGCGCGAATGCCGCACCGTCCCCTCCAGGGATAATTCGCCGATGACAAGGGCATCGTCGAGGCAGTTCGGCGGAATGAGACTTTGCATTAGCACCACACCGACGGCGATGGGCAGGTCATAGGTGGGGCCTTCCTTGCGAACCGAAGCGGGCGCGAGGTTGACCACGATGCGCTCGCGCGGATAGCGAAGGCGGGCGTTCTTCACTGCCGATTGAACGCGCGAACGACTCTCCTGAACGGCTTTATCGGGCAGGCCGACAATGTCGGTGCCGGGCAGGCCGTTGGTGGTGTCCACTTCCACTTCAACGATGACGCCCTCGAGGCCTATAACCGCACAGGAAAAGACACGCGCAAGCATGAATGAAGTTTAGACGAAGAATGAAAGAAAGTCAATTGAGGAAACTGGAGAAGGGCGCGGGAGGTCTTACAGGTCTAAAAAGTCTTACAAGTCTAAAAAGTCTTACAAGTCTAAAAGGTCTTAAGAGAAAGGGCCGCACGCAAAGCCGCTAAGCCCGCAAAGGGAACGAGGAATGGTAATTGGTAAATGGGGAATCGGTATTCGGTATTCGAGAATCGGGGTTGGGGTGTAGTTTGCATATTGCCGCAGTATAATCACACCAATCCGGAAAACAACATCTTACTCATGAAGGCATACAGCATACTATTATGAAACCAATCAGGGTCATCTTGAATCCCGCGGCCGGCCACGGCAACGGCGCCCGGCTTTTACCCTCCATTGAAGCCGCCTTAACCAGACATGCCCTGGATTATGACCTGGTCCGTACCGGTTACCCAGGACATGCCATCGAGCTAACCAGCCAGGCAATTCGGGACGGCGTGGATCTGATTGTGGCGGCAGGTGGAGATGGTACGTTGAACGAAGTGGTAAACGGGTTGATGCGTTCCAAGCTAAGCGGTGGTCACCCGCCAACCCTCGGGGTTCTATGCGCGGGAAGAGGAAACGATTTTGCAGGGTCCATCGGTATTCCAGAGGATCTTGATTCAGCATGCAAGCTTCTGAAACTCGGTCAGAGCCGGCTGCTCGATATTGGCCGGGTGACGGGCGGAATCCATCCTGAAGGGCGTTACTTTATTAATTGCGTCGGCGTGGGCTTTGATGCGGTGGCTACCATCGAGGTAGCCAAACTTCCCCGCTGGGGCGGTTTTTTGAGTTTTTTAATTGCCATTTTAAAAACGATATTTCTATATAACCGTGCCCCGTTGGCCACCATCGAGTACGGCGGCGAAATCATTAAACAACGCTCTTTGATGATTTCCATGATGAATGGAAGACGGTTAGGGGCCGGTTTCATCATGGCACCTGATTCCAAGCCAGATGACGGCCTGCTCGACCTGTGCATCGCCGAGCAGGTGGGCCCATTACAGATCATACGCATGGTGCCGCTGTTCATGAAGGGAACCCAGGCATCGCAAAAGATCATAAAAACCGGAAAGGCCGCGGTGATCAAAATCGAGGCCCTGGATGGTCCACTGCCGGCTCAGACGGATGGTGAGATCATATCCACTGATGGCCGCAGCCTTACCGTAGAACTGCTGACCAGGCAAATTAAGGTCATTTGCCCTCTTCCAGCAGAGAAAAGCTGAAACACAAAGAACACCACCCTCAAAGAACGAGGGCAAGCGTACACAAAGGGAAAAAGATCACTAATTTTAAGAGCGTTGCTCTTTTCCCAGTGAACTTTTACAAGAGGTCACTTATTTCAATCCCAGTTTTTTTCCTGCCGCCAACAATCGTATCGATTCTTTGATCCTTTTCTCGCGTGTCTCAGGCCGCTTTGCGACCTCTATCCATCCAAGATATTGCTTCTGATATACCGGCGCCAATTTACCAAAAGTTTCCCCGGCTCGCTTGTCTTTTCTCAACGCCTCTGCAAACTCTGCCGGCATCTCAAATATTAACTCCGGTTTTTGCGTTGGATTATCCCAATGACCAGATTGTTTGGCGGCTTCCACCTGTCTAAGCCCATGTTCTGTCATCAACCCATCTTTAATGAGCTGTTGCGCGTGTTTCTTGTTCACCAGTGACCACTTGCTATTTTCTTTTCTTGGGGTGAACTTGCGGGCGTATTTTGTGTCATCCAGTTTCTTGATGAGACTGTCAACCCAGCCATAACACAGCGCTTCTTCCAAAGAAGCCTCATATTCAATGCACGCCTGGCCGGTTATTTTCTTATGATAGATCAGCCAAACTTCCGTCTCTTTATCATGGTTGGCTGCTAGCCATGTTCTCCATTCTGCCCGATTTTTTATTTCGAGTGTTTTCATGTTTCCCTTGTACAGATGCGCTCAAAAGTTGTTAGTTTTGAGTCCGAAATCTCTTGACTTGAGGCGAAATCTGGCCCTCCTTCGGGGGTGCTTGCTTGGAAGTACACCAAGTACAGGCCGCGAAGATTTCTCACTCCTGGCTTACATACTTTGTCAAATAGCAACGGGTTTGCCGCTTTGCGCCGATGCGAGCAGGGCCAGGATCGCGGCGGCATTGCCGCGGCTATCATCCAAGCTCATGCGCGGCGGCTGGCCCAATAGGATTGCATCCGCCATATCCTCCACTTCACCGATGTAAAGTTCCCGACCCTTGATCTCAAGCTTCTCCGTTTTATTATCGTGCGTAAAATAGATCTTTTCCTTTTTGCCGGGCTTGAACGGAACGGGGATGTTCAGCGTACCCTGCGTGCCGACAATTTCCATGAAGGAGTGAAAGGTTGAGGCGAAACCGCAATCAAATTGCGCATGGACATCGTCCGGAAATCGCATTTGGCCGATGAATGACATATCAATGCCGGTTTGCCCCGTGATCTGCCAGCCAAACACTTCGAGCGGTTCGGCGCCTGTGACCAGGCGGGCAAAACTGATGGGATAACAGCCCACATCCCAAATGCTGCCGCCTCCCAATCCTTTGTCGAGGCGCACATCGCCTTCCCGATCCAGCATGAACGTGAATGAACCTTTAATCATCTGCAATTTCCCCAATGAGCCGTCCGCCACCATTTCTTTCACCTTCAAGGTTTGCGGATGATGGCGGTACATGAAGGCTTCAGCCACCACGCGGCCCGTTTGCCGTGAGGCGTTTTGGATGGCGTCCATCTCCGCAAGCGACAAAGCCATCGGCTTTTCACAGAGAACATGTTTCCCGGCTTGCAAAGCCTTGATCGTCCATTCGGCGTGAAGGCCGTTCGGAAGCGGGTTGTAAATTACATCCACATCACGACTATTCAATAGCGCATCATAACTACCGAAGGCGCGCGGAATCTTCCACTCATGTGCGTATTTTTCCGCGGCGGCCTGGCTCCTCGAAGCCACCGCCACCAGCCGATTCCGTTTAGACGCTTTAAGCGGCGGGATCAAGGAACGATTGATATTAGCCGTCGAAAGCAATCCCCAACGCAAAATTTTATCAGCCATAGTTTTCACCAATTACTATTCATGATGTCCTTGCGAGGAGCACAGCTCACTTGCAAACAGGGGATTGCCACGCTTCGCTCGCAATGACATGTTTAAGGATTTACCAATTGTGATGAACCGATTCGCGAATATGTTCAGCATAGATTTTATTAACATTTGACATCGTCTTGTTTGAAAGCCTGGGCAGATCCGCGGCTCCAAAATTCTCTTCCGCCTGCGCGGGTGTTTTGGCGCCGGGGATGGCACAGGTCACCGCATCGAACATCAGAATCCAGCGCAGGGCAAATTGCGTCAGGGTCATGGCTGGCGGGACGAGGCGTTTTAGTTCTTCGACAGCTTCCAGACCCGTGCGGTAATCCACGCCGGAAAACGTTTCACCGCGATCAAATGATTCACCATGACGATTGAATTTGCGATGGTCGGTCGATTCAAATTGGGTATTCAACTTCATTTTGCCGGTCAATAATCCGCTGGCCAGGGGGACACGGGCGAGAATGCCCACATCGCGCTTTTTGGCCTGCTCAAAAAATAATTCCGAAGGCCGCTGACGGAAAATGTTGAAGATGATCTGTACGGTCTTCACATTCGGGTACTCAATGGCCTTGAGCGCCTCCTCCACCTTCTCAACGCTCACGCCATAATTGCGCAGTTTTCCCTGTGTCACCAGATCATCGAGAACGCCGAACACTTCCGGGCGATAATACACTTCCACCGGCGGACAATGCAACTGCAAAAGATCAAGCGCATCCGTCTTTAGATTCTTCAAACTGCGCTCGACAAAACGCGTCAGGTTCCGTCGGTTATACCCGTCGGCAGTGTGCGGAGAGAGCCGGCGACCGGCCTTGGTGGCTATATAGATCTTTTCGCGGCGATCGCGCCTAAGCTGCGCGACGAGACGCTCGCTGCGCCCATCCCCATACACATCGGCGGTATCAATGAAATTCACACCGAGATCAATGGCGCGGTGCAAGGCCGAAAGCGAATCCCGATCATTGACGGTTCCCCAATCCGCGCCGATGGCCCAGGCGCCAAAACTAACAGCCGATACGTTCCAGCCGGTCCTGCCCAACTTTCTATATTGCATGTTGCCTCCTTAAATAAAAAATGGATACAGCAGAGCCGTATCCATTTCAGAATTAACCCTTGAGAGCGCCGGCCATCAGGCCGCGCAGGAAGTAGCGTCCGAGGAAAATATAAACCAGCAGGGTGGGCAGGGCCGCCAACAACGTGGCCGCCATCAGCACATTCCATTGCACAAGCTGGCTGCCCGCCAGGTTATTCAGCGCCACGGTCACGGGCCAATGCGATTGATTGGTAAGGATCAAGGCGAACAGGAACTCATTCCAGGCCTGGGTAAACTGCCAGATGATGACCACGGCAAAACTCGGCGCCGAAAGCGGGAACATGATATAGCGATAAAG
>Ga0182027_10013897_pt1 | contig 11175 bp, 7 predicted proteins | sample 712E1DmetaG_FD_121300 | JGI IMG/M metagenome (GOLD analysis project Ga0182027, IMG submission 121300) | Permafrost microbial communities from Stordalen Mire, Sweden - 712E1D metaG (Illumina Assembly) | ecosystem: Environmental > Terrestrial > Soil > Wetlands > Permafrost | place: Sweden...
ATACTACCCAGAGATCCGAGAAAACTCTGAGCCGGTTCAACCCATGAAACCGAATCGAGCGAACTTCACAATGCACAAACTCCTTTTCGCTCTCGCCCTCGTCCTGGCGATTGCAGCGGCAGGCTGTTCCGGTTCTGGCGGCTCCACGCCCACGCCTACGCCCACTCCGACGCCCACACCAACCCCGACACCAACCCCGACGCCCACGCCACTGCCGTCGGACCCGGACCAGGCCGCGGACTTCCTGCTGGGTCAGATGACCTTGGCAGAGAAGCTCCAACTCGTACACGGCGCGCTCACCATCGAGAACCCCGAAGGACCCCGCGGCGCGGCGGAGTATGTTCCCGGGATTCCACGGCTCGGCATTCCGGATCTGCTCTACTCGGATGGGCCTGTTGGCGCGTACTCGACCCTGGGCCCGGCCACCGCGTTGCCTTCCTCTATAGCGAGCGCTGCAAGCTGGGATCTCGACGAGGCCTACAAATACGGTCAGGTGATCGGCGCGCAGGTGAGCGCTTACGGGATCAACGCGTGGCTGGGAGGCAACGTCAACCTCGACCGGGAACCGCGCGATGGCCGCACTTTCGAGACAGCGGGCGAGGACCCGCTTCTGGCGGGGAGTATCAAAGCCGCGCATCTTCGCGCCGTCCAGGATCAGCATCTGATCGGCACTGCGAAACACTACGCGTTCAACGATCAGGAGACCGGCCGGTTGACCTCCAACGCCGTGATCGGGGAGCGCGCGGCACGGGAGAGCGACCTGCTCGCATTCGAAATCGCGGTCAAAGACTCAAACGCACAATCGGTGATGTGCGCTTACAACCTGGTGAACGGCGGATACGCCTGCCAGAACGATCATCTCTTGAATGGCGTTCTCAAGGGCGACTGGGGATTCCCGGGCTTTGTGACCTCCGATGCATTCGCGACCCAGAGTTCCGCGCCGGCCGCCCTGGCCGGGCTCGATCAGGAGCAGATCGGAGGATACCTGTTTGGCGGAGTCTGGGCGCCAAGCCTGGCGAGCGCTATCCAGAGCGGACAGATGCCCATGTCGCGCCTCGATAACATGGTGCATCGGATCCTGCGAGCCATGCGTGCCGCCGGGCTCTTCGACCATCCATCCGTCCCCGGGCCGCTAGACGCGGCTGCCGGCGCGGCTGCCGCCCAAGAAGCCCTGGAGCAGGGCGCCGTGCTGCTGAAGAACTCGGCCGGCCAGCTTCCTCTCGATGCATCGAAGATCGGTTCCATCGCGGTCATCGGATCGCACGCCGACGTGGGCGTGATCTCCGGCGGCGGCTCGGCGCAGGTGGCGCCGACGGGAGGAGCGGCGCTCACCCTTCCTCCCGTGTGCCCGCCAGCTTCGGCGGGATCGAGCGGTGCGGGTTGCCGCAACGCGTCCCAGGTCTTCGATCCGTCCTCCCCTCTGGCGGCGATCCGGGCCAAGGCGCCTGGCGCCAGCGTGCAATTCGACCAGGGGGCGAATCCCGCCTCGGCGGCCGCGCTGGCGCAGTCTTCGAGCGTCGCTGTGGTGTTCGTGAGCGCGTGGACGAGCGAGGGCATGGACCTGCCAGACCTCAATCTCCCGAACAATCAGGATGCCCTGGTGAGCGCCGTCGCGGCTGCGAATCCTCGCACCATCGTCGTCCTCGAGTCCGGCGGGGCCCAGGCGATGCCGTGGCTCGACCAGGTCAGCGCGGTGCTGGCGGCGTGGTTCCCGGGCCAGCGGGGCGGCGAGGCCATTGCCAACATCCTGTTTGGAGATGTCAACCCGTCGGGCAAGCTGCCCATCACGTTTCCCAAGAGCGTCGCCGACCTTCCCCGCCCCGCCATTCCCGCCCCGGCCGATCCCAGTTCCGCCGCGCCCTTCGACGTGGACTATGACGTCGAAGGGTTCAACGTCGGGTACAAGTGGTACGACTCCCAGGGGATCGAGCCCCTGTTCCCGTTCGGGTACGGACTCTCCTATACGGTCTTTTCGATCTCGAATCTCCAACTGGCGCCCGACGTTTCGGCCAGTAATCCCGGCTTCCAGGTGAGTTTCGACGTTCAGAATACGGGCAGCCGGACCGGCGCCGAGGTGGCGCAGGTATATCTGGGACTGCCCGCCGGGATCGGAGAGCCTCCCCGGCGCCTGGTCGGGTGGCAGAAGGTGCTGCTCCAGCCGAACCAGCAGCAGCACGTGACCGTCACGGTGGCCGCGAACTCCTCCTCTCATCCGCTCTCGTTTTGGGACGTCAATTCGAGTAGTTGGCAGAACGCCCCGGGCGATTATGCGGTCTACGTCGGGAACTCATCTCGCAACGTGGCTCTGGCTGGGACGTTTCACCTGGGCTCGCCGGCGAGCCACAACCAGGCGACTGGCCGCGCTTTCGGCTTGCCCTCGGCGGGCATGACGCAGTCTCCGCTCCCGGCGCAGCGTTCGCGCTGACCTGGAGGCGGCTCCAATCGGCCGTTCCGGCACGCTCCGCTGGTCGGTGGGGAACGCGACGCGACGAGCCGGAACCTGATCTTCTGTCCGAGAGTCTGGAGGTTCGTTCGGCTGAAAACTGCCCACGCAATGACCCAGCCAGGCGGGTGTTTTTGGTGCTATGGAGTTCGGCTGGAGCGCCTGGTTCGGGACCAGGAGGGTTGACCCAGAGGAAGTCTTTTAGATTCAATAGCTCTCCAAATCAGCCTGTTGAGCCTTGTGGGTTTCTTGCACACAAAACCAGCTACAGCGCTCGTCGGTAGCCTTCCGGGGTGGCCGTAGGCTCGTGAAAACGCGGCAGAATCAGTAGCCGCATCGTAGGCGGACCCTCTGGGTATGCCCCAGGAGCTCGGGCTTGGTCCGCTGGAGGCGTTTGCTGGCCGCCGTCCCTACCGATCAGTGCGGCTGCGGTCGCGACGCAAGCGGCCCCAATTGCCGCCGCTGATGGAGGCAGCGGCGGCAAACCCGCTCCACCGCTTGACCAGGTAACTCCTCGGCATGTCCGGCAACGGCCTCCGGGGTGCTTCGTTCTCTGGTACAGTTCCCACATGGTGGCCGATGAAGGAACTCGTATCATCTGCGTGCAAGAGTTCATGGAGCGGGTCTGGTTGGCACCGCTCAAGAAAACCACAGGCCAACGTATCTTTCGCGGCCAGACTCAAGCTGAAGCGCAAGGCTGGCGGCTGCTGCCGAAATTGTTCCGCTCCGATCTTGGGCAGCGTAAGCGGACGGCTGCGGAAATCATGGAACTGGAGGGCAGACTTCTTGACGCCTTTCAGCGCGAAGCCCTTTATCTCTTGCCCTCAGCTCCGACGGATGAGGCGGACCGTCTGAGTTTGGCTCAACACCACGGACTCCCGACGAGAATGACGGATTGGACGGCTAATCCACTAATGGCCCTGTTCTTTGCGGTTGACGGTCCTTGTCCAGTCGAGCCAACAGTATGGATCTACGACGTGACAAGCGAGCAGATTTCACGGGGAGAAGACTCCCGTTACGCGCCACCCGATATTGAGCTGAACGCGATCATGCAGCCGAGCAGGCACAGCGCGCGTGTTGCCGTGCAGGCAGGCTGGCACATAATCCATCACTTTCACAAGGACAGCGACGGCGTATTGCGCGTCCTCGCCCTCGACGGGATGAAGTTCCACCGCGACCGTATGGAGATCCTCAAGGTTGAGCCCGGCAAAGCCGGAGCCATCCGAAGCGAGCTTAAGCAGATGGGGATTCACCACGCTACCGCTTATGGGGATCTTGGTTCCGTATGCAGGGGGATAGTGGAATGGTTGTGCCGATACCTGCCCTGAGTTGTTGACACGCACGGCGTTCTTCCTGCTACAACCCCAGCCGCTCCGCGCTGTTCTCTCGGAACAGGCTCCCGTCCCGGATGTACCGCCGCACCATCTGAACCGATGATGCCCCGTCTGATTCATGATCGACCGCTCCGACGCGCCCGCATTCCCATCCTGCCCGCGTGCCACCCGACCTCGGCGGTCACTCCAGGGCCGGCCACCGCGACGCGAGCGGCACTGGAAACACAGCAACATTGGAAAACACCGGTAGCCCTTCTCCGGGCACACAATAGAGGTATGTCAGTGCAAGTCGATGCCGTGTACGCGAACGGCATTCTCAAGCCCTTGCAGCCTCTGGCTTTGGCGGAGAATGAGCACGTTGTCGTGACCATTACCCAGGCCGCGAACCCGTTCCGCCCTGGCCAACTCGACACGGAGTGTGTCGAGGGTAATCGGCGCAAACTGGCAGGCGCCGAGCCTGCTCCCGGCCTGGACGAGGTCCGGCGCAGGCTCTCCAAGATCCCCGGCTCCATGGCGGTGGACCTTGCTGCTGAACGCGAGGACCGCTGAGCTTGGCGGCCTACTTCTTCGACTCCAGCGCACTGGCGAAGCTCTATCACCCGGAGGTCGGGTCACCCGAGGTTGACCAGATTGCCGAGAACGCCGGCAACCAGATTCGCATTTCCCGGCTGACCGTTGTCGAATTGCCCTCCGTCTTCGCGATCAAAGTGCGGACGCAGTTCATCAGCCGTGAGGACGCCGGTCTGTTCTTGCGTCAGTTCCGAGAGGACATCGTCACGCGGAAATTCGAGGTTTTCGCTATAGGCGAGGCGGAGTTTGCGGAGGCAGAGCGCTTGCTGGAACAGTATGCGTTTGACTTCCGGCTTCGGGCACTCGACGCCATACAGATCGCGGTCGCGCTGGGGTTAAAGGGGCAGGCCTTGGTGGATCATTTCGTCGCCGCGGACAAGGTTCTCTGTGGGGTGGCATCCTTGGAACGCTTTGCCGTTCTTAACCCGGAATATCGTTGAGTTTTCTTGATCTCGAACACGTCGCTGATCTTCCGTCTGGCTTCACATGCGATGTTTCGGGTTGTAGATGGTTCTGTAGATATCAACGCACCCGCGTTCCACCGGCTTCAAGCGGCCTCAATACCGGAGCCGCAAGTCGTTCATCATCAAGCAGATATGAAACCAGCAAATTCCTCAAATCTCAACAAGCGCTAGAATCAGGTTCGGGACCAGGAGGCCGGTGGTTCGAATCCACTCGCCCCGACCAAAACACCTTTTACGTTTCACATAGACACGACGAGTGGAGAATTCAATCTCCAACTACGATTTCGTTCTTGTGCCGAGCCGCTAACCCGGATCGTAGCTTCGAGCATTCGGCCAGGGGTCGCACGATTCGGTGGTGCTCCTCCTCTCCCCATGCCAGGGTGCGGCTCCGATCGTTGAGTCGGGAGCGAGTCCCCGCGATCCGCCGAAAGAGGGTTGCCCACACTCACCATGAACATCAGCATCGGCACGCGCACGAACGGTCTCACGCAGGCGATGCCGGCCAACACGAACTCGAGCACAAGGCGGAACACTGGCCGCACGGTCATTCGCACTAGTTGCAAGAACCGGAGCCGATCTCGTACCGGTGGGTATCCGCAGACTCAGGGAGCTACAATCCCACTCCCACAGTCTGCTGCAGCCTCACGTCGGCCGAACTGGCGCCCACCATCAGTTTGACGTTCCCGGCCTCGACCATCCACTGTTTCTTCTGTGAATCCCAGTAGCTGAGGTCCTTGGCCTTCAGCGTCATCCGGATGGTCTTTGTCTCGCCCGCCTTCAGGGCGACTCGCTCGAAGCCCTTGAGTTCCTTGATCGGCCGCTCGACCTTGGAACCCATGTGCTCGACGTACAACTGGACCACCTCCTGGCCCTCGCGCTTGCCCGTGTTCCGGACGTTCACGCTGACGACGATCTGGCCGTCGTTGGCCAGCCGAGGCGCACTGGTGCGCAGGTTGGAATACGCGAACGTGGTGTAACTTAGCCCATAGCCGAACGGATACAACGGCTGACCTTTGAAATACATGTAAGTCCGGTTGTTGCGAATGTTGTAGTCCATCATGGGCGGCAAGTCGTCGATCGACTTCACCCAGGTCTGGACCAAACGCCCGGCGGGGTTGTAGTCGCCGAACAGAACGTCGGCCAGAGCGTTGCCCTCCTCCTGGCTGTTGTGGGCCATGTGGACGATGGCCGGCACATTCTCCTGGACCCAGTTGATGGCGAACGGAAAGCTGGCCTTCAGCACCACGATGGTGCGCGGATTCGCCTTGACGACATCCTCGATCAACTGCTCCTGCGCGGGCTGCAGCTCGATGGACCGGCGGTCGATGCTCTCCTTGCCGTCGCTGAGGGGTTCGCACTTGGCCCAGCCGGCATCGCAGGTCGGGTGGTTGCCGATGACGACGATGGCGACATCGGACACCTTGGCCGCTTCGACGGCGGCGTTGTTGTCGTTATTGAGGGCGAAGTTCACTCTGACACCCGGGCCGACCTTGTTCCTGATTCCATCGAGCGGAGTAACGGCATAGGGGAACGCGCCGCTATACCAATCCGCGACGACATCGCTCGAGCGCTGGCCTACCACCGCGATGGACTTCAGTTTGGACTTATCCAAAGGCAGCAGGTTGTTCTTGTTCTTCAGAAGGACCACCGCCTCTCGCGTGACCTGGCGGGCCAGCAGCTTGTTCTCATCCCGGGTCCAGGGCGCCGGGCCTTCTTTGATCTTGGTGTAGGAGACCATCTCGGGAGGATCGAGCAGTCCGAGCTTGATCATCACCCGAAAGCTGCCTCTCATGACATCCTCGATCTCGGCCATGGCGATCAGGTTCTTCTGGAGGGCCTGTGTGATGGCGTCCTTGTAGATGCCGTCGAGGAACTGGTTGATACCCACCTTGACCGCACCCGCCGCGGCGGTTGGCAAATCGGGATAGTATTTGTGGCCCCGCACCATGCCTTCCAGAGCGCCCGCGTCCGTGACCACAATGCCGTTCACCCCCCACTCCTTGATGGTGATCTCCTTCAGGATCGGCTGGGCAGTCATGGGGATGCCGTTCATAGCGTTGTAGGCCGCCATGTAAGAACTGGCCCCCGCCTCGATGCCCATGCGGAAGGGCACCGAGTAATACTCCCGCAAGAGCCGCTCGTCGAAGTCGGAGGAAGTACGCATCCGGCCGTTCTCATTGCTGTTGGCCAGGAAGTGCTTCAACAGCGCGGCGGTCTGCCAGTACTTCGGATCGTTGCCTTGGAGGCCCCGGACGAAGGCGGCGGCCAGCGTGCCGTTCAGGAAAGCGTCCTCTCCATAGCATTCTTCCGTTCTCCCCCAGCGGATGTCGCGGCCGAGGTCGGCATTCGGCGCGCGGATAATCAGCGACGCTGAACCGCCGCGGCTGTATCTCTCGGTCTGGTTGAGCCAGCGCGCTTCGTAGCCCTCGACAGCCGCGGCCTTCTGGAGAATCTCCGGGTCCCAGGTCTCCCCGAGCCCGATGGACTGAATGAAAGTCGTGGTCGGGATCGCATTGGCGCTGCCGGCCCTGCCTCGCGCCAGTCCATGCAGGCCCTCGGCCTGGTTGTAACCGTGGATACCCAGGCGCCCGAGCGACGGAGGCGGGTTTCTGCCCAGGTAGTAATTGGCGCCCAGGACATCCACCTTCTCCTCCGGGGTCAACAGGGAGATGACGTTGCTGACCCGGTCCTCCATCGGGAGGTTGGGATTCTGAAATGGATATTGGTACTGGCTTTGGGCGTGTGCTGCTGCGACGCACAAAGCGCCCAACAATACTGTGACTGTTCTCATATCGATTCCTCCTGGATCGCTTTCAAGACGCTCCATCCCACGCCCCTGCCTGTCGAGGGCGTGCATTCCACGGGCAGCAGGCACCGGCCGGCTGCCACCGCGCGCGAGGCGCTCCGCAGTGCCCCGCTCACTGATACCGGTAAAGCTGCAAATGAAGCGCTTTGGGAGGGCCGCCAGCCAGCCGAATGCCCTGCCCCGATTCGTTCTTGATGGCCTGGTTCGGGGCGTCGTAGTTCAACATGATGTCGTCGCCATTCAGGCGGCGCCCCGGCACCCAGCGTCCGTCCACGTACGTGCCCTCTTCGAGCGTCGCAACCGCGGCCGCCGATGGCCCCGGACCGTTGAACGTTGCCTGCACGCCGCTGCCCAGGATCACGTAATCGTCCGGGCCTGTGGACATTATGATCGCGTACGAGGATGCAGGCGCCGGCGCCGGCTGACGCATTCTCGCTATCGAGAATGCCAGGCTGTAATTGCCCAGTTGTACCGTCTCCGTGGCGTGCTCGGCGTTCAACGTGACGGCCTTGATCGTGCCGCTGGCTTGCGCCTCCAGAATCTGCGGGGCCGCCTGGGCCAGCAAGCCGTACGCCTCCGCCAAGGGCGTTCCAGCGTCCGCCTGGCGCTCGATGCCGAAGGGCGAGATCCCCATCGCCGCGTGGTTTCCAATGGCGTAGAACGCATTCGCGGCGTCTCCACGGGTTTCCGGAATCCAAAGCGGATTCCCGGACCGGTCGTAACGCTCACACCATGCCGCGAAGTCCGGGAGATAGATATCGGGCGCGACGATGTCGATCCCTGGTGCGCCCTGCTGCCACACGTTCAACTGGATGGGCAGCGCTCCGCCGCTCGAGTATTGGCCAATGGCCTCGCCCAGGTCCACGTTGATGAACATGGGCAGCGGATACTCCGCCTTTCCGGCCTGAGCCACCTGGTCGACGTACCGTGCGTAGTACCAGGCCATGAAGATCTCGTTGGTCATCGGCTGGTCGCCGAAAACTTCCGCCCACGTTCCCGACGTTTTGCCTCCGGCCGCTTGCCAGTACTGGCGGAACTCGGAGACCAGCTTCTCCTTGTTCCTCGCCATGTAGTCCATGAGTTGTCCGGGCACTGGGGCGTTGAATGCGGCCTTGGCCTCCGGCACCTGGTCGCGCCAGCCTCCCGGACAACCCACCTCGTTCTCTACCTGCATCATGATTACGGTGTGAGCTGCCCCATCCACTTCGCGGATATGGCGCATCAACGCGGCAAAAGCGTTTGCGTCGGCCTTCCAATTGGCTTCCTTGAAAACCGAAAGGTAGGTGATCGACTGCCCGTTCTCCGCCAGATACAACGGATACTGTTTTTGGTTCTTCTTCACCCATAGCGGCGTGTAGGTGGACTCGCCGTTCTTCCAGCTTCCAAACCACAAAAAGATCAGGCGCAAGTGGTTCCTGCGCGCCTCGCGGATGGCGCCATCCACCAGCGCGAAGTCGAACTTGCCCGGCTCCGGTTCCACCAGTTCCCATGTCACCGCGGCCAGGACCGTATTCATGTTGGCCGCGGCCAGCTTCGGCCAGTACGGCGCCATATACTCCATGCTGGAGGAAGCCGAATTGGTCAACTCGCCGGCCAGGATCAGGAACGGCCGGCCGTCCACGATCAACTGAGTGGCCTTGCCGCGTTTCTCGAGATGCGGAATGGGCTGGGCATCCGCCACGGAGAAACCGAGCATCGCAACGGCCCAGGGCAATACGTGCCGAAATCTCATATCCCGACACGATACCGCCCGGCCACCCGCGGTGCAAGCGCCCGGGATTGGAACAGGGCCGCCGGTTCCACGCATTACCGTGGCTTGCGGCCGAAGGTCAGAGTTCTTGATGCGCGTCGACTACGGCATTCTCGACTTCAGCTCGATCGTCTCGCCATCCACCGCGAACCTGCCGTGCCCGCGATGATGGATGGTCTTCGGATGCTTTTGCGAGGGATCGATCCAGGCCTTGACGACTTCAAGGACGAAGAGATTGTATTTGTTGACGAGCCGGGTGTCGGCCACCCTGCATTCCAGATTGGCGAAACACTCGGCTATCAGAGGCGGCGCCACGCGCTCGGCCGGCGCCGGCGTCAGGCCGAATCTCTCAAACTTCTCCACGTCCCGGCCCGAACAGTTGCCGACCGCCACGACTTTGGCAGCCAGTTCCAGCGCCGGCACGGCGATCACACACTCTTTCGTCGCCCGCAATGCGGCAAAGCTTTGATTGTTGCCGCTGACGACGCAGGCAACCAGCGGCGGTTCAAACTCGACCATCATATGCCAGGACATCGTCATGACGTTGGCGCGGCCCTTGCGGGTGGTGGTCAGCAAAACTACCGGCCCCGGTTCGAGCAACTGGTAGACTTTCGACAGAGGCAGATTCTTCATCACAGCCGCCATCCCTGGACCCGCTCACCGATGACGATCCGGCGCATTCCATTGTAGCTGCGCTCATTGCCTTCGGGTGTACCAATGGGGTGCGCGACACAGAAGCCCAGACCAGGCGGCAGGCCCCCGGCGCACGCTCACTTCGTCTGCTGGTAGCGTTCCAGTGCCGCGCGCAGGGTCTTGATCAGCTCGGTGTTGTTATCCTTCTCCGCCAGTACCAGCGCCCGTTGCACGGCTTCAGTCGCTTTGGCCGGATGGCCCGTGTTGCCATACGCCGCGCCCAGCATGGCAAGGCACCGCGCGTCCTTGCCGCCGCTCAGTTGAACGGCCTTCTCCAGGTGTGGAATCGCTTCGGCGAAGCTCCCCTTCCGCTCCAGCAGGAACGCGAGGTTGAAGCGGTATTCGAGCGAATCGGGCTGGAGTTCCACGGCCTTCTGCATGTGCGCCTGTCCCTCGTCCATCCGTCCGGTCCTGGCCAGCACGAAACCCAGCTTGCTGTGCGCGTCGGCGGAGCCGGGCTCGAGCGTCACCGCCTTGCTCAGGTGCTCGATGGCGTCCGCGGCCTGGCCCGTCTCGAACAGCACGACACCCAGTTCGGACTCCGCCGCCGGGTTCCTGGAATCCAACTCCAGAGACTTCCGGTACTGCACGATCGCCTCGGAGGGGTTGCCGCTCTGGACCAGCGCGTAGCCAAGGTCGTAGCGATACTCCGCCGAATCCGGCTCGAGCGTCACGGCCCGTTCCAGATGGGCGATGGCATCGCGGCCTTGCCCGGTCTTGGCCAGCACGGTCCCCAGCTTGTTGTGCGCTTCGGCGGAATCGGGCGCCAGTGTCACGGCCTTGTTCAGATGATCGGCGGCTTCGGCCGTGAGCCCCTTGCCGAACAGCACGGCCGCGAGTTGCACCTCTACGACGGCTTTCGTGGGGTCGAGCGCGAGCGACTTACGGTAGTAGTCGATAGCCTCGTCCGGGTTGCCATTCTGCGCCAGCGCCCACCCACAGCCGGCCAACCGGACCGCGTCGGGCGTCAGCTCGCAGGCCTTCCGGTACTCCGGCAGCGCCGCGGCCGGCTGGTTCGTCCGGGTCAACGAAATCGCCAGATTGTAGTGCGCCTTCCGGTCGTCGGGATCGAGTTCCAGAGCCTTACGCCACATCCCGATGGCCTCCGCGAACCC
>Ga0182027_10013898_pt1 | contig 11175 bp, 5 predicted proteins | sample 712E1DmetaG_FD_121300 | JGI IMG/M metagenome (GOLD analysis project Ga0182027, IMG submission 121300) | Permafrost microbial communities from Stordalen Mire, Sweden - 712E1D metaG (Illumina Assembly) | ecosystem: Environmental > Terrestrial > Soil > Wetlands > Permafrost | place: Sweden...
ATGTATCGCAAGATGATATCCTTAAAAGTATCCAATTATATTGTATTAATTCTATTCGGCGATTGTTTACCTGGGTAGAAGGATTTTTCCGCTTCGAACAGGATGAGCCACTTCCAGAAGATAAAATATCGGTAAAGATTGATCTTGAAAACCTAATTATTGAAGGCTCACGACAACTGCATGAGTGGGAGCAGCTTCAAGAAGAAATCCCAAGTCTTGATATGGCTTTGAAATTCACTGAGCGGCCTGGCACTAATCTCCGCAATATTAATTTGAGTGTTGAGGAGTGGCGGGTTGTATCCTTTGTAAACCCAAAGAATACTATGCGGCAAGTTGCTCGAGCAACCCGTCTGAACGACCTTGAAGTCCGCCGGGTTGTGTATAGTCTTTTACAAGCTGGTTTGGTTGAGATTGTCCGGCCTGGCGGAGCTCCGCTTCCGACTCGAATGTTCCCAACCCAGAACAAGGCAGAACAGAAATCATTGGTCAATCGACTGATCGATCGTATTCGATCCATCTAATTTACTTTTAGATAAGGACGTTGCATTATGCAAACGGTCAAAATTGTGGTTACTGGACCTTTTAGCGCCGGAAAAACCGAATTCATTCGTTCCGTCAGTGAGATCGATGTCGTCTCTACCGAACGGAAGATTTCTTCTGAAGCAGAGAAGGTCAAAGAGACTACTACAGTCGCCATGGATTTTGGCAGAATAACAGTGGATGAAGACCTGGTATTATACCTTTTCGGTACTCCCGGTCAAAGGCGGTTTGACTTTATGTGGGAAATTTTATCAGAGGGAATGTTGGGATTTATTGTTATGGTAGATAGTACACGCCCCGAGACCTTTCGTGAGGCGCGCAGTATTCTGGAAACCTTTCGGGCTTATGCACCTACCCCCTATGTTGTAGCTGCAAATAAACAGGATCGACCAGATGCATGGTCGATAGAAGATATGCGTTTAGCTCTCAGGTTGGACAGCAAGGTAAAGCTATTGCCCAGTATTGCGACGGATAAAGAAGCCGTCAAGAGCGTGCTGTTAGAGTTACTCTACAGCATCCTGGCAGAAATGGAGGCGGGCTCATCTTGAGATGGGCCCGGTAAACTGATCAACCGTGTCTTCGATCACAACCGACCAGGGGATTCTGCACTACGAAGTTTATGGACGAGGGCGTCCTGTAATTTTACTACACGGTTGGCTTGGCTCTTGGGGGTTGTGGCAAGAAACCATGACCTACCTGGGTCAATACTATCGCACATATGCATTAGATTTTTGGGGTTTTGGCGAATCCGGGAAAAAGCGTAGCACCTATGCGGTGACTGATTTTGTCAGTTTGGTAAACCAGTTCATGGAGCAAATGGGTATCGCCTGCGCTCCGCTGGTCGGCCATAGTATGGGGGGAACCGTCAGTCTTTCTGTTGCCATTTGTTTCCCTGAACGTGCTCAAAAAGTCGTTATCATCGGTTCACCAATTGTTGGCTCCTCATTAGCATTACCTCTAAAGATGGCGGGTGTACCCTCGATCGCATTTATGCTTTTCCATATGTTTGGAATTTTCCGGTCGGCAATGAGGATGGCCTCGCCCTACATTTGCCGCGACCCGCGCTTTCCCGACATGATGGATCATGACCTTTCACGTACCAATTTGGAATCTTTCTTAATAAGCATCGCAACCCTCAGGCGAACAGACCTACGCCCTGATCTCGGAAAGATCCATATTCCCACGATGGGTATGTTTGGTGACCGCGATAATATTGTCAACCCGCGCCAATGGAAAGACCTGAAAAATGGCGTTCCAAGCGCCCGGATCGAACGTTTTCCAACGGCAGGTCATTTTATAATGCTGGATGAACCCAAAACCTTCATGCAAAATCTCAAAGATTTCTTAGATGTTCCACAAATAGAAGAATAATGGAAAATACATCAAATCATACTTGTTCTCAGCAAATTGGCCAGATCATCTATGAGGGGATTGAAGAGATTGTTGGCAAGGCAGATTCCAGCTTATTGTTTATGTTGGCAAAATTTCCTCTACCGGATGAAAAACAAGCCGGCACAATATCCAATAAACCGTTGGTTTATAGAAATTTGAGTAGGCTGCTCGAAGTAATCGAGGAGACCTATGGTCACAAAGGAGGACAGGGTATTGCATTGAGGGCAGGTCGTGCATCTTTTAAGAAAGTTTTTGGGATGTATGGGCAACAGATGGGTTTTACAAAACTGGATTATCGTTTACTTCCAATTCCTGCTCGCTTGAAAACAGGACTGAATGCACTTGCTAATACTATCTCTGATCTTTGGCAGGAACCCATACGAGTTTTGGAAGATCAAGGTGCCTGGTACTGGCAAATCGAGCACAGCCCGTGGTGTTGGGAACGTCACCATGGGGAAGTGGCCTGTCATTTTACAGTTGGGTTAGTACAGGAATACCTTTCATGGGCCAGTGGGGGAAAATATTATGATGTAGTTGAGATAATGTGTGCAGCTGCGGGTGAAGAATATTGTGCTTTTCAGATAAACAAGCAGGCTTTTGAATGAGCAGTATGGAATGTTAAAAATTATCCTGCAAAGCAAGCGTTCAATCGCTCCTTTCAACGAGCCAGCCCGAGACTTGCGAATCCAAAACAAGCCGCTTTGGTTGACGCAACGTGATGCGCTTTTTCCTTATATTCAACACGAAATAGAATTACCCTCTGGCGCACGGCTGCCCCAGACGCACGAACCTTGCCTGGTTTACCGGGACAACCTGTGGTTTGACGAGGCGTATATCCAGGCTTTTATAACAGAAGCAAAAAAACGTACATCACCCTCCAGAGCCGCTTTTTCCCTGAAGGATCCTGCTTTTCGGGAGCATTGTTTTCCACTTTCCGTTTCATACACTCCGTCTGGTGAGGTCTATCTAGCCGACCTCTGGTATTATCCAAACGGTCCGGAAACGGACGTAGAACCATTAGTCATCGATCTGCAAGCTCGCGAAATCGGCTATTATCATGTACCTACTTATATGGCGGCTGACCAGGGTGACCTCGTCTATCAGGTGCCGCTGCGCAGTTTGATCGCTATAGATTCCTGGCTCCATATTTTTATCGCTGACATGGTTTTTGGTTTGTTCGGACGAGGCGCTCGTTTTGAAAACCGCCTCAACCACGAAGTATTTTTCAAACTAGGGATATTGGCGAGCGCCCTTTACGAAGGTAAGCAAGTGCTTGAATGTTCCAAGGTAGTCCAGGTGGGGCGCAACTGCGTGATCGATCCGACCGCTGTGATCCATGGGCCAACCACCATCGGAGATAATGTAACAATTGGTGCAGGTGCTGTGATTGAAAACTGCATCATCGGAGATAATGTCAATGTCTCGCAGGGTTGCCAGCTGATGCTTTCAGTTGTGGGTGATGGGACATTCCTGCCTTTTCGCGCCTCACTTTTTATGACCACGATCATGGATAACAGCATGGTCGCCCAAAATACCTGTCTTCAGATGTGTGTCATTGGGCGCAACACTTTTATCGGCGCCGGGACAACTTTTACCGATTATAACTTGTTATCTGCGCCCATTCGCGCTCGGGATGCAAATGGCGATCTCAAGCCCTCGAACCGGCCTGTTCTAGGAAGTTGTATAGGCCACAATTGTCGATTGGGTTCTGGTATGATTGTTTATCCGGCTCGCATGATCGAATCGGATGTCGTATTGGTAGCTTCTAATGAACGAAGAGTCATTGATCGAGATGTCAGTTTCGAACAAAGCGACCACCATGGATTAAAATCTGCCGACTTGCATCGTCGTCTTTATCCCCGCCCAGGAGAGGCAGTAGAAGAATCCTGGTAACAATTGACATTAAATTATGGTATCCTTTTGAGTTGCCAGAAATCCCACTTTCGCTTAAGATTAAGGTGGAATTTAGGTTGATTTCAACTATCTTTATTGCCTGGAATTCCATGGATACTGGTAATACCTCTCATAATTCGATGTGAGCTTTTACCAGAAGTAACTTTTTCAATACATTCCAGGGAGGCTCTTATGGGAAAAGCCCGGTTATTGATCGTGGAAGATGACATTGATATCGGCAACATGCTTCGGATTTACTTTACAAGCCAGGGGTATGACGTGGATGTTTCACCCCGCGGTAGAGATGCGTTAGAAAAGACACGCCAGGGCATGCCTCATTTAATTGTATTGGATATTATGCTTCCTGATATTGACGGTTATGAAGTCTGCCGAACCCTGCGCACGAATACTCGCACCAGTCACATCCCGGTCATTTTCCTGACCCAAAAGGACGAACGCAGCGACCGCCTGCAGGGTTTAGAACTGGGAGCCGACAACTACATAACCAAGCCATTCGATATCGAAGAGCTGAAACTTTATGTTCAGAATGCAATTGCCCGTTCTGAGCGGGAAAGTCTCACTGATCCTCAATCTGGTTTGCCATCTAGCCGGTTGATCGAAGATCAGTTGCGTAAGGCCATCCGCCAGAAAAATTGGGCATTTATGGACATGCGCATCAACTTTTATGATGCTTTTAAAGATGTCTATGGATTTATTGCTGCTACGGATGTGCTCCGTTTTACCGGGATGTTATTGGGTGAGGTAATAGACGAGTTGGGTGGTCCAAATGATTTCATTGGACATGCTGGGGGAGATAATTTTGTGGTGATTACCTCTTTGGAACGAGCTCCGGTTATCCGGCAGCGCATGAAGGCTCGTTTTGCTGAAGAGGTCCTGACACAATACAACTTCATTGATCGCCAACAAGGTTATATCCTGGCTCCCGATGAAAACGGGCATATGGAGCAAATGCCGTTAATGACCATCGCAGTTGGGGTAGTATCTCCATCTACTCATGTCTTCTCGGATATTCGCGAGATCACAGAACTGGCTGCTGACGAACGGCGACAAGACGCCAATTCATCAAACAATCGAGGCTAAAAACTGGATGATCCGTCTAGACCCCTACGACCTGGGTATATTTCTGGTGGGCGTGGGATTGGTCTTGTGGGTGGTAACTCGCCTGCTGATGCGGGCAGTTCCCCGCATGCGTCCCCCGGCGCAACAGATAACCCCCGTCACGCTCAAAGACCTGGCTGAGCATAATGATGCATTACTGGTCATTCAGTCTGGAGGACGGGTTATTTCGGTTAATTCCAAGGGTCGTGAGGTTTTTCATTTACAGGAAGAGGAAATCCCCAATCTGGAACAGTTAGCCAAACGTACCAGACCAAGCGAGTTATTTTTAGGGTTATGCGCGACAGAAGGGCAATGCCGCTTTATTTTGGATGGAAGGTTAATTGAGGGTACTTCTTATCTGGTACCCGTTCAGCCTGCCTCGGTCTTAGTACTATCTCTGCGGTTTCCCGAGCTTGTTTCAAACCTGGTCCCGACCCAAGAGGGATTGCCAGCCCAGGCCTTACAGACTTTTACGGATTTAACCCAGTCAATGGGAGCCAGTTTGGACACCGATAAGACTATCCGGACAGTTATGGAAAATGTTGGCAAGCTCATTCCTGCCGATTTCTTGAAGGTCACGATTTGGAACAAAGAAGAGGAGAACCTGATTCCCTATAGTTCAATTGGCTTACAGGGAGCGGAACGTAAAATCGAACGACTCCGAGATCGTTACCAGATCGGGGAGGGCTATTCAGGATACCTGGCAAAAGAACGTGTGCCGCTGCTTGTTTCCAGTATTGAGGACCGGCTTGACATTCGTCCAACAGTGGATGCAAGGACCACACCTTTACATTCTTACCTGGGTACACCGCTTATTTGTGATGAGGAGTTTATTGGCACTCTTGAGATTGGTTCCCTAAGACGCCAGGCTTTTCAACAAGAAGATCTCGATTTGATCCGACTGGTTGCCCAACCGGCAGCAATCGCGATCCATAATGCTTTGCTTTATCAGGCAGAAAAGCGACGTTCTGCTGAGCTGGCAGGCTTAACCCAAATGGCGCAGGCGTTCAGCTCACCACGCGATTCTTCCAGCTTATACGCTCGTCTGGTCCAGAGCATCAGCCCTTTATTTTCTTGTGAAATCTTGGGTTTCCTGATCTACAACGAAAGCCAACACAGTTTGGAAGGCCAAGTTCCTTTTTATGGGCTTCCACCACAATTCGTCGAGCTGTATCGTGTTCCCGTCCTGCCAAACAGCCAGGCGGAACAGACCCTTTTAGATCGGGATGTGATCATCTCGGAAAATGCTTCTGAAGATCAGCAATGGGTTGTGTTAGGTCTAGACCATCTAGCGCAAGCCGCCAGTCTGAGAGATACAGTGCTTCTACCACTCACTACCGGCGGGCATATGTTAGGCTATCTTCAGGCTTCCAATCACCATGATGGCAGTATGACTTTTTCACGGGACGAGCTTCATCTCTTGACCATTATTGCTAACCAGGCCGGTCCCATCATTGAGAATACGACGCTCATGATGCAAACTCGCCACAGGGCTTTGCGGGCTGAAGCCTTAAGGCGCATCGCCAGCCTGGCCGGGTCCGCTGCCACTCTGGATGAAATATTAAAATTTTCTCTTCAGGAGCTATATCATTTATTACAAGCCGATACGGTATCAGTTTTTCTGATGGACCAGAGCCTTGGGATACTGCAACTGCACCAATCTTCGCTTTATAGTGAGATGCCTGCCATGCCGGATCGGGCAACTCAGCTGTTATCAGAAGATCCTCAATATCCATTTTCTATAACCGGAAGTCAGCATACTTTATTAACCGGGCAGGTTCTTGAAGAAAAAACATTGATCCCGTTCTATCGACCGATTTTAGAAGGATTTGGAATTGTATCAGCCATAGCCGTGCCGCTGATCGTACGAAACCAGGGTATTGGAGAATTGTGGTTAGGCAGTAAGAAGCCTGATTTCTTTAATCAGGGAGACCTACAGTTAGTGATGACTGCTTCCGGTTTGTTGGCCAGTGTGGTAGATCAGACACACCTGGTAACTCAAACCGATGAAAGCTTGCGGCGAAGAGTGGAACAAATGACTTCGCTGACCAGAATCAACCGGGAGTTGAGCGCCTCACTCGACTTAAACTATTTGCTTCACCAGGTTTACGAAGAAGCCGTACGTACCACTCATGCGGACTGCGGTACAATTCTATTGTTCGATCTTTCCCACCCTGAGGGTAAAAGACCCAGAATCCGGTTTTATGTAGGGGATATACCACAAGAAGTTCTCTCTGATCGCGAAGCCTCAATTTTGGAAAATGGGGAACCACTAAATCTTTCAAATGCCGAACAGATTGACTTCCCCTTGCCTCATGAATTAATTGAATCGGTGCTGGCAGTCCCTATTTATTATCTACAAAGACCGGCCGGATTAATCATACTGCATTCCCAAAGACCTAATCATTTCGATATAGGTGCTGTGGAGATTACTCAGGCATTAGCCTCTCAGGGAGCAGTGGTATTGGGGAATGCATTTCAGTATGAAGAGCAAATGCGCCGGGGTGAGCTTTTGAAACGCCAACTGGAGACGTTGGGAAAATTATTCCATGTCTCTCATGCTCTTCGTGCTAACCGACCACTGGAAGAATCTTTGCTGGCTATTTGCTCGGCGATCCAGGAAGCTACTCCCTTTCAAACAATTTTGATCAGCATCGTCGATCCGGAAACGCAGATTCTGAGCAGAGTTTACGGTGTTGGCATTCCGGAGTCAGTTTGGGAGGAATTACGTTCCCATACCCAACTCTGGCGGAGCATCCAGAACCTTTTACAGCCAGAGTATAAGGTAGGGACCGCTTATTATATACCGAATAATAAGACGCCGGTGATTCCAGAAGATGTCCATACTGTAACCTTTCTATCTCCCGATTACAGCAACGATTCAGATGCCTGGAATCCTGAGGATATGTTGTTAGTCCCGCTGTATGATTCGTATGAAAATCCATTAGGACTCATCAGCCTGGATACTCCTAAAAATGGGCGTCAACCTGACCGGACAACTTTCGAAGCGGTGGATCTATTTAGCGGGCAGGCCGGATTAATAATCGAAAATCACCGAGGAATTCGCTCACTTGAGATCCGTTTGGGAGAGTTGGAGGCTGAACAAAAACGATTAAAGCAGGCTGCAGAAAGTGCCCGACATAATTTACCCATGCTGCTGCGTCGGGACCTTGAACAAACTATCACGATCCAGCAAATTAACAATATTATCGAAAAAGTACACGCCGGGTTGGAAATCTCGGAGTTGGCCAGTAAACAAGCCACGATCCCTGATATTTTGCATTCTTTAGCCAGCGAAATGATCACTCGTTTTGACCTCCAGACCGCCATTATTGCAGAGAATACAACTTTAGGCCCGCGCCTCATTGAAACGCTCGGCAATCTCCCAGTAAATAGTAATCCTGAGGCTTTGTTTGGCCAACGTAACCCACTTCGTCAGGTCTTGCAGGAAGGTCATCTGGTATTAGCAGCTAATTTGGAAAACGAATGGTCAAATTCGCCACTATTGAATGTATTTGGTGCAGAAAGCTTTATAGGATTACCGTTAGATTTGGGTGAAGGTCGATCTGCTGGCATCTTGGTCATTGGGCAGAAACCGCTACCACCATTTACTCATCAGGATCGCAATATTTACCTCCAGCTGGCCCGCCAGGTAAGCGTCGCACTGCAAAACTTGCGGCTGCTTACAGAGACACAGCGTCGTTTGAGTGAGGTCAATCTATTGTTGGAATTTAGCCAAGACCTGGGTGTTATGGATCCAAACAGCATCCTGAAAGGGCTAATTGATAGCTTGATGAAGGTTATCCCGGAAGCCCAGGCGTGTTGGGTTGGGTTGTGGTCTGCCAAAGAGGCTACCCTAATTCCGCAGGTAGCAAAGGGATACCATGATAACGCCAGCCTGTTGGAGATCACTTATTCAGTCTCTATCAAAACGGGCGGTTCTGAGGGCGTGCTACCACTCCCGGTACGCGTGTGTCAGGCCGGATTACCCAGGCGGGTAGGGGAAGTACATTTTGCCAAAGATTACAACCTGCCATCTGAGGATTTGTTGCGTTACCGGCGCGGCACGGGGGGGCGACTGCCGGTTTCGAGCATGCTGGTTCCGTTGCGACGGGGTGACAACATCCTGGGCCTGGTGGTGATTGATAATTTCAACACACCCTCCGCATTCTTAGAAGAAGACGAGTCGCTAACTCTATCTCTGGCTCAGCAGACTGCCCTCGGTTTGGAAAATGCCCATTTGTTCGTCGCGGTAGAGCAGCGAGCATCTCAACTGCAAGCCTTGAACCAGGTAGCTACTTTGCTGACTTCAAGCCTGCAAAGTGGTCAACTTATCGATTCCCTTTTGAGCCAGCTCAGGTCAATTCTGCCTTACGAGACGGCGACTCTCTGGCTGCGTCATGGCAACCAACTGATGGTTGCAGAAGCGGCCGGTTTCCCGGATGATGAAAGCCGTGTTGGCCTGACAGTGACAATGGAAGACAGCAGCCTATTTCAGCAAATGGTAACGACCAGCCAGGTTATTTCGGTGGATGACATACGCTTGGACCAGCGTTTCCCATCTTTATTGGAGCAGGTCAATCTATCCTGGTTGGGTATTCCTCTAATTGCCAAATCAGAATTGATCGGGGCAATTGCGTTGGAGAAACACGAGCCCAAATTTTATACTGCGGAATATATCCAGGCGGCCACCACATTCGCCAGCCAGGCTGCAGTTTCATTGGAAAATGCCCGACTTTATGAGGAGAGCCTGCGTCGTAACACTGAGTTAGACCAGCGTTCACAGAAGCTTGCCTTGCTGAATCATCTTTCCAGTGAGCTAGGGGTTTCGCTGGATGTGGACAATATTCTCCGGCTTACCTCTCAACAGATGCTTGGCGCACTGAACGGTACAAGGGTAGCAGCCGTATTGGTAGGAGATAAAGGCGAGTATATTCTCAAGGTTGAAGTTCCTCAGTCCTCGGCTTCCCTCCCGCAAATCTTACCCGCAATCCCGTTGCTGGAGCGGCTGCAAGAAAGCCAGGGTATTTTCAGCACCAGTTATGTGGCCAATGATGCTGAGTTAGCTCCACTTCGAGAAAGTTATTTCCAACCACGCCGCATCCGTTCTTTATTGGTGATCCCGTTGGTCACAGGCACAGGTGTCAATGGCTGGTTATGGCTTCAGTCGACAGAATCCTACCGCTACAGCCCACCGGAAATTGAGCTGGCCCGGACAATCTGCAATCAAGCGGCAATTGCCATCCAGAATGCACAACAGTTTGCCGAGACCAACCGCTTGAAAGAAGACCTTGAACGCAGAGTAGAAGAACGGACTGCCGAATTCATGCGCGAGCATCGCAACACCCAAACTCTTCTTCGCATTATGACTGAGTTATCAGCCAGTTTGGATTTAAACCAAGTTCTTATACGAACCTTGGCTGTATTGAATGAATCCCTACCGGCTGACCAGAGCACGGTGGTGTTAGCTCAAGCTCGGGATAAGGTTTACCGTTCTGGTATCCCATTAGCCTTTTCCTCCGATACCAACCAACACACTGCAAGCCTTCCGGAACAGCAGATCTCTGATTGGGTTATCCAACATAAGGCGAGTGCTTTGTTGGATAACATCGAATCAGACACTCGTTGGAATTTTCCGCCAGATCTTTCGATCGATTTTAAATCAGTTCTGGCAGTACCCTTGGTGGTTGGAGAGGAAATCCTGGGAGCTTTGCTGTTATTCCACCGTCAATCCTCTTCTTTTATGGTTGAGCAATTGGGGGTGGTGGAAGCTACGGCACGCCAAATCAGCATCACCCTGAACAATAATGAGCTGTTCAGCCTGATCCGTGACCAATCTGAACGCCTGGGTGGAATGTTGCGCGACCAGCAAATTGAAGCAAGCCGGTCCCGGGCAATTTTGGAAGCCGTTGCCGATGGTGTTCTGGTAACCGATTCAACCAGTAAAATTACCCTGTTTAATGCTTCGGCCGAACACATCCTTGATCTAACAGTCGCGAATGTTGTCGGAAAATCCCTGGAACAATTTGCTGGATTATTCGGTAAGGCTGCGAAATCCTGGATGCAAACGATCCATACGTGGTCAGAGGATCCGTCTAACTATGAATCCGGTCAAACCTTCGAAGTCAGGATTGATCTGGATAATGGTCGATTTGTTGAGATCCACCTGGCGCCTGTCATCTGGCGTTCCGATTTCCTCGGCACAGTCTCAATCTTCCGTGATATTACCCA
>Ga0182027_10013899_pt1 | contig 11173 bp, 7 predicted proteins | sample 712E1DmetaG_FD_121300 | JGI IMG/M metagenome (GOLD analysis project Ga0182027, IMG submission 121300) | Permafrost microbial communities from Stordalen Mire, Sweden - 712E1D metaG (Illumina Assembly) | ecosystem: Environmental > Terrestrial > Soil > Wetlands > Permafrost | place: Sweden...
CACTTCTGCCCGAATTGGAAAAATATAACCCGCGCTTCAAAGAATCCGTATTGCATACGGCGCAAGCCTTGCAGGGCGACTATGCGGTATTGCAGGAATTGCTGGCCGATGCTTGGAAAAGCGTTGTCATTGAAACCGGGATGGATTGGGTGACATTTGACCAACCCGGGCTGGCGAGACTGTCTACCGGGATGAGACGGAATCTTATCCGGCGCGCCGCCGAGTTCCTGCGACCAGACGACCGCGATTTTGGGTTCGCGGCGCTGGCGCGGGCGGCTGCCTTCGTCGAGGTTCCGGCAGGCAAGCAAATAGATTTTGTTAATGGGTTGTATTTGTTTAGCGAAAACGGGAAAATCTACCTCGCAGCATATGAGGCGGCTGTTCTTTTTTCTCATTGGCCTCAGCTGCAGCAGCCAGCCACGATCAGCAGCCGGCAAAAAACGACCGGTGACCAGCGCCTGGTATTGGGTAACGGCTGGATCCTATCGGCTGAATACTGTGGCCTGACAACAGATACTTGGTCACAAAATACTGACAACTGGTCTATCTGGCTGGATGCTGACCGGCTGCCGGCTGACAGCCTGGTGATTCGCCCGCGCCGCGCCGGCGATGTTTTCTCCCCGCTTGGGATGTCCGGACAAACCATTAAAGTTCAGGATTTTTTTACCAACGTTAAAATGCCCCGGCGGGCACGCAAGCAATGGCCGCTGGTTTGCGCCGGGGAGCAGATCATCTGGGTGGCAGGATATCGAATTGGGCACCCGTTCCGTATTACCACTGCAACCACGCATATTTTGCATCTGGAAATTAAAAGACTCCCGCAGGCTTGAAAACCAGGGAGTCTTTATTCGCCCAACGGCTAGCCCTATTCGCTACCGGCAAGTTGTCTCAACTTCAAATGGATCTCGCGCCACTGGATTTTTGATATGCCCATTTTCTGGCGGATTTTCTCCGGCTCCATATTGTTCAGGTAATCTTGCAAGGCGCAAGTCCAGCGACACATATCAAAAGACAGGTGTTTGGGCAAGCCGGCGTCCTTGCCGATATCTTCGAGCAGGTATTCCAATCGGCGCGGTGACCACGGTAACATCCGGTCCACCGGGTTGTATTGGCTCAGGTATTCCTCATATGCAGGAACCCATTCTTCTGGCAGGGTCAGATTACGTTCCTTGTACCGGTTCGCCGGGCTGGCATAGCGGATGAAGATGACCGGCCCTTCAGGAGCTTGCAAATCCACGTGATTGAGGTGGATTCCCAGGCATTCGGACTTTTTGATGCCCGTGGCAAGGAGTAGTGCCAACAATGTATAGGGACGGGCATCCGGTTTGGTCTGGCGTCGGTAGCGATCTGATGCCAACAGCACAGTTTCGATCTCCGCATCGGTCAAGACCTCGGGCAGAGGGCTGAGCACAGAATGCTGGACAACTTTCTCTGCCGGGTCCACCATGATGACCCCACCTCGATGCAACCAACGGAAAAATGATTTAACGGCGGTAACCCGTCTTGCCAGGCTTTTAGGCGAGCATGGTACATCCCGCTCATGTTCCAGCCAACCCAGGAAATTGTTCAGATCGCCGGTTGTTATGTCACCCAGCGTACGATCTGGAGGCAACACCTGGGTCAACAGGCGTACATCAGATAAAAAGGCCTTAACGGTGTTGAGGGAACGGCCTTGATCATTAAGGTACATTTCCCAAGAGTTGAGCGCCGGGATGAGACCGGTTTGCGGGCTAAGGTGGGCAGTGGACGATTCGTACATGTGAATCTCCTTTCTGGGTGTTCCAGATGCACCATGCCTTCCTACAAACTTATTTCGAAAAGCCAGGCGATCTGTACTGCGTATAGTTTAGCAAATTGGTAAAAAAAAGTCAAACGAAATTGCCCCGGTCAACCTGTTCACCGCTGCACTCCCGAAGTGTCTCTACGGAAACTCCCCGGGAGTTGCAGGAGCTAATAAGGAAATTACAGGTCTTGGGTGAGACGCACACTCTGCGGAGCATCTCCCCTTGGAATACCCGCAGGGGATGACGCCTGCCAAACACGCGAATATCTTCAACTAAATGGAGGAAATTACCAATGAAACTTTACGGAGCCAAGCCATTGGGGTTAAAGCAAGGCTTATAATCTGCCCCAACAATGAAAACATAATTTGTGCTGCTTTTGTTTGGAGCAGTGACAAAAGCCGATGAAGGTAGCCCGAGCACGGACAGAAGCGAATTGGCGTGTTTCAGATCTGGGGTGGCAGACAAATCGTACAATAAGGAACTGGTATAGTTCTGCCGGTCAGCCGGAGCGAGGACGGTATTATAACCAGCATAGTTAAGCCGCTCGGCAGCCAGGGCATCCCAGGCCGGGTTGGGCGTCCCATTGCGGACTTCGACCGTCAGCGCAGTCGCTTGGACAGCCTGGGGAGATGGCGAAAGAGCCTGCTGGAGCATGGATAGGATGACCGGCGCTTTGGGGAGTTGTACGGAAGCGCCGCCAGGTGTCATCCAGGGGGTTGCATCGTTTTTTCCGATGTAATAACTGCGAATATCTGCATTATTCAGGTGCAATGCCAGAGGAGCCAGTTTCAAAAGATCGTTCAGCCCAAGGTCGGTAATGACTGATGAACTGAAATCGCTGTAAAGTTGCGGGATTTTGCTAATGGCATTGGTTTTCAACGCCTGCCCATAAAGGGCCCGCAATACCTCCTGCGAGCGGCGACCACGGTCAAAATCGCTGGACATTTCGCGAGAGCGGGCATACCAAAGTGCCAGGTCGCCATCCATATGAATGAGACCCGGACCAACGGTGAAAATCGACCAGTTTTTCACTAGATTTGGGTCAAGGTTTGGGTTATTTAAATGCCAGTCGGTGTACGCACAATAGACTGGAACATCCAGCCCACCCAGGGTGTTTACAATACGGGTAAAAACGGTGAAATCTACAATTGCCAGGTGGTCTATTCGGATACCCAGGTTGTATAGAAAGGTGGCTTTTAGCAGGCCCGCACCACCCCCGGGATATTTATGCATTTGCCCATATTCATAAGCGGTGTTTATGCGGTCCATGCCGATGGTGGGGATATACACATACAGGTCGCGCGGGACGGAAATAAGTGTAACCTGACCGGTTGCCGGGCGGACTGCCGCGACTATGATGGTATCCGTCCGGAAATAGGTCTGGCCGGGACGAACGTCGGAACCAAGCAGCGCGAATGTAACTGTCTGGTTATCTGTCAGAACCGGGAAGGGCTTGGGAGCATATGGCGGAGCATAGAACGACTGCTGGTTGGTGTTGTCGGGCAGGATTGCATTCAGGTCTAGTGTGGCGGTTGGCTCATTCGGTGTTGTTGTGCCTGTGATGGAAGAATTTGGGCCGGGAGTCCCTTCATCCTGAAATGGCTGGAATGGAGTCAGGGTGGGGGTCGCGTCGCCCGGCGCGGTGACCAGTAACAGATTCGTTGGTGTGGCGGCAGAAAGCGAGCCTTCAGCATTCCCTGGGGGGACTGCGCAGCCTGTCAAAATGATAATCAATACAACTGTTAGCAGTGATCGTTTCATACCAGTTCTGCAATTCTTTCCCGGATTTGCCGGGATGCGTCACTCCTTGACGATCGGGACAATGGCCCATATCCGGGGTGACAACCATAAGCAATCCCGACTCTCGTAAACATAATGATGCAAGAAGAACTATTCATGCGGGGTACCCCAGAAAAAAGGCTTGCAAGGATTGGGAAGGCTGGAAGGCTCCTACAAACCAGGAATTATTATGGGGAGGCAGGCGTATTTGTGGGTACCTCGAATGTGGTGGGGGGTTCTGTTGCCGTCTCGATATAAGCTGTTGTGGCAGTCTCGGTGGGCGGGATAAATTCCTGTGTATTGGTCAGTGCAGATGTTGGTATCACTACATAGGGTATGGTCGGCGAGGGCGCAAGCTGGGCTGTAGGAGGCACATACAGCAATTGCCCGGTGTGCAGGATCGAGGAGGTGCCCAGACAATTTGCGCGCTGGAGCTCGGCAATCGTAACCGCGGATACCAGGCTGAGATGGTAGAGAGAATCGCCGGGTCGAACTATATAAACGACCCAGGTGGCCGGTGAACCACATAAAACCTTTGTTTGGGAGGGAACGGGGGTAATACCGATCAATGTAGGGAATTGGGTCGTTAAGGTTCCACTGGAGACGGGATCAAGTATATCGATTACCGCGGTCCTCGTTGGTACAACATTCAGAATTGTTGGAATGGCAGCAACCGGGATCGTTTCGGTTGCCAAAGGCAGCAAAGTGGAGGTTGGGATGGGGCTTCCGGGAGTCCTTCCGGTTTGATTACTTATCAACCACATTAATACGGTTAATCCCAAAACGAGCACAACGAAGCCCAGCAATAATGGCAGGAGCACTCTCTTTTCGATTAACATTCCCAAGAACAACGTGGTTGCCGGGCCGTCACTTATATCTGGAGGTAATGGCCCAATCTCGCTCCGCAGAAAGACCGGACAAAGAGTGTGGCGGCGCCCTTTAAGACAGACCAGGCGTTGATATTCCAGGTTTGGGGAAGCCAGCGGTTTGGCGTGATTGCAAAGATTGGAATTGGACGGAAAAGACAAAGTTGTCTTTGAATCTTCCAATAAGCCTAGATAATGACAAACCCTGGCTTGTTTTGCCAAACCACTTTCAGGTAAGCTTGCATTGGCGCTCATGGTTTCAACTCATGGAGCAACCGGAAACGCTGTTGCCGTGGGTGCTTCTGCAAGTGTATCAGTGGCGGCTGGAATGAGGGTATCCGTTGGAAAACTGTCCGGCGGGTTGATTGGGAAGTATATGAACGGAGCGGTAGGCCAGGCTGGGTGCGGCAGCCAAGGAGGCACATATAATGATTGCCCGGTATGCAGAAGGGTGGAGCTGCCCAGGCAATTGGCACGCTGGAGGTCCGCAACGGTAATCCCGTAGGCAATACTCAGGCGGTAGAGCGTATCACCGGGTCGAACGATATAGACGATCCAACTATGCGGAGCACCGCAAGGCAAAGGAGTATGGGTGGGCATAGGAGGAACGTAAATGACCGCTCCGGGAATCAATTCTGTCGTTAACAAACAGTTGGCAGTTTGAAGCTTGGCACTGCTTATCCCATAGCGTGTTGCAATGCTGGCAAGCGTTTCGCCGGGTTGGACAAAATAGACCGACCAACCCGCAGGCGGCGGGCAATTTGTCGTTGGTGTAGGCAGGGTGGATGTCAAGCTGGGGGTCAAGCTGGGAGTCCATGTTGAAAAAGCCGTGGGAGCTTCCAACGATGGACTGGTAATTTCCGACGGTGTAAATGTCTGCAAGGTCGGGAATGAAGTTGGTGTCAATGTGGGAGGAGGTGTGGGAGATTGCGTGGGAGATGGTGTGGGTGTGGCAGTGGAAGTGGCATTGATTTTCCCCTCGGCCAGCGAGAGCGATAAGCCTCCCAGCAGCAAACCAATCGAGGCCAGGGCAATGAAAATCCCTAGGAATACCTGTTGTAAATTCTTCATTACTGGTTTTCTTGGGGCGACTTTTCCAGGACAGGCATCAGAACGCTGAATGTGGAACCTACCCCTGCTTCAGTTTCAACCCAGATCCGACCATTCTGCGCTTCAACCAGTGCCTTGGCAATGGAAAGGCCTACTCCGGTATCACCCACACCCTGGATAAGCGAATGTTCGGCCCGGTAACGGCGTGCGAACACCCGCGGAAGATCTTCCGAGGAAATTCCTCCACCATTGTCGGACACCTGAATGGAGACGAATTGGTGGCCTTCCTCATTCTGCATCTGGACACGCAGGGTGATATTTCCTTCAGCATGCGTGGCGGCTGTGGCATTTTGGAGCAAATGGATCAGGATTTGCTGAAGAGCATCGCGATCGGTGTGGATATGCGGGGAAGTTCCGGTGAGGTCCAGCCGAAGAGTGATGTTCTTCTCGCGAATCTGTGTGCTGGTATATGCCATGGCGTTATCGATAATCAGGTTCAGGTCAATTTCCTCCGGGTTGAATTCCATCTTCCCGGTCTCCAGGTTGGTGATCTGGATCAGGTCATCCACCAGTCCGCCGATGCGCTCAGTGGAGGCTTTGATCCGCTCGACAAACTTCCGCTGGAGCGCACCCAAACCACCGACCGATTCGCCCATCAGCAGGTCGGTGTAACCGACGATGGAAGACATGGGTTGGCGCAGTTCCTGGGAAATGGAAGCGATCACTTCAATTTGTTCGTTGGTAATGGGAGCAGCCGGGCGTTTTTCCATCTCCAGGATCTTGATATTCGCATCGGCCAGAGCGTTTTGCATGTGAGCCATTTCTTCGAGCGTTTGGCGCATTTCGCGCTCCGCCTGGTCATCGGGAACCTTCGGCAAACCACCGGCGTTGCGCAATTTCTCATTCTCTGCCTTCAATTGCTCAATGTTTTTTTGCGCCTCTTCCTGCATAATCAGCAAAGCAGCCATATTCTCTGCCTGTACTTGCGATTGAGAGATTTTTTCCCCTTGGCCTTCCATTTCGGATAACAATTGTTCGTACTTATTCTTGGCTTCGGTTGCCTGTTCCATAACAGAATGGGCTTCCTCTACGGAATGGTCTTGTTCTGTTTCCAGGGTGGAAATCCGTTGCACACGCTCGAGAATGGGATTGAAAAGGTTGGTGACATTGGAAAGGAAGGACTCGTCGTCAGCACTCCACAGGCGGTTGGAATAAGGAGAAAGGATCAGAACGCTGCCAAGAGGTCCGCGATCAGGCTTTGACACCGGAACGCTGAGAAGATTGCCGGGGTTGCTCAGGCTGAGGATTTGTCCCAAACCCTTCAGGTCTGGCGAGGTACTGCTGGCCGGCAGGCGCAGGGAGCGCCCCTGCTGGATGGCTTCTGCGAGCAAAGGAATGCTGTCCCGATTGATAATGGTCCCGTCGAGATTTTCCTCCCGGATCAGATCATAGCCGAAGCAAATAGACAAGCCATTATCTTCCCCCACCATGATCAGGAAACATAAGTCAGCCAACATGGCCTGGGCAATGCCGTGGGTCAATTCCTGGCCAATTTTGGCGGGGTCCGTCTCAGCCGCCAGCGTTAACAGGGCAAGGAACGTTTTGGGGTCTGTGCTGTAGCGCCGGCGCTCCTGAATGGGGTGATCGGGGTTTTTCGATTTTGGAATGGGGGCACGCACCGCGGTCGGAACCGGGAATCGTTGCGTAAGAGTCAGCAGGATGGGGAACATGGCAAGTTGCGCCAACCTGACGAAACCCGGGAAATTACCATCCATGGGAAAGACCAGGCTGGCCAGGTGCCCCAAAAAACCCAGGATAAGCATGGCCAGGCCATTATTCCAGCCATTCGGTTTGCGCAGAACAAGCCCCACGGCCCCGACCAGGATGACTGCAATGCTGAAAACCTGCCAAACGATTTCATATCCGGACAGGTTAAAGGAACTGGACGGTTTCTGAATCCAAAAAAACAGCGTCAGGCCAAGCAAAATAATCCCCAGCAAATTAAGCAGGAGCATGGCGGCATCAGCCAAGCGCACAGGTTCCGGGAAAGCCCATAGCCAGCCGATCCAGACCAGGGTGAGCAGAGTCACCGCCCGGTCAAGCGGAGGCAATACCAATTGTGCATTGACCAGGCCTTGCGAGGTCAATGCGCTTATGACAAACAGGGCCAGTTGCAGACCCAACATAACACAGAGCCCGATGACCGTCCGCCGGGCTTGTGGGAAATTGCTGGAGCGCAGGGATTGGACAGCCCCTTGAAGTGCACCGGCAATGGAAAACACCAGTACAATATGGTAGACGAGATTCCCCGGAGGGGTGGTAAGCAGCGTATAGATTTGTCCCAGAAACTGACTCATAGTTGACCGCCTGCACTATTATAGTCCTTACTATAAGTTTAACCGATTTTACGGGAAGGGCATATAGCATTTTCACAATAAAGAGCAGCATCATTTTTGACCAGGGACTGATTTATAATCCAGTTTGTGAAGAAACCCATCCCCTTGCAGACATTAATCCGTAATGTCCTGATCGTAATCATCTTGCTGGCACTGATCCTGGTTCCAAGACCTGCTGCAGGCTATTTAGACCTGGCAGAGGCGGAGGCACTTGACATTGGGCATGTCAAGTTCCTGGATGTTGCCCCTTACTATGCTCTCGCAGCCGAGCGGATTTCGTGGAGGCCCGATCTATACGAACAGGCCGGCAGCGACTATTTTAATGGGCATGATTATAAGACAGCGATACAGTTCTATAGCCTGGCTCAGCAGCAGCATGCCCTTTCTTCCGATGGCTGGTTGGCTTGGGGACAAGCATTTTTTTTTCAGAAAGATGCACCAGGTGCAATCGCCGTCTGGAAAAAAGCCCTTAAGCAGGAAAATCCTGACCCATATGTGCACTTGTACCTGGGTGAAGGATACGAGAATATCGGGAACTATACCGGCGCTGAGCAGGAATTTGAAGCATTTCTGGTGGTTTATCCGAATTCTTATCAGGGGCACTATCAGCTTGGTCTATTATATGCTGCGAGCAAACCCGACCAGGCCCTGCCAGAATTGATGCGGGCTGCACAACTCAACCCAACACAGGATCCCCCAGTCGAAAGTCTGCGGAGTGCCTTGAACACAGCTTTCCTTTCGGATGACCGTGCATATCAGCTCGTGGTCTCCGGGCAGGCGCTGGGGGCATTGGGAAATTGGGACTTGGCAGCCGAAGCCTTCCTTAATGCCATCAGCCTTGGCGCGGATTATGCCGAAGCCTGGGCGTGGCTGGGCGAGGCAAAACAGCAGCTTGGTCAGGATGGTTCTGCCGATATTGAAAGGGCAATCCAATTGAATCCTGACTCGGCCATGGTGGAGAGTCTTTACAGCTTATATCTCGAGCGTCAAAAACAACCCAGGCAGGCTCTGGCGGCCATGCAGAAAGCCGCTGCGCTGGAACCACAGAATCCTGGTTGGCAGATGGCTTTGGGTGGAGCATTCGAACAGACCGATGACCTGGTATCCGCCCTCGAATATTACCAAAATGCAACAGAACTATCCCCCAATAATGCAACTTTCTGGCGGGCGCTGGCAGAATTCAGCCTGCGCAACAACCTGGACCTGGCAGGCACCGGCCTGCCGGCCGCCCGCAAGCTGGTTGAACTGGCCAATAAAGACTGGCAGGCGGACGATATCGCCGGGCAAATCCTGCTGGATACCAATGACCCGGTCGGCGCAGAGGCGCTATTGAAGAAAGCCGTTCAACTGGACCCGAGCCAGGCGGCTCCGTACCTGCATCTGGGACTACTATATATGGAAACCGGCGACCGTGCTGCTGCTTTCTCGAACCTTAACCAGACCAAAATCTTGGACCCGGATGGTCCAAATGGTTGGCAGGCCAGCCGTTTGCTGGCGCAATATTTTCCATAATCAGACCATGAAAATATTCCTGGACACCATTGGATGCCGCCTAAACCAGGCGGAAATCGAAACTCTGGCCCGCCAGTTCCGGCTGGCCGGGCACGAAATTGTCCCCACGGCAACCCAGGCAGACCTGGCAGTGGTGAATACCTGTTCGGTCACTTCGCAGGCCGCCTCTGATTCACGCGCCGCCATCCGCCGGGCCCGGCGGCTGGGTGCCGGTGAAGTCGTCGTAACCGGCTGCTGGTCCACCCTGGAACCGGACACGGCTGCCAACCTTCCCGGTGTCCGCCGGGTTGTTTCCAACCTTCAAAAAGACAGGCTGGCGGCTGATCTGCTTGGGTTGCCACAGGATTATTTTGACCTTGAACCACTGGCCCGCCAGCCCCTGCCCGGCCTGCATGCCCGCACACGCGCATTTATCAAGGTCCAGGATGGTTGCGATAATGCCTGCACTTTTTGTATTACGTCCGTTGCGCGCGGCGCCAGCCGGTCACGTTCGGTCGAGAATATCCTCATCGATGTGCAGGCGGCATTGGCAGGTGGGGCAAAGGAACTCGTATTGACAGGTGTCCAGCTCGGATCCTGGGGGCGCGACTTTCCGGAACAGCAACGGCTCGAGCAATTGATATCCACTCTACTCGAGCGTACTTCCGTCCCGCGTTTACGCCTGTCCTCCCTTGAACCTTGGGATCTGCTGGTGGATTTCTTTTCGCGCTGGCGGGATCAACGCCTGTGCCGCCACCTGCACCTGCCCTTGCAATCCGGGAGCGAAACAGTGCTCAAACGCATGCGGCGCAAGACCACACCCGCATCTTTCGCAGCCCTGGTACAGTCCGCCCGGGCAGCCATTCCGGGAGTTGCCCTTACCACGGATATCATCGTGGGATTCCCCGGCGAAACAGAAGCTGAGTTTTCGGAGACACTCGAGTTCGTCAAGAGCATGAATTTTGCCGGAGGGCACGTTTTTACTTATTCGGCTCGTCCGGGCACACCGGCCGCACGAATGTATTCTCAGGTCCGGCCCGAAATCCGCAAGGAGCGCAATGCCGTATTGCGGGCCGTATTGGAAGACTCAGCCCGGGTTTATCAGTCCGGGTTCCTCCAGCATACGTTACCCGTGCTATGGGAGGCCTCCAGCCGGTTGACCGAAGCTGGCTGGATTCTGGAAGGACTGACGGATAACTACCTGCGCGTCACGGCCGTTGCCCCGGCACCAAGATGGAATCAAATGGATGTTGTAAAACTGGTTTCGATGGAAGGGGATGGAATGAAAGGGATAATAACCGCCTAAAGCGATTCCCAAAGAATCCGGTGTTTTTCAAGGAAATGTACCTTAATGGACACCAGCCGGCCGCATTTTTCGTGGCACAGCCGGGCACACAACAGGAATACAAGAAGCCTTCCGTGGAATGATTTTTACCACCAGGCTTGCTGGCAAGCAAGTTGCGCAGGTCAGTTGATCTACTCCGCGTTCATTTTCAAATTCACAAATGGCTTACGGCAGTGGGCGCCAGATCAATGACAGCAGGATGGCGATACCAGCCAGGAGCGCGCCGAGTGCTACAAACAAGACGCTTGTTTCAAGCACCTCATGCTTGATGATCAGGTAGGTCGGCAGGCCGGCGAAAACGCTCTCGAGCTGGCTGGCGCTTGAAGCCAGGTGATACGTTCCACCGGTCATGGCGGCAACCTGCCTGAGCATGGTTTCATTAAGCCCCATGCGACCGCCGCCACCGAAGAAACCACCCCCGCCACCCGGAAAATTTCCGAATCCACCAAACGGGCTTTGGGA
>Ga0182027_10013900_pt1 | contig 11173 bp, 11 predicted proteins | sample 712E1DmetaG_FD_121300 | JGI IMG/M metagenome (GOLD analysis project Ga0182027, IMG submission 121300) | Permafrost microbial communities from Stordalen Mire, Sweden - 712E1D metaG (Illumina Assembly) | ecosystem: Environmental > Terrestrial > Soil > Wetlands > Permafrost | place: Sweden...
GCCGAGACCGCGACTCTGCTCGGTGATGGCCGCGTCCTCATTGCCGGAGGCGGGGACGAAGGCCCAACCACAGCCGGCGCGCAACTCTACGACCCCAAGTCGGGGACGTTCAGTCGAACCGGCTCCATGAGCACTCCACGCCAACTGGCCGGCGCGGCTCTGCTCAGAGATGGTCGAGTGCTCGTCGCGGGCGGCTCCAACGGCACGCTCCAGCTGGCGACGGCCGAGGTTTACGACCCCGCCACGGGCACGTTCGCCCCGACTGGATCGATGAGCTTGCCCGGGACCGGCCTGCACGCGACTCTGCTCACCGATGGTCGCGTCCTGATCACCGGCGGCCTGGCCGCCGCCGAAGTGTGGGAACCATCGAACGGCTAAGCTCGCCCGCCGGCGGGCGTCCCGAAGATCTGCTTGTAGAGGTCCTCGCCGTAGCTCGTCGGAAGCGGCTCCGCCTCGACGACCTTGGCCGTGATCATCGAGCCCGTCGTGATGAACGTTTCCGTCGATGGGTCGTAGATCTCATGAGCATCGGTCGCTATAGCCCGAGCATGGTGCAGCTTGCAGACGGCCGCGTCCTGATAACCGGCGGGTTCCCCGACCTGTCCCAGCCATAGCCGCGACGGGCCGCGGCGCCGGGGTCAGTCGGTCTGGACGGGCATCCGGCTGATGTCGGGGTCGGTGAAGATGTCGAGCTCGTCGCGACTCTTCGTCGAGAACTCAGACACGACCGCGCCGTCGGGGCCGCCCTGGAACCAGTGCTTCGTGTTCGGTGGGACGGTGAACTGCTCGCCGGGATGGAGCACCATCTCGCGCGTGGCCGTGTAGACGCCGCGCTCGGCCCGCGCCGGGTTCGCCTTGGGATTCGCGGTCGGTTCGCCGCCCTCGACGTGCAGGTACACGACGCCCGTCCGGACGCGGAACGTTTCCTCCTTGCCGGGCGTGCCGTCGAACGGCGGGTGGCGGTGCTCGGCGCAGGTCTGGTGCGGGAACAGCACCAGCTCCTTGGCGCAGACGCGCTCGGTGTTGACGTAGACGACGATCTCGGTGCCCAGATGTTCGAGGTCGTTGAGACCGAAGTCCACGACTTCTATCGCGGCCCGCTCGGCCGGCGTGATCACCAACCCGGCTGCGGCGAGCATCTCGGCGGCGCGAGAGCGCGCCTGCAGCACCTGAGCTGCGGTCAACATGGCGCTGTCAAACCTCCCACGATGTGCGGCCGATGTGTCGGCCCGGGCCGGTCTCGGCCGTCATCTCGAAGCATACGCCGGCGGCCCTCGGGGGCCGGACGACGTGCCATAGTTGTCATCTCCCGTGGCCCCGATGGAGGCGTCTTGAGATGGATGGCGTGACCTGCGTCGGTGGGACTCTGGCCGACATCCTGGCCCGTCCCGTGCGGGCGATGCCGGAGCCCGGACGGATCGAGCTGGTCGACGAGATGAAGCTCGCGCCGGGCGGCTGCGCGGTCAACTCGGCCAGCGCGCTGGCTCGGCTCGGCGTCCCCGTTCGACTGGTCGGCCGGATCGGGCGCGACGGTCTCGGCGACTTCCTGGCCCAGACGCTGGCGGAGCGCGGCGTCGACATCGAGGGCCTCGCCCGAACCGACACCGGCACGTCGGCGAGCATGGTCTTTGTTTCGCCGGGCGGCGAGCGGTGCCTGCTCCACACCCCCGGCGCGATGGGCACGTTCGACTCCGCCGACATCGACTGGTCGCTGGCGGCCCGATCGCGCGTCTTCTTCGTCGCCCAATTCGGGCTTCTCGGGCGCTTCGACTGGTCGGCGGCCAGCGCGCTCGGCCGGGCGCGAGACGCCGGCATGCTGACCGCCCTCGACACCGTCTGGGACGCGAGCGGCAAGCTCTCCGACAAGATCGCGCCGTGTTTGCCGCTGCTCGACTACTTCCTGCCGAGCTACGACGAGGCGCGGGACATCACCGGCCTGACCGACCCCGGCGCGATGGCTCGTTCATTCCAGGATCGGGGCGTGGGTACGGTCGGGATCAAGCTTGGCGAACGTGGCTGCTACCTGCGCGGCCCCGCGGGCGAAGAGGCCACGGTGCCGGCGTTCAAGGTGGCTGCGGTCGATACCACTGGAGCGGGCGACGCCTGGTGCGCGGGGTTCATCGCCGGGATCCTGTCCGGGCGGACCCTCGCCGATGCCGGCCGTCTTGGCAACGCGGCCGCGGCCTGCTGCGTGACCGCCCTCGGCGCCTACGACGGGATCCTCGGCATGGTCGAAACCCTCGCCTTCATGGCCGGCGCGAGCGGGCCCGAGCCAGGCGCGGGCTGAGGCTTCAGGCGCGATCGGCCGCCGCCGGCCGCGGGTCCTTGCCGAAGATCTGCCGATAGAGGTCCTCGCCGTAGCTCGTCGGCAGCGGCTCCGCCTCCAGGACCTTGAAGGTCCGGCCCGCGTTGTCCTGCCTTTCGGCCCGCAGGAAGAGCACCGTGTCCAGGTTCTGGACGAAGAAGCCGTGGGCCAGGTCGTAGAGATGGGTCACATACATGACCCGGATGCCCGATTCGGTGAGTGCGCGCACGATCTGGCGGGCGATCTCGGAGCCCTCGCGCTCGTTGGTGGAGGCGAAGGATTCGTTGGCCAGCAGCATGCCGCCGGGCCTGGCTGCGTCCACGATCTCGCTCATCCTGGCCAGCTCCTCATCGAGCCGGCCGCTTCGCATGCTGACGTCTTCCTCACGCTTGAAGTGCGTGAACAGGCCGTCGCACGCGCTCGCCCGATAACCCTTCGCGGCCACGAACATGCCGGCCTGCATCATGAGCTGAGCCTGGCCGACGCTGCGCAGGAAGGTCGATTTGCCGCCCTTGTTCGCCCCGGTGATCATCACCAGCGACTTGCCGTCGGCATCGAAGTCGTTCGGAACGACCCAGGCCTTCATGCTCAGGCTGAGGCAGACGTCGTACAGGCCCTTGCCGCTCAGCCTGCGATCGCCGGCTGGCAGTGGTTCGGGAATGCAGGTGGGCTGTTTGAGTGCCGCCAGCTGCCCGCCGAGGTTGAGACAACCCACGTAGAAGGCCAGCTCGAAGCGCAGGTTCCGCAGGAAGGCCAGGATGTCGTCGGCGGCCTGGGCGAGCGAGATGGCGACCGGGCTGATGCCCCGGCCGCGCAGATCGGACAGGGCCTTGGCGCGGTCCTCCGCGGCGCTGCTCTCCTGCCGACTGCTGCGATCCGTCGTCAGCTGCGCCAGCAGCGGCATCAACGCCGCGTCCGGTCGGATGGATGCCCCGGGTAGCCCCGGCCGCCGCTTTTGAGCCTGGCGCGGCGTGGTGTTGACGGTCCGAACCTCGCCGATCCGACTCGCGACGAACCTGCGCCAGGTGCCCGGGCGCGGTTCCAGCAACAGATACGACGGGCTCTCGTTGGCCCCGCCCAGCACGGCGGTCATCGAAACCCCGTCGCTGAAGACCAGAAGCTTGAGGTGCCCATCGAGAGCCTTGAAGAAGTCGTCGTCGAGGTCGCGGGCGAGCGTGGCGAAGAGTCCCGTGAAGCCCCCCGAGTGGAACTGGTCGGCCTGGCGATCAGTGATCTGGCGCACCTTCTTGAGCGACTCGGACAGCAGCTCGAGCACCGCCACGGACCGGTGGAGCAGCCCCTCCGCATAGTCGTCGAGGAGTCCGCCCCAGATCTTTCGTTCGGCGGCGAGGATCTTCCCGACCAGGTCGTACAGTTCGCGGACGGCGATCGGATGCTCGGCGCAGTCCGTCAGGACTTGCTGCCGATAGCGGATCTCTTCGGGTTCGACGAGGCTGGCCAGGACCACCGCCCGAACCGTCTCGAGCACGAACTCGTCGCCCTGGGCCATCGACCGGAACAGCAGCTCGAGGCCCAGGTCCTCGGTCAGCCCGGTGCGGTTGGGCGACAGCGCGGCCTGCGGATCGAAGTCACGATCGGCATGGAGGAGGAGCGCTTTCATGCCCCGATCCGCCGCTTCACGCTGTCGTAGGAAAGCCGGTACTTGGCGGCGATCGCGGCCGCGTAGGCAAGCCCGTTGGCCGGCCGGCGGACAACCTTGTACGTGCGCACGTCGGGGTCGTCGGGGTCGACGGTGCTGACCATGCTCACCGTCTTCTCGTTGAGGGTCGACAGCTCGTCCAGGAAGGTCACGCAGACGCACAGGGCATCCAGGTCGCTCACTCGGGCAAGCACCGCCCGGTTCAGAAACACGGCATCGTCGAGCGACGTGGAGCTGAAGACCTCGTTCAGGATGATCAGGCTGCCGGCGGTCGCGCGCTCGAGCAGCTTGTGAACGTGCTGGAGCCCGATCTCCAGCTCGCTGCGCTGGTTCTCGACCTTCTCCTGGCGTTGGAAATGGGTGAGGACGTGGTCGGTCAGCGGCAGCCTGGCGTCGCGGCCGGGAACCGGCAGACCCAGACTCGCCAGGAAATGCATCTGCCCGAACATGCGAGCGAAGGTCGTCTTGCCGTCCTGGTTCGGCCCGGTGATCACCAGGATTCGCTCGGGATCGTCGAGGAGGAAGTCGTTGGTCACGATCGCTGCGGAGTCGTGCAGGCGGTGGGCCAGCGCCAGGTCGAAGGCATCGTGGCCGGCGATCGCCCGCGAATCTGCGCTCACGACCGGGAGGCACATAGCCAGCCCCTGAGCCCGCAGGTCGGCGACGTACGCGAGGTACTCCAGGTAGAAGTGGATCTCGCGATCGAAGGCGGCGATCGTGGCGTCCAGGTAGCCGGCGTGCCTGTCGGCGTACTTCTCCAGGCCGGCGAACACATGCGGGTAGACCTGAGCCACGGTGTCCAGCACGGCGCCTTCCAGCTCCGTCATCGCCGCAGACGCCGAGATGCTGAAGGTGTATTCCGTGGCGGGGCCGGCCCTGAACCTCGCGAAGAGCGCGCCTATTTCGGCCGCGTAGTCGGCCTCGGGCCGGTCGCCCGCTTTCGCGACCTGGACTTGCTCGCCGCTGATGTGAACGCGGTACGTGATGGCCGCCACTTCGCCGGTGATCTTGTCCGTGTCGGCGATCAGCGTCGTGAACTCGGCCGACTTCACATACGCAGCCAGGTATTCGCGCAGACCCTTGAAGGCCTGGGACCGCAGGTCAGTGGTCGCCAGGACATTCGTTAGTTCGGTCACGGCGTAGCAATAGACGCCGACGGCGCCCGCGAACCAGCGCAACTTCCTGTATCTGGAGCTCAGATCGCCATGGGCCAGATGCTCGCGCATGATTCGCAGGTCCTTGGAGAAGGCGCGAATGTGCGCCGCCAGCGCCGGATCCTCGAGATCGCGGAAGACGTCCTGCCGGTAGTTGACCGAATCGACGCTGCCGAGCGGCGTGAGGAACAGGGGCCGCAGGTCGTACTCGTCACGTTCGTCGGCGATCGAGCGGACGACGTGATCGAGTCTCAGGTCCGCGAGCAGCTCGGCCGCGGCCGCGTCATCCAGGCGCCTGCCCGCGTCGGGTCGATCGAACAGGATGCTCTGGAAGTGCACCCGCAGATCTTACGCTGGCCGGCTTCCCGCTTCAGACACTGATTCCACCTCTTGCGCCGATATTCGCCGGGAGTATACGCAGCCAACGCCGCTGCGCCCCGAGGCGGGCATCGCGATGCCGAGGGACGGCCCAGACCATCCCGGAAGGGTCGACGACGGTGCTAATCTCTGGCGGGAGGGAGACGTGATCGACTCAATCGGCACCGCGCATCAACCGGTCAGGTTGGGGGCTCGCACCTGGCGAGGTGTTCTTGCACAAGCCGGCGTCATCGCTGCAGGCGCCTGCATTGTCGCCCTCATCTTCGCGATCGCGTTCGGTTGGTCCGAATGGGCGCTTGCTCTCGCGCTCGTGTTCTTCGTGGCGACCTGGCTTCTTGTGCTGAGCATGGGCACCGAGTGGACCGTCGCCGACCACGAGTTGCTCCGCCGACGCTGGCTATCACGGCCCGGCACCAAGCCCTCAGTGGTGATGGCGCTCGGTCCTCAGGTCGGACTGATACGCCAGAGCCGCCTGATGTGGCATGTCGTGCCGAGCGGGCCGTCGCTCGGTGGGCAGCCGTGGCAGACGGACGGGCCAACGCTCGGTGGGCAGCCGTGGCAGACCCGCGGGCTCGTCGGAGCCATGGCGAGGGCCGGCGTGCACGTCAACGACTGGCGAGGCGATTGGGCACGCCGACATCGGCGGCTCGACAGTCTGGGCCTATTGGCCTACTGGGGCGGGCTCGTCGGCATCATCGTCATGCCGGCCCTCCGGGTGGAGTGGCCCGGGGTGGTCACGGCCACGGCCGGACTGGCCTGCGCCGGCGCCGTATTCCTGGGCCTGGCAGTCGACTACCTGCCCTGGAATATGAGGAGGCCGCCGACGCGGGGGAGTTGACCTCACCGTGACCGCGGCGCAGGTCCCAGCCGCCGCAGTGGCCTAGATCTTCGTGGCGATCTTGCTGATGATGGTCTGGACGTTGGTACCCAGAAACATCAGGACCCCAACAACCAGGATGGCGATGAGCGACAGGATGAGTGCGTACTCGGCCAAACCCTGACCAGCCATTGAGCGAACTCGCGAGCGGAGTGCCATGTGGAGATCTCCAAGGTTCCGATGACTGCGGATGAAGATGACTGCGGATGAATTGGAGCGGCGCGAGAAACCCTACGAGTTTAGTACTGATGCACCTTGAATTGGGCCCGGCAATCCAGAAAGGGTGCGGCCATGCGCCGCCAAGTCGTACCGACGTGAACTAGTTCAAAATACGTACGCCCCATCCGTACGCCGCGGGTCGAGACCCAGGCGCCTCCTGCGCGACTCGGGCTCGCCGTATCGCCCTCGGCCGGCGGGCTCCGACTACAGCAACCGACCTACCCAGTCGCCGAGCGAGGGCGGGTGGATGTGGAACGCGGCGTCCTCAGCCATCGCTTCGGCCGTGCGCATGTCGGGCGCCGTGCCGCCTTCGATCTCGTGACTCCGCTGGCTCATCACTGCCCAGCGCCAGCAGCGCTCGCCGGAGCACTCGACTATCAACTCGTGGCCGCCGAGGAGTGCACCCGCCGCGACTCGAGCCTGGCTCATTTGGTCAGGAGCAACTACATGCCAGTAGCCGATCATCGGCTCACCTCCTGGGCCGCTTCCGCGGCCGGACCCTCACAGAGAGTAGTTTCTCTCGGTCGACTCCACCGGGGCAAGAGCCGACTCTCCCGAAGTGCGTTTCAGGGCAACCGGTCGCAGTAGTGGCAGGTCACCGACGACCGAGGCTCGTCGCGTGGACCAGGTTGGCCGCGAGGACACCTGCCTCGAGACCGTGCATAGAGTGGCCCGGCCGATGGGCTAGACTCAGGTCTACCGGTTCCGGGTAGCAGTGAGGAACCAACTCCGTGCCACGGGCAGCCGTCGCATTTGCGTTACCACGCGCCGACTTTGTCGCCGCGCGTGACGACCTATTCGCGGCCGGCTACGAGCCCCTCCATGCGGAGACCGCGGACGACCTGGAGCGTCTGCTGGGCAATCGAGACGACGTCCGAGTCGCCATTCTCGACGGCGAAAACGACATCGACCTGGTCCTCGAGATGTACGCGATCCTGCACGAGGACGGCCACAACATCCCCGCCTTGATTCTGATGCCGCCGATGACGCTGGGCCGCATGAGCCTGGGCGGCCGCAGCGACTCAACCGACGAGTACTTCTCGCGGCCATTCACTGCGGAATCGCTGCGTTGGCGGATCGACGCGATGCTGATCCGTAGCGGCGACGTTCCCGTTCAGGAACCGGTCGTCGTCGACCAGATCGTGGCCGCCCACGCAATGGCCGCCCACGCGGTGGCCGCCCACGCAATGGCTCCAGCCGCGCCAATCGTCGAGGCGCTCGATGAATCGCAGCGCGGACGGCTGGTCATCGTCTTCAACCCCAAGGGCGGCGTGGGCAAGACAACGGTCTCGATCAACATGGCTGCGACGTTGCAGCGCAAGAAGCACTTTCGGGTCCTGCTGGTCGACTGCGACGCGGTCACCGGGCATGTGGCCCCATCGCTCGGTCTGCCCGAGCTCAGGACGCTGGCCGAGGCGTGGCTGTGGGACCACCAGAAGGGGATCGCGGAAGAAGCGATCGCGCAGGTGGCCGCTCCTCACTCGCCGGGCCTGGACATTCTCGTCCTGTCCGCAACGCCGTTTCACACCGAGGTTCTCGTGCCGGCGCGCGTGGCGGCGGCCATCGCTGCGGCGCGGGCCGCCTACGACTTCGTGATACTGGATCTCCACCCGGACTTTGGGCCGCTCAATCTGGCCATCTTCGAGCTCGCGGACAGGATCATCGTACCGGTGACCCCAGATGTGCCCTGCATGCTGGCCGCGATCCAGTTCCGCGACGTTGCCGCGGCACTGGAGCTCCGCGACCGCCTGCTGCTGGTGATCAACCGTGCCGATAGCGGCATCTCGCCGGCGAACGTGGAGCGTGCGATCGGGCTGCCGACCCTGGCCAGGATTCGCTCTGCGGGGTCGCTGTTCTACCGGGCTTCCGATTCCGGAATCTCTGCCGTCGAGACTGCCCCCGGTTCCAAGGCTGTGGGCGACATAGACGGGCTGGTCGATCGATTGCTCACGGCGCTGAGTTCGGGCGAGCACGGCGGACTCGGGCTCCAGCCGCGGGCAGGGATCGTCGGCTCGGTCCGGGCCCTGTTCGGTCGTCGGGCCGACTAAGCCTGGTCGAGCCTGGGCGGGCTCGAGGACTCTACGCGCGTTACGGCTGAAGTCGCCGGACCAGGTACACCCAGATGCCGACGCCGACGGCGAGGGTCAGGACCGGCCAAGGCTCGGCCCAGGGCGCCAGAAAGATGAACAAGTCAGCCAGTAGCCCGGTAGTGAGATCGTTGGTACTGCTTGCCGGCGAGCAAACGTCCATGCAAGAGACGGCGACTCCGACGTGCTGGCCAAGGAACGCGGGCAGCAGCGGCAGAGCGGGAGGGGCAACGACAAGAGCGATGAAGAATGTCGTGATCCCGCCGAGCCACTTCTGGGAGCGGACCAACGGCGCGCCAATCGTTCCGGCCACGAGCGCCGACACGAACACTGCGCTGGCCGCGGCGGACCATTGGCCAAGGGCTGTCGCCGGGATGGGCGTTGCCAGGCTGTAGTGGTTCCCTGTCGTATCGACGGCGCCCATGGTCAGCGCCACCAGCGGCAACGAGACCAGCGCGAGCAGCAAGGCCAGGAGAGTGGGGCGGGCGTCTCGAGACCAATGGCGGCTGCTGCCTGACGTCCACCCGGGAGGGCCCGCTGCCCCGTCCGGTTCGCGGGCCACCGATGCCCCGCGCCGTGTCGGCAGGTGCAGCACAAGGTAGAGCACCATGGCGGCGACCAGCACCAAACCCGCGACAACGATCAGCACGCAGTTGCGCCCCCAACTCGCCAGTCTGAGCACTATCTGGGTTGACCCCGGCCCCTACCCGATTCGCACCGAGGACTGAAGGCGGGCAGGATCTTGCCCGCGAGGGTTCCTCAGCTGCAGGTGAAGGTGCCCGACACTGCGCCGTTGCCGTAGGTATCGGTGCCGGAGAAGGTACCGCCGCTGGTGAGGTCGCCTGTGCCTTTCTCGTCAGCCGTGTCGAGGTAGAACTTGATCCCCGAGACGAGTCCGCCTCCGTGATCGGCGTGGCCATCCGGGTAGATCATGATGGACACGAAGTCGACCGTGGCATTCGGATCGTTGCCGTCGATCCAGTCACCGGCCTCCGCCACGAAGTACCCGCCGCCGATGCCCTTGGCGCAGTCGCCACCCTTGACCGTGTAGGTGGATCCGCCCATGGTCACAGTGAAAGAACCACCGCCCGATACCTGACCTTGGGCTGGAGTGGCGGCACCTTGGGCTGGAGTGGCGGCCTGCTTCTGGTCGGAAGCGACCGGCGTGGCTCCTCCACCCCCGGCCGCCTGGGTCGCCCCTGAGCCGCCGCAGCCGGCGAAGGCCATCACGGCCAAGAGTGGAACCAGGGCGAATCTGCGCATATCCGTCCTCCCCGATTTGGCAGCCAACGGGACAAGCGCCCGTCTTGTCGGTAACTCTAGGCCTAGCATCCGGACGTGGCTAGAGCCTTTGGTGCCGACCGAGGCTACTGCTGGAAGAGCCGCATGGCTCAGGCCTCCGCTCACGGCCGGTCCGAGGGTGCGGCCGACGATCCTCGCTCCTGGTAGGACGCCATACGCGATCGACCGACGAAGCCGCCGCGACACCATGGAACGATCGTGCCCTTCTGAAGAGAGCGGCTCCTGATCGCCCGTCGTAGCCACAGAGCGCTCGAGTTCCTCGGTGCGATCCCCCTCTGCTGTCCTGTTCGTGTCGCCCGACATGAAAGTCTCGGGGCCCCGATCGGATGGTCTTGGGTCGGGCCTTGGCAGCCGACTCCTCCCGGGTAAGGCAGCCCAGGGTGGATGTAGATGATTGCCAGAGATAGCTTCGAGGACGACCTCGCGATCGGAGATCGAGTTCTGGTCGAAACCGACGTCTACGGTCACGCAGTTTCGTTTCGATCGATTCTCGCAAGGATCTGCCCGAGCGAGCTTTGGCTCGGCCTCGGGTCGTCCGATCGGCGCATCGAGACAATTGGGCCGGACCAGCAAGTCCAGCTGACGATCGCTCGCACCGGCGCGGCCCTGGTCAGTCGATCGGCCTTCCTCCGTCCGCTGGGTGGCGGCAAGTCGCGCGTCTTTGCGGTCGTCCGGCCCAACGTTCTTGAGCGAGTTCAGCGTCGAAGTTACGTCCGCTACCAGATAGATCTACCGGTCCATGTCCGCCACCTGGATCCGGACACATGGGAGCCGCGAGGCAAATCCGCCATTACCATCACCAAGGACCTGAGCCCTGGTGGATTGTCGTTTGTGAGCGACGCTGCCATCAACCTCGGCGACGACCTCGATCTGACGCTGCCTCTCTCTGGCCTGGACCGCCTGACGATGAACGGCGTCGTAAAGCGATTGGCGCGACAGACCGACCACGGCGATTCGGTCCCCGGCAGCCAGACCCACCACACCGAAGTCGCAGTCAAGTTCACACGCATAACCTCGCTCGACCAGGACCGTATCGTCCGGATAATCCTGCTGGCCGAGCACCACCGACGCCTGGCCGCAATGGCAGGGCAGACGAGCCCAACCAACTAGCGCCTCGTCACGATGACTCCATAGGGTCGAGTCCCCCGAGGTGGCAGAGTCGACCATCAGGGGTTCCAGCCTTCGGCCCGC
>Ga0182027_10013902_pt1 | contig 11172 bp, 7 predicted proteins | sample 712E1DmetaG_FD_121300 | JGI IMG/M metagenome (GOLD analysis project Ga0182027, IMG submission 121300) | Permafrost microbial communities from Stordalen Mire, Sweden - 712E1D metaG (Illumina Assembly) | ecosystem: Environmental > Terrestrial > Soil > Wetlands > Permafrost | place: Sweden...
GCTCCAGAAATCCCGATCGTTCCAGACGTCTTCGCAGATGCTGATGCCGAGGCGCCATCCGCCCAGCTCCAGGATTTGCGGTCCCGTTCCGGGCTCGAAATAGCGGTCTTCGTCGAAGACGTCGTAGGTGGGCAGCAAGGTCTTGTGAAACACCGGGCCCGCCGCGCCGTCTTGCAACAACACCGCGCTGTTAAACAACGGGCGGCCCATGTCGCCCGGGTTGGGAGTGGCTACTCCGACGAGGGCCGGCGGGGCGTCTTTCAATTCCGCCGCCATAGCGTCGAGCATCGCGCCCGCGCGGCGCACAAAGCCGCGGTTCATGAGGAGATCGCGCGGCAGGTATCCCATCAGCGCCAGCTCGGGCGTTACCACCAGGTCCGCCCCTTGGGCCGCGGCCGCGCGGACACCGCGCACGATCAGTGAGGAGTTCCCGCTCAGGTCCCCCGCCGTGGGGTTAATCTGCAGAAGCGCTATTCGCAAAACGAGTCACCGGGATGAACTGCCGCCGCAAATAAAGTGTAGCAATCCCCGCGGCTATTGCGATCCGCGCGATAGCAGCATGGTCTTCAAAGTATGGAAAATGATGAAGAAATCGAGGCCCAGGGACATGTTCTTGATGTAGTACAGATCGTATTCCAGCTTCGTGATGGTGTCCTCAATGGTGTCCCCGTACTTGTAGTTGATCTGGGCCCAGCCCGTGATCCCCGGCCGCACGCAATGCCGCTGGCGATAAAAGGGGATTTCACTCAACTTCGCCACCAGCTCCGGCCTTTCCGGCCGCGGCCCCACAATCGACATCTCGCCCTTAAGCACGTTGACCAACTGCGGCAGCTCATCGATGCGCAGCTTGCGCAGTATGCGGCCGACTCGGGTGATGCGGGGGTCGTCCTTCGAAGCCCAAACCGCGCCCGTGTCCGCCTCCGCGTCCGAACGCATGGAACGAAACTTGTAGAGCGTAAAAAGCGCGCCGTTGAGGCCCACTCGCTTCTGGCGGTACAGAACCGGGCCGGGCGATGAGAGGCGCACGGCGAGGGCCGCCAGCAGCATAACGGGACTCGAAACCACGATGCCCACCACCGCGACCGTCGAATTGACCAGAATCTGGTAAAAGACGCTCTGCGGGCGCGGGCCCATTTCCCCGGAATAGATCAATTGCGCCGGACGAAGCTCCTTGATGCATATGCGCCCGCAAACTCTCTCGTACGCCGTGGCTACCTCTTCCACGTAATACCCAGCCAGGCGAAGTTCCAGGAGCTCGTGGATGGGCATCCGGCTGCGCCGCTCCGACATGCCCACTACAATTCGGTCCGGCTGGGTAATCTGAACCGCCTCGCGCAAAGCCGACAGCGGTCCCAGAGACTTCCCCTCGTGGCCCGGCTCGCCGGCATCCTGCCCGCCGCCCACGTACCCGGCCACGGCCAGCCCCATCTCGGGGTGTTCTTCAATGTGTTTGGCGATGCCCTGAAGCAGCGGGCTGTCGCCTACCAGCAACAACCGCTCCCGGCCTACCACCCGAAGCGCATAGGAACTGTACAGCACGCGCCACCAGAACACCGCCGGCATCGCCACGGCGCTCCCCATCAGCATCAGGCGAATGGGCAGGCGGAGGTTCTGATCGATGTAAGCAACCAGCCCCTGAAACAGAAAGGCCGCGCCTATCACCAGGCAAAGCTGTTGCGCCAGAGCGATGCGCGATTTCACGCGAATCTGCGAATACAAATCCTGAAAATGCAGTCCCAGTAGAATGCTGGCCACTACCAGGAGAATCCGCTGGAGGCCGCCATCGTAAAGGAGGAAAACGTCCGGCGCCACTCCCAGGGTAATGTACGCGGCCAGCACAAAAGCCGACGTAATCAACAGAGTTTCGCATACCAGGAGAGTAAAAGCGCCGACAGATACGAAAACTCGTAAGAACCGAATCATCCGGGAGCCAATGAAGAATGCGGCCGGCGCCCGTCCTCGCCGGCGCGAGACGCAACGCGCGGAATCGTTTTGCGCCGGCTTCTTGTCTCCCAAGACCGGCTAGTTGGGATTATACCGTACCGTGTCTGGATGGGACCGGGAAGAATGCCGGCGAGGACGCCGGCATGGCAGGCTGGAAGCCCGCTCTACGGAGGCGGCTGCGCCGACAGGTCCCGAGTTTCCGCCATTACCCGCTCTATGGCTTCCACGTAGACCTTCTCGACCACGTCCCATCGATACCGGGACTGCACGTAAGCGCGGCCCTGCGCGCCCAGAGCGGTCCGCAGCGCCGGATCGGCCAGAAGAGCCTTGAGGGCTTCGCGAAACTCGCCATAGTTGGTGTACCACAGTCCGCCATTCGATCGCACGCAGTGGCCCGCCAAAACCGGGCAGCGCCCGTTGACCAGCATGGGCCGCGCATGCATCCAGGTCTCCAGCGCGGCCATGCAAAGGCTCTCGAAAGGAGCCGGCGCCATGCCGATGTCGGTTTTTTCCAGCGCCTGGAACTTGACGTACTCGGAAACGTATCCGGGCGACAGTATCTGCGGATGGGGCGCCAGCGGAAGCGTCCGGCGGCCGAGCAACAACAGCATGAGGTCCGCGCGCGCCTCCTCTTTGACGAACCGGAGAAAGAACTCCACCATCTCGTCGCAGCCCTTGCCATTCTCCACGCGGCCGACGAAGCTGAGCACGAGCCTGTTTTCCAACCTCTGGCGAAGCTTCTCCCAGGCCGGGTCCGGCTCTCCCGGGGCCGGCTCGTCGATGCCCAAACCGCCAACAAGCCCGGTCGTGCTGGGAAGGCTGAACCGGCGCTGCAGGAGAAATTGCTCTTCGTCCGAAAGAAAAACGAAGTGCGGCGTTTGCCGAAACAGCTCGTCCAGAATGTGCACGTAGAGAGCCGTCTCGTCGTGCGCCGTGGGGATGAACAGGGCCTTGGATTTCAGAATTGGAAGCGTATGCACGGCCGTGTAGTAGAGGTACGTGTAAACCACAAACGCGTCGTAATCGAGCCGGTGCGCGCGAACGTACTCGATCAGGTCCGGAGTTTCAGGGCCCTGCAAGCGGATCATTTCGTATTCATCCGCCGGCGGGAGCTGGGTGAGGAAGATGCGGTCGTAGATCTTATGAAACTCCAGCAGCTTTCGCTCGCCCACCGAGCGGAACCGGCGAATGGTCACGCCATTCAACGTCTGCCGGCCTTCGGGCAGGGTATTCTTCCAGCTCAGGTGATCGGTGGCGCAGGTGGTGAGGATTTCCACGTCGTAGCGGTTGACGAGCCTCTCGGCGATCTGCCGACAATGGCTCTCCGCCCCGCCGGTCATTTGCTCGCCGTATCGTTGGATGATAAACGCAATGCGCGGTTTGGCGCCTTTCATGTGCCTTCCACCTCCTCCGTGAGGGCCACCAATCGCGCGTCGAGGACCTCGGGACAAAACGCTTTTTCATATCGCAAGCGCCCCTGATCCGCCAGGCGGCGCGCCACCGCGGGATCGCCTAGGCAATCGTCGATTCCCTCCGCCAGCGCGCCGGCGTCGTAGGCCTGGAAAACCCTTCCGCAGCCGCCGCACGTTTCGCCCACTGCCGTGGTCGCCCAGGCCATGATCGGAACTCGAAAATACATGGCTTCCACCAGGGGTACGCAAAACCCCTCATGCTTGCTGACGCATAAAAAGACCGACGCCGCCGTGTAATACGCCCGCAATTGAGAAAGCGTGGCCGAAGGCGCCAGGAACAGCCCGTCTTCCACTTCCAGGCTGGCGGCGTGCCGTTTCAGATCTTCCACGTACCCATTTAACGCCGGATCCAGCCTTCCGACCAGAAACAGGCGCGCCGGTTTGGACGACAGCCGGCGATACGCGGCCAGCGTCTCGATGGCCTTGAAGTGGCCTTTGTTGGGACGGAACGCGCCCACAAACAGGATATTGGGAATCCCGTCGCGATGCGCGCCGGTAATCACCGCGTCGAGCGGCGCGGCCGCGATCTCCTCGACGCGGTGCATGGGGGGCATCACCCGGCAGCGCTCCCGCGGAACCCCCAGGCGGATGAACTCGTCCGCATTGAATTGCGAGTCCCCCCAGAGGGAATCGATACGCAGCTTCGCCAGCCGCTCGGTCGCCTCCAACCCGTGCAGGCAGGAAAGATAGTAATGCCGCGCATAGGGCGCGAAGTATTCCGGCGGCGTGACGTTATGGTACTTGACCACGATTTTGTTCTTCGACCGGGCCAGAATCTTCTCGCCCGCCGGCCAGGCGATGGAATGATGATAGATCAGAATCGCCCCGGGGTCGTCCCAGGCGTCCGCGTCCACGCGCGCTTCGGACGCCACGGAAGCATAGGCGGGGTTCCAACAGCCGGCGAAAATGCGAACTTCGTAGCCCGCGCGCCGCAGCGCGTGGTAGGAAAGCAGCACGTCGTTTCCGATGGCGTCGTTCGGTTCAAACGACGTGATCAGAAGTAAGACCCGCGGTCTTTTGCCGGGGCTCCTCACGCGCGCGGCTCCGCGCCCCAGTCCGCCGGCTTCGACCGGTGCGCCTCTTCCACCAGTTCCAGCAGCGTGGCCCGTATCGCGCCGGGGCTGAACGCCGTTTCGTACCGTTGCCGCCCCCGATCGGCCAGGGAACGCGAGAGCGCCGGATTGTCCAGGCACTTTTCTATGGCGCTCGCCAGCGCTACCTTGTCGAATTTGTCGAGGAGCGTTCCACAGCCGCCGCACGTCTCGCCCACGGCCGCGTTGGCCCATGCCACAATCGGCGCACGGAAGTGCATGGCTTCCACCAGGGGTACGCAAAAACCCTCGTGCTCGCTCACGCACAGAAATAGCGACGCCATGGTGTAATAGGAGCGCAACTGGGAAAGCGTCACGGAATGCGCCAGGAACACGTCGTCCTGGACCTCGAGCGCGCGCGCGTGTTGTTTGACGCTCTCCTCGTAACCGGCCAGTAAATAATCGAACGCCCCGACAAAGAACAGTCTCGCCGGGCATGCGGTCAGGCGCCGGTAGGCGGCAAAGACGTCGAGCGCCTTCGCGTGGCCCTTGTTGGGGCGGAATGCGCCCACAAACAGGATATTCGGAACTCCATCGCGGTAGGCGCCCGTGATTACCGCGTCGAGCGGCGCGCCGGCCAGGTCCTCGATGGGATGAATGGGAGGGGCCACGCGGCAGCGTTCCCGCGGAATCCCCAAGGCGATAAAGTCCTCGTTATTGTACCGGGACGCTCCCCAGACGAAGCTCACGGGCAGTTGCGCCAGCCTTCTGGTAGCCGCCATCCCTTGCACGCAATGTTCGTAATACTGCGGCACGTAGGGCTCGAAGAACTCCGGCGGGGTAATGTTGTGGTACTTGACGACGATTTTGTTTTTAGAACGGCGCAGAATCTGTTCGCCTAAGTCCCACGCGATGGCGTGGTGATAGATCAGGATGGCCTGCGGATCGCGCCACAGGTCGTCGGCGTTCAGGCGGGGTTTGGAAGTAATTCCGGCGAAATCCGCGTGGACGTGCTCGGCGTAAATGGCGATATCGTAGCCGGCGTTGCGCAGGATGCGATACATCCCGAGCACATCGTTGCCCACGGCGTCATGCGGCTGAAATGTAGGGACCAGAAGAAAAATGCGGGGCGTTGGTTGGCTCAAATCCGCGGTCTCCCCATGGCGAGCCCCGTCATACGCCCGGCGCGCCGGAATGGGAATCGTCGCCGTCCTGGGCCCCTTCGGCGAGCAGGCGCTCCATTCGCGCATTCGTCCTTTCGATGGCCTTGACCAGATCTTCCACGGCCTTGGTTTGGTCTTCCAACGCCGCCGCAATCTGCTCCTGCGCCGCTTGCAGACTGGGAATCAACCAGAACATGGCGCGTTGCAGGGCGCTCACCGCAATGGCGCCCACCTTAGCCCGTAGCGTGGGAGGGGCCGGCGGCAGCTCGCCGATATGCGCCGCACTGGCGCGGATGGCCGCCACCCGAACCTGGAGCCGGGAGACCCGCGCCGTCAAGTCGGGCGAAATGATCTTCCGCACGTTGCGCAGGGCGGCTTGTTCCCGCTGGCTCTCCACTCGAACGCGGCCGCGAATTTCCGCCATGATCGTCTGAATATCGATTTCCGGAGCCTGCGCGGCGTGCATATAGACTGATATTTTGGCACATTGACATATAGGGGGGCCAGACAATTCGCCGGGCCCGTGGGCCAACTCAGACGGGCGCCGCGGGGCGGCGCTGTTGGAAAGGAAGCGCATTGAACGAAGTCAGGCTGCGAAACGCGGGCGACGACGTTTCCGCATCGACGCCGGGAGCGCCGGCGTGGCGGTTGTTCCTCCGCGCCCTTCGACCGCACCAGTGGGTGAAGAATCTGCTGGTTTTCGTGCCGTTGATCCTGGCCCACCAGTTGGCCCATAGGGATGCGCTGGCGCGGGCCGGGGTGGCGTTCCTGGCTACCTGCATCGCCGGATCCGGCGCCTACCTGGTCAACGATCTGCTCGACCTGAAAGCCGACCGTCTGCACGCCACCAAGCGCGGCAGGCCGTTCGCCTCCGGAGACCTGTCTCCGGTAACGGGGTGGCTCTTCGCTCCGGGTTTGATGGCCGCCGGTTTGGCGATCGCCTGGCTGGCCCACGCCGCGGCAGCCGGCGCCCTGGGCATCTATCTCGCCGCGTCCCTTCTGTACTCGGTTTGGTTGAAGAAGGTTCTGGCGGTGGATGTCATTCTGCTGGCTGGATTGTACTGCCTCCGTTTGCTGATAGGCGGCGCGGCCTCCGCCATCGAGTTGTCTCCTTGGACGGTGGCCTTCTCCGTGTTCCTGTTCCTCAGCCTGGCCTTGATGAAACGCTATTCGGAACTGCATGGGCTGAAGACGCGTCACGGCGAAGAAGCGGTCGAAAGACGGGGGTACGCCGTGGCGGACATGCAGTCCGTTTGCAGTCTGGGCACGGCCAGTGGAATGACCGCCGTGTTGGTGATCGCTCTTTATGTAAACGCGGCCGAGGTTCGCACGCTATACGGCCATCCCAACGCGCTGTGGCTGGTTTGTGTGATCGTTCTCCTATGGATCACGCGGCTGTGGCTGATTGCCGGCCGCGGCGAACTGGGCGAAGACCCGGTGTTATTCGCGGTAAGAGACCCGTGGAGCGTCGCGTTGGGCGCGTTGAGCGGCCTGGTGCTGCTCCTCGCGCTCTAAGAACCGCGACCCTACAGGCCGAAGTACCCCGAGATGTCCATAATTACGTGCGTCGGGTTGCTCGGGAAGACGCTGATGGATCCGTTGATGGTCGGCACGATGGCCAGGTTCGAGGTCACTGCTCCATCGAGCGCGTTCAGCGTCGATACATACGGTTGGGCTTGTCCCTGCGGCCACAACGTCAGGTATCCCAGAGGGCCGGGCGGAACTACCGTCACGCTCAATACATACGCCTGCGCCGTGGCGGAGATTCCGCAAGGGCTCGAGCTGACAGCCACATCGAGCGACGTGATGGGTGGAGATCCCGCCGGTAGGCGCGTGTCCAGCACGCGGCAGGGCGTCACGCCGTACAGGGACAAACCCCCGGCGGCCATCGGCGCGAAATAGCCGTTCACGTCGATCACCAGGTCCGTAGCGTTGCTGGCGAATACGTCAATCGAGCCCGACGTGCCCGCCGGCACGATGACTGCATTGGCCGTGACCGTGCCCGTGAGCGCGTTCAAACTGGCGGCCAGAGGCATGGTCTGCCCGGTCGGCCAGGCCGTCAGATACCCCAGCGGGCCGGGCGGCACAGCGGCGAAGTTCAGCGAATAGGCTTGCGCCGCCGCCGGAAGACCACACGTACTGGAAAGAATGGGGAACGTGCGGCTGCTCCCGCCGACCAGCGACGGACCTCCCAACGGCGCCGTGGCGTTGCGCGTATCCGCAATCCGGCACGGTGTGATGGGATAAAAAGCCAGGGCGGTGCTGACAGTGGAGGGGACGAAGTAGCCGTTGATGTCCAACACCACATCGGTGGCATTGCTGGCGAAGACGCTGATGCTTCCACCCGTTCCGGCCGGTACGATGGCAGCATTGGATTTGATGCGGCCATCGAGAGAGTTGAGCGTGGAGACGTAAGGTTGCGTCTGCCCGGTTGGCCACAGGGTGAGATAGCCTAACGGCCCGGCGGGTACAACCGCGACGTTGAGGGAATAGGCTTGCGCGGTGGAGGGCACGCTGCAGGCGCTGTTGGGGATGTTGAAGTCGCGGCTCGTGCCGCCGGTAATGGACGGGCCTCCGAAGGGACCGGCGGCGTTGCGGGTGTCGGCCACGCGGCAGGGCGTCATGGGCACGAAGCGGAGGGCGGGAGGAGTCACGCCGGCCTGTGCCACGCTGAAGGTTTGCCCGGCAATGGTCAGGGCGCCGCTGCGCGCGGCGCTGTTCGGGTTCGCCGTCACCGCGTAGTTCACCGTTCCGCCGCCGCTGCCGGAGCTTCCCAAGGTAATCGTCAGCCATGTAGTATCGCTGCTCGATGCCGTCCACGCGCAGCCACCGGGCGCCGTCACCGTCACCGAAGCGCTCGCCGCGCCCGCTCCGGGCGTCGCGCTTAATGCGCTCAGGGCATACGCGCAGGCTACGCCCGCTTGCGTCACCGTGAAGCTTTGCCCGGCAATGGTCAGGGTTCCCACGCGAGGCGTGCCATTCGGGTTGGCCGTCACTGCATAGCCCACCGTTCCGGCGCCGCTGCCGGAGCTTCCCGAAGTAATCGTCAGCCATGTGGTATCGCTGCTCGATGCCGTCCACGCGCAGCCGGCCGAGGCGCCGACTGTAACCGAAGCGGAGGATGCCGCGGGCCCTGGCGCGGCGCCCGCGGGGTCGATCCCGTAAGTACACGCCGTGGTGAATGAGAACACGGAGGAACTGCTCGAGCCGGCGCTGTTAGAGCCTGTGATCTGCCAGTAATACGTCGTGCCCGCGGCGAGCGGGCCCGGGCCATAGGCGAGGCTGGTGGTGCTGGCCAGAAACGGCGGCGACGGCGAAGAGCCAAAGTCTACGGCATAGGAGGTTGCGCCACTCGAAGCGTTCCAGGTCAGGGTTGGCGAGAGGGAAACATCCACGGCTGCATTGGCTGGCGACGTCTGGATGGGCGTCGGCGGCAACGGCGCCTGGTAGCGTGTGAGCCGGGCCACGAACGCACTGATCTTCCCACTGGCATTCAGGCTTTGGGAGGCGTTTTTCAGAGGAAAATCGCTGGAGGCGGTTAGTCCGGCGACATAAACGGAGCCTGCATCCATGGCCAGAGCGTAGGCCGCATCGGCATTGCTTCCGCCCAGCAGAGTGCTCGAAATCAGCGCCCCTCCGGACGCGGTCAGGCAGGACAGGAAAGCGTCATACGATCCCGCCGGCCCGGATTGCACGGGGTTGGCAAGCGGAAAATCCGGCGACGTACTATACCCGGCGACGCAAGCCGCCCCGGAGCTGTCCACACGGAGCGCGACGCCATAATCCAGACTGCTTCCGCCCAGATACGTGCTGTAATCGAGAACCGCGCCCGTGGCGTCCACCTTGGCCACAAAAGCGTCCTCCCATCCGGCCAGGGCCGGCTGAAACGCATTGCGCGTGGGGAAGTTCCGTGAGCCGGTGACGCCGGCGACATAGGCATTGCCGGCGGCGTCCACATCGATGGCCAAACCCGATTCGGGGGAATCGACAGAACCACCGCTGCCTCCCAGGTAGGTACTGAACACGATGGCGGCGCCGTTGGGGCTGAGCTTGGTCACGAAGGCGTCCTGGTAACCCGCGTTGGCCGGTTGGAGGGCGTTATGCGTCGGAAAATCCAGGGAATCGGTGGCCCCGGTCAGATACAGGCAATCGTCGCCGCCCACCGCGATGGCGGCGGCGGTATCGGTTCCGCTGCCGCCCAGATAGGTGCTGAACAGCAATGCGCCATAGCCGTCCACCTCCGCGACGAAGGCGTCCTGTGGTCCATTAAGCCCGGTTTGCAGCGGAGCGAGGGTCGGAAAATTGGAAGACGCCGTCTGCCCCGCGATGAAGGCGTTCCCGGAAGCGTCCAGCGCGATCGCTCTCCCCTGATCGCTCGAGTCGCCTCCTAGAAGCGTGCTGAAGATCAGACTTTCGCCGCTCGCGCCGATTTTTGCGACAAACGCGTCCAAGCCGCCGGCCAGGGTCCGCTGGTAAGGATTGCCGGCCGTGGGAAAGTCCGTGGAAGAGGTCCACCCCGTGAGGTAGACGGCGCCCGCGGCGTCTACCGCAATGCCGAAAGCCCGGTCGTCCGCGGCGCCCCCCAGGTAGGTGCAGTACACGAGAGCCCCGGTTGGATCGAATTTGGCGACGAACGCGTCCACGCCGCCGCCGGATTGGGGCTGGAAAGCGTTCTTGACCGGAAGATCGGCCGACGCCGTCCACCCTGTGATGTAGGTATTGCCGCCGGCATCCACCGCTACGGCGGAGGCGACGTCGGTGGAACTGCCGCCAAAGTACGTGCTGAAAACCAGGGGAGCGGGATTGGCCGTGACGGCATCGCTTGCCGGCCGGATAAGTTTCGATCCGATGACCGCCGCGGCTGCCAGAAACACCGCGGCTCCCAGGACCCTACGGCGTATCCGGGCGCCTCGACTCTTTTCCCGCGCCGGCGCCCTGGGAAGTGATTCCGAGGCTCCGCGCAGGGCGCGGAGGTAGCGGCCGAGCGGCGTACGGGAGTTTTTGTCGCTGAGAGTAGCCGTTCAGCAACCGCCTTCCTCTCAATGGGTTATTCGGAGGTTTGCGGCGAAAACATTAGGCCGTTCCCGGTTGGCGAGGCGCGACAGGGTCGAAAAAGGCAGGCGGAACCGCCTGCCCCACCAACTCCGGCCAGGTGACGCCCGGATTAAAAACGATGGTCTGTCCCACCCAAATGCCGGCCTTTGGTATGGTGGCTAGGAGGAGTTCGGCAAAGCGCCGGTCACGTTGCAATTCGCGAGCATGAACCAGGAGAGCGACCAGAAGATTCGGGAATTGCACGGAGCGATCTTCACGCTTCTGGCCCAGGAGAGCGAGGCCGGACTAGCGGAGGCCGCCAGGCAATGCCGGGAGTTGCCGGAACCGCCTGATGCAGCGGGCGCCGCGCTGGCGCAGCACGCGCTGATGGAGTGCGGATTCCGGCTGGAGACCGCGCAGGACCTGGCCTTGGCCTCCGTATTTTACGAAAGGCTGGCCGGCGCGCCCTGGGCCGATGCCGCTCATCGCTCCAACGCCCGCTACCGCCTGGCCATCGTACGGCTCGCC
>Ga0182027_10013905_pt1 | contig 11171 bp, 12 predicted proteins | sample 712E1DmetaG_FD_121300 | JGI IMG/M metagenome (GOLD analysis project Ga0182027, IMG submission 121300) | Permafrost microbial communities from Stordalen Mire, Sweden - 712E1D metaG (Illumina Assembly) | ecosystem: Environmental > Terrestrial > Soil > Wetlands > Permafrost | place: Sweden...
CTGACCCGCCTGGCCCGGGTCCACAATTCAAACACGGTGGGCACGAGGACCATGAGCGGTGGATTGGATTCGCGTGCGCTCGAGATCCCCAGACGCTTTTTCGGCATGGCGCGCAACATCGAAGAAGGGGGCTCCTTGACCATCCTGGCGACGATTCTGGTCGACACCGGCAGCCGCATGGATGACATCATCTTCCAGGAGTTCAAAGGGACAGGGAACATGGAACTGGTCCTGTCGCGCCCCGCCGCCGAGCAACGCATTTTTCCGGCCATCAACATCCGCGCGACGGGGACCCGCAAGGAAGAGCTGCTGATTCCGCCCGGCGATCTGGAAAAGGTCTACAAACTCCGCCGCGCGCTTTCCGGGATTGAAGAAGTCCAGGCCGCCTCGATCTTTGTCGAATTTCTGCAGAAGAACAAGACCAACGCCGAAGCGCTTAAAGCTGTCGACATCTGATGGTGAGCGAAGTCGAACCATGAACCTCACCCGCCCGATCATCTTTCTTGACATCGAAGCGACCGGCACCGATACGACGCGCGACCACATCGTAGAGGCGGCACTGATCAAAGTGCATCCCGACAACCGTCGGGAAGAGAAGATCGTCCGAGTCAATCCCGGCGTGAAAATCTCCTCGGAAGTGATCGCGATCCACGGCATCACCAACGAAGACGTCGCCAACGCCCCCGTCTTTAAAGAGGTGGCGATGTCCCTGCTCGATTTTATGGACGGCTCGGACTTCGGCGGGTTCGGCATCACGCGTTTTGACATCCCGCTCCTGGCGGAAGAATTCAAGCGCTGCGGCCTGACATTCCCGCGGGGCGAAGCCGCCATTCTGGATGGGTTGACGATTTTTCACCGCAAGGAGCCTCGGGACCTCACCGCCGCCTATCAGTTTTTCTGCGACAAAAAGCTGGTGGGGGCGCATGGCGCGCGGGCCGACGCGCTGGCCAGCATGGAGGTGCTTGACGCCCAGCTGGCTCGCTACCCCGACCTGCCGAAGGAGGTCCAGGGACTTCATGAATTCTGCAACAAGAAGGACCATCGGTTTGTCGACGGCCGCGGAAAATTCCTCTGGAAAGACGGAGAGGCCGCGTTCAATTTCGGCAAGTACAAGGGAGAACTGCTCCGCAAGCTGGCAAAAGACAATCGCGACTATCTGGAATGGATCATCAACGAGGGTAAATTTACCCAGGACGTCATCGACATCTGCTGGAAGGCCCTGCGGGGGGAATTTCCGAAAAAGCTGGAATTGAATTTGCTTAAATAGTGGGGTCAACCTGAAGGAGAAAGGACCCATGCCCATGACGAAAGAACGCCGCCAGGCCGTGCGTACTCCCTCTTCCGTGCCGCTCGAGATTTACGACCCCAAAGGCCGCATGATCGTGGGTGAAGGCCGTTTCCTGAATCTTTCGACCATCGGCGGCATGATGGAAAGCCCCAAACCGTTCAAGCCCCACAGCTCGATCCGGCTGCACATGGTCTCCGCCGGAAAATCCGCTCTGGAACTTCTGGCCCAGGTGGTTTGGGTGCGTAAGAGCGACTCCGGCTTCACCTACGGGGTCCGCTTCAGCCAACGCGATCCCTCGCACGCCAACTAAGACGTGTGCTGACCTTTGCCCACAGCCCTGATCCCGACGACGCCTACATGTTCTACGGTTTCGCCGCAGGGGCGGTCAAAATCCCCGGCCATGAAGTGAAACATCATTTGGAAGACATCCAGACGCTCAATGAGCGGGCCTTGCGCGGAGAGTTCGAAATCACCGCCGTCAGCGCGCATGCCTATGCGCATCTGGCCGACAAATACTGGGCGCTCTCCTGCGGCGCCAGTGTGGGGAGAAAGTATGGACCAATTCTCGTAGAGCGTAAAGCGTCAAGCGTAAATCACACGCTCCACGCTCCACGCTCCACGCTCCGTGTTGCTATCCCGGGAAAATGGACAACGGCAGCCTTGGTGCTCGATTTATGGCTGGCTGAAGAAAAACGGCAGGTCGAAAAAGTAATCATTCCTTTTGATCAGATTCTGGATGCCGTCCAAAACGGCCAGGTCGATGCCGGCCTGATCATCCACGAAGGCCAGCTGACGTATCAGAATCAGGGTCTTGAGAAACTTTGGGACGCCGGCGAATGGTGGCATGACAAAACCGACCTGCCGCTGCCGCTCGGGCTGGATGTCGTCCGCTCGGACCTAGGCCTGCCGCTCGCCCGCCAGATCAGCCAGGCCCTGCGGGACAGCATTCACTACGCCAACGCCCATCCTGATGAGGCCATGGAATACGCTTTGCAATTCGGCCGCGGTCTGGACACAACGCTTGGCAAACGCTTTGTCGGCATGTACGTCAACGACGACACCTTAAATCAGGGAAAGGAAGTCCAGAAAGGCCTCAAAAAGCTTTACACGCTGGCTTATCAGTGGAAATTCATTCCGAAAATCCCCACGCTCACCTTCGTCTAAGCGGTCAAATCAGATATTTTCGAACGAGGACGGGGACATCGTCGAGCGTGACGCCGGAGTGAAGGGTCCCGTCGGGGAACACCATGACGTTGGGGCCTTTCTCGCAGAGGTCCATGCAGCCGGATTTGAGCGCGCGCACTTTTCCTTTCAGCCCGCGTTTCTTCACTTCTACTTTCAGCGCTTTGAGGATCTCCTCAGAATGCCCCGCGGCGCACACGGGCCGGTCGCCATCGTGCGTGACGTTGGTGCAGACGAAAATCATCCGGCGATAGGGGATGGGATCCGTCTTCATCGCACCCCTGCGGGTTCCTGATCGTATACCTTCAAAATATCGTAGAGAGTCGTTCTCTGCGCGGGAACAAATCCCGCCTCCTGAATCATCCGCACCGTGTCCTCCGTCGTCGTCTGGTTGATGTGCCCGGCCGCCTTATGCACGTTCTCGTCGATCAGCGTCCCGCCAAAATCATCGGCGCCGAAGTGAGGGGAGATCTGACCGACCTTCTTGCCTTCCGAAAACCACGAGGCCTGGATGTGCGGGATATTGTCGAGATAGATCCGCGACGCCGCGAGCATCCGGAGATAGGCGCTGGGGCCTTTACCCACTGGAACCTTCTTTTCCAGGGCCGAGTTCCTGGGTTTAAAACTCCAGGGAATAAAAGCGGTGAATCCGCCGGCCCGGCCTGAGCTCTGTCGAAGGCTTTCGTCCTGAAGGTCCCGCACGCGGTTGAAGTGCTCGACCCAATCTTCGGGCCGTTCGACATGGCCGTACATCATCGTCGCGGTGGACTTCATCCCCAGCTGATGCGCTTCTCGGTGCACCTTGATCCAACCGTCATCGGGATTTTTCTTCGGCGAAATGCGCTTGCGCACATACTCCGAGAGCACTTCGGCCCCGCCACCCGGAAGGGAAACCTGGCCGGCGTCCTGGAGCGACTCAAGGACTTCGCGCGTGGACTTGCCGGAAACCTCCGCCATCATGTGGACTTCGCTCGCCGTGAAGAAATGGGGGGTCACCTGAGGAAACCGCCGGCGCGTTTCACGGACCAGGTCCGTGTAGTAATCCAGAGGAAGCTCGGGATTGAGTCCGCCCTGGAGAAGGACTGTGGTCGCGCCCTGGTCCGCCGCGCGCTGGATCTTTTCCATCACTTGTTCGACCGTCAGCGCATAGGCCTCCCGGTCTCCGGGCCGGCGGTAAAAGGCGCAGAAAAGACAATCGGCGACGCAAACATTCGTGTAATTGGGATTGGAATCGATGACGAACGTGACCTGCCTGCCGGGATGCTTCTTCTGGCGGACCCACTGGGCCAACCGCCCGAGATCCATAAGATCGGCATCGGTCAGAAGGTAAAGCCCTTCTTCGGAAGTCAGCCTTTCGCCTTGGAGAACTTTCGTCGTTATACGGGTAAACATGCCTTCTCGAGAAGCTCCGAAAAGATCTGGATCGAGCGCTGATGGTCCGGCGTGAGCTCATACACGAAGCCGTTCCAATAACGAATGACATCACCGGTTGTCATGTCTCTTTTCGGCGCTTCCTCCTCCGCGAAACGGATCCTGTTCACGCCATTGAGTTGCAAGGACTTCTGGAGCGAGCCTTCGATAATGTCTTTCACCTCTTGGCGCAGTCCGCTCCGCACCATCCAGCGCGCGAACACAAAGGGGACTCCCTGCCACTGGACCCATTCTTCTCCGAGATCCGTCACAAACGGCATTCCCTTAATCCCTTCCTTTTTGGCACGCAGGGCTTCGTCGCCGATAAGGAGAAGCGCCTCCGCATCCCCGTCAAAAAGAGCGCTCGACACGATGCGTCCGTAGCGTATGCCGGTAAGACCGTAGTGAACCTCCAGAAGAAGCTGGAGAAGCCGGAAAGAGGTCGAGGTCTCATCCGTGATCGCGCACATGCCCTGCAGGCAATGGATTTCCTGCCGGGAAAATAGAAGAACGCTCTGGGCCGCGCGCCGCATGCCGATGCCGAAGGTTCCAACCGGCTCGTAGTGCGTCGACAAACGCAGGGAGTCGACCAGAGACATCGCGCCCGCGTCTATCGTCCCCTTTTCGGCTTCGAGACCAAGCGCGTGCGGTGACATCGGCAAGAATTCAAACCGCCGACCCTGCGCTTCGATCGGCGCCGGCCCGAAGCCGTGATGGAAAGGGACCATGTTTAGATAGGGAATATAGCCGACGCGGATGTTCATCTCCGGATCACCGTAGGGGCAGGCCCCTGCGCCTGCCCGAAATTGGAATTCAATGACACGGAATGAAATGAAGATTGCGGGCGGGCGCGGGGACCCGCCCCTACAACGGGTTGATACAACGCGTCGCGCTCCACGGGCACGCACCCCGCTTCCCGGATGAGATCTTCAAGGCGCTCGCGCGCCATCTGCGTGGGGGACTTTGCCCCGGCGTCATGCATGATGCGCTCGCCACCGACGGTCCCGTCAATGTCATCAGCTCCCCAATGAAGAGCGGTCGATGCCGTTTCTTCGCCCAGCGTGATCCAGTAGGCCTTGATATGCGGAATGTTATCGAGATAAAGCCTTGAGATGGCGACGAGCTTCAAATCGTCCTGCACGCTTGGCGGCTGATAGGCCAGGCCCGTTGTCCCGGGCTGAAAAGCCAGGGGGATAAAACCCATAAAACCGGGGACTTCATCCTGCAGGTCGCGAAGAAGCTCCAGATGCCGCCAGCGCTCCTCGGGGGTTTCAATGTGGCCGTAGAGAAGCGTCGCGTTGGTTGGAATGCCGAGCTCGTGAGCGGTCCGATGGACCTCCAACCATTCCTTCGCGCCGATCTTAAGGGGGAAAAGCTCGTGGCGCACACGCTCGGAAAAGACTTCCGCGCCGCCGCCGGGAAGCGAAGTAAGACCGGCCTCTTTCAACTGAAGAAGGACGGACTTGATCGATTGCCGCGATATTCGGGCCGCCCATTCCACTTCGACGGCCGTAAACGCCTTGATGCCGACTTTCGGATAGGCCTGGCGAAGGGCGCGCACGATCTGAACAAAATTCTCCAGCTTCCATTCGGGAGGCATGCCGCCGGTGATATGAATTTCGGAGATCTCGCCGGAGCACTTCCGGAGCATCTCATCGATCGTCATCTCATAGGCATTGGGCTGTCCGCGCTTGGTGGCGAAATCGCAGAACTTGCAGGAAAGGACGCAGACGTTGGTCGGCTCAAGCTTCTGGTTCAGTACGTAGAAGGCTTTCTTTCCGTAACGCGCTTCTTTCACCCGCTTGGCCATCCAGCCGACGCTGATAAGATCGGGACTCGCATAAAGAACGCGCGCATCCTCAAGGCTGAGGCGGATGTTGGACCGGACCTTTCCCCAAATTGATATTAATTTGTCGTCGAGAAACAAATTCATATCCCGTATTCCGCCCAACGCGCATTGACCTTCTCACGCGCCTCTTCGGGCATCTCGAGAGGCTCCGGATAGCCGTTTTTCCACGTGGCATCGATCCCGAGGCACCCTGTATAGCGCACAACCGAACCGATGAGGTGCGTTCCGGAAAACAGGACATCCCGCGCGCAGTCAAAGCGTGTGAAGATGCCCCATAAGGTAGATTCGCGATCCTCCAGATCGATATCCGGGCTGACCACCGCCACCATTTTAACGCCTTCCAGAGCGGCGTCGTGGATCAGGTGCTCCAGAACTTTTCGGCCTTCGCTTTTAACCTGAACGACGAGCAAGGTTTCATCCCACAGGCGCCAACCGATAATCCGGTGGTCCTTTTCCTTCAACGCATGGAGGTCATGGTCCGTGAGGACAAACTTCCGGGTAGGCCGGGCGCTGGGTTTGCGCGTCGCGTCCAGAACCATCTTGCTGCCGAGATTCATGGTGTAACTGGTGAAGTCCAGCGTATCGAGCGACGTCCCGGGAAGAAGCAGGAAATCCTCCGCCGGATCGAAATTCTGGTTGATGGCCTGGAGGACCGCGTGAAAATCGCGCGCATTCACGGACGAGTCCACAAGCACGAGGCATTTGGTGAGAGACAATTGTCCTTCGCCCAGGATCCCCAGGGCCGTCTTGATCGCTTCTTTTCCGTAGCGCTGATGCACGCCGACCACCAGCAGATTATGGAACCCGGCCTCATAGTAAGCCCATAAATCCCGCACTTCGGGACGGATGAGGCGTATGAGCGGCCCCATGACTTCCTGCATGGCGTCCCCCAGATACCGGTCTTCCTGCGGGGGTTTCCCGACGACGGCTGCCAGATAGATGGGGTGGGCTTTGCGGGTCATTTTGCGGATATGAAAGACGGGGAAAGGAGCGGCAGGCGAATAATGGCCGAAATGATCGCCGAAAGGTCCTTCGATGACGCGCTCATGGGGGGGGACTTCGCCTTCGAGCACAAACTCGGCATGCGCGGGCACTCTCAGAGGGATGCTGCGGCCGCGTGCCATGGCCATGGGACGGCCGCGCAGGAACCCGCTGAAAGCCACTTCGTCCATGCCTTCCGGCAAGGGCGCGATCGCCGCCATCAGAAGATAGGGATCGGCTCCGATCACGACCGCCACCGGCAGCGTCACCATGCGCTTTTCCGCTTCCGCATAATGAAATCCGCCACCCTTTTGAATCTGCCAATGCATGCCGGTGGAAGACGACGTCAGGACCTGCAGGCGATAAAGTCCGACATTCCGCACATGGGTCAACGGATGCTCGGTCATCACCAGGCCGAAGGTGATGAAGCGGCCGGCATCCTTCGGCCAGCATTTCAGGACCGGCAGCTTCTGGAGGTCCGGTTCTTCCAAGACAGTCTGCGCCGGAACTCTCCAGCCTTTCGACGTCCGCATTTTCAATAGTCGTTTGAGAGTGCGGCGCGACTTCCACAATTTGACCCAGCTGGGAGGCTGAACGGCCTCGACGAGCTTGACCAGGTCTTCGCCCAGTTCCGCAGACGGTCTTCCCAGCGCCAGCTCAATGCGGCGGGCGCTTCCGAAAATATTGATGGCCAGGGGGTAAGGCGATCCTTTCACCTTTTCAAACAGGAGCGCCGGGCCTTCGCTTTTGACCACGCGCATCGCGATTTCGGTGATTTCCAGCTCCGGGTCGACTTCGGCGGAAACGCGTTTCAGTTCTTTGGCGCGCTCCAGCGCCCAGAGGAACGATGGAAGGTCGTGATAAGCCAAGGGATTATTCGAGATCGGAGGAACGCCAGCCCGCGGCTACGGGAAATCCCAGCGTTCCGATCACTTTATCGGCAAAAGCAGCCACCATCTCCTCGATGGTTTTGGGCGCCATATAGAAGGGGGGAGACACGGGCATGATGATGACGCCGTCGCGCGACAGCTTATGAGCGTTTTCCAGCGCAATGGTGGAGAGCGGGGTTTCGCGCACGCCGAGGATGAGCTTCCGCCGTTCCTTCAACGCGACTTCCGCCACGCGCGTCAAGAGCGTGTCCGAAATTCCGTTGGCGATCTTGCCCAGCGTCGCGACGCTGCAGGGCAGGACGACCATCGCGTCAAAGGGATTCGACCCCGATGCCAGGGGCGAGGACATGTCATCGGTCGAATAGATTTTTCTGGCGAAAGGAGCGAGATCTTCGGGCGAGATCCCGGCTTCGCTTTTCAGGAGGCTGCGGCCCCAGCGCGTGAGGATCACGAATTTCTCTTCCGCGGGGCAGCGCTTTAAAAATTCGACGCCAAACGCCGCACCGGAAGCGCCGGAAATTCCCAAAACCACTCTCATAAAAGCCGTGGAACGCCGGTGGCGACAAACCCGAGGATGCCGAAGCTGAGCGCGGCATTGATCTTAAAGAAAGCGAGATCGACGTCGTGAGAGAACCGATGCTCCAGGAAGAGGAGCCCGCCGATCGCGACCAGCGTCACGAACGCCACCGGAGTCCTTAAGAACGTCGCATAGAGCATGCAGAGGGAAAGAAACGCGAGCCCATGGAGAAGCCCGGAAATCCGCAGAGCCGTTGATTTTCCGAAACGCGCGGGAAAAGACTGAAGGCCCCGGGAGCGGTCAAAGTCCTCATCCATCGTCGCATAAATCACGTCAAAACCGCTGACCCAGAAAAACGTGAACGCGCCCAGCCAAAGCGCCGGGCCGACGTCCGTCAAAGACGGATGGGCCGCCAGCCAGCCGCCCAGGGGCGCCAGGGCGTCCGCCGCGCCGATGCCGAAATGCGCCAGAGGCGTGAAACGCTTGAGATAAGGATAGATCAGGAAGACCGCCAGAGGGACCGGGCTGAGATACAAACAGATCGGCGCGATGGCTCCTGCCGCCCAGGCATAGGCCGCCGTTCCGGCCAGGCCGACCCCCCAGGCTTCGAGGAGCGTCATCTTCCCGGCCGGCAACTCCCGGCCGGCTGTACGGGGATTGTCCCGGTCAATATGGCGATCGATGATGCGGTTGAAGGCAAAGGCCGCTGTGCGCGCGCCAAAACCAGCCAATAGAATGAGCCCGGAAAGCCGCCAAGACGGCAGCCGGCCGGCCGCGAGGATCGCTCCGCTGAACAGGAGAGGGAGGGAAAAGAGGGTGTGTTCCATTTTGACAAAGCGGCTGTAGCGCGCCAATCGGTCAAAATAGTTAACCATTGGGAGTATGATACCATGTAAAAAAATGCTTGATTGAGCGGATTTATCAGGCATACTTGAACGACGGGACGGGGCCTTATGTTAAGCCAAATGAAGCAGCTCTAAAATGGGGGTGCGATGAACATCCGCGAACTTTTGCAGTTCATGGTCCAGCAGAACATCTCCGACATCCACTTCAAGGCCAATTGCGCGCCGCTCATCCGCCTGCACGGACGGCTGATTTCGGCCCAGGATGAGGCCTTCACGCCGGACAAGGTCAAGGAGATCGCCTACAGCGTCATGACCGAGACGCACCGAAAACGCTTTGAAGAGGATGGCGAACTGGATTTTTCCTACGCGCTCGATCAAGTCAGCCGCTTCCGCGTTAACATTTACCGCCAGAAGGGAACGCTCGCGCTTTCTTTGCGCGTGATCCCCCTGGAGCTGAAGACTTTTGAGGAATTGCATCTGCCGGCCGCGACGCTCCAGAAGCTGTGCGCGATGCCGTCCGGACTGATCCTGATTGCCGGCGTCACGGGGGCGGGCAAGACGACCACGATGAACACGATGCTCCATTACATCAATCAGAATTTCGCCTACAACATCATCGCCATCGAAGACCCCGTCGAGTTTTACCACAAGGACGGAAGATCCTCCATTTCGCAGCGCGAAGTCGGCAGCGACACGCGCAGCTTCAACGCGGCGCTGAAGTACATTCTCCGGCAGGACCCCGACGTCATTGTGATTGGGGAAATGCGCGATCCGGAAACCATCGAGGCCGCCGTGGTGGCGGCCGAAACGGGCCACCTGGTCTTGTCGACCATCCACACGATCGATGCCGGCCGCACAGTCCAGCGCATGGTGGACAGCTATCCGTCAGCCCAGCAGGCGCAGATGCGGCTGTCAATCGCGCATATTCTGCGCGGCGTCATCGCGCAGAAACTGGTCGCCAACGCCGACGGGAAGGGCCGCCTGCCCTGCACGGAAATTCTGCTGACGACCCCCTACATCAAGCAGCTCATTTCGGAAAACAAAATGCCGGAGGTGTATGCGGCGATGGCCCGGGGGCAGAACGACGGGATGACGACCTTTGATCAGGACCTTCTCCGGCTCTGCCGGGAAGGCCGGATCTCGAGAGAAGCGGCCCTGGCCGAGGCGGACCGTCCGGACAATTTCCTGTCCATGCTTCAAGGCATTTCAGTCAAGATTTAGCGATGGAGTAATGGGTTCATGACCGATCCGCAAAAAGACGAGCATATCGAAGACCTTCTGTCGAAACTGCAGGGGATCTTCGGCAAACTGTCCCATACCGAGGAAGGACCGGAAGCGGCGCCGAAAATCGAAGTGCCCATGCCGGCGCCCCGGGAACCCGAGCCGAAAGAATCCTCGCCGCCGGCCCCGGCGCCCGCTAAACCGGAGCCTCCGGCGCCGCTCAATTTCTATGAACCGCCGCCTCCCGCGGCGCCCGCGCCTTCGCCGACACCGGCCGCCGCTCCAGTGACTCCTCCGCCGACTCCTTCGGCGCCTTTGTCGGCCTCGTCCTATGAAACGACGGTCCCGCTTGAGGACCCGGAAAAGGTGATTGTCCCGGCCGCGGTTTTCTTTCCGCCGGGCAAGGATGCCGAGGCCAAAACGCTCGCGCAAAAGCTGGAAACGATGACGCCCCGGTTCACCAAAGTCGCCTTCCGGTTGCGCGTCGGCGTTTTCCTGCCTTATGACCCGAAGAGCGACTGGAAGAACGCGATCCTCGCCAAAGCCGGGGAGGCCAAATTTCAAAGCGTCTTTGTGATGATCGACCGGCCGCTCGACGACAGCCGGCGCAAGCTGATCACCGGCGAGCTGGAAGGCCAGGGCGTTTATTTCCAGGAGGTCCTGGCGACTTCCATCGAAAAGAAAGCGTTTTACACGGATGTGCTGTTGGGCCTGGTGTTTTTCTTCGACAGCCGCAAACCCGGGCCGGCAGCGGAAGGACAAACCCCTTAACGGAGGACAACCGCATGAATGCCGCTCAGCTTAAGAATCATCTGCCGACTTTGGCCGCCTGGTGGGAAAAACGCCGGAAGGAAAAACAGAACCGGCTCCCCAAACACTTGCGCCCTCCGGAGATCTGGCCGATCTGGATCCAGATCGCGCTGAACACGGCCCTCATCCTGACGCTCTGCAACCTGATGATCGACCGCGACGATTATCTGACGGAAGC
>Ga0182027_10013906_pt1 | contig 11171 bp, 12 predicted proteins | sample 712E1DmetaG_FD_121300 | JGI IMG/M metagenome (GOLD analysis project Ga0182027, IMG submission 121300) | Permafrost microbial communities from Stordalen Mire, Sweden - 712E1D metaG (Illumina Assembly) | ecosystem: Environmental > Terrestrial > Soil > Wetlands > Permafrost | place: Sweden...
CTAACCCGGGACTGATCGTGCTCATGGACGCGGCGAGAGGACCGCCATGGTCATAGAGGCCTGCCGAGCCATGCTCACGGAACGCTTCCGGCTCATGTGCAAACAGCGTGGCCGCCAACAACTGTGCAACTGACGTTCCTCGATTACACCCGGGTCTGAGTTTTCTGGCGTATCTCGATGAAAAGAGGGTCGGGAGACAGCTTGAAGGTCTCGGTGAGGTGCGGCTTGAGACCGAACGCACGCCAGATGCGGCCGACCGCCGACTGGCTCATCCCGGTCGCCTTGGCCATTGACCGGGTTGACCAGTGGGTGGCGTCCCTCAGCGTCTCCTCGAGGGTCTTCACGATGACCTGTTCGACGTCATAGTCGGTGATCGTGCGGGGTGCACCCGGGCGGGGCTCGTCGTGCAGTCCGTCGAGCCCGTGCTCCAAGAACCGGTTGCGCCACTTGCGGACCGTTTCGACGCTCAGCCTGAGATGCGAAGCGACTTCGCCGTTGTTGCCGCCCTCCGCGCAGGCGAGCACGATACGGCATCTAAGCGCGAGGGCCTGCGCGCTCTTCGGCTTTCGCTCCCAACGCTCGAGCGCCTCGCGCTCGGCATCGGTGAGGACCACCTCTCTCGTCGGTCTCCCTGGATGCACCATCGCTGCCTCCCATCGTGGCTGACAATGGGAGGAACGCGCCGCGAAGAATAGAAATTCCTTATTCCGAGAGAATTATCGACTCACGTCATTAGCCGGGCGATGCCTCGTCACCGAGCACCCACGCTTCGGCGATGCGCGAGCCGGTGAACCTCCAGATCGTAATCCCCCAGAAGTGCTGCGGCCCCTTTCCAGCCATGTCAAACCCACCGGTGGGGGTGCCCCGACCCGTCCAAAGCGTGGCGGCCCAACATCCCTCAACGATGACGCGATGCACGACATAGCGCAGGTTTGGCAGCTCCGACCGACGCTGCACGACGCGCGTTTTGAGCGCCTCCTTTGTGCTCTCGTCATCGCGTGCACCGTGGGCAACGAACTGCTCGTCCAAGACTTGGTCGAGCACGTCCAAACGCCCGTAGTTCCACACCTCCGAGAACACCCGCTCAAGGACGTGCCGAACCGCCTCGGGCCCTGGGCCCGGGTCTTCGGTCGTCACGCGGTCCTACGGCGAAGGGGCGATGGCCCTCCAGAGCCGTTGACGCACACGGCGCCCTTCGACCACGACGAGTCGGATGCAACTTGGTTCGCCGAGCACGTCCGACCATCTCCGCTCGCCTTCATTGAGATGGTCCCCATCACGGCGCACCTCCTCGCGTGGCGCCATACACACTGCGTCCAACCGGTACGCGGTAACCAGGGCCATGCCCCTGCCGCGCTGCAGACGTAGACCAGGAAGCCTCGCTTGCGCGGCGGGAGTTGCCCTTCCTCCGTCTGGCTGAGGGACCGGGCCGAGACCAACGAGCGCGGCCGGCGAAGCCGTGATGCCCCTGGCCCCCAATGCCGATCTCGATCGCCCCAACGTGCACCTGAGCACCAATCAGTCCGGACATTGCTACCCGTCGACGGCATATGACATTGCCGTTGCCACCTGCCAACGGGCGCTCCTGGACCGCGAGCACGTCGACGCCGATCAGGTCATCGTGATCGACGTCGCTTCCTTCGAACGGCTCATGCCCCATAGAGTCGAGTACCGACGCGTCTGCCAGCAGCACGAGGCAACTACTCATTGTTCTGCTGCCAAGAACTCATCGCGAAACTGCCCCAGCCCGACGAGGCCGAGCTTGAACGCATCGGCGTGGAAGGTCCGCAGGTTGAAGGATTGCTTCCTCCGGCGGCGGACGGCCTCGCGCGTCTCGGTCCAAATTCGCTCGCCCACCTTGTAGCCAATGGCCTGTGAGGGCCATCCGAGGTAGCGATCGATCTCACTGCGTAGGAAGTCGTCGGGGCGGAAGACTGCATTGCGCAAGATGGCAAGGGCGGTGTCCGCGCTCCAGCGCTCGCCTGGGAGCTCATCCCAGTCCTCAGGCACACGAAGGCCCAGGTGCAGTCCAATGTCTGCTACGACGCGCGCGGCTCGAAACGCCTGACAGGCGAGCATGCCGAACCGGTACGCCGGATCCTCGATGAGCCCCAGCTCGTCCATTAGTCGCTCGGCGTAGACCGCCCACCCCTCGATATGGCCCGAGACGCGCCCCACCGAACGAAGGAAGGGGTTGAGCCGTTCGCCAAGCCAGCAGGTCTGCCCGAGCTGGAGGTGATGCCCCGGAACTCCCTCATGATAGGCGGTCGTCACCTCGAGCCAAAGCGGGAACCGTGTGCGTCCGAGTGTTGGGTACCAGGTTCGACCTGGGCGGCTGAAATCCTCGCTCGGCGCGGTGTAATACATAGCTGCAGCTCCGCCGGGCGGGGCGATGCACGCTTCGATCCGCCGCACCGGCTCGGCGACATCGAAATGCGTCCCCGCCAACGCCTCGATGGCGTGGTCCATCGTCGCCTGTAACCACGACCGGAGGTTCTCCACGCCATCGACGACGCGCGTGGCGTCCGCCTCCAACAAAGCAGCGACCTCCCGCACCCCGCGCCCCGGGGCAATCTCCTCGGCGACACGGGCCATTTCGGCGTTGATCGCTCGCAGGTCTGCCCAGCCCCATCGGTAGGTCTCGTCGAGGTCTAGGGCGATCCCGTTCAAATGACGCGACCAAAGCTCGTAGATCTCGCCCCCGACGCCGTCATCGTCGGACGCCGCAAGGGCGTACTCGGTGAGGAAGAAGTCTCCGAGTCGACCAGTCGCGGCATCGGCCGACCGTGCGGCGGTGGTGAGCTGCTTGAACAGCGGTGTCGAAATCGTCCGGCAGCTGCCTGCGAGGTTGGCGAAAAAGCCCGCGGCGCCCATTCCCGAGAAGGCACGCGCCTGGTCGGCGGCGACGAGCGCCTGGCGTTGGGAGGTCACCACCCCGCGCGCAATGCCCACTTGGAGGGTTCGCCGGTAGCTTTCAATGACGTCCGGAACCCGCTGCATTCGAGCCAGCAGGTCACGCCAGTCATCGTCCGTCTCACGGGGAAGGAGGTCGAAAACCTCTCGCATCTCGCCGAAAGGGCTGCCGATGGCGCGAACGTCGCGCAACCACTCGCCCGATTCGAAGAGGTCGAGCTCGGCGGTCAGCCGTGCGACGATTGCACGAGACGCGACGCGATCGTCGGTGTCGAGACACGGTGCAGTCTCGGCCACGCGCCGCGTCGCCCTGGCGTGCTCAGCTCGAGCTTCCAACGAATCTGGGTCGTAGTCGGTTAGCGTCCCGAACCCGGTGGTGAGGCCAAGCTTCACCGCAGCGCTCGGGTAGAGCTCGGCCCAGCGCCGGACGTAGCGCTCCCCGATCTCGTGGACCTCGCTCACCCTCGGACCGCCGACGAGTCGCGACACAAAATCATCCCGCTCTCGAAGTGGCGGTCTTGCCGTCCGCGCGTGGCACGATCCACCTTATCGTCGCACCCTAGTCCAAGAATCGAAGCCGACGGCAACGAGAATGATGACCCCCTCGAAAGCGCCCTCCCAGGTGGCTGTCACGTTCAAAAGCGCCAGGCCGTCGTTGATCAGCGTCAAGATCAGGCAGCCGACGACGGTGCGCCAGATGGAGCCCTCGCCGCCAAAGATGCTGACCCCACCGATCACGACGGCGGCGATAACTGTAAGGGGGATCGTCGTGTCGGTATTTGCGTCGCCCGTCGCCGTGCGCGAGACCTCGATCACTCCGGCCAGCGCGGCGCACATCCCTGAGATCGCGAACGCGATGGTGCGGATCACGCCAACGCGGATACCTGCCAAGCGTGCCGCCACTTCGCCTCCGCCCGACGCGGCCATGTAGCGCCCGAGCCGTGTCCGCCAGAGGATGAAACCGGTGACTACCACGACCGCCAGCCAGGCGTAGGTGTAGTAGGTGAAGTCGAGCCAGGTCCCCCGCCCGATGGCCGCGAACGACGGTGAGGTGACGCTGATCAGCAGCCCACCGGTGATCACGAGCGCGATGCTCGAGAATACGAATTGGGTCCCGATCGTCGCAATGAAGGAGTTGATCCGGGTGACGGTGACCAGCAGCCCGTTGACTATGCCGATACCCAGCCCTGTGAGCGTCCCGAGCACGAGAGCGAGTGGTGTCGGCATGTGCAACGCGGCCATCGCGCAGACGATGCCCCCGACCGTGTAGACAGCGCCGATCGACAGGTCGAAACCGCCGGCGATGAAAACGAGCGCTTCACCGCACGCCATGATGCCGATTGGGGCCGTCTCGTCAAGGACGTTGGAGAGGTTGGTCATCGTCAGGAAGCCGGTGCTCGTGATTGCGAGCACGACGAAGAGCACCAGGAGGACCCCCACGATGGCCAGGCTCCTGAGCAGGGCGGGCAGCGTCCTCCCACCCGAGACCGGCAGCTGCTGCACAGGATGTGCATCCGGCGCTGAGGTGGCGACCACGCTGGTCGGGATACTGACGTCTTCGGCAGTCATACCGCTGCCCGTCGCTCGTCGCCTTCCTCGCCGAGCATGAGCTGCAGCAACCCCTCTCGGTCGATCGCGTTGCGCGGCAACTCTGCGAGGGCGCGTCCGCGCCTCATAACGAGCACTCGGTCCGCTACGCGCAGCACGTCGTCGGCCTCCATGGAGATGAGGATGATCGCGACCCCTTGACGGGCGAAGGAGACAAGGATCTCGTAGATCGCCTCCTTTGCCTCGACGTCGATGCCTCGCGTCGGCTCATCGACGATGAGCAGCTGAGGTGTTCGCAACGTCCAGCGCCCGAACACTACCTTCTGCTGGTTTCCCCCCGAAAGGGTGGACACGGCCGCGGAGAGGCCCGGCACGTGGATTGAAAACTGCGAGACCACCTCGCGGACCCGCTGGCGTTCGGCGCCGAGCCTCACGACGCCCATCGCGCTCGTCAGGTCACGTAGCGTCGGGAGCGAGATATTCTCGCCCACGCTGCGGCACATGACGAGCGCGTTCGCTCGGGACTGAGGGACGAGGGCTATGCCCTCGCGTACCGCCTGGGCCGGATGGCGCGGCGAGTACGGGCGGCCTCGCAGATTCACGACACCGGAGCGCCGCCGCTCAGCTCCGAACAGCGACCTGCCGATTGATGACTTGCCGCTCCCGGGAGCGCCGGCGATCGCCAAGATCTCGTGGGGCGCGACCGTGAAACTGACCGGGCCGGCCCCTTCTCGCGTGCACAGCTCGAGGACCTCTAGCAGTGGCTCTTCGCCCACGCCTCTCGTCTGCTCGTCGATAGGTACGGCATCAGGATCGTGGCCGACCATGGCTCTCACGATGTCGGCCGAGGAGACGGCGCTCGCCGCGAACGTACCGACGATTTCCCCGTCGCGCATCACCGTCAAGTTGTCGCAGAGCTCGCGGACGTGGCTCAGCTCGTGGGACACGTACACGATCGTTACCCCTCGATCACGCAAGAGGCGCACTGTGGCGAGCAGATCGTCGGTCTCGTCGGGCGCGAGAGCAGCAGTGGGCTCGTCCATAATGATGAGACGGGCGTCGCGGCTGAGGGCTCGCAGGATCTCGACCTTCTGCTGTTCGGCGAGGCTGAGCGTCCCCGCAGATGCCGTCCCGCGCACGGCGAAGCCGGTCGACTCGGTGAGGTCACGGTACCGTTTCGCGAGCTCGCGGTTGGCGATCATGCCGTGATGAACTATCTCCTGGCTGAGAAACACGTTCTCTTCTGCACTGAGGGTACGCACCAGCGTCGGCTCCTGGGCGATGCGGACGATCCCGGCGCGCAGCGCGTCTCGCGGGGAGTGCAAGGAAAGCGGTGAACCATCCAATAGCATCGATCCGCCGTCCGGGCGCGCCGCGCCGCTGATGATTTTGCCGAGCGTCGACTTCCCTGCACCGTTCGCGCCGACCAACCCGTGGATCTCGCCCCTGGGAACCTGGAGCGAGACGCCGCGCAGCGCGACCGTTCCCCCGTAGCGCTTGTAGATCCCGTTCAGCGCCAGGATGGGAGGGTCCTGGGAGAGAGCTACTTCGGCCAACCGGGTGCCTCAAGCTTCCGGTAGGTCGTGGCGAACTCCATAATCTCTTCAACCGGAGCGTTATAGAACGGGTACGGCACCCGTCTCAGCTCAAGCCGACCGGAGTCGAGGAGCCCCTGGAGATGGCGCGCGATCTCCTCGAGCGTGGTGATCCAGATGTCCCCTTGTGCCAACAGGCCCTTCACCCAGCGTGCCCACGCCCTCAGGCGTGCCGGGCGACCCGAGACGTGAGGGTGCCAGATCGTGGTGAGAAAGCCGCCGGACTCGTAGGCGGCCTCAAGCTCGGAGGCGAACACGGCGATGGCATCGGCGGGTGCCTTCGGGGACATGAGGTAGCCAAAGTCGGGCACGTGCGCGTAGTGAGGCCAGTCGCTCATGGTGACCTCGCAGGGCAGCTCGAGGAGCGAACCTCCCTCGACTTCGATCACGAATGGGTCGTGGTCGTTGGCGAGCGACGAGTCGTAAGCGAACCCTTCGCGCACGAGATAGTCCATCGAGTAGCGTGACGGGCAAGCGTGTGGCGCCCTCCAACCGGCTGGGCTCTTGCCAGTTAGCGATACGATGGCGTCGCTAGCCCGGCGCAGCCATGCCAACTCGGCCTCTGCGGTCTGGCTGTTCGGTGCTTCGTGGATGTAGCCGTGATGGGCCACCTCGTGGCCGCCGGCGACGATCACGTCACACATGGACCGGTACCGCTCGATACACCAACCCGGGACGAAGAAGGTGCTGCTGATCCCGAGATCAGCGCAGGTTTGCACGATTCTCGGCACGGCGACCTCGTCGTAGCGGAAGTACGACAGCGTGGCGTACTGCTCAAAAGCCCGCTCGCCGTGCTGGAGGTGCAACATGCTGTCGACGTCAACGTCCCAACTGACCGCCAGCGCGCAGCGCGCGCCGTGCGGCCACTGGAAGTCGCGGGGAGCCACGTCTCTGGCCACCGGACCGGATTGACGACTCCCTTCCCGACTCAGCCCTGCCATTGCGCGGTGAAGCTGCTGGCGTTACTGCAGGTAATCAGAGGGTTGAAGGCGTGCTGACTCTCCGCGGTAGCGACCGCGCTCTCACCAACGTGAACATTGGCTCCGTTGATCGCCTTGACGAGCAGCCCCATGGCCAGTTCGCCCTCGTTTTCCGGCAGCATGGCGACCGTGCCGAACCAAGGCTTGGTGCAGGAGCGCAGCGCCTTGATGGCGATCGCACTAGCCCCGTACCCGATCAGCTTGACCTGGTTCGTCTTGCCTGCGGCGTTGACGGCTATGGCTGCACCGGCAATCTCCTGGTCGCCTTGAGCCACGATTACCGAGACGTTCGGGTGTCCGGTCAGGATGTTGCGTGTCACGGTAATCGATGGTCCGGCCAGGAACTGGCCCCCGTTTTGGACCGTGACGAAGTGGATGTGGGGGTACTTCTTGAGGTAGCTCTTGATGCCACTGATGCCGGCCTGCTCAATCGGCAAGGCGATGTCGCCGGCAAGGTAGGCGAGCTGACAGTCAGCCTTGGCGCCGCACGCCTCGACGATGAGCTTGGCCATGAGCGGCGCTCTGAAGCAGGGCGGGTCACCAACGAAGCCGGTCTGACCAGGAAGCTGCGGCTGCTGAGCGCACGTCTGGTTGGGACCGAGCTCGTTGTTGATGTTGACGACTTTGATGCCGGCTTGGATGTCCTTCTCAACCGCCGGGACGAGCCCGATGCCATCTAGCGCGGCCAGGGCCACGCCTTGGTAGGTCTTTGTCGTGGCTAGGCTAATAACCTGCGAGTACTCGAGCGAGGTGTCGAAGTTCGAGTTGAACATCGTGAGCTCGACCTTCTGGCCCTTGACGAGCGCTGCCTGCTCACGGAGCCCGTTCACCTCGGCAGCGAAGAACGTGTTGCTGAGCGGTCCGATGACGGCGATCTTGATCACCGCCGGCTTAGCGGTGCTGGGCGCGGAGGCCGTCGCCCCGCTCGCGACCGGCAGAACTAGCAAGGTCGAGCAGCCCGCCAGGGCTGCAGCGAGGATCATCTTTCGCGTGCGCACGAGTTTCCCTCCTCATTGAACGCTCGGCTGCGGATCGAGACCACTGATTATTGTGATTATTGCGAGCTGTTAGCGAGCGTGTTCAGAGCAGAGTAGTCAGGTCAGTGTGGCAAGTCAATGCGCATGTTCGGAGTACGTCTGCTGCCTGGGCTCCAAAGATCGCCGCTATCGATGCCAACTCCCTTCGGTCCCCCGCCTACCTGGCTCTCCGCCGTCCTGGCTGGCCCCCTGCTGCCGAGTTTGTCCTGCTTGTCCACCGTTGGTGTACGTCTACCTCTCCCTCTCTTAATCGCCGAACTGGCTCGTTGTGAGTACGTCGACAAGCGTGAGAACATTTTGATGATCGGGAACCCCGGCACGGGGAAAAGTCACTTGGCCACGGCACTTGCCGCCGAGGCGTGCGCCAGGGGCTACAAGGTCCGGTTCTTCCGCACCACCGAGCTCGTGACCGCTCTGATCGAGGCCCGGGACGAGCGGACCTTCCCGAGGCTCAGGGGCTAGTTCGCGAGACTGGACCTCCTCGTCCTTGACGAACTGAGATACGTTCCCGCCGCCAAGGTGGGTGCCGAACCGGGGCGACGCTCGACCGGCTCACCCACTGCTGCAACATCATCGAGACCAAGGGCGAGAGCTACCGGCTCCAAGACGCCAAGGCTCGGACCCGGCGCGCCAAGCCAACAATCGAAGTCTCAGGCAGCCAGCCTGTGGACCAAGCTCAAGTCACCAAGTAAATTCAAGCTCAAAGTGCTCCTGTTTTCGACCGGAGCGCGAGCCTGTTGCACGAATGGCGCCGCTTGCTCCGGAAGGCGTCGTGAAATCAGATCAGATGAGGCCGAAGATGACTGGCGGAAGAAGTTGAGTATTTGGCAATACGGTCGTCGATTTGACGGCGAATCGATTGCTCAGGTCACGCGCGCGCGGGCCGCAGCGCAACATGGAGGCGGGCCCACGGTGCGACCGACGGCTTGATGCGCGCGTTGCGGTAGAGCTTGAGGAGGTTGTGAGTCGCGCACAGCAGCTTCCATTCACTTTCGGCTGCGATCCTTCCTCGACGAGTAAAGCGACGTGCACCGCGAGCGTCTTCGATCTGACCAAAGACCGGCTCGGCGAGGAGCTGGCGCTTTTTGTAGTGGGATCGTCCGCGCTTGGTCGAGACTTTCCGTTCCATCTGGTCGATCGCGGTGACGTGCTTCGGTAGTGGACCGCGCATGGACACCTTCGGGGCCGTGCCCGCTTTCATGTTGGGGGTGGCGACGTAGCAGTCCGGATGATCAGGTCCGAGGGTGGCGAGAGCGTCCTCTGTGCAGTAACCGGCATCGGCGAGCACACCGGGCAGCTCTTCGATCCCTGCCGTAGCGAGGGACGCGGCGATGACACCGAGCATTGGGTGGAGCTGGCGAGTGTCGTTCTGCTCGGCGGTGACACTGGCGGCCACAACGACTTGGTTCTCATTCACCGCGTGAAGTATGCAAGCACGGGATTCTGCGTTCGCGCGGTTCCAAGATCGCCCGATGGTCAGCCACTGGCCAGCCGCAAGGACGCGTTGTTCACAGTCGACGCCGAAACGCACCGTGACGGCGCCGCCGATCACGCGTCGCGGGCGCGTGATCCCAGATGGTGTGACCGTCGGTGCGCTCGATGGTGGCATTGTGCCGACACAGCTAGCTCTTCGGTGATCCGGATCCGGTCCGCCCACAGACCCTTCGGTCAACCGGCGATGGAGTACTCGTGGAGAAGTCCGCCGAGTCGGTCGACTCGCTGGATCCTCGTCGAGTCGTCGAGTCCCCTCCCCGAGACATAGGGGATGGGCACCTCGAGATCGATCCCACGATGCGGTCTCGCTGCGTTGTAGTGCTCGACGAACTCTTCGAGGACGCGCTCGAGATGACGTTCTGATGAGCAACCAGTCGAGGCACTCGGTCCTTGTGTGCGGACGAAACACTCCGCGAACGCGTTCGCCCGCGGTGCTCGCACTGGTGTGCGAACGGTCTCGACACCTTCGGACCGGAGGACATCGTCGAACGCGCCGGTGAACTTGGCATCACGGTCCCTGATCAAGAAGCGGACGGAGCGCCTCGTCTCCTGCAGACCCCAGGGCAGGTTCCGGGCCATCTGGGTCACCCACCCGTTGTTCGGGTCGTCGTGACGCCGCAGAGGTGCACGACTCGGCGCTCGATCTCGATGACGAACAGGGCGTAGTAGCGCTGCCTGGCGACGGTGTCGAGTGGAAGAAGTCGGTAGCCAGCATGCTCTGGGCCTGGGAACGGAAGAATTCCGACCAGTTTGGGCCGTCTCTCCGAGGAGCAGAAGGCAGGCCGTGGCGCCGCAGTACATCGCGAACGGACGTCGCAGAAATCACGATGTCGACCTTGGCTAGTTCTCCGACGATGCGCAGGGTAGCCCCAGCGGGGATTCTCTCGGGGCCAGCCGGCAGATCAGTTCGACGTGGCTGACAGGCAAGGAAGGACGCCCGGGCCTTGGTGGGGATAGGTCCAGCGCCTTCGGACGATCTTGCGTTGCCAGGAGAGCACCGTCGCTGGTGTCACGAACAACGACGACCGCCGATAGTTGGCGGAGCTCCGCGGCAAGGGCGAGTAATGCCCGGTCGGCCCATGTGAAGCGGGGAGGAGGTGTCCGCCGGTGCAGAACCTGGAGATGCTGACGGAGCACGATGATCTCGACGTCCTTCTCGAGTCCGCCGAGACGATGGACACCGAGCAGCCCGATCGGGCAACGGACCAAACTGAAGAGGAACGAGAGGGCCACGGCGGAGAGGTTCGTCGCTGACATCAGGGCTGGTCAACCTGAGAATCGAGTTTCTGCACCCGACAGGCGAGCTGGCCGACGACCCGCGGGTAGTAGCCGCCTACCCCGGCGCGCGCGCCGAGCCGCCGGGACAGACGCCTCAAGCATGAAACCTGACAGAGGCCCGTTGCCGCCACCGGCACCCTGCTTACGGCCGGGCTGCCCGAGCCCGGGAAGGGAAATGACCGCCGTCGACGCCCACGCCGGTAGCGAACCGGGGCGGGTCATCGTGGGCGGGGTCGAGGACGTGCCCGGGGCGACCATGTTCGAGAAGATGCGCCACATCGCCACTTGCCACGACGACCTGCGCCTGCTCATGCTTCGCGAGCCCC
>Ga0182027_10013907_pt1 | contig 11171 bp, 15 predicted proteins | sample 712E1DmetaG_FD_121300 | JGI IMG/M metagenome (GOLD analysis project Ga0182027, IMG submission 121300) | Permafrost microbial communities from Stordalen Mire, Sweden - 712E1D metaG (Illumina Assembly) | ecosystem: Environmental > Terrestrial > Soil > Wetlands > Permafrost | place: Sweden...
ACACCGCGGTTAATTTCGGTTGAAGTTTGGGCTCTTTTTACTGCAAGCGGTGCCGGTTTTTCCTTTTCTTTTTGCTGTAATTCAAATTGCTCCTCTTGTTTTTCCTGCTCGACTTTTTCAGCCGGCCTTTCTTCCGGTTTTTCTTTTTTTGGATTAATTAAAGGTTCGTAATAAGTCGTTTGGTGTAATTCCTGTCTTAATTTAGCCAGTTTTTGCTGCTCTTCGATTTTTTTTTGATCCTGAACTTCTTCTGAACTGGATTCGCTTGTTTGACTGGGCGGTTTTAACTGTGATGATTTTGGTTGCTTTTTATCTTTTATTCCGTAAAGGTCCTTAACAAAATTTTTATCAGCCGTTGGAGGTTGATTTTGTCCCGGTTGATCAGCCTGAGTTCCGCTTCCGGCAACCTGAGATACAGCAGCTTTTGCCGTATCTGCAATCTGTTTTTTTACCGCTTTTCCTGTTTTGTCGGTAAGGCTTTGTCCCTGTTCCAATATTTCCCCAAACACTCCCGCTTTATCCATCAATATTCACTTCTCCCTTCCATTGCTCTTTGCAAAGTTATTTCATCAGCATACTCCAAATCCGCGCCAATCGGCAATCCCCGGCCGATTCTGGTTAATTTTATATGCGAATGGGCGTTTTTTATTTGTCTTGCAATGTACATTGCGGTTGCTTCTCCCTCCATTGTTGGATTAGTTGCCAGGATGATTTCATTTATTTTTTTACCTTTGCTTTCAAATATTCTTATTCTAGTCAGAAGTTGGTGGATATAAATTTCGTCAGGACCAAGGTTATTAAGAGGATCAATTTTCCCGTGTAGAACATGATAAACCCCCTTATATCTGCCGTTTTTTTCAAGCGCAAAAACATCCAACGGCTGCTCGACAACGCAGATTGTCAACTGATCCCGCTCTGTATTTTGACAAATATCGCAAGGATTTGACTCTGCGATCATAAAACAGCTTGAACACAAAACTGTTCCTTTTTTTAACTCTTGTAACGAACTTGCAAACTTATCTAATTCACCTTGAGGAACGTGTAAAAGATAAAAAGTTAATCTTTGGGCGGTTTTTGGGCCAACGCCCGGAAGTCTCCCGAATGATTCAATTAAATTTTGGATTGCTTTTGGAACTTTCATTTTATTTAAGTGATGAAGCAATTAAGCCTGATATTGATAAAATTTCCAAGTTTGAGAATTTCTTCTCTTGAGGAATATTAATTGAATCTGTTACAAAAATCTTTTCCGCTTTTACTTTTTCAAGTGTTTGTTTTGCGTTTCCGGAAAAAACGGGATGAGTTGCAAAAACATAAATTTCTCCTGCGCCTTTTTCCAGTAAAAGCTCTGAGGCGGTCAAAATTGTATCTCCGGTAGAAATCATATCGTCAACAATAATTGCCCTCTTCCCTCTTACTTCTCCTTCCAAATTTTTAGCCGTTACTTTTCCGGTTTCCAAATCCCGGTCTTTTTCTATTGTCGCAAACGGGATACCACAATCTTCTGATAAAAGTTTTATTCTCCTTATTCCTCCCATATCGGGAGAGATTAAAACCGATTCTTTTTTCGGCAAAGTTTTTATCTTTTCGGCAAAAAGTGCAAGTGCCGACAAATGAAGTATCGGAGTTTTAAAAAGCTCAGGAATTTTAACGGAATGTAAATCAACCGTAATAATTTTTGTAATACCGACAGCTTCAAGTGTTTCGACAATTACTTCCAAAGAAACCGCCTCCCCGTCTCTAAAAATATGATCTTGCCTTTGGTAACCAAGATATGGGATTACGGCGGTTATTGAACAGGCGCCACTTCTTTTTAGTGCGTCTGCAATAAAAAAAAGCTCGATGTAATTTGAATCTGCAGAATTTGACGTTGACTGAATAATTGCGCAGTCTTGCTCGACAACCCCGTCAATAACCCTAACTCTTTTTTCTCCGTCGGGGAAAACAAAAATCTCCAAAGGAGAAAGTTCTATTTTTAATTGTTGAGCAATTTTTTGCGCAAGTGGTTTATTTGAACTTCCGGAAAATATTTTCATAACTTATTCTACTATATTATCTTCCCAGCAGTCCTCCCAAACCGCCTTCCATTTGCGAAAGTTTTTTAGCTGCAATTTCCTGGGATTTTTTTACCGCTTCGTTCACAGCTTCTTTAATGTCATTGTCCGAACGGCCATTGGTTTTTATTTCTCTGATTTTTTGATCTCCGGAAATTAAAATTTCAACTCCATGATTTTCTACCCATATTTCTTCCGCCTGAAGTTCTTTTTGAATCTTCATTGCCTGGTCGCGCATTTTTTTGAGTTCTCCAAGTTGTCCAAAAGGATTAAAAGCCATAAAATCACCTCCTTATTTTTGTTTTAATAAAATCGATACCGTTATTTTTCTCCCTGCAATTTCCGAGCAAACTTCTTCCAAAATCCTGTGAGTTTTTGTCTCGGATAATTTTTCCTGATGAAATTTAAAACCTGTTTCTATTGTTATTTTGTTTTGATCCATTTCCCGCAAACTCGCTCCTCTTAAAACCCCCGCAATTGTGTGGTTATGACTTTTCATTTTATCAATTACCTCAGCCCAAAACGCTTGGTTTTTTTCAATTAATTTTGGCTGCTGAATTGGTTCTTTTTCAGTTTCCGTTTTTATTTTTTCATCAGACGCAACTGTTTTCTTAATCTCTAAAACTTCTTTGACCACTTCTGCTTCCTCGGATTCTTTTTGACTCCATTCAATAACCGCCACTTCAAAAGGCAGTTGAACAAGAACTGAATATTTAGCCTCGGAATAAGCCCTATTAAAAATCTGGATTAGATCCCTGAGCTCGTCAATCGAAAGTGAAGTTTCTTCTAATTCTTGACCTACTCCGACTTTAGCAAGCATTAAACTGTGTAGTTTTTCAATAACACTTGCCACAAAGTATTTAAGGTCTCCGCCGTTTTCTACAATTTTTCCGATAAGCTTAAGTCCTGATTTTGTATCTTTTTTAGCAAGAGATTCAATCATTTCTAAAACTTGGTCTGTAATATTTGAGACCTTATGCTTTTTTTCAACAGTTTCTTTGGTAATTTTTGCATCTTTTGAAAGCGAGTTAATTTCTTCCAAAAGCTTTACGCCGTCCCTAAAACTTCCGTCGGATAATTTTGCAATTGCTTCTAATGCTTCTTTATCGATTTTTATTTTTTCAAGTTTTGAGATTCTTTCAAAAGCCCTTACCAATTCCTCTGTCGTTGCTTTTTTAAATTCCATCTGGAAACAGCGGGAGGAAATTGTTGCCGGTACCTTATGAGGTTCGGTTGTACAAAGAATAAAAAGCGCGTGACTTGGCGGTTCTTCCAAGGTTTTTAAAAGCGCGTTAAAAGCTTCCGTTGTAAGCATATGGACTTCATCAATAATGTAAACTTTTTTAGAGGCCGAGGCCGGCGAAAGTTTTATTTTTTCCTTAAGATCCCGGATTTCATCTATTCCCCGATTTGATGCGCCGTCAATTTCCAAAATATCAATATTTATCCCGTTAGTAATTGAAACGCATTGATTACATTTATTGCAGGGTTCGACTGAGGCGTCTGTAGTTTTACCAGTATTTTTTTGCCGTGTTTCACAATTTACAACTTTGGCAATAATTCTTGCGGCCGAAGTTTTTCCTAAACCCTTTGGCCCGGTAAAAAGAAACGCGTGAGGATAACTTTTTCTTGAAAAAATAGAATATAAAGTTTCTCTTATTCTGTCGTTATCTAGCTCCTCAATTTTTTGGGGTCGATATTTTCTGTAAAAAACCATATTAAAATTTAATCGTGATGAATCCCAAGTAAGTGCAAAAGACCGTGCTGAACCAATTCGTTAACTTTTTCATCCACCAGCTTTTCTTCTTTTGACGCTTCTTTTATTACCTGTGGGTAAGAAATAACTATATCCCCAAGCCTTAAAACATTACCCTCTATTTTTACCGGCTCCCCTTCGGTCTGGGAAAAAGAAAGAACATTCCTGGTTTTATCCTCGCCTTTATATTTTTTGGAAAGAGAACGCATTTTGCGGTCGCCGACAATTGCCACCGATACTTCTATTGCGGCAGTTTGGTCAATATCCTGCTCGTGCAAAATACTTTCTACCGCCTGTTTAATTTTTTTCCTGTTTACTTTATATCTGCTTTCGACAAAAATTAAAACGTCAACTCGATGCATATTACCTTGAACTTCCTGTTGCCCAAAGTTTTCGGGCTTTTCTTGCGTCCTCTTGCTTTTGTTTGCGAGCAAGTGAGGGCTTTAAATGAAATTCCCGCCTTTTAGCTTCCTGAAGAATTCCTTCAGACATTACTTTTCGCGAAAATTTTCGGATTAAAACGTCGTCGCTGTCCCCTGGCATTTTTTTAACAACTACCATAAAAAATACACCCCCTTTAAAGAGATTTCCTATCTATTCTACTCTAAATACAAAAGCCTGTAAATAGCAATTAAAAGTCTACCTTACTGCCAAGCGGTCCTAAAAGATGAAGGTGAAGATGATTAATAATTTGGGCTCCTCCCCCGTTTATTGTCAAACGGTATCCTTTATTTTCTAACTTTTTTTCCTTGATTAGTTTTTTTGCGATTTTAAACATTTTTGTTAATAACTCTTCAGGAGCATTTAGAAAATCTTCGATATGTTTTTTGGGAACTATTAAAAGATGAATCGGAGTTTTTGGATGAATATCCGGAAAGACCATAATTTCATCATCAATATAGTCAAACTCTTTTGGAATTTCCACTTTTGCGATTTTACAAAAAATACAATCCATATTAAATTCCTTTAAGTATTTCAATTATGCTTTGTAAAGAAAGTTTCGAAGGATGCATTTTTGAGCTCTTGCTTGATCCGTTTAAAAGCATTTTTCTATTTACGTGTAAAAACCACGAGGCTTGTGGGTCGCTTTTTTGTAATTTTTCATAGACTAGTGTTAGGTCGATATTGTCATTATTTTGACCGGCTGAAGGCCGCGCTTTTATTCTTACATATCCTTTTCTCGGATCTTTTCTTACCGCAATTACGTAGCCCATTTTTTGAGAGAGTTTTATTACCGCATCGTTAACACTTTCTATTCCAATTCCCTTGCCGAATCTGGTTTCAAATTCAATTCCATTTTGCTTAATTTCTTTTTCCGCCCAAATCTTGTTTTCAAATTCACTTAAAATTCCATCCAAACAAATTAGTCCGAATTCTATATAAAATTCGTCATCATTTGGTTTTTCCAATTTTAATCCGTCGATTAATCCAACCAGTGAAAAATCGTAATAGTCTGCTGTAGGATCGGACCAGAAAACTTCTTTAAAATGGTCAACATCTACTACAATTTTTACCATCCGCTCAATCGCTTCTACTTTAATCTCCCATTTTGGGCCTTCTTGTGGGTGATGTTTTTTAATATATTTGAAAGTTATACTTGCCGCGCTTTCCTTGTCTGTTGCCAAATGATGATGATCCAACGCCCCAAGCCCCGTATCAACGTGAATGACTTGATTGCCGTCGATGTTTTCAATTACTTCTGTCTTATCCGGTGTTTTTTCGTGAATCCTGTCTCCGGCAGACACAAACTCGACTTTTGCATCATCCCAAGCCGGAAGAAATTTCCGGATTAACCAAACTGCGGTTATTGCATCTAAGTCCGGCGACACGTGCGTAACAATTATTTTCATAAGTGCTAAAAGTATACAGTTTTTGAAGAGTAAAAAAAAGCCCTGATCAAAAATTAAGTTCTAGCTCTTGACAAAAGTTTTTAAATCTACCACTATATAGATACTGCCTATGGACAAAATACCACCTCAACTTGATCCCAAATTAAAGGAAGCTTACGACCGTGTTATGGGAACTGTTGTAAGCCCACAACAACATGCGGCAGCAATGCCTCCACCGCCGCAACCCGTTGTTCACGTAAATACTCCTGAGCCTACTCACGTAGCGCCTACTATGACCGCTTCTCCAACTTCCGATCCGGTTGCCCAAAAAGCAATTGTAAAAAAGAAAAGACTATCTCCGTTTATTTTGGCCTTAGTTATAATTGTTTTCCTGGCGGTTTATTCCGTGGTTTGGGTAAAATTCCTAAACTTTAAGGTTCCCTTTTTAAACCCCTAATTTTTTGAGAACTTCATCTACCGTTAATAATTCAACTTTGTCGCTTAGTCTTTCTTTCCACTCAATTTTATCTCCGGTTTTATCGCTAACTACCAAACGAACCGGAATTCCAATTAAATCGGCGTCTGAAAACTTTTCGCCCGCGGACACTTCACGGTCATCAAACAAAATATCAATTTTATTTCCTTTTAATTTTTCGTAAACCCCTTCTGCTTTTTGGTTTAGACCGACTAAGTGAACAGAAAACGGAGCAACCTCTTTTGGCCAGATTATTCCTTTATCATCGCTTGATAATTCCACAATTGTGCCTATTACTCTTGTAACTCCGATTCCATAACTTCCAAGATAAGCAAATTTCTTTTCTCCATTTTTGTCGGCGTAAGTAACATTCATTTTTTCGCTGTAAACCGTACCGAATCTAAATATGTTTCCGACTTCAATAGCTTTTCCTTCCTCAATTTTTCCCACTTGTCCTGAACTTGCCGAAGGACATTTTGGACATTTATCGCCCGCCTTAACCTTAGCGATTTCTTTATTTTGCCCAAAATCACATTTGTTGCAGTAAAAAATTGTATCTTCCCCGTCTTTTGCAAGCACCTGAAATTCGTGAGTCACGTTTTCGGTAAAAACTCCACCCGCCGCATCGACAACTTTTACATTAAATCCAAACCTTTTAAAGATTTTTTTATAAGCATCTGCGACTTGAAAATAATATTTATCTAAATCTTCCTGGCTTGTATGTAAACTATAAAGATCCTTCATTAAGAATTCCCGCGCCCTTAAAATTCCGGATTTTGCACGCGGCTCGTTTCTGAATTTTGTAGAAAAATGATAAATTTTTATCGGAAGATCTTTATAGCTTGAAAGTCTTTTCCTCACTAAATCCAGAACGATTTCTTCATGAGTAAAGGAAAGAGCAAATTCTTTTTCGTCTTTTTTAAACTGGTACATTACTTCTTTTGCGGATTCCCAGCGTCCGGTTTCATTCCAGATATTTTTAGGATGCAAAAGCGGCATTAAAATTTCTTCTCCACCGGTGAGGTTTATCTCTTCGCGGATAATGCTTTCAATTTTTTCTTTAACTCTAAAGCCAAGCGGCAAAAGCGTGTAGGAGCCGGACATTAATTTATCTATAAACCCTGCTTTTAAAAGTAATTTTGCGTTTAATGCAACTTCTTCTTTTGGAAAATCGCGGGAAGTTTTACCGAATAAATCCGAATATCTCATTTAGTTTGAGTTTAACATCAATAGCATTCTTTGACAATATCTCTCTTACTGTCTAAAATCAATTTATGAATATTGATGAATTGATTAGAAAAGTAGAAAAGGATCCCCGATTTTTAAAACTTAAGAACGTTATTGAAAATAATTCCTATCATGATCACCAAAAAGTATATGATCATTCAATGCTAGTTTTAAAAGTAGCAAAGGAAAAAATTACCGGTGATTTTATTCAAAACGAAGAAGCAAAAGAACTCTTTAAAAAATTCGTAGAAGATAAATTTGACGGAGATTTAGCAAGAAAAGACTGCATGCTTTTAGCAGCGCTTTTACATGATCTCGGCAAAGCAGGTTATTACAGGGACGGCGAAAACGAAAGATCAGTTTTACATACAAATAGCAAAGGGCAAACAAGTTGTCCCGGGCATGAATACATAAGCTCAATACTCGTCCCAGACTTGCTAAAAGGATCAATCTCGGAAAAAGAGATTGCCTACGTATCGCAAATTATCAAGTTGCATGGCTCAATTAAAGACGAGTCTCTGTCAGTAATGAAGACATGGGAGTTTGAAGATGTTTTAGATAATATAAAGTCAGAGTCGGAAGGTTTATATATTGAATCTTTGTTTAATATTTACTGTGACGTATACTACGCACAAGCTTCAAGCGACTTGCGAGAGATGGCAGTAAAGATTTTCAACTCCCCTGATTTTTACACAAAAAGGACGTATTATCTAAAATGAAAATCCCTTTATTTGACCTTGACGGAACAATTTTTAAAAGCCACAATACCGCCCACAATGATGCTTATGATTATGCCTTTAAAAAAGTTTATAAAACAAATGCAAGTCAAAAAGGGTTTAATTTACAAGGAATGACAGACAAACAACTTATATTGAAGATTTTAACCAATTACGGGTTAAGTAAAAACAGTGTGGAAGAAAAAATATATAAAGCAGAAAAGGCAATGGTAAATTATTTTTACAAAAATTTTAACAGCGCTGATTTTTCACTTCTTCCGGGAGTCAAAGACCTTCTTATAAATTTAAAAAGGACTGGAATGACATTGGGATTATTGACCGGAAATATAGAAGAAATTGGGTGGAAAAAATTGGAAATTGCGGGAATCAAGGATTTCTTTGATTTTGGAGCTTTCGGCGGAGTTACCGATAAAAGAGTCGAGCTAGTAAAAATAGCCAAAGAAAGAGCCGATAAAAAATTTAAGACGGATTTCCCCATTAAGACTTTTGTAATTGTCGGAGACACTCCAAAAGATATTGCTTGCGCAAGAGAAGCTGGTATTTCGGTAATTGCCGTTTCAACAGGAAATTACAGTTTTGAAGATCTGGGAAAAAATTCTCCTGATTTACTAATCCATTCTTTTGAAGAAAAAGATAAAGTGACTGATTTTCTAACTAAATAACTTCCGATCCTTCGGGGACGTCTGCGGTTGGCTCTATTAAAATTGTTTTTTCAGGGATATCAATTGCCAAAATCATTCCCTGGCTTTCCAATCCCCTGATTTTACGCGATTCCAAATTTACAACAAAAGGAAATTTTCTGCTAACCAACTCTTCAGGCGTATAACTTTCGGCAATTGCGGAAATTATTTGCCTTTTGAACTCTCCAAAATCTACTTCCAGTTTTAAAAGTTTGTCCGCGTCTTCGACTTTTTCGCAGGCTAAAACTTTCCCAATTCTTATTTCTACTTTTTTAAACTCCTCAAACGTGATGCTCATATTAAGGTTGCGGAAGAACCGGCTGACCGGTAAAATACCGCACTAAATCATGAATCGTAATTAAGGCAATCAGCGCAAGTAAAATTGCCATTCCGATTGCGTGCGCGTAAGCTTCAAATTTTTGGTTAACTTTTCTTCTAAAAACTACTTCCAAAACTATAAAAAATAGCCGTCCTCCGTCAAGTGCCGGAAAAGGCAAAATATTTAAAATTGCCAAATTTAAAGACAGAAGCGAAACAAAAGACATAACCGCATAAGGTCCGATTTGTACAAATTGTCCGGTAAGCTGGGCAATTCCAACCGGCCCGGCAACTCCTTTTGGAGCAACGCCAAAAAATAGCAATTGATAAAGAGCCACTCCCAAACCTGATGCAATCAACCATGATTCCTTTAACGCTTCCCAGGTTCCTAAAAATGGCGCCTTGTACCAAGGATATTTAACCACCTCGTAATTTTGAGAAATTGAAACTCCCATCGGTCCCTCGTTGGCCGGGTAAATTTTACGCGGCGTTACATCAATTGTTTTTGCTTTTCCGTTCCGGGTTAATTGAACAGATATCGGCTCTCCCAAATGTTTTTTAGTTATAGAAACCAACTGCTCGGCACCTGAAATTTTTGTTTTATCAATTGAAACAAAAACATCATTTATTTTAAGTCCCGCTTTTGCTGCCGGAGAATTTTTAACAATATCCGCAACGACTACTTTATTTCCGGAAACAGGAACTCCGACTGCCGAAAAAAGGTAAGAGATTAAAACAACCGCAAGCAGAAAATTCATTACAACTCCTGCTACTGAAACAGCCGCCCTCTGCCAGGCCGGTCTTGAAAAAAATGCTCTATGACTGTCCTTTATTTTTGCTTCTGAAGTCTTGACCTTAACCGAGCCGGAACCCGCCTCATCTTCCCCGTAAAGTCTACAAAAACCGCCGATCGGCAGCCAGTTTATGGAGTAAATTGTCTCTCCTCTTTTAAAACTTAAGGCTCTTGGCGGAAGACCAAAACCAAATTCCTCAACTTTAATTTTTAACTTTTTTGCTACAAAAAAATGGCCAAGCTCGTGAACCAGAACTAAAACGGAAAGGATTAAGATGAAGACAACTATTGTTATAAGTGTTGAAAGAACCATAAATAAATAATTTCTGTTAAAAGTTTAAAAACAAATAGGTGCGGAGATATTTGAATTAAACTTGCATTAATTCTTCTTTTTTCTTTTCTCCCAGTTCGTCAATTTGGGAAATTATTTCGTCGGTAATTTTTTGGACTTCTTTTTCCTGAGCGATTCTTTCATCTTCGGACATACTTTTATCAGATTCTTCTTTTTTTATTTGCTGCATTGCTTCGTGCCTTAATTGCCTGATTTGAATTCTGCCGCCTTCCAACTTTTGATTAACTAATTGAACCAATTCTTCTCTTCTTTCCTGAGATAAAAGAGGAATTGAAATTCTAATTACCTGACCGTCAATTACCGGATTAAACCCTACGTTTGCTTCCTGAATTCCTTTTCGGATTTCCCCGATTACTGTCTGATCAAAAGGAGTAATTAACAGGGTTTGCGGATCGGACGCGGTAACACTTGCAAGCTCTATAACCTTTAGTCTCTGTGTTCCGCCATAAGCTGATATAGTGATGTTTTCAACCAAAGACGGCGTTGCCCGTCCGGTCCTAACCGTAGAAAGATCGCTTTTTACGACATCAAGGACTTTTTGCATTTTTTCCTTTGATTCGTTGTTTAAATTCGGGTCCATATTAAATCTCAAATCTGATTATTTTTTTGACAACAATATTTTCTCCAAGTTTTCCTATAACTCCTTTAACAAGTTGCTCGATTGTTTGAGAATTATCTCTAATATATTCCTGTTTTAACAAAGTTTCAACGTCTTTTGGATCCATTGCCGCAACCTGCATTGCCACTTCGTGGGCTAAATTTTTAAACTCGTCTGTTTTTGCAACAAAATCGGTTTCGCACAAAACTTCAATCATTGAGCCGACTTTTCCGTTTTGGTGAACATAACACTCAACAAGACCCTGAGACGTTGACCTGTCCAACTTTTTTTCCGCTTTTTCGATTCCGCGTTTTTTAAGCCACAAAAGCGCTTTTTTATAATCTCCTTTTGATTC
>Ga0182027_10013908_pt1 | contig 11170 bp, 9 predicted proteins | sample 712E1DmetaG_FD_121300 | JGI IMG/M metagenome (GOLD analysis project Ga0182027, IMG submission 121300) | Permafrost microbial communities from Stordalen Mire, Sweden - 712E1D metaG (Illumina Assembly) | ecosystem: Environmental > Terrestrial > Soil > Wetlands > Permafrost | place: Sweden...
CCCGCGGAGCGCTAATCTCAAAGATGTAGAGAAACCGATTCCTTGACATGTAAGCGTCTCGCAGTTCGACGTAGTCGTCAAATGTCAACCTGTCGGCGCCCAGCAATGCTGAAATAATGTACTCGTACTCGCTGAACGGATAAACGGAGAACAGGTCTTCCAGCCTTCGACGGAACTCGACTTCGTTTGGTAGCGTCGCAATCAGCCGATTCAACTCCTGTTTGAGTTCTTCCATAATCAAAAAAGTGTGGTCTGAGCGATAGGGGGGGGGCTCGCTTTCGGCGGCCTTCCGCGTTGCCGACGTGATGTGTTGTTGTTCACTTGCTCATGAGGTTCATTCGCCAACGGTTCCGCGCTGAACGGATCCTCTGGAACCGGCTCAAACTGTACATGGATATTATTCTCGAATGCGTGGCCGTTCTGCCAACCTAGCCGACCAGTCTCGCGATAGTGTTCAAGCCGCCGGATTGTGATCTCGCAGAAAACCGGGTCCGTGTCAATTGTGAAGCAGCGCCGTTTGGAAACTTCACAAGCCAGGAGCGTAGTTCCTGAGTGGGCAAAGAAATCAACTACCAGATGTCCTACGTTTGACGATGCCCTGACAATTCGGTCAATACACTTCAGAGGTTTCTGAGCGTAGCAGCCGCTAACGTTCTCCTCCATCCGGTAGAAAACCTGTTGAATATCCACCCACACGTTACCGGCGCGGATGTTCTCAGATTTACTCCGCTCAATGTTTTCAGTGACTGTGCCGTTGATCTTCTTGTAGTAACCCCGAAGAATCTTGGGGATATCGGTGTATTCTGCGTTTACATTGAATGGCGGATCCCCCGTCGTGTAGTAAAGCAGCTCCTGCCGGACAGCCATCCAGTTCTTCTGCGTGCCGTAGCCGCGCTGGTTCCGCATGGTGATGAAGCTGCGTGTATTCACTGGAAGCGACCGCATCATAATCATGAAGTCAGGCAGCGGTTGGAACCCTTCTTTTTGGTCCGCTCCAAGCCAAATGTAGAGCGAAGCGTCCGGGTCCATCCAATCCAATGTGTTTCGTACCCACCGTCTGCACCACGCGGTGAATTCGGCGCTAGTTCTCTCTTTGAAAGCGACAAGATTATAGGGCGGATCGTGGATAGCAAGCCTGGCTGTATTGCCGTCCATCAGCTTGGCGATGTTCGCGGGACTTGTTGAGTCGAGGCAACCAACTTTGTGACCAGAAACCGGATCTGTCCAGAGATCGCCCGGAGCCAGCCTACAGTGCGGTAGGAGCAGTTCCCGAACATCTGGTCGGTCATCCAATCGGGGCAGAGGGTTGTTCTTCATGTGGCTCGCACCGCGTCAATCCGTTTTCGCTCTCGCCGCTGCCGTTTGCGTCATGCGCACGCTGTCTATTCTATCGAACTTTCGCCTTTCCGCCCTTTTCCGTTCCACGAGCCATGATTGTTGAATGGGTGCCGGAAGCCTTGCAAATCGCCGGGCTTGCGTGTTTCATAGCTCCGTTCCGGAATGCGGGGGTTGAAATGCGGGTACGCCCGCACCGTCGCCGCGCAGCCGCCCTCAGATGGAGCGCACCGGCATGGCCACGATGTCGTCGATGCGCATGGCTTCCTTCACCACGAACGGCTCCCCGTAGCGCACGCCGATCAGGTTGCCGTAGAACCGCGCGATGGCGCCCAGGCGGTCGCGGATCTCCCTCTCGTCCGGGAACAGCGCCGCGCCCTCCATCGCCGAGCCGTACTGCGATGCGTAGCTCAGCAGGGCCGTCATGCGCCGCTCGAATTGCGCGCTGATGTCCACCACGAACGACGGCTTCACGTCGGCATACAGGCTGGAATATAGGATTTTCTGCGGCCGGTGCGGCGCGGAGTACTCGTCCAGCTTCTTCAAGCCGGCCAGGAAGCAGGCTTCGAAGCCCATCTCGGCCGAGCGGTAGTGGTCGGGATGGCGCGCCTCCCAGTAGGGCAGGATCACCACCCGCGGATGCAGCTCGCGAATCTTCACCGCCAGCGACATGCGCGCGCTGAGAACGTTTTCCAGGCGCGCGTCGGGCATGCGCATGTTGCCGCGCCAGCTTGCCAGCAAATGGCGCGCGGCCGTTTCCGATTCGGCAATGCGCTCCTCGGGCGTTCCGCGCGTGCCCATGTCTCCGGCCGTCAAGTCCAGGATGCCGGTGCGGTAGCCCATCTCGGCCATGCGGATCAACGTGCCGCCGCAGGTCTGCTCCACGTCGTCGGGATGGGCCGCAATGGCCAGCACGTCGAGACTCACCGGCGCGCTGGGGGTTTCTTGAGGATTCATGGCATCTCTACCCAGTGTAGCCGTCCGCCCCCCAGCGGCGTGGGCGCCTCGCCAGCAGGCGCATCAGGACGATGCCGGCCATGAATCCCCCCACGTGCGCGAAGAATGCCACCCCGCCCGTCTGCGCGTATTCCGAATCGCCGATGCTGCCGAAACCGCCCATCAACTGCAGCAGGAACCAGTAGATCAGCATCAGCCAGGCGGGCAGGTCGAACGTGAAGATGAACAATACCCAGAACAGCATGACCACGTAGGACCGCGGGAACTTGATCAGGTACGCGCCCATCACGCCGGCTATGGCGCCGCTCGCGCCCACGATGGGAACGTGGGAAAACGGGTCGAACGCCACCTGGGCCAATCCCGCCACCACGCCGCAGGCCAGGTAAAACGCCAGGTACTTGAAGTGCCCCAGCTCGTCCTCCACGTTTTTCCCGAACACCCACAGGAACAGCATATTGCCCACGATGTGGACCCATCCGGAGTGCAGAAACATGGAGGTGACGAGGGTGGATGGATGGGACCAGAGGAAGGCCGGGCGCAGCGCGTACAGCCGCATGAACTGGTTGAGCAGCCGCGGGTCCGCCCATTCCAGCGAGAACTGGTGCAGGAAGACGGCCACGTTCGCCAGCACGATCAGCGCGGTGACCACCGGCACGGCATTGCTGCGCTGCGAAACCTTGATGGGAATGATGAACATTAGCTGGATGACGCCGCCGCGCGGGCGGCCACTTCCGGAAGCGATCGCCGCGCGCCCGCCCCCATCAGCGCGCGCACTTCCCCGATACCGCGGATGCCGCCGCGCGCGCCCAGGGCCGTGCAGTTGAGGGCCGCCATGGCGTTGGAAAACTCCAGCGCCTCGGGCATCGCCATGCCTTGCAAAACGGCATAACAGAACGCCCCGTGAAACACGTCCCCGGCGCCGGTCGTGTCCACGCACGTCACCACGAACGCCGGGGCGTACACGAACTTCCCGTCCACCCTGGCCAGCGACCCGTGCGCCCCCAGGGTCATGGCCGCCACCTTCATGCCATATTCGTTCTGCAGAGCCGCCAGCGCCTCGAAGGGATCGCGCAGGCCGGTCCAGTTGGACGGGAACTCGGAGCTGGCCACCAGGTAATCCACGTTGGGCAGGACGCGGTCGAAGCCATCGTAGATGGTGTCCACGTCCACCGTCACCGGGATCGAGTGCCGCCGCGCGATGGCCGCGGCGTGGGCCACCGCCGGAGTATCGTGCCCGTCGATGTGCAGCAGGCGCGCGCAGACGATCTGCCCGGCCGGGATCTCCTCCGGCGAAATGCGCAGGCAGTCGGGGCGCCGCCACAGCACCGTGCGCTCCCCGGTGGAGCGGTCGATGACGATGTAGGCCGACTGGTTGGGGCAGTTCGGGCGGATGCGGACGTGCTCGATGTCGATCCCCGTTCCCCGCAGGCTCTCAAGCTGGATGCGGCCGCGTTCGTCGTCGCCGATGGCGCCGATGTACCGGGCGCGCAGCCCCAGCCGGGCGCACGCCACCAGCGCGCTGGCCACCTGTCCGCCGGGGCTGACGACCTCTTCCTCGAAGGGCACCTTGCCGGCGTAGGCCGGGAAGTGCGGGACCAGCAGCAGCGTGTCGGTAGCGTTCAGGCCAACTCCGACGACATCGAATTCGGGCATGAAAGACTATTGTAGCGGCCTGCGCCGGCACGGCCACCGCGCCGCCATACGGGACCCTTATTTCACCGCCACCGGCGCGTGGACGGGCGTGAGCCAGCCGTGAACGTCCGGCGCCGTGCCGTCGATCACTCCGAAGAAATCCTTCTGCAACCGTTCGGCCACCGGTCCGCGGCGTCCCTGGCCCACCGTGATGCGGTCGACCGAGCGGATGGGCGTGATTTCGGCCGCCGTGCCGGAGAAGAACACTTCGTCGGCGATGTACAGCATTTCGCGCGGCACGATGGTCTCGACCACCGGGATGCCGGCGGCGCGCGCCAGCGTGAGCACGGAGTCGCGCGTGATGCCGGGCAGCACGGATGCGCCCAGAGGGGGCGTGTGGATGCGGCCGTCGCGCACCACGAAGATGTTCTCGCCCGAGCCTTCGCTGACGTAGCCGTGGCTGTCGAGCGCGATGCCTTCGGCGTAGCCGTTGGCCAGGGCTTCCATCTTGATGAGCTGCGAATTCATGTAGTTCGCGCCCGCCTTGGCGAGCGTCGGCAGGGTGTTGGGGGCGATGCGCGTCCAGCTCGAAACGCACACGTCCACGCCTTCGGCCAGGGCCTCGGCGCCCAGGTACGTGCCCCAGTTCCAGCAGGCGATATACACATCGATGGGGTTTCTGGCGGGGTTCACTCCCATTTCGCCGTACCCGCGCAGGACGATGGGGCGGATGTAGCAGGACTCCATCCTGTTGACCCGCACAACCTCCAGCATGGCCTCGCACAATTGATCGGACGTGAAGCCGACGTCTTCCATGCGGTAGATTCTGGCGGAATCCACCATCCGCCGGACGTGCTCGCGCAGACGGAACACCGCCGGTCCGCCGGGAGTGGAATAGCAGCGGATCCCTTCAAAAACGGAACTGCCGTAACTCACCACGTGCGAAAGTACGTGGATGGTGGCGTCCTCCCAGGGGATCAAGCGGCCATTGTGCCAGATTCTTTCGGTGGGCGTCAGCATTCAATAATTATAGCGAGTCTAAGCACCACGAGGCGATGGGGTAAGCCGACGCGTGCCCTACCTCGCCGCCGCGCCGCTGGCCCGCTTGAGCCCCGCCTTGGCGCGGTCCCGCAGTTCGCCGATGTTGAGACCGGCAAGGGCCGTCGCCACCGCCCCTCCGATGAGCAGCGGCACCGTCAGCGCGCCGAAAAGGATGATGGAAAACGTCGCAGCGTCGTTCTTCTCGACGCCGAATGGCCGCATGGCAACCACGCAGGCGAAGTTGATCACGCCGATATTCCCCGGGGCGTTGGGTATCACCGTGGCCAGCCGGATGATGACCGTGATACCCGCGGCCGCCCAGAAGGAGAAGTCGAAGAGGTCCGCCTTCATCAGAGCGTAGTAGGAGAACATGTGCATGAGCAGATACAGCAGGCTGATCAGCGCGCTGGCGCTCAAGGTCTTCGGATTGCCCATCAGGTGCAGCCCCTCGACGACATGCCGCAGCCCCGAGGACCAACGGCTCTCGCGAAGGACGGGCGCGGCTTGCCGCTTGCGGAGGATAGTCCACATCAGGGCCGCCGCGCACACCAGCAGCAACCCGCCCAATCCCTGCACCAGGATGGTGATATCGCGGGGAATCCCTTTCACGAAGGAGGCCACGATGAGAAACGCACCCAGCATCCAGAACCCGTCGATCACCCGCTCCACCGCCGCCGAGGCCAGACCGAGCGACAGCCGCAGCCCGTTCCAATGCGCCAGCAGGTAACAGCGGATCAGTTCGCCCACCCTCAGAGGGAGCACTTCATTGGCGAACAGCCCGATGTAGATGGACTGCACCGTGCGCCAGAGTCCCAGGCGGACCACCGGGCTGAGCAGCGTGTTCCACCGCCAGGCGTGGCACACGTAGACGCCCAGATCGGCCACCACCGCAATCGCCACCCACTTCCAATCCAGCGAGCGGATGGCCGGCAGAAGGTCGTTGACGGGATACCCGTGGAGCACCCAGATCAGGCACCCCGCGGAAAGGCTGTAGCCCAATGCCTGCGGCGCCCAGGATGGCATCTTACGTCGCCGTGCGGGTGAGGGCTCCATGGATTCCAGATCCATCATAGCTTGGCGCCGGGTGGGGACGCCCGAAAGGGCGGCTGATCAGCGGACACAAATGTGGACATCTACCAGGACACAGCCTCCCCACAATATGTCTCAACCTATTGACATTATTGCTATACAGTGCCAAACTTAACCGGACATGGAAGCGGACATAAAAGCGACCGACAGAGGCGAGATGACCCCCAAGATGGAGCCGCTGCTGATCGGCGGGGATTCCCGCCACCGCGCCGCTTTGACCGATTTGGCGCTCGAACTCGCCCAGAAAGCAGCCGGCCTGCGCCGCTCGCTGCCCTCCAGTTTGCTGGCTTCGCTCGCCGATCTGGTGCGGGCCATGAACTGCTACTACTCCAACTTCATCGAGGGGCACAACACCCACCCCGTCGATATCGAACGGGCGCTCCGCGACGACTACAGCCACGACACCGGCAAGCGCGATCTGCAAATGGAAGCGCGGGCGCACATCGCCGTCCAGGCGTGGATCGATGGCGGCGGCATCAAGGGCGGCCGCGCGCTCACCACCGGGGGCATCCGCGAAATCCATCGCCGCTTCTGCGAACTGCTGCCCGAGGATCTGATGTGGGTGGAAGACCCGGCCACCAAGGACCGGCTCCGCCTTGCGCCGGGCGAACTGCGGCGCCGAGACGTGATAGTCGGCCGGCATGTGGCCATCAGTCCCGGCGCGGTGCCGCGTTTCCTGGAGCGCTTCACGGAGGTGTACGGGGGTCTCGGCAAAACCGAGTCGATCCTCGCCATCGCCGCCGCCCACCACCGGTTGACGTGGATTCATCCGTTCCTGGATGGCAACGGCCGCGTGGCCAGGCTGATGTCGCACGCGGTTCTGCTGGACACGCTCGATACCGGCGCGGTGTGGAGCGCGGCGCGCGGTCTGGCTCGAAGAGTTCAGGAGTACAAGGCGCTGCTGGCCAACTGCGACATGACGCGCCGCAACGACCTGGACGGCCGCGGCAACTTGAGCGAGGAGGCGCTGGCGGCATTCACCCGCTTCTTCCTGACGGTCTGCATCGACCAGGTGGACTTCATGGAGAGCCTCGTCCAGCCCGACCGCTTGCGCGCGCGCATCATGCAGTGGGCGGACGAGGAGATCCGGCTGGGCGCCCTGCCGCCCAAATCCGGAAGCATTCTGGAAGCCGTGCTGTATCGCGGAGAACTGCCACGAGCCGATGCGGACGCGGTAGTGGGCACCGGCCCGCGCCAGGCCCGGCGGATGGTTTCGGCGCTGGTGGAAAAGGGAGTGCTGAGATCGGACAGCTCGCGCGCGCCGCTGCGCCTGGCGTTTTCCGCTCGGCTGGCTTCCCGCTGGATGCCGGGGCTGTTCCCGGACATGGCGGGTTGAAGCCATGACTCGAAATGCCTATGGCCAGCGAGTGTCCCGCCCGGTATAGAATATATGGGACGTGCTAGTGCGATATGGAGCTTCCGGCTGGCTCCATGTCCAGGCAGCCCATGCATGCGGAAATCACGTAAGTGGATCGGGATCGTTCTTGCTGGATTGCTGATGGTTGTCTCGCCTTGTGCCTCCTTGCACGCGCAGGGGGTGCCCAGCGGAACCGTGGGCTGGTACAACGGCGACTGCCAGCCGGGGATACCCAGCCAGAGCAACTGGTACATCTCCTCGACGTCGTACTCGGTTCTTTTCGACGACTTCGTGGTGCCCGATGGGGGTTGGACGATCGCGGGAGTCTTCGCGCACAGCCAGATGACTTCCACCGGAGTGACAGAGGCTGTGTGGCAGATTCGCAGCGGCATGTCCGTGGGCAATGGGGGCACTTTGGTGGCTATCGGACGAAACCCCGCCACTCAAACTCAGACCGCCGCTACCGTCGATGGCAGCCACGTGTACCTCATCCAGGTGAATGGGTTGTCGCTCACGCTGGCGCCAGGGAGTTACTGGCTGAGCGTGGCCCCCGTCACCGCGAATGCTCAGTCGTACCTCTGCCCAACGCTGGGAGCGGGCGCCATCGGCAATCCGCCGGGGAACGATGGCCAGGCCTTCGGGTATTTGACGGGAACGGGCGGCTTATTCACGCCGGCTCAGGCAACCGGCGCCGGCGGCGCCAGTGGGGACTTTTCGCTGGGCGTCCTCCTCCCGGTTCAGCCGCCCGCTTCGGCCTGGAGCGACGATGTGGCCTCTCTCACGCAGCAGATCGAGACCTTCAATTCTCTGCCGTTTCCCGGCATCGGCCTGAGCGATTTCAACGCCAACGCGGCGGCGCTTTCGAGCAATAGCCCAACCATGACGGACGCGCAGATCCGCACCGGAATTCAGGCGCTGGTGGCGTCGATCGAGATTCCCCATACCGATCTCGAGTGGCCCTATCCGCCGCCTTTTCGCTACTTGCCGCTATCGTTCTACTGGTTCGACGACGGAATCTACATCACCGCCGCGCCCGAGCAGTATCGGATTCTGCTGGGCGACCGTGTCGTCTCGGTGGGGCGACTCAGTATCGACGAGGCGACCAGCAAGTTGACCGCGCTGGTGCCGCACGATAATGACTCGTGGACGAAATATTTGATTCCGCTAAGCAAACTGCCCAACACCGATTTTTTGTTTGGCACGGGAGTGACGGACTCGACCGACAGCGCGCAGATCCAGGTTTCCCGCCGGGGGGATCTTCGCGCCGGCGCCGGCCGGCGCCGGCCCGCGCCAACCACCACTGCCAGCGCCGATGTGCAGGCATTGTCCCCAAGCCAGTTCCCGCCAATGATCCAGGCGTACCGGGGGGCCCTGCCTCTGTACCGGCAGCAGCCCAACAAGAACTACTGGGCGACGGTCATCGATGGAGGCGCCACGGTCTATTTCCAGTACAACAGTTGTAACGAGGACCCCACGCTGGCCTCGGCCGACTTTCTCGCGCAGTTGAATCGGACGCTGGCCGGCAATGGCGTCGAGCGCCTGATCGTGGACATGCGCAACAACACGGGAGGCCTCGCCACGATCCTCGACCCCTGGATAAAGGTAATCCGATCCAGCCGGTTCAACCAGCCGGGAAGACTGTACGTAATCGTAGGCCGGGCCACATTCTCCGCGGCGATGGAGGCCAGCGATTTCTTCCGCGACGAGACCGCCGCCATTTTCGTGGGAGAGCCCACCGGCGGGATGCCGCGGTTCGTGCTGCGCAGGGGAGATTTCGGGCTGCCGTATTTTGGCATTCGGGTGAGTTACTCAAGCGGCGTGGAAAACGCCAAAGACACCGATCCCACGTTGGTGCCGGATATCCAAACGGGGCTGACTTTCGAGCAGTACATGAACGGCGACGACCCGGCCCTGGATGCGATCCTGAGCATTCCGCCGCCGCAGTGACCCGCGCGGGCACGCCGTAGTAAGGTAATTAGCAGGCGGCTCGCATAGGCGGAAATCGCCCGCCAGGGGAACCGGGTCCCCACCGGGCGCAGGCTGAACCAGGCGCCGGCGAAGGCGCTTTTGAGAATCGCGCAAGCGCGCGTTTCCGATCTGGCCCACGGCGGGCCGGAGCAAACGGCTCACGGAAGTGCAATCATACCCGGAGAACATGAAACGCCGCGCTATGTGGCGGCTGGTGCGAATCGCGGCGCCATCGGCCATTTTGTGGTTCGCCTCCGCGGAAGTCTACCGGACCTACGCACAGCCGCGGACTCCGCCGGCGCCTCCACTCGCATTCGACGTGGCGTCGGTCAAGCTCAGCGACACGAGCCGTATGGGGTTGCCACTCCGAATCGGCCCGGGCAGTCTTACGACTCATGATTCGCTGAAGGGTTTCATCATGTTGGCATTTGACGTACGGGACTACCAGGTGGCGGGCGGCCCGGCGTGGGCTCAAGCCGAGTCTTATGACGTTCAGGCCAAGGCCGGGAGTGTTTCGAGTCCGCGCCAGATCAAATCCATGCTTCAAACGTTGCTGGCGGACCGGTTCCGGTTGAGGCTGCATCGTGAAATCAGAACCATGGCCGGCTACGTTTTGGGCATGGACAAGAGCGGACCCAAGCTCCCGGCGCCGATGACCGAAGCGCCCCCGGACGTAATCCAGATGGGCAGCGGTGAAATCTGGGCGCGCGGCGTCACGATGGACGGACTGGCTCAGGCATTGCTGCTTGAGCTCGGGCTTCCGGTGCTGGATCAGACGAAGATCGAGGGGCACTACGATTTCAAGCTCCGGTTTGAAGAAGGCAATCGTGAACTGAAGGACGAACCCGACAGCGGCGGCGGAGTTGCGACACCGGCGGCAGTGGGCTCCGTCTTCACGGCATTACGAGAGGTGGGGCTTAGGTTGGACGCGCGCAGGCTCCCCATCGAGGTTCTGGTCGTCGACGGCGCGGAAAGACCCTCGGGGAACTAGTGCCTTGACCGCGAGAAACTGTTCCTTTGCCACGGGCCGCTCGCTCACGCTCGCGGTTCCGGACAGAACCGCGAGCGTGAGCGGGCGGCCCGGTAATGGCACCAAATCACGCGGTCGGGAAACTAAGGCTTGCCCAACCGTCCGAACATCTCCACGAACCGCCCCAACTCCACCTGTTCGGCGCGCAGCCCGGCTTCCGGCCACCCGTCCACCACTTCCTTGCCGTAGACCCCGGCCAGGTTGTTGCGCAGGGTCTTGCGCTTGTGGCTGAAACATAGGGCCACGAAGCGCAGGAACGCCTGGGCGTCGGCGATTCCCGCGGGCGCGGGGTTGGGCTCGAGCAGCACCACGGCGGAATCCACCTTGGGCGGCGGATGGAAGGCCGCGGGACCCACCTCGAACAGCAGGCGGGCGCGGGCGAAGAAGGCCGTGCGCGCCGTCAGGTACCCATAGTCGCGGCTCCCGGGACGGGCCACCAGGCGAACGGCCACTTCTTTCTGAATCAGGAAGACGGCGCGCGGCGGGTGCGCCTCCAGGGCGCGCTCCAGGATGGGCGACGTAATGTAATAGGGCAGGTTGCCGGCGATGGCGGCGCCACTCCAGCGCCCCAGATCGGTGGCTAGCACATCCGCCTCCACCACTTCCAGGCGCGGTTCCGAGGCGTACTCCTGGCGCAGGCGGCCGGCCAGGTACGGGTCCACTTCGATGGCCACCACGCGCGCCGCGCGTTCCAGGAGTTTGCGGGTGAGCGCGCCGCGGCCGGGTCCGATCTCGACTACCAGATCCCGCGGCTCCGGGCA
>Ga0182027_10013909_pt1 | contig 11170 bp, 16 predicted proteins | sample 712E1DmetaG_FD_121300 | JGI IMG/M metagenome (GOLD analysis project Ga0182027, IMG submission 121300) | Permafrost microbial communities from Stordalen Mire, Sweden - 712E1D metaG (Illumina Assembly) | ecosystem: Environmental > Terrestrial > Soil > Wetlands > Permafrost | place: Sweden...
CAATCGCTGTCGCTGAGACCCCCCCCCACCGCCGCTCCCCCCGTACCCATGCCCACCCATACACTCTGCACCTGTCAGGTCTCTCATCTATCAGGTCATAGGGGCATCGATGCATAGGATCACAGCATCACTGTGGTCCACACATGGGGCACGGGTTAATAACCCGTAGCCCTGGGGTCTATAGAGCTATACTGGATATAGTTTTGAGTCTTACGGGTTAGAACGTCCCCTACACTATCCCCCATCCTCATCAGCCATTTCGCTCCACTCGGCGTCAATAGCCTCGTCGGGAGGGGCGATCTGAGCCAGGGACGCAGGGCTGAAGAGTTTGGCCAGGTCCGGGGCAATGATTGTATTGCCCGTGACGGAAATGAATTGCTGAACGGTCACAGAAGGCGCGAGCGATGGAGCGATGCCTACACTTTGGAGGATCCTATCGCTAATCTTGTGGGCTTGGTTCAGGATCGGTGCATGGGCTGATAGTTCGGTCGGCGGGATCGTATTGTAAAGGATTTGGGCTGCCTGTAGGCATTGGGAGTTGATGAGTGTAGCAAGTTGAGTGTTGGCCTCAAAATAGTCCAGGGCTTGCGCTTCGATCATAGGGCGCATGGATTTGGCGCGCTTAGTCACGGTACTACGATCTATGCCGAGCAGCCGGCCTACCTCTCGGTGGCTTTGGCCTGCGGCCAGACTGTCCACAATTTGCGCGGTGACTGCTGGTTGTAATGGAGCTGGCATTATTTCGACTCCGGATTAAAGAATGATTGTTGATGTGAACAAGTTTAGTCGTGTGACAAAAATTGTCAATGAAATAAATTAGTGACGTTTTTGCAGGGTTGGTAGTGGCTGTTCTGTGGTTCAATGAAGTTCGGTCATTATAAACCATACGGCAGTGAGAATTGCCCAGTCAGTGTGTGTCATCTAATCCCCTCGCCCTGTTCTGCCACTGCTTGACCATAACCTGCGCACTCCTTCCCATAACTCAACGCCACATACAAAATCGGGTACGCAAATCTCGTAAAATATGTGTACCCTCGTTTCGCCAACATAGTTATTGCTATCTCCCGGCTCCGGCTGTCCGGATACAGCCTAATCCCGCCATAAGGCGTTGTGACTAGCTGTTTCATTTTTCATTCTCCATTCCCCTGAACCGATTGATCCAGACATCCCCGGCCACTTCGTCGTATTTCTTCTGCCATTTTTCGGCTAACTCGCGGAGTTCGGTGTTTGCCGCCTTCAGTTTAGTAATCTCGGCCCTGAGAGCGTTCAACTCTACAACCTGAACAGAATTCGCATTAACGATCACCAAGGCTTGCGCGTCGCACTTCTTTTGTAGTTCAGTAATCACGTCTTCCAGTTCCTTACACTTTCGGCCGAAGGTGTCTCGCTGGCTTTCCACTGCATCAATCACGTTCTTGAGCCGTTCGATCTCCATCTCCATATTTTTAATCTTCACCCTCAAAAAGCACGAGTTCCACTCTTGCGCCTGACATTCCCCTTCAATCCGTTTCAATTCCCATTCGTCGGGTTGTTCTGGAGCACCGTAGCTGGTCATTTCAATTTCTCCAATCCTCTCTGCGCTTCTGCCTCTCTCAGCCCCCTGAGTATCCACTCCTTGATGTTACCCGATGGCACCTGGAGTAAAATTTCCGACAGGGGCGGCAGCTTCAGTGTAAGCGATGCGGGCACAATAATCGTAAGCGCCGTTTTCGGCACTTCTGGCAGGGGCTCCGGTTTGGGTGCATCAATCATCGTTTCCGGCTTCAAGGTTCCCTCCTGTGTCATCGTGGGTACTGTTGGATAGGATTTCGGCGGTTGTTTGGCCCTCAACTCCCTACCGCTTTGGATTTTGCACTTTTTGCATCTGCCGTGATCCGAATCATAGAAATCGACGCCTTTTTTACCGGAATGCCCGCATATCGTTCCGGTCCACTCGGCGCGTTTCGGCAAGTCTCGAAACGCTGAAGTATCGGAGCGCCTTTTTCGAGTTCGATGACTCGACGACTTCGCCGCGATCCGCTCGGCGCTGGGGGAAAAGATTACCGGGGATGCTTGAGCGCCACCGTTATTTTTCTCAACACTTTCCATAACTTCCTCGACTTCCAAAGGGTCAGTTTGCGAAAATGCACAAGTTGAGGTTTCTTCATCCCCTGGCAGTTCCTTGGTGCACTCTCTGCAAAGGCTCAGGCTGTCGCCTTGCATACCTACGGGTGGGGAGCTTGCGCGGATGTTCCGGCACGATTCAACCATTGTCGGTTTTTCGGTGTACGGGCATTCCCAGTTCATTGATTTTTCCCTCTCGGTTTATCGTGGTCTCTGTGTTGATAAAACCACTGCATCAATTTCTTTCGTTCTCTATCTGTCCACCCCCAGGCTTTTTGCTCTTCCGTTACCAAGTTCGGCCGTAAGGCGTCGAGGGAATGAAACCACATGGGATAGGCTTTTATCTTTTGAGCCTCGATGAATCCGCACCTATGCCATGCCTCGCCAGGGTCGGAATCAAATCCCACCAGGGCATAGCTTGAAATCCAGGACCGCTTAACGCCACCAAGCAGTAACAAATCGACCGCACCTTCCCACAAAAGCTGGTCCTGGATATTGTCGAGGGCGAGCCTTATTTTTGGACTTTTGAGCCGGGCAAATCTTTTGGCGTGATAGGTATCAAGCAATCGAGCGTCGAGACCCTGATTAAAGTCAACACCCCGATGAGCCTCTAACCGATCCATGACTTTATCGAAATGTGCGCCAGAAGACGCCAGGAGATTATTGTCGCAGATCAAAGGCAAGTCCGGCCAATCGGGCAGCTCTTCGAACTTTCCCTCTATTTTGCCCGTTCCTATGCCGCAGAACTTGCATCTGCGAATGCAGCCCGTGGTTGTTCGAGTAGCTTCGAGATTGACGCGCTGGAGAACGCCGTCGCAGGCATCGCCCTCCAATGTATTCGGCAGGTCACCAAGATACCCAGGCATGAGTTTTACGGCCGGTCCTCCTACCATAGCCATATCCCAAGATGGAGCACCCATTTTGAGGTAGCTGCGAATTTGAGGCAGATTCCAGGTAAACGGAACTGAAACAAACAGCATTCTCTTTTCATGCCAAAATATAGGAGACTTAGGCCACATTTAGGCATCCCTCCTGATGTTCCGGCAGGATTCAACCGTTGTCTGTTTTTCGGTGTACGGGCATTGAAAATCGCTCACGCATCCCTCCTTTGCTCCCTACCTACCCGCCCGTGTCTCACTTCGTTTCCACCCCGAAGTGCCGGGAAAACGCTATCCTGATGCGTCAGGCGATAGGTTCTATCGTCAACTCGCATCTAGGGTTCTCTTTGTCTACCCCGCCAAAAGAAAAATGAAACTCAGAAATTATCTTGTGGTTATCGTCCTTGATAACTCCCAGTTGCACCAATGCGTCGCAGGTGAACTTGTCGATCACTGATCCTGGATTCATTACGTCCATCGCCCGGTTGCTCTCGGGAAAAATGGTGTAGTGAAATTCCATGCGGCTTTTCGGGTTCAGCACATACCTATCGCCCCATTGTTTGCGGAATGCCATTACCTCATGTTCCACGTGCGCCTTGAATAGCTCTTTGACCTTGTTTAGAACATGGTAGTGCATATTTCTAGTGGTGTTCATATTCAAATGAATCAGCTTATCTTGCATCGTTTCCCTTGGAAACCAGATCGCCAACGGCAGATTTATTTTCATTGTCCCCCTCCTTCGGTTCTCCGGCCAGACGTTCCGGAACCGGGGTGGCGTTTGGCTTCAACGCCTCTATTTCGGCTAGCTCTTTTCGCGCTCCAATTAGCTGATGCTCCAGATTCGCTATCTTTTCCGCCGCCCTTACCACCAGGAACCCTTTCGCAGCCGACCAGGAGTCGTGGTAGTGCTGGCCATTGCTGACTTTCCAGTCGTGACAGCCGTTTTTAAGCAAGACCGTCTTTTCCGTTTCCTTTACGACCTCCACTTCTACAATCTCGTTGTTCCATTCGCCACCAGTTCTATACTTTTTCATCTTCTCTCCCTTCATACGCCGGGTATAAGTCGCAAACAAACGCGATGCCACGATCTGGCCTTGCGCCCCAACATGGGCCGTCAGTGCGGCCGTCTCGTTCAGGGCAGTCTAGGTTCCGACAAACTTCAAACGGTTTTAGTCTCATGGTTTGCCCCCTCTCCGTGGATTTCCAGGGCAATGAGCTCCTTAATTCTGAATTTCGCCCTGGCGATACAATTATCAATCAGCCCCTCATGGTCTGCGCCGTCCCAGTACAGCGTTTGCAGCGCCCGGACCAGTTTCTCATCCCAATCTTTACCGAATTTCATTTTGATGCCCCCTTTCCCGCTAGTCGCATTGTGTCCTTGCGTTCAAGCTGTTCGAATCTGCTGTGATTGCCCGAATAATAAAGAAGCGTTTCCCCGCCAGGGCCGTATCTGTGCGCCTCAACTCTTACCAACGTTATCGGGTCCATTGATTCTTCCGATGATGCCATGCCGTACTTAATGTCTTTGGATTTACTAGCCTTACGATTACGGTGCAAGATTATCATTTGGTCGCAATCTGAATGTATGGCGCTGGAATACTTAACGTCCTCGGCGCTCATTATCTCACTCGCTCCGTTTTCCCTTTTCCGAGGTTGAGCAATAACGGCAATCGGAATCTCGCACTCTTCGGCCAGGAGCTTGAAACCTAGTACCGCTTGGGCAAGTCGCTCATTCACGGAATCACCCCGGCAGAGCATGTGCAAATTATCGAAAACAACAAACTTCAATCCATACCGCCTTACCGCTTCCCTGATTACGTCCAGGACATCATCAACCTTTTGGAACTTGAAGTTGTGCCCGAAATAGAGCGGGACTTTTTCAAGCAGCACTTTGGCATTCTGAACGTCTTTCAGCGTGGGGTTTTCAATCTGGTACTGAGCCTGGATGAATTTCCGAATGAGTCTTTCTGGTCTCATTTCGAGACAAAAGAAAAGAGTAGGTATCCAAGACAAAACCAAACTACGAGTAATGTCCAACATGAAGGTGGTCTTGCCGGTTTTAGGTAGAGCCGTCACGATTACAAGGTCGCCCGGTTTCCATCCAGATATGATACGGTTCACGTTTTCCCACCGGGTAGCTATTCCGCGCTGTTCTTCTCCGCCCTCCAGCTCGCATCGCAAAATATCAACGGCATCCCGGCAGGTGATTACTCCATCGAGGCCGAATTGCCGAGCCGAGGCAAGCAACCTATCAAAATCCTGCTTCCAATGCTTCAAAAAATAATCGTTCGCGTCCTTAACGGGCAAGATTACGTTTTTGCATCGGTCATATCCGAGCCTTTTTGCAACGGCGACCGCTCCCTTTTGCCCGGCATCATCCGAATCAAAGCAGATAAAAATCTGTTTAGTTTTCTCAAGAGCAATTACCCACTCGGGATCGAAGCTCTGAGCACCTACCGTAGTTCCAACCACATTTTCGAAACCGTTCTGGTGAAGCGTAAGGGCATCCAACTCTCCCTCAGTAATGATTATCGTGGGATTGCGGTCTATCGCTCCATGATTCCAAAGTACGCTCCTGCACCCAAACTCGCGTTCAAACTTCCGTTCGGCCGGTGGTAAGCTGCGGTATTTTACGTTGGCCCACTCCTGCTGGTAGGAATGCGGTATCACAAGCCACTTCTCACCGTCCTTCGTCTTTACACCTAGCTTGAACTTTTTGACGCTCTCTTGGGTTATCCTGCGTCCATCCAGATAGTCTAGGGTGTCCGTGTCGGCCAATAGATCACGATTACAAGAAAGTATTGTTTCGGGGTCCGGCTTTTTCCATTGCCGCCTGCCTGCGGCCGGGTGAATTACTTCCTCAATATCGCCAAGCTGTTTTTTAAGCTGATAAAGAGTCCCACCTGCGTCACACTTTTTGCAGTGCCACTTACCGTCTATTTTGGAAATATAGAAGTGCTTTTTCGTATCTCCGCAGATAGGGCAGGTCGTTATTGTGAGTTCGTTTCCCCGTTCTTTAAAATCCCAACCTTTTGACCTAATGTATTCAGTCGGCATGTTTTATATCCCATTCATCGGCGTTAAAGCTGTCTAAAATACTGCCCGTTTGCGTTTGCGCCGGTTCATCCTTCCACGGTTTCCCGTGAAGCCACGTTGCCGCCATTGGAATATATTTTGGCTTTCTCCATTGTTCGCTTCGCTTTTCCTGCACGAGAAGATTTAGCAAAACAGGCAGACCGGGAAAGGATTTATCTTTAGTCGCTGATATGTATGCCTTCATGGCGGTTTCTTTTTGGGTTTTCTTTGGCGGTTCACCTCTGGCCGGGTACTGTTTCCAAAACGTCTCGAAATCTTCCGATGGAACAATATCTTTTAATTCTTTACTTCTTAACTTCTTAACTTCTTGTTTGTGGTTAGTTGCTGGTGAGTTGCTGGTTAGTTCATGGTTAGTTTGCTGGTTAGTTTCATTTTCTTTGTGCTGATAAGTGTCCCAATTTGTTATGGTTATTATCGAAAATTTGTTGGTTGATTTGATGGTTAGATTTTGGCGTTTCCTCAGTGAGTCGAGGTTGGTTCGAATTGTCTGAACGCTCATTCTTAATTCTTTCGAAGCTGCGTTCCTTCCGAAGATAAATTGTCCTGGCTCTAAGATTATTTCCTGAAACCCGACCATTCTCCGAATTGGCTTTTGCGTCGCTTTCATAAGACACCAGCACCAGAACGTCCATAACTCGGGATTTTGGAGCATGCCTGAATCTACAGACTTGCGCCACAATTTTAGCCAGCCTCTATCCAAGACAGTTCCCAATGGAAAAAAGAGCGCGGGCTAGGTATGAATTTGCCGTTAGGGGCTAAAAGACAAATCCCCGTGATCTCGCTTCACGATTCCCGCGCTCTAACTTATTTTTTATGGCCGGAAGATTATTCAAAAGTGCGCCCCAAGAAGAGTTTCAGGGACCAACCCTGAAAACAGTCTATACTATTTCACACTTTCCCCCTCTTTTCAAGCATAAAACTACACTGTTTTACTGCCGCTCAACATTCCAACGCCATCGACTGCACACTGGCGCGTTCCACCTTCAACGCATCGAATAACTGTCCATCGCTCAGAAGGTCCGGGTGTGTCCCGCCTTGGCACTCGAATCCGGGCCAGTCCTCTCGGCCGACCAGAAACCCGCAGTCCTGGTCTCTTGGCACAAACAGCCCCGCCATGGCGCCATGTCGGCACATCTCCCAGGCAATGCACCGCCCCTCATCGGCACGGACAAGCAGGCATCCATTTACCGGGATTACCGATAGTGCGTTTCTTCGCATATTGAGTTTAGCGAGTCGAGCCTCTTCTCTTTTCGCGTTGCCGAGTTTTATATTGCAGGTCGGGCAGATCAGGACCGGATAGCCCTTTTGCAGAGCATAATCGAGTGTAACAATTCGCATTTTATCGCATTCAGGAGCGTTGGCGCACGGCAACTCGACCTTGATTTTCTGTCGACATGTCCGGCAATAGCCGCTACGATTCTTCAGGTCGATCCGGTGATTGCAATTTTTAGTGTCGCAAAGTCGGTAATTTTTCATTTACCCCCTCCTTTTTGTAAGTGGAGCCTCCCAAACGATTGCCTTGTTCAGGGGCCAACCGTCCCTAAGATGGGAGACTCCACTTGATAGTTTTTCGCTTGCGCGGCATTAGCGGGACCCCGCCTGCTTGATTGCTTTCATGATCTGTGCTGCGACTTGTGGCACGATGGCGTTTCCAAGTGCTCGGATTCGATCTTCGTAAAATCCATCGGATAGCCCATCATCCATTCTACAAAGTTCGGATGCTGCTCGAACCCAAGAGCCGCCAAAGTCTCCCCAAGTTTCGCCTGACCCTCTATCCCCTGATTCGATAGTTTCCTCGGTGATTTGCCTCTCCAGAAAACCTTCCGGTGTATTTTCCCTACCGATCCGTCCATTGCCTGTGGCGTGGGCAATAATCCATACTCGATCCCTGGCATGCTGTTTGTTTTTCGCGCAAGCAGGAACAATAATCGGTTGAACCTCGTACCCTTTATCCTCCAGCGAAGTACACACGCTCTCGAAAACCACTCCCCGCTTAAGAGTGAGGATACCAGGCACGTTCTCCGCGATGATCCAGCTCGGCATAACTTCAGATATGATGCGAAACATTTCCGGCCAGAGGTATCTAGAATCCGATTCACCCTTTCTCGATCCAGCACATGAAAACGGCTGGCACGGGAATCCCCCTGTAAGCAAGTTGATTGGACCAAAGGCTTTTCCATCTACCTCCCTCACGTCCTCGATAATTGGCACATTTGGCCAGTGTTTCTTGAGCACCTTCTGACAAAACTTGTCGATTTCGCAAAAGGCAATTACCTCATGCTCGCCACCCCAAACCCATGAGGCGGCGAGAGCGAAACCGCCGGTCAAATGCCTGAAAACAAGTCCAAATGACGGAACTTTTCAGGCATATTGCACCTCCTTTCTGGCCATGTGGCGCATTAGTGCAAACTCCAATCGCTGTCCTCGTCAATATCCACATCCGGATAATCCGAACCATGGATAATCGCCGCCAGGATTAGGCCCGCCGCCGTCGAGAGAGCCAGAATCATTAAGGCCGCGTAAATGTAGGACATTTTTGCCCCCCGTTATTTTGATACAAACAAGTTTAACTGCTGCCCCTTGGTTCTTTCTTCAAGCGATAGGTTCCTGGCCGCCAACTCAAAGTATTCCCGTTTCAGTTCTATTAACGTGACCTTCCGGTTATTCCTGATGCTGGTGACTCCCTCGCTGCCAATCCCGCCAAAAGGCACCAGGACGTGCTCGCCAGGATTTGACCACAACCGTATACATGCGTCTGAAACTTCGAGTTGAAGCGGAGCGATATGCTTTGTGTCGCCATCTGAAAGGTTTTTGGTCTGCCGGTTCAGCGTATTTGATTCGTCAACCCAATCCCAAATAGGATGAGCCAGCTTGATCCATTCTTCATTGCTGGTTTCCTTGTTTGCTATTGGTGGAGCTTCGCCCGGTTTCGAGAATTTCATGAGGTAATCTGGAATTGCGAACCTGGAAGCCCTTGAATCCTTTTTAAGCGTCTTAAAGAGCAATGCGTGAGCTTTTGTCCTTATTGCCTGCGCCTGCGGATTTTTGCCTATCGTGGCCTGACCCTGATAAATGAATCCTGCATCTTCAAATATCTGGCTGCACTCGTAAGGAAAATTTCTGATTCCGGTGTAACCCTTGACTGATTTTAGAATCGCAAGCGGAGCAATGTGCATCGCCACCACGCACCCTGGCTTCATGACTCGAAACAGGTTGTGGGCGAAAAAAGAGAAGTGCATCTGGAATTCATCGTCTTGGCTATTGGAATTTCCAAGGTCTTCAGCCTTGTCCGTGTACGAATAGAGGTCCGCAAAGGGAGGCGAAAAAACAGCAAGATCAAAACTATTCTCTGGCATTCCCGCCATTGTAGGGATACAGTCGCCATGAATTAGCCGCCAGGATTCGCCGAAGGCGTCAGGAAGCGCTATTTCCTCCTGGCTCGAAGAATGTAACGGGCTTGCGGTGAAGTCCCTTAGATCGTCTAAAAGCGACTCGATATAGAGCTTTTCCTGGTACTCGGAATCTTCGAGGTAGGTGCGCTGCTTTTTCATTACATTGTCGAGCATCGGCTTTTCGAGTTCGGTATAGGGGATATAGATTTTGACCTGTCCTTTTTGACCGTATCTTTGGAGCCGACCGACAGCCTGATAGAATTCTTCAAAGCTATCTTTGCTCCATGAGAAAATACAGATCGAAAGGAATTGGAGGTTTAACCCTGTCCCGAGAAGGCGAGGCTTACTAATGAGCAATCTAATTTTGCCTAGCCGGAAATCTTCAATAATCTGGATGCGATCTTCCTGTTTGGTTTTCCCGGTCAAGTGAATCGCGTCCGGCATCAGCCTCGACAGGATTTCGCCTTCCTCATCGAATTGTGTCCAGATAAGGACTTGTTCGCCTGGATTTAATTGAACAATGTCCAGAATTCTTGCCGGTTTGTTGCTGTCAATCGGTTTAGCTGTCATAAACAAATCCCTTCGCAATCTGGCTGAGCTTGTTCCTGTTCGTCATGCCCCCGGCGTTGAACCCGAAGCATCCCATTTGCCCCATTGATCCGAACTTTTGTGCCATTGTTCGTTGTTCATCTGTCAGGGCGATTGAATCCCAAATAACTTGGGCCGGTTTTAAATCGTGTAGATTGTCGTTAAATCCATATCTCTTGGGAGATTTTAGGAATATCGAGAACGTAGCAAGAAACGCATAAAAGGCCGTTTTCGCGTGAGGCTTCAGCATGAAGTCATTACCTGATCCAGTGTTGTAAAAGAACCGGGTAAAGAACTGCTTGTAATTATCGATGTAGCCCAAAAATAAGGCGTGGTTGGCATATTCCTGACGGTCGTTTGGAGCGGGTGTCGCCGTGCAGCACAACTTGTATTCTATCCCCTTACAGGAATTGATTATGTTTGTACGCATAACTCCCGTAGCAGATTTCAGAATTGAACTTTCATCGAGCACCACAGCACCAACATCATCTTGCAATCTGTGGGCGGTCCTGAATTTATCCACGTTCACAATACCGACAGGGCAACCTTCTATGGAATTGTTTTCTACAGACAGAAAGCGTTCAATGTCTCCGCCATAGCAGGCATTGATATCCGTCATGTCCGTAAATCGGTAAAACTTTATCTGCTCGTCTATGGTCTGTTTGATTAGATGGAGTTGCGATATAACGAGAACCTTCTTGGGATAGATGAGCTTGGACACATGCCGAACCCACTCAATAAACATCAGGGTTTTGCCTAATCCCACATCGGCGAAGATTGCGAACCGTTTCTTTCTGAGCGCCAGGGATACGATGAACCGTTCATAGTCAAACAGGGATGCGTCCAATTCGTTTTTAGCGACAGGTCCTACCTTGGATAAATCCTCAAAGTGGATCGTCTCCCCGACAACCTTGTGAATCGGCATTTGTTTCAACCGAAGAAACTCCCGGTATGATTCAACGGAATAATCGTTTACAGTCCAGCGTTCCATCTACACCAAATCCTTTCTATGTTTGGGCGCCTGAGCGCCGTTGTGTGCGAGAATCCGGCGAACCTTCGACACGCTCGTTGCGGCCTACTACGCCGCCGGACCCCGGAGTTATACAATGGCCG
>Ga0182027_10013910_pt1 | contig 11169 bp, 11 predicted proteins | sample 712E1DmetaG_FD_121300 | JGI IMG/M metagenome (GOLD analysis project Ga0182027, IMG submission 121300) | Permafrost microbial communities from Stordalen Mire, Sweden - 712E1D metaG (Illumina Assembly) | ecosystem: Environmental > Terrestrial > Soil > Wetlands > Permafrost | place: Sweden...
AATAACTTAAAACCTTGCATCATCCAGAGGCTATCGCACGGCCAGCTGCGCCCTACTTTGCAAATACTGCGCCATACCCGTCTCGCTACCGGGACATTTTCCTGGCTAAAGAATCGGGACACTGGCCGGGTAGCTGAGCCGGGTAACGTAACCTGATTTTAACTGCCGTGCCGTTAGCTGTAAAACAGTCCGGCCTGGTACCATGACTTCCGATGCACAAGCAAGAGTTTTGCAGCCCGTCCCTGCAACCGTCCCGTCGCTGCAAAACACATGCTTTTTTGCCAACCCGGACTCCACCATGTAGACGACTTTATTTTACAATGACAAATCCCGCCCGTTTACCGGGGATTAGCAACCTTGACAATTTTATCATAACATGACAAATTTTGCCCTTCTGCCGGGTCTTTGCAATCTGGACAACTTAATCGTGGCGTGACAACTCCTGCCAATTTACCGGGGCTTTCCCATTTAGACACAACTTTATCCTGACATGATAAATCTTGCTCATTTAACGGGATTAATTACTTTGTCAGCTTTCTTTTCAAGAATTAATATATTGATAAACCGAATATGACTGAAAAACAAATCGAAAGAATTAAGAAGACGATTAAATTTTATCGAGCCAAACTTGCTGCCGAAAAACGAATGTTCGGTGATTATGATGACAGTGCTGGATTAAGATATATAATACCAGAATTACATTTTCAAATAAGAGATTACAAAGGTGCTTTGGTATACTTCAGATGGTTCTCGAAAGCGTTTCCGGATGATACGGGTTTTCCTTTTTTTAATCTGCTCTGGTCAGCATCTTTTTTTGAGAACAATAAAATCCCGGAAGCTATTCAAAAAGCTTATGAAACGGCCTTTTCAAATACATATTTGCTTGAGTTGATTGCAGGAAGAGACACTGTTCAATTAGATAAATCAGAAATGATAGGATACGAAAACCTCGAATATGCTAAATAGATTTATAAGGATTGTATCAATTTAATTACACTTGAGTTTCAAATATGGATCAGTAACCTATCCCAGTTTGATGACTTTAAAGCCAATTTGAATAAATTCATAAGCATTCAAAAACTCATAAAAGATGAACCTGTTGGGCCTATGAGAACTGGTTTAATACGGGAATCCAATAAATTCGAAAGACAATTGACTGGTAGAATAATTAACATGCCATAACTACTCAGATCCCATAATTGATTGTTATGGTACATTTACTTCTCTTCAAAACACATGTTTTTTTCCACTTTGAAATATTAGAATTTAATTGATCTCAACCTTTTAACCAAAAACTATTATGGCAAATATCAAAAATCTAGTGATTCTTCTTTTATTGGTTTCCTGTTCAAATAATATTAAGAAGACTTCATTTTTGGACCTCATAAATATATCAGATGCATTGAAAAATACGGAAGAAGTAAAACTTAGTCAATTTATCCAGAGTATTGAATATGTACATCTTGAAGAATCTAATCAAACTTTTCTATATTACCCACTAATTGAGGTTACGGACGATTATATTATTGCACGAAATTCGGGTCCAAGTGCAATGGGTCCAATTCTTCTGTTTGATCGCAAAACAGGAAAATTCGTAAGAGCTGTTGGAAAATCTGGAAGAGGCCCTGAAGAATTTCAAATGGGAAATCTAACAATCTACAATATCTATAAAAGAACTCTCTATGCAATTGGATATAATAATGATATAAAAGAATATGATACAGATGGGAAATTCGTTGGAAGCTTTAAATTGCCTGTAATGATTGATGAAAAAGTTGCTGAAAAATTTGGCACACCTGGTATACATTTAGACCAATATTTAAATAAAAAGGTTTTTGTAGCATGCATTCAAAATAATATTGGTTGGGATAAACGAAGAATTGTTTTATTCACAAGGGATAGTATTATTAAAATTTTTCCAAACTACCTTTTTTGGGAAAGGAAAGATTGGAAATATGTAAACTCATTTGGCATGAACCCAAGCTTTTTTAGATGGGAAGATAAATTAAACGTTAAAGAGGAATTCAATGATACCATTTTTCAAATTACAACTAACTCTTTGATCCCCAGATTCATTTTTCAATTAAGGGGGCTTAATCCACCACTCCAATTACAAGAACAAAGTATCAATTTTGAAAAAATTGCTAAATACTATTTTATTAATCAAATCTTTGAAAATTCTTATTATCTGTTTTTCCAACTAGGATACGGTAAAAATGTGTATACTGGTTTTTTTAATAAGACGACCAAAAAGACTACAATTTGTAAGCTTCAGGATACTAATAAATCAGCATTTCTTGATGATATCAATGGTTTTATGCAAATTCGGCCTCAAAAAATCACACAAAATAATGAGATGATCTTCAAATTGGAAGCAATGGATATTATAAAATGGATCAAAGAAAATCCGGAAAAAGTAAAAACATTTGGGAAAAATATGGACTGGCTTAAAACAATCTCAGAAGCAAGCAATCCCGTTATTGTAATTGCTAAGTTCAAAGATTAAAATTTTTGCACAAAACATCTCATTACAGTCAGGCACTTTTGTAGTTCGCATCTTGTCAACCTTTCATATCAAAGTTGTAAAAGAGCCCACCTGCATTTCAACCATGACTCGAAGATATGGGACTAAAAACTAGACGAAAAAGTTTAACAAAAAATTCGTCGAGTAGGTAAAGGGGAGTTTCACCCCTAAACCTCTCTCAGAACCGTACGTGAACCTCTCGATTCATACAGCTCTTCGAACTCATACAATCAATAATAAGGTTGCAGGCAATAGAAACAAGCTCATCCTCTTTCAAGTTGGCCAAATTTAAAAAGACTGGAGTCCGCTGACCCCTTCGCTACTAATGACATTACTCATTCATTTCTTGGATATAGTCGCTACTACGAGTCAGTCCGCCACAAACAGTCGCATCGCTATTTCAGCTTTTCCCTTCGGGTTCTCGGCTTTTTCGCTTAACATCGTCTGTTTGCTTCTCCTGTTCCGTAAACATGCCCAGATAGAGTTCCTGCCGTCTTAATGCCGGATACCATGCAAGCAATAATCAGGTAATACTTTGCACCTTGCTCTCTCGCCGTCGCCACCAGCTCGATTTCGATACCGTAAAAGTTATTTACGACACTTCAATAACGGTTTACTTTCGTTCAGCTCCTCTACCCCCACCAGTACTGATCGTATCCAGACTTTTTCCGAATCTTCAGTCATTAACCTTGATGCTAAAAGTACCCTACTCTTGAAAAGTGAGCACCACAAGGCGGTTTGGTCACTGTGCCTGAACACCCTGACCGATAGACCAATTTCAGAGTTGATTTATACTGCTACGTTTCGTGAGACTTCCAGTTTTAACTCATGTTTTATGAGACTGACTCGTTTCCCGATGACAGTAGATCAGATCCCTGACTATCATCATGTCTACAGTTTTGTTGTTACTTCAAAGAACTTTTTCTCTTCGTATCCTGTAACAACGCAGGACACACGGCCTAACACCTAACACGGTCAGTGCTGGGTAATTTGCTTAACACAATATTTGCAAAGTTACCTTGACAGGATACCAAACGCTTAAACATTCTAATTATCTAATAACTGTCTACTTTTACCGCGATAACACAAAATCCCACTCACACCATGACAGCAAATATTGCGCCATACCGGCTTGCTACCGGGACAGCTTCACTGCCAATAACCGGTATCTCTGACCGAATGGCTTCGCCATATAATAAAAATGTATCCAACCTTCTACCCTTAAATGGAATCTTGATAAAGCCCTCGCAAACCCTCAATACAATTACCGCATCTTTTCCGGTAACCCGTTTAGGCTATTTCATATTCACGACCATGACAAGTGACAGTCCGCATTCGCCGGATAATGGGTATTAATTTTTCTCTACATACTATTATTTATTCAAAACTATCGATTTAAATCACCATGAATCTAAAAATAAAATTAAAAAACAAGGTAACAATTTGAGACTAATCCTGATTAAACTAAAATTTGCCTTTATAATAATGATTTCATATTTTAGCATAATCATTCTATATATAATATTGTCTATTGTAAACGGTTACGTATTATACCCTGTCTGATGTTGAATTATCAATAAGTTAAATTACCCTTTCAAATCGTTATCAAAACGTTTCATTTAAGATGTCATTCTGGAAAACAATCTAAAATCATCTAAAAATGCAAAAATACGATCCGATCATTGAATCTCTGGCTTTGGAAGTTAAAACCCGCCAGGTAGTTGCGCTTGAGTATGGTACTACGGTCAAAACCTTGAAGCGACAATTATTAAAAGAAGGTGTTGTTTTGCCCCCGGGAAATATCTTTCCAAACACGCTTAAATTAATTTATTACACATTAGGAATCCCCGCAGCTATTAAAGCGGTACTAAATACCGCATCCATATCACACTAAAGTTTCATTTTTCATGATGCTTTACACTTCACGCTACGTGCCTTCCCTTCCTGTCCGGACCTTTCATTAATCTTTCCAAAGACTCTGGAAATCATTTATAGGACTTTTGGTGTCCTAAATATTCCAATTAATTCCAACAAATTCTAATAAAGGACATAAATTGCTTAGAAACGGTTCCTTCAAAATGAATAATTTTGTCATATATAAAATTATTTTTGTATTAATCAACGCTAAATTATTAAATTATGAAAAGAGTAGTGATTCTAACAGTCAGTATTTTAGCTATTGGATTTCTATCCACAGCTTTTAATCCTGTCCCAAAAGCTGGAACAGATCTCAGTAATAATGTTGAAGCGCTTTTAGCTGAAGAAATTGACCCTATAGGGCAAACCTGTACTGAGGGTTGTAAAGGCACTGTAGAATTCTCTGTATGTGTTATGTGCAGACAATGTACAGTGATGTTTTTTAATGAAGCACTTGGTTCAAGAGGTACTTGTGGCGGTGGAGTCCAGTAAATAGAAATTGAAAATTACGATTCCAATTCAATTTTGAAGCTGACATAATAGATCTCAATAATAATTAAATATTTATGTCAGTTTTTTCTTACCAGAATAATTATATTAACTAACAATGAGGAATAAAATTCAATCATTATTTATCAAAATCTGTTGTTTATTTTTACTTCTAATTAATAGTTGTAGGTTTACCTCAAGAGAAGTTAATTTTTCTAGTTTCCCTAACGAATTAACGCTAAAGGGGACTCCAATTGAAATTAATGAATCCTTTAAGGGATGCATAATGTATAATTATGATTCTTTACTAATACTTACTTCAATAAGGGGTTCAGACAATCAAATATACATTTATGATGCTCGTACATTTAAGTACTTAGCTACTGCCGGTAAAATAGGAAGAGGCCCGGGTGAAATTTCATCAGTTTCCTATGCTATTTTAGATGATAAAAATGGTTATATCTTTTATCAGGATATGGCCAGACATTTGATTTGGAAATTTGAGATCGATAGCATTTTAAAGAATGCCTGTTATCTTCCAAAAATGAGCATTCCAATTCCAAAAGTTGTAGCCCTTATTTATTTTGATGTTTATAATGATAAATTATTTTCATTTTTATCAAATAAGCCAGGGAAACTTATTTCATTTTTTGATAATAATGGGAATACTATTGATTCGATTGATATTGCAGATAAAATAAATCTTTATGATCCTTCAAAAATATCTTTTGAATCAAAGAATTATATGGCTTATTATTTTTATGCAATAAATAATTCTAAAAAAAGAATCGCAATAGTATATACTAGATCTGATGTAATTGTTTTTTTGGACATGAATGGAAATATTTTAAAAAGAGTTTATGGTCCTGGAAAAACAAACCAGATTCCAAATTATTATGATCAGAATCAAATTATTACTACTACATTTATTAAATCTGATGATGATTTTATTTACTGTTTATATAAGAATAAGTTACCTTTTGATAAAAAAACCGGAATGTTTTCAACATACGCAAATGAACTTAATATTTTCAACTGGGAAGGTGATCCATTAGCAAAACTTGTTTTTGATCATCCGGTTCAAACGTTCACTACTTCCAGGGAAAACAATAAAATTATTACTTATGCACCAGATATTGATGAATTGGTTGAGTACGATTTTCAATTTGACATGACAAAGTATAAAGATCGATAATGAAAAAATTATTGACAGTTCTTTCAATTTTAATTTATATTTATGGTTGTTCAGTAAACCAGGAACGGAAGAGAAGTAAAGAGATCGAAAAAATAGTTACCGAATGGTACGGTAGAAAAATAGTTATGCCGGATTCCGTTTTCATTTTAATCAATAAAAAACTTTCAATTCCTAAGGAGGATCCCTTCCATTCCATCAACAAGAAAATACTTACTTTTATTTCAGGAGATTGTGAGAAATGTATTTATAACCTTAGGGAATGGTCAATTTTATTGGATTCGATCAAAACAAACAATAATATAAAACTGATTGTAATTATTCTGACCTCTGATATAGAACAATTTGTCGAAAAATTTAATCAGGATATTCCGAAAGAGATTATCCCCTATTTTGATGTTTATTTCAAGTTTCTTACTACTTATAATTTACCTGACGATTGGGCCTTAAGAACCTTTTTATTGGATAATAATAATAGAGTATTGCTGATTGGCAACCCAATTTATAACTCTAAATTGAAAAAACTTTATTTACAAAAAATCATCTAAAATGAAAAAACTATCTATCAGTTTTGCTTTGCTCATTCTTTTTATATTGGTTTCGGTTCCAATAAAAGGACAATGTGACCTTAAGGATATGAAGATTAAAGTCCTTGGAAGGATAAAGGAAGATCTTGCTAATCAGGATACAAGTTTTTTCCTTTTTGATCTTTATTCCGGAGTTGATGAAAAAAAATGGAAGGGAGATAGATATAATGATACAATTTCTTTTTCTTTTCAGGATGGTTGTTATCTCAGATTTTACTTATTGACTGATAATGTTTCTAAAGATATGGCCAGATTGAGTCTTATAAAGAATACAGGTGATTTAAAGAAACTACCGATTGTCATTTTGAAAGAAATAAAATCGACTGGTATATCTGGTAAAATTATCTCATTTGATTACTACACTAAGGAAGTCGAACAATTTTACCTCGTACTCAATCAGAATAATAATAGTTCAGGATGTTCATTCGCTGCTGCCACTCAATATAAGTTGAAAAAGTAAAATCAATAACCCTGGCGAAGGATCAAATAATTATTTTACCAGTTAAGATTTCAATCTGGAAACTGGATCAAAAAATCAAAGTGTTTAATTCAATTGATTAAAACAGCTCAAATTTTTCCTAGCTAACATATATAAAATATTGTTTTTTGCTTTCTGATATTGAGGAGTTTGAGAAGAAATTAAGCATATTTGATTGACCCGGAAAAATTCTTTTCAAAGACTCTGAAAATCATTTATGAATGCTTATATGTCCTTAAATTTCTCAAAAATTCCTGAAATGTCCGATAATTTACTCATTTTATGCGCATTTATGTCCCCGTGGAGTTTTAATTTGCTTTTCATATTATCCAATATTGTATCGCTAGCGAGGGTTAGCAACCCATTATGATTGTGGGAATATGCCGAATGACACATAAAATCGAAGTAGACTAATTATAATAAAAATAAAATGTCAAATAAAAACATTAAAATCAGATATATCGTTGGCGTTATTTTCATTTTTATATTTTGTCTCAACTTTAAAGTAATCGCAAATAAAGAATATAACGCAAAACCACTTGTAGTAGATCGATGGCCCTACTTAACTTGTTCCCATTGTGAACCAATGCCAGGGCAGTACGGAATCAGATATGACTGCCCCGATGGTCCAATTCTCGTTTGCCCATTTACACTTCCGTGCGGTTATGGAGATTGTTAAACGTTTTTAATAACTGGTGAATTAGAGAAGGATTCTATTAAAATCCTTCTCTGATTCTTTTCAAAATGATTAATAATATTAGGAAAATGAAACTACTTTTTTTAATGTCAATACTAATTTATTCTCTTTTTTCATGTATTAATAATAAAAATGAAACAACAGAATCAAGTGAAATAATAAAAAACAATCGTTTAAATCTTAAAATAAATGGTGGACTTGACAATCTTCTTCAAGTTGATTCAATATTTAAAGATATTGAAGCAATTCCCCTTGAAACGAGAAATGAATGTTTAATCACTTCTATTACTAAAGCTTTATTTTATAAGGATAAGATATTACTTCATGATAATGCTGCACGATTGTTAGTTTTTAATATAAATGGTAAATTCTTATATGAGATTGGTAAACAGGGGAGGGGTCCTGGAGAATTCTCTGAATTAAGAGATTTTGATCTTGATAAAGATGGTAATGTTTATATATTAGATTACCTTAAAATACATAAATATAAAATTGACGGTGCTTATATAAAAAGTTTTTCCTTTCATTATTCATTAGAACTATGCTATCCTCTTCAATTTGCAGTAATAAACGATAATGATTCCTATATTTGGGGTGGGAGTTTTGGTATAAGAGATAATTCAAAAGGTAATATCTTCGCTATGTATGAGATGGAAGGAGGTAAAATAATAAAAAGATATTTCCCGGTTAAATATAATATTGTAGGTAGTTCTCGTCAGTTTACACATTTTGGCGATCTGATTCTGATAGATCCCATTTTTGGCAGCAATATAATATATTCAATTAATAATGGGAAGGTGGCAGAAAGGTATTTTATTGACTTTGGTAAAAAAACATTAGATATTTCAGTTCCTGAAGGATTCAACTCACTTGGCGATTTTAAAGCAAGAATTGACAATAATTATTTTCATACTATTTATGGATTTACTGAGACAGAAAACTGGATATATTTCAAATTTGTCAATAAGCATCATCTTTATAATGTATATTATTCAAAAGAGCTCAAGAAATCTTTTCTTTCGATGCAATGGCCATTACCTTCAAGTCGTATTGCACCCTGGCAGATTTTGGATAGTTACAAGGATTGCTTTATAGCATTTATTGATCCTAAATATGTTATTGGACAAATTGATAACTGTAAAAAAATGGAAATTAACACCCTTCCAGAATTCGAAAAGAAAAACATTTCAAGACTCGGTCAATTGAAAATTACTGATAATCCAATTTTTTTCATGTGTTCGACAAAAACCTTTAAACAATAGCTCTAAATGAAACGAACTTATCCATTTTTAAAATTGGCAATTATATTGCTATTTGTCTTAAATATCTTCTTATTAATCGTAATTAAAAAAGATAGGGCTGAATATCAGAATTTGAGCCAATCTTATAAAATTAACTATGATTCCTTAAAACAATTTAAAAATTTTAATAATATATGGTTGCTAAACTTCTCGTTAATGTGTGAATTTCAATCTGATAGAATTGATAGCAATATTGTTTTGTTCGATGAAAATGATAATAAAATAACCCTTAAGCAACTTGGAGTAAAAAAGCCTAAGTTTATCTTTAAATATTCAGCTCTTAATTGTAATAGTTGCGTAGATGAACAAATAACTCTCTTAAAAAGAGCCTCAAAAAAAATAGGATCGGAGAATATATTAATTATAACAGATTACAATACACCTAGAGAACTATCACAATTTGTGAGGTTAAATCAAATAGATTTTAGAATACTTAATCTTCGAAATATTAAATTAACGACAATTGATAACAATTTACCTTATTATTTCATTATTGATGAAAGTTATTCATTAAAACAGCTTTTTATTCCGATAAAAGGGAATGTCTTATTAACTCAACAATACTTAGATAAAATAAGTGAAAAATATTTTCACTGGAATTTAAATTAAATGGAATCAGCCCTTCCCTATTTCATATATTTTTCACCAATGGCTAGTTTTTAATTATTTACAATTTTCCAATGGAAGTTTCCAATATATGCCATTCAATCCTAAATTTTTAGTTTTGGCTAAAAATTATCAGAATCAATTTATTTAATTTTTTATTTCCAGTCCAAATACTTTGCGCTATTCTCTACTCCCCTGATCCAATTAATACTTTTAACGAAACTTTTAGTCAAAACATATCACTTGCATTAAAAAATATTTTAAATTTATAAGTGATTAATATAAACTTCTTTATAAATCCCTGTAAAGATGAAAATGATATCTCAAATTTCCATGCTGCTTATTATAACTCTTTTATTTTCCTGTAAACCCAAAAGATTAGAAAACCTTGAAGAGATGGCTCGCCGGTCGGCTCATCCAGAAGCAGTTGTGGTAAAGACCATTAAACTCCAGCGCTCTGTATTTTATCACGAACTTATCAGTAACGGCAAGATATTCTCTGCTAAAAAGGCTGATGTTCCATTCAGAATAAATGGTATTATTAGCGAACTATATATTCAGAACGGAAAGAAGGTAGCCGAAGGAGAATTACTTGCTGTTATAGAGGATTTTGAATATAAAACAGCTTTTCTTCAGGCAAAACAGGGGCTGGAAAAAGCGGAGATCAACTTTAGGAAAGATCTTCTTGACTTTTATAATACATACGATACTACAAAAATCTCATCATTAGAGACAAAATACTCTCGTATCCGCAGCGGGCTTAATGACGCAATAACATCACTCAGCCAGGCTGAATATAATTATAATAACACTCGTGTTAAAGCTCCTCTTTCCGGTGTTGTCGCAAACCTGGAGGCAAAGCAATGGAACCCCAGTCAGAATTACAAAGACCTGTGCACTATTATTAACGATGAAACACTGGAGGTAGAATTTCCTGTTATTGAATCGGAATATTCGATCCTAGAAAAAGGAATGCCGATCGATATAATTCCATTTGTTAACGACAGCGTCCGTATTTTGGGTCATATTACCCAGATCAATCCCCAGGTAGATGATAATGGTATGGTAAAGGTAAAAGCTTCATTCTCCAATACGGGTAAATTAATAGATGGTATGAATGTAAAAGTCCTTATTAAGAAACCTGTCCCCGATCGTCTAGTTGTTCCCAAAGAGGCGTTGGTCATCCGCCAGGGAAAGGATGTGATATTTGTCCGGCAAGATTCGTTAGCCATCTGGAAATATGTCACCATTGAGTTTGAGAACAGTACCAGCATCTCGGTTAAAGAGGGCCTTCAACCTGGCGACCTGGTTATAGTAAGTGGAAATATTAACCTTGCTCATGAAACTATTGTCAAGGAAAAATGAATGGCGCTGATAC
>Ga0182027_10013911_pt1 | contig 11169 bp, 4 predicted proteins | sample 712E1DmetaG_FD_121300 | JGI IMG/M metagenome (GOLD analysis project Ga0182027, IMG submission 121300) | Permafrost microbial communities from Stordalen Mire, Sweden - 712E1D metaG (Illumina Assembly) | ecosystem: Environmental > Terrestrial > Soil > Wetlands > Permafrost | place: Sweden...
CCGAAGCCGTCCAGCGCCAGCATGTGAGGGACCGTGCCAAAGGGGCTGAGAGGCTCTCCATCGCGCAGCAGAAGTTTGGTGAAGCTGCCGCCATTGGCCAGGGTGGTGAGTTCGATCTTGTCGCTGGCGAGCACGATCGGGATGGGCGCTGGCGATCCGCCGCGCACAGGCTTATAGGTCTTGCTGAAACCATTCCGTGTGTTGGTCACAATAAACGCTCCATTGGATTCTGCCGATAGTTTGATCATCCTATACCCGTCTGTCGGTTCCAGGTTGGCAATGAAATTGTCCGGCGGATTCGTATCTTTGGTCCCGTTGGCCGAGTAGTGGACCTGCCAGATGTCTTCCAGGCCGGCGGTGGCGCGCAGAATCGGCCAGGTTTGCGGATCGCCGCCTTTCGTCGCCCCATTGCCCACGATCGCCACTCGCGGGCGTAGCGCGCCGATCAGCTCCGGCGCGATCCCCTTGAACTGACCATGCACGTTCACGTGGTACACGTCCACCGTGCCAATCAGATTGTTGGGACAAACCAGCTCGTGACTGTGGTGAGCTTCCAGGTCCGCGAGGTCTAACATCCGGAACTTACCAAAGGTAATCAGCAAACCGACTGAGAGGTTGTCTTCCACATCTCTCTCAATCACAGCCTGCTGGGGATGAGTCGAGCAGAGCGGATTTGGCGCGCCGGCGCCCTGGAGCGGCTTCTGGATGAACTGCCCCGCTGCCGCCACCACCTCTACATCCACTCCCTGGAACGGAATCTTGTCACCGGGCTTGAGTACCGTGTGACCGATTTTCCGGCGAACCGCGTCGTAGGCCTTGAACCACTCCGGCTGAGGACCCAACCAGTCGCCGTGATCGTAGATATGCCCGATTGGGAACCTGGCCTCCAGCGCCGGGACGTCTCCACGATGATCGATATCGAAATGCGAGATCAACAGGTGGTCGATACGCCGCAGACCGGCGGCTTTGACGGCCTCCAGAATTCGATCCGTCGATGCCGGCCGGGCATTGAGCGCGGGCCAGCCAACATCGATGAGCAGCGACTCCCCGGACGGAGAAACAAACAGGACACACTTGCCTCCTTCGACATCTACCGTATATACGTCGAGCGTGCTGGCGGCCGCCAGGACGGAAACTAGAAACGTCAACAGCAAACCCACCTTGAGAAGTCTCATAGCTTTCCCTTTTCCGGTGTGTTCCGGAGTTCCGCATCAGTGTAGCATGATATATATGACGGGCGGCGATTTCACCTTGGGAGGGCATCCTCCACAGCCTCATTAAGGTGTAACCTGAGGTCTCCGGCGGCCGCGTAGGCCGCCGGAGACCGTGAGGAGATCAATGAAGCTACTTGCCGTTCCATTCATACTGGTGGGCATGGCCGCGACTGGGCTGCCCCAGACTCCCGCCGGACGAGCTGGCGCCGCCCAGCCGCCGGACACTCTGTTATCGCCTGAAGTGCGGCCGGACCGGGCGGTCACCTTCCGTCTTCGCGCGCCCAAGGCCTCCGAAGCGACCGTGACCGGGGAATGGATGCTGGATTTCCCATCCAACCAGACCGCATTGACTAAGGATAGCGACGGCGTCTGGAGTGTCACCGTCGGACCGCTGGTTCCGAATATCTACCTCTACAGCTTCACCGTGGATGGCATGACCATCGGGGACCCTATCAATCCGACGGTCAAACTGCGCGCCCGAACCTCCGCCAGCCTGGTTCTGGTCCCCGGCGGGGAGGCCTGGGAATTCCGCGACGTGCCGCACGGGGTGGTGAACATGATGTGGCACAAATCGGCGGTGCTGGATGGCGCCATGCGACAGGTCTTCGTTTACACTCCGCCCGGCTACGGCAAGAGCGGTTCCACGCGATACCCCGTACTGTACCTGCTTCACGGCAACCAGGACGTGGCGGCAGGATGGACCTGGACGGGCGCCGCCAACCTGATTTTGGACAACCTCATTGCCGAAAAGAGGGCGGTCCCGATGATCGTGGTGATGACCAACGGGCACGCGGTTCCTTACGGCACCCCCGCCGAGCCGGGAAAGAACAACGAGTTGTTCGAACAGTATCTGCTCAAAGAAGTCGAGCCGATGGTGGAAGCGAATTACCGCGTTGCGGCGGGACGCATCAATCGGGCCATCGCGGGCCTTTCGATGGGAGGCGGGCAGGCGACCCAGATCGGGCTGGGCCACCTGGACCGGTACGCGTGGGTGGGCGTTTTCAGTTCAGGACCGGCCCAGAACTTCGAGACACGGTACAAAGCCCTGCTGGACGATCCGAAGACCACGAATGAACGCCTGAAGCTGCTGTTCATCGGGGTAGGGAAAACCGACCCGGGATACGCCCGGGCGAAGCAGTTCTCGGCGATGCTGACGGCCCACAAGATCCAGAACGTGTATTGGGAGACGGAAGGCGCGCACGTGTGGCCGGTGTGGCGGAGGTGCCTGGTGGAAACGGCCACGCGGCTGTTCCAGAAGAGTCCGCCAGGGCAGTGACGGGCCACGCTCCCTCACGGTCGCGGCTCCGATGCGCTTTCAGAGCCGCGACCGTGAGGGAGCGGTCGCCTCGGAATACGAGACCGTACCTGTGAAACCGTGTACTAAGGCGCCCGATTCTCCCGCCGGACCGCAGTCCGTACTTGGCGAGGGGATGGTGCCTGAGAGGCCAAGTCGCTTGGTGCGCGAATTTGTGGGGTTACGACCTGTTTCGCCTCACCCCGCCAGCTTCAGATACGCGTAGATCGGCGGCAGCGAAAGGAGCGTGCTGTTCACGCGGTCGAGCAAGCCGCCGTGGCCGGGCACGATCCGGTTATTGCAGGATCGTCGGGCGCGCTGCCGTCAGCCTACTGGTCGCGGACGCTGGCCGCATATCGCCCTGTGGGTCCGGTTCTGGCTACGAACAAGGCGGCTTCAACGCCAAGACTGCTACCAGCGTTTCCGCCCGTCGTGCTACGGTGCCGGATAACGATCCCGGTTGTCGACGACGAAAGGGTTGAACTTGAGCGGCTCATGGCAGAGCGGGCACTCGCAGAGGAGGCCCGGGTCGGCCCAGGCTTCCGGGGGGAGTCCTAGGCTGGTCGAGTCGGCGGGGCAGACGCGGACGTTGCAGGTGATGTCGGCGATGGTTTCGAGAATGGGGTCGGGTGCGGTAAAGCGCCGATTGCATGCCCCGCAGGCAGCGGTGAGGGCGTCGGCCCAACCGCCGTCAAGTCCTGGCGCACTAAGCCAGAGCCGCTGGGCAGTGGTGATTCGGGGCCCGAGAAGCGAAAGGGACCCGCCACGCCCTGTGTCTGTGAGGCGCAGGATGTAGACGCGGCCACTGGACGTACCGGCGACTAACGTTGGAAAGCGTTGAGCCACAGAGTAAACGCCGCCCGCACAGCCGTAGATCGCGACGGTGTCCCCCGTTTCGAGGTCCCACACGCGCAGTGTTTCGTCCAGCCCCCCGGTGACGGCGCGCCGCCCGTCCGGCATCAAAGAAATGACTTTAATCGAATCTGTGTGTCCTGCGAGGATGCGGCACCGCCCTGTTTCGAGGTCCCATACGCGCAGGTTATTGTCCCTTGAGCGGCTGCGCTGATCCAAGTTCCCGCCCCCAGAGACGGCATACCGCCCGTCCGGCGTTATGGCTACGGCGTTGACCCACTCAGTGTGCCCTGCGAGGACGCGAGAGTGGCCCGTTTCGAGATCCCACACGCGCACGGTCCTGTCGGACCCCCCGGAGACGGCGCGCCGCCCGTCCGGCGTTAGCGCCATGGCGTAAACATCACCCGTGTGTCCCTTGAGGACGCGGGAACGGCCCGTTTCGAGGTCCCACACGCGCAGAGTATTATCCATACCCCTGAACGACAGGTGGATGCTCCCGCTCCCAGAAACGGCGCACCGCCCATCCGGCGTTAAGGCGACGGCGTAGACTCCATCGGTGTGTCCCTCGAGGACGCGGGAGTTACCTGTTTCGAGGTCCCACAAGCGTAGAGTGTGATCGGTACTCCCGGAGACAGCACGTCGCCCGTCCGGCATTACGGCAATGGCAGAGACCGTATCCCAGTGTCCCTCAAGGACCCGGGAGTGGCCTGTTTCGAGATCCCAGACGAGCAATGCCTTACCACCAAGACCCCAATTGCCTGTGCGGTAACTCGCAGAGATGGCACCCCGCCCGTCTGGCATCGCGTCAACGGCGGTGACGATATTCGTGTGTCCCTCAAGGACGCGGGAGCGGCCCGTTTCGAGGTCCCATACGCGCAGGTTATTCTCCCTACCCGCTGACCCGGAGACGGCGTGCCGCGCGTCCGAGGTCAACGCAACGGCGTTGACGGGAGCCTTATGCCCCTCCGGGATTCGGGAATGGCCTATTTCGAGGTCCCACACCCGCACCGTATTGTCAAAGCCCCCGGAGACGGCGCGCCTCCCATCCGGCGTCATCGCAACGGCGTAAACAGATCCCGTGTGTCCCTCCAGGACGCGGGAGTGGCCCGTTTCGAGGTCCCACACCCGCACGGTATGATCATCGCTCCCGGAAATGGCACGACGCCCGTCCGCCGTCACGGCTACGGCTCTGACCCAATCCTTGTGTCCCTCGAGTACACGGTGGTGACCCGTTTCGAGGTCCCAAACGTACACGGTGTTGTTACCGGTCCCGAAAACAGCGCGCCGCCCTTCCGGCGTCACAGCTACGGCGTTGATGGTTATCATGACTTTCCGCAATAGGACGCGGTAGTGCCCCGTTTCGAGGTCCCACAAGCGAAGGGTCTTGTCCTCGCCCGCGGAAACAGCACGTCGCCCATCCGGCGTCATCGCAACGGCGTAAACAGATCCCCAGTGTCCCTTTAGGACCCGATACTGGCCCGTATCGAGTTCCCACACGCGCAGGTCCCAGTTACCACCCCCGGAAACGGCGAGCCGCCCATCCGGCGTCACGGCAACCGCGGAGACGCTGCCTTGGTGTCCGCCCTCGAGGACACGGTAGTGTCCCGTTTCGAGGTTCCACATCCGCAGGGTGTCGTCTGCATATAAGGTCTTTGCACTCCCGGAGACGGCGAGCCGCCCGTCCGGCGTCACGGCTAAGGCCCTGACCCAATCCTTGTGTCCCTCGAGTACACGGTGGTGACCCGTTTCGAGGTCCCAAATGCGAAGGGTTTTGTCATCACCCCCGGAGACGGCAAGCCGCCCGTCTGACGTTATGGCGACCGCGGAGACCCCGCGACCGAGATTGTCACGAACACCTACGTGTCCTTCGAGCGTCTTAAGGCATCCGGGCCTGAGCAGAAATGCGGGGCGATTTGTGAGGTGAAGCCAAGGACCCGAGGAGCCGTATCCTTGTCGCAGGCGAGCCTCTAGCGTGTCGGCAACCGGGCCTGAGTCGGCGCTATTGTAAGCGACCTGGAATGCAGACCCCTCGCCAGAGGCCAATGCCACGATGTGATTCGAGACAACGTTCTCCCAGCTCCGGACGCGCTCATGAGGGGCCCACTGGCGCGCAGGCTCGGAGGGCTCGTTCGCCATTGCCACAGCAATGGGCGGTGTCGGCAGCGGGGGTGCGCCGCGTAAAGGCCCAAGCCGACGACTCCGGCCAAACACGCCCAGGAGCCGACTCAGCAGCACGCGGGCCACCTGCTTTGGCCACCTTTTACACCGCGATCCACCATACCAACGGGCGTAGTCGGTGAGCTTGGTGACATACTCCTCGAGTCGCTGCTCGCGCTCCTTCTCCTTGCGCCTCTCCTCCTCCTGCCCCGGCCACGCCCGCGCGACAGCGGCATAGTCGCGGATCAGGTCGTATACCATGCCAGTCCTGGACTTGGCCTCGACGAAGCCGATGTCGGTCAGCGTCTCCTCCAAAGCCTCCCACATGCCGGCGCCGAGCTGGTGGTGGGGCAGCTCACTGAGGCTTCGTTTTTGGCCCCAACTCCACTTGGGAAACTTGCCGTCCTCGTCGACCACCGCCTTTCGGAAGTATCGCGCCAGTTCGGCATTCGCTTCCCGGAAAGCATCGGTCGGCGGTTCCTCCGTCGACTGCATCTCGAAGTACCGCCGGAACACCGCGAACCGCAGTTGGTCGTGGTAGAAGGCGAGCAGTCCCTCGCCGGTCTCCTCTTCGACGGGCCGCAGGTACGGCTCGATCGCGCGGTAGAATCGGGACCACCGCGCTCGTGGGAATACCTGCTCGGGACCGGCAAGGAGGTCCAGGATCTCGGACTCCAGCATTCCGGAGCGCGAAACGGCGATCCAGCGGCAGATCGAGGCTGTCATGTCGCGGCCGTGGTCGTGGTCCAGACGCGCCAGCACCTGGTCGAACAGCCCGGCGACGGTAGGCGGGAGAAGATCGATGCGCCCATCAAGCGCCTCGTAGCTGCCGAAGAGGCTCACCTCTTCGATGGTCACCCGCAGGTAGAGCGGCAGTCCCGCCTCGGGCCGCTTGGTCGTGTCGAGCAGCCGCTCGAGTTGGGCGGGGCTGAGCTTCTTTCGCCGTTGCCCCAGATGGGTTTCGACCAGAGCATGGCGGTCGCGCGCCGCGAGGACCGGCACGTCGATGATGGCTTCGCCGCTCACGCGATGGCGAAGCCGATCGAGGCAATCACCAGGCAGGGCGCTCACCACCATCGTCACACCTTGCGGAATCCGATACGGGACCCAGCCCAGTTCGTGGCTGCGGTCCAGCGAATCGAGCTGGTTGAGAGCGTCGAGGAACAGGATGACGCGCCTCTTCGCCCCGGCCTTCTCCAGGAACTCCGGCCACTTCTGGAGCAGCTTCTGAGGATCCGCCGGCACTTCCTCCGCCAACCCGCACTCCCGTTTGAGCGTCTCGCAGATCGACCGCAGCGTGTTGGCGAGGATCGCCGAGCCGGGCGAGGCGCCGATGAAGTGCGGGATGACCAGGGCGTCCTGAAAACGCTCGCGCGCCCGCCGCGCGCACTCCGCGAGCAACGCGGACTTGCCCGACCCCGGCGCGCCCGATACCACCAGCAGGTTGCCGCCCGCGGGATCGGTCAGGCCGTCCAGGATCCGCTTGACGATCTCGTCCCTTCCCAGGAAAAGCCGCGTCCGGTCGATCACGAAGCGCTCGTGATACGCCCGCTCGCGCTGGTGTCGGTCGAGGACCTCGCCCGGGCGCTCCAGCTCTTTCTCGATGGCCGTCCAGAGGTCTTCGAGGATCTGGTCGCCCAGCGTTTCTAGGCCGCTCAGCTCGACGGTGCCCCGATCGAGAATGACCTGGCGCACGCGGGCGCTGAAGCCATCCAACTGGTCCGCGGCGACGGCGCCGTCCTTGATCCCTGTGCGCTCCTCATCGGACAAGTCGTCGGGCAGCAGGTTCGGATCGATCCGCAGCCCCGCGAAGGCGGCGCCGTAGTCGCGCACCACCATCGGGTCCTTGCACTTGCGGATCTTCGTCTCCAGGTCATGGAGTTTGGTGCGGCGGTTCGCGTCCGGCTCGACGAAGACCGGCACGAAGGTTGGGGGGAAAGCGGGGGCCGCTTCGATGCCGGGCTTGCGCAGATAGAACATCACGTGCGTCGCCGGGAAGCCCTCCTCAAACACGCCGCGCAGGATCTCGCGCGCCGTGATGGATTCGCCGGCGGTGGGGAGGCCGGCCTTTTCCCAAAATCGAGCGAGGGTGTCGGCCACATCCCCAGGGATCGGCCGGTCGCGGCGCAAGCGGTAGACGGGCGGGACGTTGGTCTCGTCGAGGGCATACCACTCGTCGAGGGCGATAGGAGGGGTGCCGCGGGCGGCGTCTTCGAAGTCCTTCGGCGGCACTTCCTCCAGAGGAGGCACCCAGCCGTAGCGAGAGCCCAGCAGACAGACGAAGAAGGGCCGGCAGCGCTCGATCTCGTCCAGGCAGATCTTGAGCGCGCCCTCGCGCTGCGCCTCCTCTTCCGTCACACCCCAGCTCAGGTCGAGACCGATGAATTCGGCGCCGCGCTTCTGACAACGGCTGCGCAGCTCGGGAAAGACGAGGCGGCTGAGGTAATCCCGCTCCGCATGCATGTCGCGAAAGGTCGATGAGATGAATACGCGGATTGTCATAGGTCCTCCCTGGCCACACCCGGCCACACCCTAATCACCGCTTTTCCCAAGCCTCGCGCCCACGCGACGATTTCCGCGGTGCCCCCGCGGCCACCGGCTGGCAAGCCGTCCCACACGGCCACCAGCGCGTCCGAATGCTCCACCACGTAGCGGCCGGCCTGTTCGTAGGCCTCCGCGCGGCTCTCCCTCACGGGCATTTCGACGACCGCCTCGGCCTCGCCCAGTAGCCCCAGGAACCCTTCCCGCGACTGCTGCGATTCGAAATCGGCCATGTAGTCGAGCCTGGGCAGCGGCAGAACCGCGACCAGCCGCGCGCCTGGACGCAACAGAACCCGCCGCGCTACCAGCCGGTCCGCCCCTTCAGCCAGCGAAGATAGAATCCGAAGCGGCTCTTTTGGGAAACGAGCCTCTATCGCGGCCAGGGCCGCATCGACTCCGGCCTCGATGGCCGCCACATCGGCAAGCTTGCGATGTCCCGTGACGCCGATCCTCGGCATGCTCACTTCGGCGCGGCAGCCGTGGCGCGTGGGCCTCTGCCGCGCGCCGCCGCGATGGTATAGCCGGCGTGAGCCAGAATCGTGGCAATCTTGCGAACCGCCGTCCGGTCTTTATCCTTCTCTTCTTCGGAAAGCTCCTCGGCGCCGAGTTGCTCGGCAAAGCCCGCGTACGGCGTCAAGTCCTTCGAGCTCCAAGGCAGCAGGCACTGGTGCACCTTGCGCGGTTTGTCGGTCGGGGAACCGTAGCGCCATCCGTCCCGGATTTTCTCTTGCATCCAGCGCGTGTGCTCCATGGTAGCCAGCTCCTCGAACACATCGTCCGGGAAGACGAACGCCGGCTCACCGCTGCGCGCCGGGACCATGTAGCATCCCGCGTGCGCCAGCTTGGCGGGGATATCGCGCACCTGGCCGCGGTTCTGCTCCTTCTCATCGTCCGGCAGTCTATCGAACTCCACCAGAGAGCTGTTCTCCTTGGTGTCTCTGTTCCGGAGAGGCCCGTACTTCCAGCCGAGCGCCGTCTGTTCCTCGCAGAAGACCGCATGGGCGGCGCGCGCCAACCGCTCCAGAATCTCGCCGTCGAGTTCGAGCTGCTGGACTCGCGCCAGGAAGTCCTGGCCGTCCACGTGCAAGTCGAGTTGCGCTTCGGTGGGCAGGCTGGAGCGCTCGAATCGCGTCTTGCCCGCGAGCTGGCTCATGGCGATGACGGACTCCATCGACCGCGCCCCATGCCGGTAGGTCTTGGTCAGCAGCATGGCCCGCAGCACGCCGGAATCGATCTGCACTACGCCCTTGCGCAGCACCTGCCTGGCCTCCCGCGAAAGCATCGAGCGCAGCAGGATGGCCCGCCGCAACACGTAATACGGATCGTCGGCGCCCGCCCGCGGGTTGGGGCCGAGCACATTGATATAGCCCTTGAGGCGGCTGAGGAAATCCGGAACCTTGGCCGCGCGCGCCTGGTCCTCCGTCACGTTCTTGCCGAAGTTATCGAGCGTCTCACTGGTTCCGCCCGCGAACACGAAGATCGCCTTGCCGATGGGATGCGCCAGGTCCCCGTGTTGGAACCTGCCGTCCTGCATGGGCGCCAGGAAGTATCGCAACCAGCCATAAGGGCCGTGGTGATCGCTGTCGAACTCGTCCCAGAACACCAGGGGGATCTTACCGCCCAGCCCGATGTCGCGGACCTGGTGGAACGCGGAGAGCAGTTCCTCGATGGACCCGAGTTGGGACAGGTTGAATTCCTTGGGCTCGATCTCGCCCGGCCGGAGCGCCAGCGCAAGCTGCGTGATGCCGAAGGATTTCCCCGACCCGGGAGGTCCGAACACGGCGATCGACAAGGGACGCTTGGGACGCGGCTGCGCCACATACTCGCCGACCAGGGAGCGAATGCTGCGTAAGCTCTCGATCTCCTGCCGGTCCACGGTCAGCAGGGCTCCGAAACGTCCGAGCGGCACTCCCGCGAGTACCCGCTCCGGCCCTTTCAGCACCACCTCCCGCGCCGCCTCTTCGAGATTGCTCTGGTGCCGGTCTCCGAGAATGGTCCAGTACCGGGTTCCGGTGCGCATCGGCACAGCCGTTTCCTGGTAGGGCGTATCGTCGGACGCCAGCGCGTCGACCACGGCCCGGACCGGGAACTCGAGGTTGACCTCCGCCGCCGGGGCGCCGCGCTGGCCGTAGCCCTCGCGATGCAGGCAGCGCAGGGCCGAAAGTCCGGTACGGATACCTTTGCGGATATCGGGGGCCTCGGGCGCCAGCATGAGTTGCTTCGCGATTCCGGCCGTCAGGCACGAGGTATAGCCCACCATCCGCCCCGGGTAGCCTTGCTCCCACATGCCCTCTACCACTTCCGGATCGAAGAGCAGCCGGCACGGTCTATCGCGCTCGCCCTCCCGCGAATACAGGAATGCGCCGGCCGCATGGAACGAAATCACCACGTGGGCGCAGCGCGCCAGGCCCAGCAGGTCGCGATTGTAGATCACCTCCCAGGCGAGGTCCTGGGCGGTGCGCTCCCAGGAAAGCTCGCGGCTGATCTGCACCTCCGTGAGGCGCAGATCATTCACGGTCATAACGGCGATGAGCCTGTCGGCGTGGTGCGCCGAGAGGTGGTCCCAGAGCTCTCCTTGTGCCACGGGACGGCTCGCTTTCACCAGCACCCAGGGGCGGCTCCCCGGTGCGGTCAGACTGACGGGCCACAGCGCGCGGTTGGAGCGGAACCCCAAATTGGCATCGTCGAGCACGACCACGCTTGCGTCGGGGCTATCGTTCTCGACCCGCGCCCAGTCGTCCGAGGTGCCGGAAGCCGAGCAGCGGTTTATGCCCAGGAACTCAGCCACCCGCCACGCCGGCTTCTCTTTCTCAAAGCCCTTGGCGGTGGCGTACGTGCAGGACAGCCACGAGGCGTAGGAGTGGTGGTACCGCGGCTCTTCGGGACCCATGCGTGTATCTTCGGCGGTTCCGGTTCGTCGTGGGCTGGCGGGCTGGCGGGCTGGCGGATCTCATAGGCGGCGCGATCGCGGATTTGCGCCGCGACCCCCTCGACGAGATCGGCCAGCAAGGCGGCCCCACCGCGCTGCCACCTGAGCCGCGAACAAACCTCCGGTTCCCAGGCAGGGCCTTGCGCCTCCGGTCCCCGGCTGCGCGCCAGGTTCCAATCCAA
>Ga0182027_10013912_pt1 | contig 11168 bp, 8 predicted proteins | sample 712E1DmetaG_FD_121300 | JGI IMG/M metagenome (GOLD analysis project Ga0182027, IMG submission 121300) | Permafrost microbial communities from Stordalen Mire, Sweden - 712E1D metaG (Illumina Assembly) | ecosystem: Environmental > Terrestrial > Soil > Wetlands > Permafrost | place: Sweden...
GATTGAGCTATTGGTGGTTATCGCCATAATCGGTATTCTGGCCGGCATGGTGCTGGTTTCAATGAACGGCGCCAGGTCAAAAGCGCGTGACGCAAGAAGACTTTCGGACATGCGCCAAATGATATCGGCCCAGGAGATGTATTACGGCAGCCAGGCTAGCGATGCCTATCTGCAGAGCGCGGCCATGCCGCCTGCGATTAGTACCTATCTGCCGACAGTTCCGGTGGACCCGACCAACAGCGGCGCTTTCGTGTATGCCACGATAGACAACTCCGACGCGTTGAACAACCAGTACTATTGCTATTACGCCAAACTGGAGAACAACGTGGGCACCCGGACAACGACTTTTTACACGGCATCCCAGGCAGGCAACTTTTATCGCGCGACGGCTCCGACCACATTGGGCGCCGGATCCAAGAACGAAGCAGCTGCCACACCCGCGACCGATTGTTCGGCATCTACCGGTTAATATCCGACGCGTGTGCGTTCGCAAAGAAAACCCCCCCCGCCCAGGCGGGGGGGGTTTTTGTAATAGGATTAATTTGCTATAATTAAACAGTAATTTCAGTTGTTACCGATAATGGATTTTTTTGAGATATTAAGAATAACCGGAATTCTGATTGGCGGGTTGTTCGTCGGCAGTTTTGTCAACTGTGTTATTTGGCGGCTTCACAGCGAAGAAAGTTTTGTGACCGGGCGCTCATACTGTCCGCGTTGCCGCCACAAGCTGTCGCCAAAAGATCTTGTTCCGATTTTTAGCTTTTTGGCGCTAGGCGGCAAATGCCGCTATTGCAAGACCGGTATCTCATGGCAATATCCGATCGTCGAAATAACTTCGGCGATTTTGGGATTGATAGTTGCCTATATTTTCGCGCCGGGATTTATAATGATTGGTTTTATCAATTCGACGATGGCGTTGGTTTTGGCTTATTACTGGGCGATCACGGCCGTTTTGGAGATTATATTTGTCTCGGATCTTTTATGGTATGTCATTCCCGACGGAGCGGTTGTCTTTGGCGCCGGGTTGGCGGTCGTGGCGCAAATATTTTCCGCCTTGTCGCCGCTAAACAGTGTTTTTATCGCCGGCGGGCACACATTTGGAGATGTGTTTTTGACAGGGGCTGGGGCGTCGTTTTTTTTCGGGGCGTTGGTTTTGCTGTCGCGCGGGAAATGGATGGGATTGGGCGATGTTAAATATATGTTTTTAATGGGTTTGGTTCTCGGGTTTCCCGAAATATTGTTCGGACTTTTCGTGGCTTTCTTGTCGGGTGCCGCGATCGGTGTTTTTTTGATCGGAACCGGGCGCAAGAAACTGTCGTCACAGATCCCTTTTGGTCCGTTTTTGGCGGCGGGAACCTTGGTCGCGATTCTTTTTTCGCAGGCCGCCTTGAATTGGTATGTTAGTATTATTTAATCATCAGTATGAAATCGCGAATCATCAATAAGATTTTGATTTTTGGAGGGTCCGCGGACCAGGCGGGGTTTACGTTGATTGAATTGATGACGGTGATATTTATCATCTTGTTTTTGTCGGGAATGGTCTTTGCCAATTATCATGCCGGCAACAGCCAGTTATCTTTGGAGTTGGAAGCCAACAAGATTGCTTCCGATATCAGAACTGTGCAAGAAATGGGATTGTCGGCGCCGGCCGTTCCGGGGTTCGCCGACCAGGTCATCGGCGGGTACGGGATCCATTTTTTAAAGAAGGACAAATCGTATGTTTTTTTTGTGGACACCAGCCCGGCTGGAGGCGACGGCCAGTATGAAAGTGGCGGCGATACGATTTTGCAAACGATCGCCATGGACCCGACTTATTATATTATATCGGTAGATACGGATGCCGTAAGCGCTTTATTTTTACCTCCCGAACCGACAACGAACATTACCGGAAAAAACGGGGAGATTTTAACCCAGGCGACGATCACGATCGCGTCGACGAACAATCCGTCTTTGACAAAATCGGTCATTGTTAATAAAGCGGGGCTTGTTTATGTCCAATAAAATATTAACCAATGCGGACAATCTCGCGCAAAACTCCGGGTTTACGCTCATCGAGGTGGTGGTGGCGATCTTTATCATTATCGTCGGGATCTCGGGATTATTCGGACTTATAAACACGACATATTCTTATACCACTTCCAATAGCATGAGCATGGAGGCGGCTTATCTGGGAAAGGAGGGGATCGAGATCGTCAAAAACATCCGTGACAGCAATTTTTTAAACGTCCATTATTCGGGGACCGGGAATTGGGATGATGGCTTAACGGGTTGCGTGAGCGGCTGCGAAGCTGATTACAAAACGACCAGGGCGAATATGTCGCCTTACTTGGGCGATTATCTGCGCTGGGACGGCAACGCGAGTTTTTGGAACTATACGAATGGCAACGCGGGGCCGTTTAAGCGTAAGATCACCATTACGTCCGGTCCCGATGTCGGAGAGATGGGCGTTGCAGTCGAGGTGTTTTGGGACGAGCGTGGCCGGGCCCATAGCTTTGTAGTCCAGGAAAATCTTTATCAGTGGTGGCAATAAAAATGAAATTTTTCCCGCCTTGGCGGGATTCCGCTTGTGCGTCACAATTTTCAAAAAAATGTCTTTTGCAGATAAAATCAAAAATTATCTAAAATGCTTGACGGTATCGCGGCTTGATTCGAATCGGGGGATGACTTTGGTCGAAATCACGGTGGCGGTGGCGATTTTCGCGGTGGTTATGATGATGGTCACCCAGATCTTTATTACGTCAGTCAGGCTGCAACGCGCTTTTTTGGCGAAAACCGAGGCCATGAACGAGGCTTCGTATATGATGGAATTCATTTCACGCGCCTTGCGCATGGCCCGAAAAGACACGGCCAATACCTGTGGCAACGGCGCTAACGCGAATTACGGGCAGCCCGACGGCATATCAAGTATCGGTTTTATGACTTTTGACGGCAAGTGCCAGGAATTTTATCTTTCCGGAACTACACTGGAAGACAAAAAGAATGGCGTTGTTAGTCCTTTGACGTCGCCGTTGTTGCGGGTGATGAAATTTGGCGTCGCGGCCGCTGGCTGGGACCAAAGCGACTATCTTCAACCGCGAGTCGCGATCTCGCTGCAATTAAGGGATTCCGCCGGATCTGATTTTATCCTGCAAACAACGGTATCGCAACGTAATCCCGATATTCAAAGATGACAAACCAAAGTTTAAATTTTTGGGCAAAAACAAAAAACGCGTACGAGCTTGGCCGTCAGCGGGGTATTGCGATCTTTCTGGCGGTGATAATGCTGACCCTCGTTCTTTCCATGGCGCTGGGGGTCAATACTTTGCTGCTATCCCAGATAAAGACGATGCGCGATTCCGGCAATTCGGTGATCGCTTTTTATGGCGCGGAAAGCGGAACGGAATGGGCTCTTTTAAATGTCAACGATAGCAATTGGCAGACTACCATTTATCACAATTACCTGGATCTAAACGGCGATCATATCGAAGAATCGGCTATTGACGCGACCTATGACGTGTCGACCATAGCTCCGGGCGTGGGGCAGTGTTCGGCTACGGCTGATTATTGCCTCAAATCGGTCGGGATGTATCGGGGGACGCGGCGCGTTATCCAGATCCAACTGTAAAATTATTCTTGATCAAGGATCAAAGATTGCTTTTGTTTTACTTTTTTTGCATTAAGTTTTAAGCTTTTGATATGACCAAAGTCCAAGCCCGCGAGCGGATCGACAAACTGGTAGCGGCGGTCAATCGTTATCGCTACGCTTATCACGTGCAGGACCGCCAGGACATAACAAATGAGGCTCTGGATTCCTTAAAAAAGGAGCTTTTTGACTTGGAAACCAGGTACCCCGAGTTTGTCAGACCCGATTCGCCGACCCAGCGTGTTGGGGGCAAGCCTCTGTCGAAATTCGAGAAGTATCGCCACGCCAAGCCGATGATATCGTTTAATGACGCGTTTTCGGTGACGGACATGAAAGACTGGCTGGCGCGCGTATCAAAACTTTTGACCGAAAAAGAGCTGGCCGCTGTCGATTTTTATTGCGAACCCAAACTTGATGGATTAGCCGTCGAATTGGAGTATGATGATGGAGTTTTGGCGGTTGGCGCCACCAGGGGCGATGGTATTATTGGCGAGAATGTCACCCAAAACTTGAAGACTATTGAAGCTATTCCGTTGCGTTTGCTTTCTTCCCGGGAGATTGTTGACGATCTTAAGAAGGCGGGTTTAACCGACATGGCGGCGGCGGTAAACGCCAGTGGACTTAAAAAAATAATCACCCGGGGCGAGATTATTATTACCAGGGTTGCGTTTGATAAGGTCAATTTGCAACAGATGCAGGCGGGATTGCCCGAATTTGCCAATCCGCGCAATCTGGCTGCCGGTTCGATTCGCCAGCTTGATCCGGTTGTGGCCGCGTCCCGGCATCTTGATTCCAACTGCTACGCGCTAGTTTCCGATCTGGGCCAGACAACTCACGGCGAGGAACACATCTTTTTGGAAGCCGCGGGTTTTAAGACCAACAACCATTTTTCAAAATATTGCAAAAACATCGATTCGGTGTTCGATTTTCACGAATATTGGTATAAAAACCGGGCCAAGCTGCCGTATGAGATTGACGGCATCGTCGTTACAATCAACAATAACGCGATTTTTAAAAAACTGGGCGTTGTCGGCAAGGCTCCAAGGGGCGCGATCGCGTATAAATTCCCGTTAAAACAGGCGACGAGTATCGTCGATGACATCCAAGTTCAGGTCGGCCGGACCGGAGCGTTGACTCCCGTTGCGATCCTGGCGCCGGTCCAGGTGGCCGGGGTGATGATCTCGCGCGCCACTTTGCATAACGAGGACGAGATCCGGCGCCTGGGGTTAAAGATCGGCGATACGGTCGTTGTCGGGCGCGCCGGCGACGTCATTCCCGATATTTTAAAAGTTTTACCGGAATTGCGGACAGGGCAGGAACGGGAATTTAGCATGCCCAAAGCTTGTCCCATTTGCGGCAGCAGGGTGATAAAAAAAGAGGGCGAAGTGATCTGGCGCTGTGTCAATCCGGATTGTTTTGCCATCCAGGAAAGATCTATCGCCCATTTTGTTTCCAGGGGCGCGTTTGATATCGTTGGCTTGGGACCAAAGATAGTCGAACACCTGATAGATGTCGGATTGGTTCACGACGCGGCTGACCTTTTTGATTTAAAAGTCGGGGATATCGAACCGCTGGAGCGGTTTGCCGAAAAGTCGGCTGCCAATCTGATCTCCTCGATCGACGCGAAAAAAAATATCAGCTTATCGCGCTTCATATACGCGCTTGGTATTCGTAACGTGGGCGAGGAAACTGCCCGCGCTTTGGCCGATAAATTCGCCGATTTTGAAAAAATAAGAAAAACCGGCCTTGAAGAATTAAAATCGGTGGAAGATATTGGGCCGGTGGTCGCCGATTCGATCTACGCTTGGTTTAACAATCCTAAAAACGTTAAATTCCTGGGAAAATTATCCAATGCCGGGGTAAAGATCGAACCGTATAAAAAATTAACCGCCGCCAAGCTGGCCGGAGCGACCTTTGTTTTAACCGGGACTTTGGCCGGCATGAGCCGAGAACTGGCCAAAGAACGCATTCGCGATCTGGGCGGTGCCACCTCCGAGTCGGTTTCCCAAAACACCGGGTACGTGGTCGCCGGCGACAACCCCGGATCAAAAGAGAAAAAAGCAAGAACCCTGGGCGTTAAAGTCATCGGGGAGGCGGAATTTTTGAAAATGATCGAGTAGATCCGATAAAATGAATTCATTTTTTTTACATCTTAAAAGGTTGGATTGGGTTCTGATCGGCGTTGTGGCGCTTCTGGCTGCCATCGGACTTGTGTCTTTGTATTCAAGCTCGTTACACTCTCACGATTTTAGCAACTTTCAGAAGCAGGCGATATTTTTTGGTATTGGCATTTTTTTTATTGTTTTGTTCAGTTTTTTTGATTGGCGGGTTTTTCGCGAGAATTCGTTTCTGGTGCTGGTTTTTTATTTTATTGCCGTTATTATGCTTGTCGGCGTCTATTTTTTTGCCCCCGAGATTCGGGGAGTGCGTACCTGGTATAAGATCGGGCCTATGGCGATTGATCCGATCGAAGTGGTCAAGCTGGCCCTTCTGGTGCTTTTTGCCAAATATTTTTCCAGCCGCCACATTCTAATGTATCAAATCCGCCATATTCTATTGTCGGGCGGCTACGCCCTTGTGCCCGTAGCGCTGATATTTTTCCAGCCTAATCTTGGCCCTTGCTTGATCATTGTATCTCTTTGGGTGGGCATGCTGATAGTGTCGGGCATCAAACTGCGCCATTTCTTGGCGTTGGTGCTTGTTTTTACCGTGGTTTTCGCCTCGGGCTGGATGTTTTTTTTGAAAGACTATCAAAAGGAACGTATCATGAGCTTTTTTGTTCCCTATGATCCGCTTGGAATATCCTGGAGCCAGAACCAGTCCAAGATCGCCGTGGGTACTGGCGGAATATTCGGCGCCGGTATCGGCAAGGGATCCCAAACTCAATATGGATTTTTATCCGAACCGCAAACCGATTTCATTTTTTCGGCCATTGCCGAAGAAATGGGTCTGGCCGGGATATTGGCCGTGCTTTTGCTTTATTTGGGATTGCTGTGGCGCTTGAGCAAGACTACTCTGGTTGTCCAGGATAATTTTTCGCGTCTTTTCGTTTGCGGATTTTCGATCCTAATGGCGTCGGAAGCTTTCGTGCATGTCGGGGTGAATATCGGACTTTTGCCGATCATTGGCTTACCGCTTCCCTTGGTCAGCTATGGCGGGTCGAGTTTTTTGGCCACTTGCGTCGCGATTGGAATTATCCAGGGTATGCGTATCAACCCCCACGCCGGCCCGTCGATGGTGTGAATAACATGGGTTTGCTGTAAATTTATTAATGTAATATAATTAAAAAGTCGCGTTCATCGCGCAATTAAATTTTTAAGATTGTTCCTCGATAAATAAAAATAATTCTATAAAAAATGTTTAAAAAAATTTCCCGCGCCCTGATTTGTTTGATAATTTTCTTGGTTCCGCTTTTTACTTTGCCGCTAACGGCTAACGTGTTGGACTTTGCCAAGCAATTTCTATTTTTGCTTCTGATCCTTTTGGCATTGTTTTTTTGGGTCTGGGGTATGGTTGTCGCCAAGAAGTTTGTTATAAAATATAACTGGACTTGCGCGTTGGTCGGCGTTTTCTTGGGAATTGTTTTGATATCGAGCATTTTTTCCCAATATGCTTATGGCAGTTTTTGGGGATCGCCGCTTTCGATTGGCGACAGTTTCGTTACCGTGCTGGGATTTTCGTTGATGTATTTCTTAGCCGTAAACCTATTTGAAAAAAATGAAGCAAAGGGCCTGGTTTTTGTTGCGGCCGCTTCAGGAGCCGTAGCGGCTCTTTACGCGTTTTTCCAAAGTTTTGGACTATATTTGGTGCCTTTTGGCTATGCCAAAGACGCTTCTTTTAATACCGTCGGCACTGCCGGTGGTTTGGTATTTATTTTGGCAGTCCTGTTTCCAGCTGTTTTGCAACTGGTTTTTTCCTACAAAGGATGGAAAAGGTGGATATTGGTTGCGTTTGTCGCGCTTTACGGTATTGATCTTATAATGTTTAATGTCACTTTGGCTTGGGTTGCTTTGACTATCGGATTGTTGGCCTCGTTCCTTTTTTTGATGAGCAGCGACGAGTTCGCCAAGATATATCGAAGCGCCCGGGCGGTCATTTTCGCGTTTCTGGCAGTGGCGATAGTTTTTTCCTGCATTGATTTCTTCGCCAGCGATGTTTTCTCCAGCGCGTATTCGGCGATCTACAAGCAGATTGGTTTTATCGGCCAACCGGCGGAGGTTTATTTGTCCCAATCGACCAGCGCCCATCTGGCAATGGATACTATTAGGCAATCGGCCAAGTCGTTCTTTTTAGGATCGGGCCCTGGAACTTTTGTCTATGATTTCGAAAGATACAAGCCGACTATTTTGGCTCAGAACGATAATTTTTGGAACGTTGAATTTATAACCGGCGCTTCGCAAGCTTTGGATACTTTCGCGACGACTGGTTTCTTGGGGTTGTTGGTTTTGCTGTTCTTAATCGCGCATGTGACGTTGGGCGGGTTTAAAGCTCTGACCGAAGAAAAGATTGATGGTAACCTGACGTTAGCAATATTTTCGGGGTGGTTGGCGTCCATTGCTATGTTTTTTCTTTATCCTTTTACTTTTACCGGTGTTTTGATTTTCTGGTTTTTCCTGATGGTTCTCGGGATTAACGGCGCGTCAAAGACGTTATCCAATGAATTGAATTCCATAAAAGTCGCATATTTTGTTTCGTTGGCAATGATCGTTTTGCTGGTAGTCGAGGTCGGTTTCATTGTCTGGGTTTCAAAGCGTTATTATGCTGAAGTCAAGTACCGCGAGGCTTTGGTTGATCTCCAGAAAAACAACGTCGATGGCGCGTTAAACAGCCTTGGCCAGGCGTCCATGGCGGTCCAAAATATGCAGGATAATTATTTGACGGCGCTGGCGCAGGGTTATCTGGCTAAGGCAAACCAAGTCTTGGGCCAGGCCAACCAACAGAATCCAAGCGCCAAAGATACTTCTGCGATCAGTAGTTATCTGACCTTGGCGGTGGAATATGCGCAACAGGCCGCTGACAAAGTTAATCCTAATAACATAGCCAACTGGTCGGTCAAGGGTTATGTTTTCAGCCAACTGGCCGCGGCCAAAGTTCCCGGCAATATGGCCGATACCGCTCAACAGAGTTATCAGAAAGCCATTGCCCTTGAACCGTCAAATTCCAGCTTGTGGTTGCAGACGGGCCAGGTCATGCTTATTAAGAACGATCTTGCCCAAGCCAAAGCGGATTTCCAGAAAGCCGTCGATCTTAATCCTAATTTTTCCGATGCGCGCTATTTTCTGGGATTAATTGAAGATCAACAGGGAGATAAGCAGGGAGCTATCGATCAGTTCGTCGCCATTGCCCAGTTGAATCCCGACAATCAGACCATCGCGCAGATATTGCAAAACTTACGGGCTGGCAAACCGGCTTTCGGCGATCAGTCCCAGCAAGCGCCCGCACAGACTTCAGGTACCTTACCGTCGGTTCCGACTTCGCTTCAGGAGCAACAATCAATGCCTGGCGCTTTGCCGACTCCGGCGAATTCCAGCGACAGCCAAGCCCCGGCGCCACAGGGACAAACCGACAACAATACGACGGTCCAGGGACAGGCAGATCAGCAGTCTTTACCGTCGTCGGAGGGCGACGTGACCAAAGGCGCCGCGGCTAAAAAAATCCCGGTGCCGGCAAAATAGGAGAGATCCTGGACGCAAAAATGTGTGTTGAAGCTGGTTTGCTTGACATTCGATCTTGGGTTTGCTAAAGTATATATTTGTAGAGCGGAAACTTTAAGCAAGGAGTTAGTTAAACATTAAATCCTTGATTCCTTTTCTTTTTTTTGCGTAAAATTACAAAAAAATTACCCTAATAATAATAACCAGGGTATTTTTTTGTTGTAGCGTTTGATTTTAAAAAAACATCGTATCTTGCGTTAAAGCCTGGATCAACTTCATTAATTTAATATTAAATAATAATAAGTTCCAAATTTATGGCAGCGCTAAAAACAAAGGATTTCGGCAGGGCGAAAGTCTCCCTGCAATTGCCGTATTTGCTTGTTCTGCAAAAGGAAAGCTGGGATATGTTTTGGAAAAACGACCTGGCTGAACTTTTTACCGAGGTTAGCCCGATCCGCGATTACACCGGTAAGGAGATGGAGCTCTATATCGAGGATTTCAAGCTCGATGAGCCAAAATATAAAAACGACCTGGAGGCACGCTTAAACAACGACTCTTATGAGTTGCCGGTTCGCGTGCGCGTTAAATTGGTCAATCTTAAGACCAAAGAGACCAAAACGCAGGAGATCTACTTGTGTGATTTTCCATTGATGACTGAGCGGGGAACGTTCATCGTCAACGGAGTGGAGCGCGTCTGCATATCGCAGTTGATACGATCGGCCGGCGTCTTTTTTTCCGCACAAAACATCGGCGGAAAGAACTTCTTCGGCACCAAGATCATTCCCAACCGCGGATCCTGGCTGGAATTCGAAACGGCCCATACCGGGTTTATCGGGGTAAAGATCGACCGTAAGCGCCGGGTTCCCGCCACGACTTTGCTGCGGGCTTTCGGAGTGGAAACTGATCAGGCGATAAAAGAGATATTTCAGGACGTTAACACCGGTCCGGTCGATTTCATCGACGAAACGATCAAAAAAGATCCGACCCATAACCAGGCCGAAGCGCTCGTGGAGATCTATCAACGATTGCGCCCCGGGGATTTCGCGACGGCCGATACCGCAAAGGAGCTTATCTGGAACATGTTTTTCAACTTCGAACGCTACGACCTGTCCAAGGTCGGGCGCTGGAAGATGGTAAAAAGACTGCCGCAATTGGCAAAGAAGGATACAAATGACGACGTGATAACCGTCAAGGACCGCGTGTTGAGCGTGGATGACATTATTTGCGTATTAAAAGAAATTATCCGCTTAAATAACGATCCGACCGGCAAACCCGACGAGATCGATCACTTGGGCAATCGCCGCGTCAGGACGCTCAACGAACTGCTGGTCAACCGCCTGCGTATCGGATTCATGCGCATGGAGCGCATTATCAAAGACCGGATGTCGACGATCGAAACGATTGGTTTGACTCCGATCCAGTTGATAAACCCGCGGCCGGTGATGGCGGTCATCAAGGAATTTTTCTCTTCTTCGCAACTGTCGCAGTTCATGGATAACGAGAATCCGCTGTCGGAACTCGAGCACAAACGCCGCTTGGCCGCGACCGGTCCGGGAGGTTTGACGCGCGAGCGCGCCGGATTCGAAGTAAGAGACGTGCAGCCGTCCCATTACGGCCGGATCTGCCCGATCCAGACGCCTGAAGGACCTAATGTCGGTCTGGTGGGATATTTGGCTTCGTTTACCAAGATCAATGCTTTTGGATTTTTGGAAACCCCTTATTTTAAAGTTGATAAAGGCGTTGTCACCACTAAATTGGAATACATGACCGCCGATGTCGAGGAAAAGTTCAACATCGCCACGGCCATTGTCCCGCTGGATGAGAATAACGAGATAATTCCCAAAAAGGTTGAAGCCCGTTTAAAAGGCGAACCGGGTATTTGTCCCAAGGAA
>Ga0182027_10013913_pt1 | contig 11168 bp, 10 predicted proteins | sample 712E1DmetaG_FD_121300 | JGI IMG/M metagenome (GOLD analysis project Ga0182027, IMG submission 121300) | Permafrost microbial communities from Stordalen Mire, Sweden - 712E1D metaG (Illumina Assembly) | ecosystem: Environmental > Terrestrial > Soil > Wetlands > Permafrost | place: Sweden...
ACGGGGATCGAGTTGCGCCAAAGAGAATCGCTACTGCGAGGTAGCGGCCAACCGGGCAAACTGCCGAATTGGAACTAACTTTACCCTCATCTGTAGTTCAGTCAGAGTCCCCGTATGATTTTCGGAGTGAGCCCAACCAAGGACGCAGTCGTCATCGCGCTAGCCACGGGCTCGGGAGAGACTTTCTTGATTAAGTCGATCAGGTCGATTCAATTTCAGGCGCGATCTGGAGACGGATTGAACGAACTCTTGCAACGTCTTGTCGTCATATTCGATCTCAGCGGTACGAGGCGACGTTCGACAATCGCACTGCTCGGATCGTCGTTGGGTCGGTTCAAGTCTTCCGTCGAAGCGATAAAAGGAGAAGCAATCACTGAACTCGCGGCAGCTAAGAGCGGCCTGCCTGTCGTCAGGGTAACAGCCGCGAGTCTCAAAAAGGTTCTTGGTTGTGCGCCGGGGCAGAAGTGGCAGGCCCGTGCCGAGGAACGGTTCAATCCGGGTAACAGTCGTAAGAACTGGTCGCACGGCGCAGTTGGCGCTGCGGCTGCCGCCTACAAGATCGCTGAGGGACAGCCTACAGGTACCCGATCTGCCATAGTCTCCTTGTGTGCGGCCGATATCGACTCTCGTGGCGAAAGCAGATCGTTGAAGAGTACTTCGACAGCGTCTCGGGAGAAGAAGACTGGGCTCCGCGCTACAACGTCGCTCCGACCCAATCCGTCCCGGTGATCCGCCAGAATCCTAAGGAACCCATACGGGAACTGTCGCTGGTCCGCTGGGGACTCATCCCCCATTGGTCGAAAGACGGCTCTGGCGCGGCAGGAACGATTAACGCAAGATCGGAGACAGCCTCCACGAGGCCTTCGTTCCGCGATCCTCTGAAGTTTCGCAGGTGCCTGATTCCGGCGGACGGATTTTACGAGTGGAAGCGAGACGGGAAAACCAAGCAGCCATTTTGCTTTGAGGTAAATCAGGGGCAGTTGTTTGCGTTTGCGGGACTGTGGGATCGTTGGAAGGACCCCAGTGCCAACTGGATCAAGACCTGCTCGATCCTCACCACGACCCCGAATGCCGTGACCTCAGCCGTCCATGACTGCATGCCAGTCATTCTTGACCCAGACGGCTACGACCTGTGGCTCGATCCGGGCATGACAAAGGTCGAAGCCGTGTCCGAAATGTTGAAGCCCTATGATGCCCGTTCGATGCGGTGCTATCCAGTGAGTGCGCGGATCAATCATGTGGCGAACGACGACGAAGCCTGCTCCGCGCCCGAAGTCGCCCAGATTCAGAATCGGCTGTTCTTGTAGTGCGCTTGTGCCATGCGACCATCGGGGGATAGGATTCTGAGTGGTGACTTACTTACATCTTTTTTCATCCCTGTGCCCGATGTACGTATTAAACTGCTGTCTAGCTCCAGCTTCCCGTTTACCCAAGTCTCCTAGTAAGGAAACCGTGTCTTGTGTGGGTGTCGGCGTGCTCTTAATTACCGAGAATTCTTTGCTCAGCACTTCTACGTAGTCTTTCAAAGCAGGGCCAAGCTCATCGAGGACAAGTTGTTCACAAACATCATTCGCGCCGAGGTTTGCGTTTTGCTCGATTTCGAGCCGACGTTGAAGTTTGTTGTTCTGCGTTTTAAGATCATTTAGATAAGACTCTCTAGAAAGAAAGTCTGGGCGCAACTCAGCCCAAGTTGTGGCATTGGTGTCCTTATTCAAAGCATCTATATCTGCACGGATTTTAGTTCCTGTGTATTCCCCATCGGACTCATCGGTAATTTCACCCTGATGCAACTGGGCGTTAACGGCGGGGGCGTGCTTCTCCATGAACCTAACACTGTTGAATGCTACTACTCCCAAAACTACAAGGCCTATAATCACCCCATAAATCATTTTGAACTTGAAAGAGCCGGAGCCCACTGATGGAGGTACCGCATCGGCGGACACATGTACCGTGCTCATCGCAGCAAAATCCGGTTTTGGCAGCCGAAATGAGAGAAGATATCGAACAACATTATTGAGTATGAAACATGGAGTCAAGAAAAAGGAGATCAGGCCCCACCACCCAAGGAATAGGGTCGTCAAGGTGTACGACTTGAAATATGTTCCGATGCAGGTGCGGCACAGGTCGCCTTTGACTTCCGCTGATCGACGAGCAAAAAGCATGCCGATGTTTTGATAGAACTCCACGTACTTCGTAGGCCCATCAATACCGCAACTTCGACAACTCATGAGCGATTTCCTCTACTCGACTTGCACGCTGTCAAGCACATGGCCCTGCTGATCCCTGATCGTCAGCGAGTCGATGTAGTAAACGACTGACTGATCGTCACCTGTGAGACGGATGCTCCCCAGCGCCTTGTCCTGCTTGCCGTTGGTATTCGTGGGAGTCGGAGCACCGAGTTGGTAGCCATCAGGATCGTTATCCTCCATCGTGGTAAGCCAGTAAGAAGCGCCTGCGAAGAGCTTGTGGCAATCTTGGAACTTCTTCGAGCAGATCACGAAGAACGTGTACTGCTTGAGAACGCCGTTGTCCGTATCCCAGCCGTGGATGGCCGCCGCGTACTCCGTGGCGGTGTTGTCGTAGGTCTTGTCCACCGTCATGCGCACCTTCTCCATGGTGTTTGGTTGAGCGCGTACCGGTACTCCGGGCACAGGAGTAGGCGTAGCATTGCTCGGCTTCCCTTCATCGTTTCTAGCTTCTTCGGCTTTGTCTGAACGTGCGGCAGCCGATTCTTGGTTTACCACAAAGTAGACGGCAGATTGTTCAGAACCCGTGACTCGCACACTTCCTAGGTTGTAGTCGTCTTCCATGGCGGGATAGAGATCAGGATCATCCTTCAGCATTTTCTCAATCTTGAGGTTTTCACCTACGGTCAACTGTGTGCAGTCAGGAAATTTCGCCAAACAGGCAATCTCAAAGCGGTAGATGGTGTGGTCACTTCGTGCCATGTGGACCTTGGCTTTGTAGCCTTTGGTGAAGGCGTAGATGTGGTCTACGACAATCACACCGGACCAAGCTGAGTAGAAGTTCTCCAGAGAAGGGCCACTCGTTCGGTCTGCTGTAACCGGTTCCGCTTCGTCGGGAAAAGCGCGGGCTCTCGGAGATTTGGCCAATAACATCGGTCTCACATCGTTAATGGGAATGGCAAAATTCAGGTTCTCTCCGCCTTTGATATGAGAAGTCGTGATGCCAACCACTTTTCCCCACATATTGAACAATGGGCCGCCGCTGCTGCCGGGTGAAATCGGCACCGTGATCTGCAAGAACTTCCCCCCTTCGTCTTCAACAGTTCGGATCGCGCTGACAATGCCATTTGACAGCTACCGTTCTGACTGCTAAACTCCTGTGTGGTGACGGTGTGTTTACAGAGTGGGCACTTGAACGTGGCAAAGCCGTTAATTATTTTGATGGTGTAATGTCTCACAGCTTTAATTGTAGGCGCTCACCATAAGGCATGACTCCAAACTAAAGTTTCCTTCATCCTCCGTCACGACTGAAACGGCAGGCGTGTGCACTTACCACCCGGTCAATGACTGCAAGTAGCGCCTAAGCCACGGTAATCGAAGCAGTTGCTTCGGTAATTGACCTATAGTGCGTAACTGGCATCGGTTGCTGTGATATCATGTAACCAGTGATACCATCCACAACACTCTCGCTAGATGTTGAAGGATATCGACTGCTTGCACTTTATGAGGCGTCCAGCGCCAAGGAAGTCGTGGCCACCCGTCAATTACTGTATCCGAGCCATTCTTTACTGCATCCGGAATACATGAAACTACTGAGTGACCTCCGGGCTACACGCTCGGAATGTAACGATAAAAGGCTTGCAATCGAGGCACATCGCACTAAGATGCGAGAACTCGACAGCGCATTGATGATGCGACTATGTACGTAACGACTCACCAGCAATGGCCGGCAGATGATGACAAAGACGACTCTTTCGTAACGTTCGTAACGTTGGCCGTGATGTAGCTCACATTCGGCTTGTTAGTCGTTGTGGCACTTTCTAGTTAAGCACTGCAATTCCGTCTGTATCGGAAGAGCGAGGAGGATCTCATGGACTGTAAGACGTGCCGCCACGATATTCCGGATGATTCGGTATTTTGTGAGCATTGTGGTTCGCGGCAAACTCCCTTATCAGCAGTCCCCGCTGCTGATGATTTTCAGCCCGCACATCAGGCCGTAGCGCAGTCAACGCAAGGCTTAGGTGGCTCCTTACAGGGGTTCTGGTCACCCTTGTCGCTGGCCAACAAACTTGCCTTTGTCGGCAGCATAGCTGCCTTCGGTGGATTCTTCCTGCCCTGGGTCGATCTTTCCAAGTTGGGACGAATAGCGGATATTGCGTCCGTCATAGGAGGTAATCCTAACTCCGGCATCAGTGGTGATCCTAACTCCAGCATCAGTGGATGGACGATCGCGCAGAGCGTTGGAGCTTTTTACTTTATTCCCGTGCTCGCCGTCGTCGCCTGCGTTCTGCTCTATTTAGCGATTCAGCACCGACAGAACTACTCCCGGACTCTGCAGGCGAGCGGTTGGCTGGTTCTAATCGGCACATTCATCGGCCCCGTGATCCTTGTTGATCTTATTTTTGTTCCGTTTATCCAGAAGGTTGTCGGCGCGGGCCTTTGGCTGACCGCCCTTGGCTTCTGCACTATTGCTATTGGAGGCATGATGAACATCTACACGCTCAGCCGTATAGATGCGTAGAAAGGATTCGCAATGATTTGCAGATACTGCGGTAGGCAAGTGGAAGAAAAAGCAGCGTTTTGTGGGGGTTGCGGCAAAACGTTGGCGGTGCCGACCGTCGGAGCGCCAGTCGTTGCGCCTAGGCAAGCATTTCCACCGATTCAACCAAACCTCGCCAGGCCGCAGAATCCGCTGCCGGCCATGCCGCTGACCAGACAAATTTCCAGACAAGCCGCCGGACCTGCGCCCAAGACCCGCACATGGCCTGTCTTCGCGGTTCTTGGTCTCCTTGTCATCCTATTTGGCGGTTATCGCTGGTACGAAACAGGGATTCGGCTTACCGTTCTTACAAACCCTCCAGGAAGTGCGGTGAGTCTCGATGAGAAAGACTCGGGCCTAAGCGATAGCAATGGAAAACTCGTTACCGAGCATGTTGCCCGGGGCATTCACAAGCTAACGGTCAACCACGATGCGTATCAACCCCTGATGCAGACTCAGGCAATTGGGCCTTTTGCACTCGATGCCACTATTAACCTGACACTCCAGCGGCAGACCTACAGGATCACGGTACAGACCAAGCCTCCGATCAGTAATGTGTTCGTGGATGACAAACTGGCGGGTAAATCCGATGCATACGGGACGCTCATCATTCCGGCTATCACCGATGGGCAGCACACCCTGAAAATTGAGAGTCCTGATCTTCCAACCGAAACTCTGCCGATTGCAGTTCACAGCAATGATCTATTTTACAAGGTGGATCTGGCAGAGAAGATGGCAAAGATCAATGAAGAGAAGTTATCGTATCTGGGACGCGCACATGCCTTGTTCCAAAGTCAGGATTTCGATGGGGCACTTGCTGCCTGCGATGCAGTTTTGGCTATCCTGCCCAATGATGTGGAGGCAACCACATTGAAAGGTCAAATTCAACAAACAAAGGCCATTCTGAGCCATTAGTTCGTTTAGGAGAGGTAATGCAAGAGATACAGAAGACCAGAGATGTTATGTCGGCACTTCCGTATTTAGTTTGCTTAGGGATATGTCTCAGTCTGGCCGCTACCTCCAGTGCCGCAGCGCAGGAAGGACACTTAACGCTCGCTCAAGTGGAAACGTTAATCCGCGTCCACGCCCCAGAAGAAGTGATCCATGAACAGATTCGAAAGCGAGGATTAGGCTTTGACGTTACCCCTGCAGTCATGGAGCAGGTGGAGAAGATGGGTGCTAGCGGAAGCTTGTTGGCACAGTTACGCGCAGAGATCCGTGCTGGTTCAATCGAGGTGCATACTCTTCCGCTGAGTACGCTGATAATCGACGGCAAACAAGTAGGTAATGCCAATGATCAGGGCATCTTTGTCGCCAAGGATGTTTCTGAAGGAAACCACACGATCGCTGCTTCGAGTCCAGACTACAAAGATGCTTCCACATCCGTCAGGGTCGCCAATCATGAGACCAAACGAGTTGAGATTTCCCTCAGATGGCAAGGCGGTTACCTAACGGTGGTGACAATCCCCGTCGATGCAAAGGTCGAGGTCACAGGCCCACAATCATTTAATGGGCAGATCAACAATACTGCCTGTGCTGCGGGGGATTATACGATACGAGTAAGTCATGTGGGGATGGAGACCGAAACACGAACGGTTACAGTTTCGAGCGAGGAGATTAATACCGCAAGGATTCGGCTGACCGCGGATCCCCGCTACCTATCGCAGCGGATCGCAGTAGCCCAGGAGAGGCTCAAGGAGAATGATCGTGTCAACGCCTTCAAGATCGCAGCAAGCGTTCATGAAATGGACACCAAAAATCTGGATGCATTGACCATCATGGCGAGGACGTCCTTTGAGCTTGGAGAACCGCAAGCCTTTCTGACTTTTGCCCGTGCCGTGATTCGAGGTGGTGGTACCGTAACACTACCTCTCAAACATGTACATGTCTCGCCGGGATCGAAACTCCATGATGTCAGTGTGAGTATCTCCAGTGCCGGCTTAGTTATGCTCCAGCAGCCTGTTCAGTTTGATTGCAAACTGGACGACTCTCTGATTTCCTCCGCAACGATGGGGGAAGCAAGAATTGTTCAGAATATGAGGCGACCCCCTTATCTACGTATCTCCTACAGCACTTCACAGGGCGAGAACGCCACTGATCAAAAAGAGACAAATGCGGATTTCGCTCTGAATGGATCTGTTGTAGAACGACCGAACTCTCGGGAGTTAATGGATAGTGTGGTGGAACTGCTCAACGAGGTTCGAGCGCGGCCCTAGGTCAACAGTTTGGTTGGATGGCAAAAGGACTAGGTTCATGGCGGCAAACAAATCGACTGAGTGCGCGCGAATGAGAACGCTGGAGGAAATCATGCGAATGTCAATGCGAAGTGTGACAGTTATAGCGGTGGCTTTTCTGTTCCTGGGCGTAACACAACCGGTTAGGGCTCAGAACCCCGAGCTTCAGCAGCAGGTCAATAGCCTCTTTACCTTGACCAAGTTGACGGCGGATGGAGGTGAAATTGTCACAGCAGGATCAGTCCTGGCACTACAGAAGGACGGGCTGATGATGTGTGGCATCAATGCAAAGGTCCCGTTGCCTAACACTTACAAGAGTGGGAATATCTCCTACGGCTTGGGGGCGAAGTTGAAGTGGCGTATTGGGGAAGGGGTAGTGCAAACGGAGTTAGATGTCAACAGTGTTCCGCAGCGCAAGTTCGTGGCTGGAGAAAAAGTCTGGATTGTAGGCGTAGGACTGCAGAATGACGGCGTTCTCCTGCAGTTCTATAGCGATCCGTACGACAACCTCCGTTATCACGGTGATTTAAAGATATCATTTCCTAAAGGATCCCCCTCGACGGAGGATGTTCTGAAGAGCATCGCCGAGGTGGTGACCGTGGATGGGACGGCTCAGCCCGTGCAGTCACCTACCCGGCCGGCCCCCGCAGCTCCACCCGCACCGCCGCAACCAGCTGTTTCTGATCTGACTCCGCCCCCGGCCCCACCCGATGCCCCGCTAGCGGCCCCGAGAACCGTAGCCCTTGGGCAAACAAAGGATGAGGTCGTCACGATCCTCGGTCAGCCACAGAAGGTGGCCAAGGTAGGTGCCAAGGAAATCGACTACTACTCGGACATGAAGGTGATTTTCATCAATGGCCAGGTGAAGGATATCCAGTAAACGCCGTAACGCCGATTCTGACCGAAAAAATTGTAGAAGTTGAAAGGGAGTGGTCAATGTTTTCATCTCTTTATTACAAGGCACAAGTTGTACTGGGTTTGATCCTGCTGGGTTCGGTTGGCTTACCAGCCCAGAAAACGACCACGAAGAACGCAACGACTACGCCTGCCAAGCCTGCAGCCAAGCCTGGGGGCGGCGGCATAGCGCGCACGTCGAACCAAGGTGGGCCCACCAAGAATTCCACCGCTTCACGCCCTGGCCCAACTGCCAATGGCGGCCCGAATAGAGGCCCCTCAGCCAATCGACCTATGGCAAATGGTGGCACGACAGCGACGCGTCCTACCGCAAATGGTGGCACGACAGCGACGCGTCCTGCCGCAAATCGTGGTGCCCCGCCCCCGAAATCCGGGACTACCGGTATTACCGGCAGGCCGTTAGCGAAGGGAAGCCAGCAAGTTCAATTGAAAGGCGGCAATGCTCTCCAACGGCGCTCGAATGGTCAGATTAGCGACGTTCATGTCGCAGGTCGCGGCATGGATATCCATCACAGCCTTGGCGGCGGACGGCAAGTGGTTGTCGAGCGCGCGGACCACTCACGAATTTTTGCGGAGCGGGGACGTCCGGGCTTCATCCAGCGGCCCTACAGCTTCCATGGGCATGAGTTCGCAGCCCGATCCTATTCCTATCATGGCCAGGTCTACCAACAGTTCTACCGGGGTTACGCCTATCGGGGGGCTGCGATTCAGGTTTACGCGCCGGCTCACTACTACTCAGTCGGTTTCTACGGATGGGCCTATAATCCGTGGGCCGCTCCAGTAACTTTTTCGTGGGGATTTGGCGCCGCTCCCTGGTATGGCTACTACGGTGGCTATTTTGCTCCTTCCCCCGTCTATCCTAACGCATCACTTTGGCTAACAGATTACATGATCTCCAATGATCTGGCTGATGACTATGCGGCAGGACAGGAGACAGGAACATTGGCTCAGGCCCAGCCCCGGGACAATGCTCCCCCCGAGGTGACCCCGGAAGTGAAACAGATGATTTCCAACGAGGTGCAGAACCAGATTAATCTGGAGAACGCAGAGGCACAGACTTCGCCGAATGCCGATGTAGACCCGGCGTCCAGCGGGATTGCACGGATGCTTGGCGATGGCCATCGGCACGTCTTTGTGGTCAGTAGTTCCCTCGACGTGATCGACGATTCGGGATCAGAATGCGCCCTCAGCGGCGGGGACGCGCTGGGACTATCATCGCAACCATCACCGGATGCGACAGCTGTTTCTCTAGTTGTGCTTTCCAGCAAAGGGAGCCGCGAGTGCGCCAAATCTGTCAAGGTTACCGTGGCATTGAACGATTTGCAGGAGATGCAGAACCATATGCGCGCGACGATCGACCGCGGCCTTGGCGAGCTCCAGGCAAAGCAAGGCAAAGGCGGTCTACCGACAGCGCCTCCTTCTGCACAGGCTGCGCCGACAAAGGCTGCTTTTGCTGATCTGGCGCCACCGCCCGCTCCAAATGATGCCAATGACATCAATCAACAACTGATTGCAGCTGACCAGGCAGAGAAGGATGTAACAAGCCAGGCTCCAGCGAGTGGTAATTCCAACAATCCATAAGTCTTCAACAACGACGGTCGCCTTGGGTGGCCGTCGCTGTTCTCTCCATGCATCTCCATGTGAAGGGAGACTCCCTATCGAGGAAATTCAGAGGAGTTCAAAATGACAGAGAATGTATGCCAGAATTGTGGCTCCCGGGCCGTTCCCGGGAAACGCTTCTGCAAATCATGCGGCCAACTGCTGATGCAACCAACGCAGACAGCGGAGGGCGCAAGTAGCACGAAGGCTTCCGAAGCGATGCCCGTTCTGCCGCCTGCGGGGACAAAGACGGCAAGCAAGTTTTGTAAGCAATGCGGTTCGCCAATCATCAACGGGAAACGCTTCTGCAAATCATGTGGCCACACAGTCGCCGAGCTAGCTCCGTCTTCACAAGCCACACATACTGTTGCAAGGTTAGAACCAGTTTCACCGGCACCAGGCTTACCGGAACCCCTTCAAGCAGTTGTCAGCCTTTCCTCGTCGAATCTTACTGTGCCATCAACAGATGGGGGGGTACAAGCTCCGAAGTACTCTCCTGTAGTAGCGGAGATTCCACTGCTTCAACTACAGAAATATCAACCTGCTGAATTCGTCCCTGCTGTGATTGTGATGGATACTGTTGCCAATTCCTGTCCATTGTCGCCTGCGTCGGAGAGAGTTGTTGACGCCTCTTCCCTTGCCGACAATTTTTCGTCAACAACATCCATCTGGAAGAGATTGCTTGATCGTCCCGCATTGCTGGTGTGTGCGGGCGTCTGTATTCTGGTTCTTATGACCACTGCTGTATGGGTATACGTCTCTCATACCAGATCGGCAAGTAAGCCTGTTAAGGCAAGCAATGTGGCTGCTACAACTCCAATCGATACGAGCGGCTCCGCCCTGTTTCAAAACAAGCCAAACGCAGCGACACCGATAAGCAGCCAGCCAACAACTTCGGTGGCACCGCCATCGGCACCATCCTTGCCCGGCGCCACACAAACCAAGACAGCAAGCCATCCAGTGGTTGCAGAGCGTCGGAATGAGTCAGTAGTACCTCCAGTGAAAATCCCGGAGCAGATCACCGCTCCGGCCGCACCCACCTCCGGCATGCTGCATTACTCCGGCCCTCCGGTCAGTTATGGCGGTACAGTTGTATTTTCCAACCTTCCGGAAGGGCGACTCAGATTCACCTTCGATCAACAGTCCTGGCAGCCACTGATTTCGCACGAACCGCATGGTACTCAGAAGCTGACACTTCGTTCCCTAAAGACAGAGAATCAGACGCAGTGCGATGTACGCTGGGAAATCGTCCAGTGATAGGAGCTCCTACTACGTGTACCAACAAGCCGACCCCGACATTCCCATCCTGAGGAAAGCCAAGGCGGCGTAAGCGAAGTTGCAATGAAACTCCTTGGAGTAGCTTTCTTGCGGTTGAGGGTGAAGGTTCTGTTAAGCCTGTATTCCGAGATTCGCAGAACTATTACCGCCGAGACTTCGTTATTGCGGTGCGATCCTGTGCGTTCCACAAGGTATGCTGAATGACCATTCCGCCGAGCCGAAGACAGCGGGCGAAACGGGGACAAAAGACCGCAAAAACGGGGGACGCCGCAGACACCCTTTCGGACCACCTGATGATTTCGCTATTCTGATTTGGCCCACTCGTGCTCATCACATTTGGCCCACCTTCACTCACTAATTGGCTACTCTGTCGGCGAAGCCGACAGGGAGGCCGATGGACAGGAGAACGAAGGTGGA
>Ga0182027_10013914_pt1 | contig 11168 bp, 10 predicted proteins | sample 712E1DmetaG_FD_121300 | JGI IMG/M metagenome (GOLD analysis project Ga0182027, IMG submission 121300) | Permafrost microbial communities from Stordalen Mire, Sweden - 712E1D metaG (Illumina Assembly) | ecosystem: Environmental > Terrestrial > Soil > Wetlands > Permafrost | place: Sweden...
ATGGAACAGGTCAACCCCGGCATCAAACGTAAGACCCGCTACGTCATCGTGGATGCCGTCGGCGTTTGCGAACGGGTGCAGACCGAATCCCGTCCGCTGGAAAAGAAACCCACCGTCAGCTTCGAGAAACTCCTCGATGCCGCCGCGCTTGGCACAACCGAAGTGGCCGCCATTGAATCGCTCGCCGGACGCCTCATCCGTTTGGAACGCCGCTTCGATGCCGAGGTGGAGGCCGAAGTCGTGCAAGCCGCCAAAGGCCAGACCCTCTCGCAAATTGCCAAGGGCATGCTCGACGCCGTTGACCCGGACAAAATCACTGACACGGCGAAAACTAAACTGGTGGGGCGAGCGTCCCCGCGAGCCGAAACCGTCTATTCCGAACCCACCGCCAAAGACCTCAAAACCGCCGCCGAACAACTGGCCAAAACCGCCCTCGCACCGCTCGCCACGAATCCCGATCTCCGCAACCTGCTCAAGAAAATCCAAAAGGCTGCCGACCAGACCATTGACATCATTTCCCGCGACACTTTGATTTACGCTGGCCCGGCGCAGAAAAGCACGCAGACCAGTGCCCAGCTCGCCACCTCGTTCCGCGATTATATTGAACAGCACCAGGCCGAGATTACCGCGCTACAAATCCTTTACAGCCGCCCCTACAAACAACGGCTCACGGAAAAGATGCTCAAGGAATTGGAAAAGAAACTGCGCGACAATCACGCCGCCTGGACCGAGGATCGCCTCTGGGACGCCTTTGCCGCCACCGCCCCCGGCAAGGTCAAAGGCCGCTCGCAGGCCGGACGCTTTGCCGACCTTGTTGCCCTCGTCCGCTTCGCGCTGGAACAACAACCCGTGCTCACGCCCTTCGCCGACTCCGTTTCGGAGCGGTTCAACGAATGGCTCATGGATAAGGCCAAAGCCGGCGTCAAATTCAATTCCGAACAACTCGCGTGGCTAAATTTGATCTGCGACCATATCGCCACGGCCATCAGCATTGAGCCGGAGGATTTGGAACTCTCGCCGTTCAATCAGCGTGGCGGCTTGGGCAAAGCGCATCAACTTTTTGGCGACGGCCTGAACCAACTCTTGAATGAACTCAATGAGGTGCTCGCAGCTTGAGGGAGAACCATGAGCGACCTCCTATTTTCAAAATATGATTTGAGCCAAATCATCCGAAACCACCATGCCATGGCTCAAAAAGAGATTGATTCATGCGGTGAAGATTACCTCCTCAATGCGTCTGAGACAGATTTGGTCGCTTACGTGGTTTCAAAGGTCTCTCTGGATATCCCGCAGTTGGGTGAAGCCTTTATGCTAGAGCCGACTGAGGTGGAGGTGGATGTGGGTAGCGACCCGATGTTGGGCAGAGGTTATGGTCAAAGCACAAAAGTAAAAGGTTGTCGCGTCGAGATTCACATCCCTTTCACCGGCGACCAAGACCTCTTCCTTTGTCGACCCTCTAGTTTCAATTTCAATCCACCTCGGGCAGAAGTGGGACAAAGTCATTTGCTGATCATTTATCAGAAACCGGGGCAACTCGACCCCAACCAAGTCAAGAGTGGTTTCGAGCAAACATTAAAACAGATTCGTGAATACCTTCAAACTGTCGATGCGGACTGCAAAACCTTTCACGCTAGTCTTGAGCCACAAGTGCGCCAGATGCTTGCAGCAAGGAAGAGTCGTATTCTTCAATACCGGCAAGCGGGCTTGAATATTGGTATTCCTTTGCAGCGTCGCCCCGATGCCACACAGACGTATTCAGTCCCTGGTGTCGTTCGGAAACCTCAAATTCAACGGCCAGCCGTCAAAGAAAAGTCTTACGCCCCAGAACCGACCTTGGTGGAAAGCGAATACGAGCACATTTTGGAAATCATCCGTAGCATGGTCAGCGTAATGGAGCGCAGTCCGAAAGAATTTGTCCACTTGGGAGAGGAAGGCATTCGCAGCCATTTTCTGGTTCAGCTCAACGGCCAATACCAGGGGCGTGCTACTGGCGAGACATTCAACTACAACGGGAAGACGGACATTCTCATTCGGGAGGGCGACCGGAATGTTTTTATTGCTGAATGCAAAATCTGGAAAGGCGAAGGCGAGCTCGTCAAAGCCATTGACCAGATTTTGAGTTACCTACATTGGCGCGACACGAAAACCGCACTGATGGTTTTCAACCGGAATAAATCATTTTCAGATGTCCTTGCCAAAATTGCGCCTACTGTCCAAGGCCACAAGTGCTGTAAGCACTTGATTAAGAAAATTGGAGAGACCGAATGGCGGTTTCTTTTCCATAACCCCGATGATTCAAACCGTGAGTTGCACCTAGCAGTCATGCTTTTTGACATTCCCAAGGAGGCTGCATGATTGCAAAAATGGAATTCGATTTGCGTCCGCTTGGTGAACTCTGCGAAGTGACCGGCGGAAATTCTGCACCACAAGGCGAAGAGTATTTTCGTGGTGGAACGATTCCATTCGTGCGAATGCGTGACTTGGGAGGCTATCACCACACGACATGTCTCGATACCACTCGCGACGCGGTAACTCCGGCGACAGTTGAGAAAATGCGGCTCAAGATTTTCGAACCAGGTTGCATTCTGTTTCCGCGAAGCGGCTCGGTTCAACTGAACCATCGAGCGATACTTGCAATTCGCGCCTGCATCGTAAGCCACATTGGAATTCTGAAACAGTTCTCGGAGGACATCGAGGTTCGCTACCTCTACTGGTTTCTCGTTCGCTACGACATGGGCGTAATTGCGAAGCAAACCACAGGACTGGATCTCGTTGGATTCTCCGATGTAAAAAAGATTTCTGTTCCAGTTCCCACGACTCGCGCTGAACAGCGGCGGATTGTGGCGGAGATTGAGAAGCAATTCACGCGGCTAGAGGCGGGGGTGGCGGCGTTGCGGCGGGTGCAGGCCAACCTCAAACGCTACCGCGCTGCCGTCCTCAAAGCCGCCTGCGAAGGCCGCCTCGTCCCCACCGAAGCCGAACTCGCCAAGACCGGAAATCGGAAAGCGACATTTGAAACCGGAGAAGAACTGCTCGCTCGAATCCTCTCGCGGCGGAGAGCGCGATTTGAACAGGAGAAAGCTGCCGGCGGGCGAAAGAAATACGACGAGCCATCTCCGATTGAGCCAGGAACGCTTCCAACCGCGCCGGAGGGTTGGACGCTTGCATCCGCAGAGGCAGTTTGCAGTTCTGTGCGCGACGGCACTCACGACACTCCCGCCTACGTTCAAGAGGGTGTGCCGCTAATCACGTCGAAGAACCTCCTTCCAACCGGCTTGGATTTCGAGAACGTGAAGTTGGTTTCGCGCGCGGACCACATAGAAATAGGAAAACGCTCCAGTGTCGAACGCGGTGACATCTTGTTCGCGATGATTGGCACAATTGGAAACCCGGTTGTCGTGGAGACGGATTGCGAGTTCAGCATCAAAAACGTCGGGCTTTTCAAAGCGAATCTCGACTTCATCCTTTCGCGATACTTGCGGTATTGGTTTATGTCGCCGCCATTCACACGCTGGCTTGAACCGAAACAGAGGGGCACGACTCAAAAATTTGTTCCCCTCGGATTACTGCGGGCGTTGGTTGTCGCGCTCCCACCCCTCGCCGAGCAGACGCGGATCGTGGCGGAAGTGGAGCGGCGGTTGAGTGTGGTGGAGGAGTTGGAGTCGGTGGTGAGCGCCAACCTCCAGCGCGCCACCAGCCTTCGCCAGTCCATTCTCCAAAAGGCATTCACCGGAGAATTGGTATGACGCATTTTTCAAACCCGCAGGAATTTCTTGACCACGTGAGAGTCGTGGAAAGTAAGGTCGTTCCAAAGACCAACATCGATCAAAAATTCCAACAAATACAGGATGAGCAGATGAAGGAAGGCGGAATTACACTTCCCCTAAATACAGATTCTTATGATTTAATCGTTGGGAATGTAGTGAAAGAGATCGTAGGGGCACTGCCTTCAGGCCAGCAGAAAAGATTTGAAAAATCGGTAGCAGCGGGTTGCTTGGAGCATCCATCCGTTAACGCACAGATTCTTCGTAGTCCGGATGACCGTTATGCAATCGTATTGAATAAAGGTCTCCTGATTCTCCTGAACAAGTTTATGAAGCTCATCGCTGCTGGTCGTGAGCCAGAGGCGGTTATTTATTGCAATCGCGGCGAGCCATCTCAGTTTGATTATTTAGCTTACCAAGAAATGGCGGATGAAATTTTATCACAATATGCAGAAACAGGAATTCCAGCAGGGCCAAGAATCAAATTTGACCTCGATAGCGAGGCCGCAGCTCTTGCTTCCGGTCACATTCATATGACCGAGCTTTTCATTTTTTCTCATGAAATCGGGCATTTTTTCAATGGTGATCTTGCTAACCATAATTGCTTTACAAAGTGGCACGTGTGCGAAGAGATTGACATTTTCAGAAACGAGAAATGTCATCAGATGGAATTTGCGGCAGACAGATTTGCTTTTGAGCATGTCATGAGGGTAATATCTTCAACAACGCCAGAATTACCTGCATTTAGCGCTTTTTCATCCGCCATCCTAAGCTTCAACTTTCTTAGAGGAATTGCGAATCGAGAAAGCTATTCACATCCGGCACCGAGCGTAAGACTAATTGCCCTTACGAAAGAATTTTTCGGCGAAGATGCCGCCAATTCTATGGAACGCAGCTTTTTGAATCCTCGCATCCTTCTTGAGATCCAAGCGGCCAGCGGGAAACCTTCGGTAACCGAACTGCTTCAGCGCAGAGATTCAATGCGGCCTGAAATGAGTAATCCAACCTCAAGTGCTCCCCGCCGCCAGTCCATCCTCCAAAAGGCATTCACCGGAGAACTCGTTTAACACATGAAACCGAGCATATTCATTGGCTCATCGTCCGAAGCATTGTCTTTGGCAAAAGCAATTAAGCGCGAACTCTCCACGAATTATCATGTAGAGATTTGGAGCGAACACCTTTTTGAACTTGGAGAGGACACGCTCAACAATCTTCTGCGTTTTATTCAGTGCTACGATTTTGCCATTTTTGTCGTCACCGGTGACGACTTCTCGAAGAGTCGTGGCAAGAACACCAAGTCACCGAGAGATAATGTGATTTTTGAGCTGGGTCTATTCATGGGTGCATTGGGACGGAGACGGGCATTTCCTATCGTTGCACCGGCAAAGACACGCTCCGTTAAACTGCCATCAGACCTCTTGGGAAACACAGCAGTTTTTCTCCCGAAGGGTTTTACCAAGAAATTGACGCCAACCGCGCTGCGCGAAGCGCTCGCCCAGCTTCTCGATACGCTCAAGATGCGTAGTCGTGAGTCCAACCTGCAACGTCTTCCATCGACGGCGTTAGCAATTGGCTATTTTCAGAATTTCGTTCTCCCTGTTTGCAAAGAACTGGCGAAGCGGAAGGCGGTGTTTGTGGGCGGCAAGCGTATCGACATCAGCCAAGACAACTTTGATTTTACGGTGGTCATGCCCAAGACTCTTTCGGAAGCTTCGATTGAAGGTGCGAAAAAGTTCTGCAAGATCCAGAAAGTCGCTGAATTCAAGCTCAAGACGGGAGCGCGTAGTTACCCGTTTTACGTGAGCAGTTCACTCAAGGCTGGACAACTCATTTTCTATGACTATCCGACGACTCTCCGTGCGTCTCACGAGTGTGTCCGGCTCGCGCTCGCCGGTCCGTATCTCGGATATGGCAAGCACCATGCGGTTCTGGATGAGCAAGAAATCAGGAACTTTGAACGCACACTACGCATCCTCTTGAGCGAAGCTTCAGCAACGGAATTCCGCGACAACGTCAAAATCATCCGCGCACCCTAATTATGGCAACACGCACACGAGCACTTGATAACCTCCGGGCACGTCGAAACCCCGACGGCTTGTTGAATGAAGCCTATGCAAGCATACAAGAGGATGATGCTGTTCAGTATCTCGTGGGTGCGATGGAGGCAGTTGAGTCCAGTTTTACGAAGAATACATACGAAGAAGGGAACAGGGTTGCGAACCAGATATCGACTGGTCTCGCGAGCGAGAGCTTAAAAGCTGAATACGAGTATCAAGGTTCGGTTACAAAAAACACTCACATCAAAGCATATAGTGACATTGACCTTTTGGTGCTCGAAACCCGCTTTTACTCTCTACAACCGCCTCAGCAACCACCTAATCCATACAAAGGAGATCCTCTTCAGGATTTACTGCAGATACGTCGGATTTGTATCTCACACCTCAAATCAGCATTTCCAACGGCAACGGTTGATGATTCTGGTCCAAAGTCTATAAAGATTTCAGGCGGCTCACTTGCCAGAATCGTGGATATTGTTCCAGCCAACTGGTATGACACAAACGATTATGCTGAAAAGAAACAGAAAATTCTTCGTGGGGTGCATGTGCTAGACGCGCATAAGAAGGAGCGGCAATCGGACCAGCCTTTTATCCATGGTGCTTGGATCAATTACAAAGATAGTAACACTCAAGGCAGCACCCGAAAACTCGTCCGCCTCCTAAAATCTCTCAAATACGATTCGGAGGACCGAGTTACCATGTCCAGCTACGACATCGAATCTTTGGTTTTTAGGATGAATGATACGCAGATGCAAAAGCCACAAGGAGAGGAAATCCCCCTCGCACATGCTTGTTGGCTATGGCTCAAAACAGTTGAGGATAGTCAGCAAATCCGGGATGAGTTATCTGTCCCTGATGGGAAGCGAAAAGTATTCGCCGAAGGCAATGTCACATTGGCGCAGTTAAAATCACTCCGCCAAGAATTGGAAGGGCTTCTTTACGATATTGATCAGGGACTGAAACACTCGATGCGGAAACTCGCTGAAGCGAAGGTGAAGTGGCCAAATTGATTTTCTCTTTCACTCATGAGCACACCCAACGCCCTCGTCCAAAAACTTTGGAATTACTGCAACATATTGCGGAATGACGGTCTATTCTTCCGCCTCCGCCAGTCCATTTTACAAAAAGCCTTCACCGGCAATTTGTGAAGTCCGTTTACACCGCCGGATGAAAGTGGCACACTGTAGCACGACAACAAACCATCAACCGTGAGGCGAGCCGTGAAACTGATTGAAAGAACATTTGAATTGCGCGGGCCTGAAGGGCTGGGTGCAAAGCCACGCCCGGAGCTGATTGGGCCAGTCTTCAGTCATCTGCACGATACGTTGCAAGATGCGGTGCGGATGGGGTTTCTTCATTCCAGCCGGGCGCGTGGGCGGATTCCTGCCTGCTTGAGAGCGGCAGCAGACGTCCACTACGTCGGGCATTCCTCTGGGAGTAGAGGGGGCACCTTGTTGCGTTTTGAAGTGCCGTCGTTTGGCAGTGTGGCTGGTGAACTTTTTGGACAGAAGCTACTTTGGGAAGACGGTCCGCAACCGGAGCAGACTGCATTTGAATTGCTCGGCGCAGCTCTCGGTGATGTGCGGAAGCGTCGCAAGGAAAGCAACCGATTCGACCCCGGTCTCCTTCGGCGCATTGGCAGTTATCGCCGGATGCTCAAGCGGGGCATTGAGAGCATTGGGCTGCCTGATACGGCGCTGGCCGATCCGGGGCAGATAGATTCGGTGGCGGTGATTGCTGCCTCCGAACTATGCGCGGCCACGCCGGTGAGCCGCCGAGTGCGGGTGGCAGGTCGGCTCGACGTGATGGGCGCGAGCCAGGCAGTTCTCAAGCTGGATATCAAATCCGGGGTCGCCGTGACGGCGATCTGGGAAGGAGTTCTTCCCGTTGAAGCACTCAAGGATTATTTCAACCGCGATGTTGTCATCGAAGGTGCGGGTGTATTTCGTCCATCAGGCTTGCTGCTAAGGGTGGATGCTGATGCGATTGCGTTTGCCGGCGCACAGGATGAATTTTTCAGGCAAGTGCCGGAGGCACTCGCTTTGCCAGATTATTCTTCGCTCACCCGACTTCGCCCCAGTGAGAAGTCTCCATTCAGTCGGATTCTCGGCAGTATCCCAGCTGAAGAGACTGACGAAGAATTTGCGGCTGCCGTGGAGGCTTTGAGTTAAGGGCATGAGCGCGACTCAGGGCTATCTACTCGACACGAACATCGTGCTGTATGCGACGCGTGAGAACAGCCCGATTTCAACGGCAGTTGACGCGCAATTCCAACTTCGCAAGTCCCCATTTCGTCCTACGATTTGCGAAGTAACTGTCGCAGAGCTATGGGCCTTCGCTCAGTCATGGGGAGAAAAGAGAAAGGAATTGCTGAAGCGAACCATTGACGACCTCTTGGTTGTGCCGATCAGTGATGCGCGCATTCATCATCGTTGGGCTGAGTTATATTCATTCGCACGCTCAAAAGGGATGGCCATTCAGCACGATCACAACGATGTGTGGATTGCGGCGGTGGCTCACGTCACGGGGCTACAGTTGCTCTCGATGGATAGAAGCGCGTTTCTACCGTTGAGAGGAACGGCGTGGGTGGATGTTGTGGTGCTCGATCCTAAGACAGGGATGATTATTCCATGAGCAATCCATCAGCACTCGTTCAGAAACTTTGGAACTATTGCAACATTCTCCGCGACGATGGTTTGTCGTATGGAGATTATGTGGAGCAGTTGACGTTCTTGCTGTTCTTGAAAATGGCAGACGAGCAATCGAAGCCGCCGTTTAACAAACCGTCGCCCATTCCCAAAGGTTTCGGTTGGGACGTGCTGCTGAAGTTGGATGGCGACGATCTCGAAATTCATTACCGCCATACGTTGGAGGAACTCGGCAAGCGGTCGGGCATGCTCGGCGTCATTTTCCGCAAGGCGCAAAACAAAATCCAGGATCCGGCCAAGTTGCGCCGGCTCATCGTCGATTTAATTGATAAGGAGGAGTGGTCCAGCCTTTCCGCCGACGTGAAAGGCGACGCCTACGAAGGTTTGCTGCAAAAGAACGCCGAGGACGTGAAAGGCGGCGCGGGCCAATACTTCACGCCGCGCCCGCTCATCGCCGCGATGGTGGACGTGGTGCAACCTGCACCTGGCAATGTGATTTGTGACCCGGCGTGTGGCACGGGTGGTTTCCTGCTCGCGGCGCATGATTATCTGGCCAAGCACTACCCGCTTGATCGCGCCCAGAAGAAGCGGCTCAAGAACGGCACGCTGTTCGGCATCGAGTTGGTGGACAGCGTCACGCGTCTTTGCGCGATGAACCTGCTGTTGCACGGCATCGGCGGGGAGTTGGAGGAGAATTTGCCCGTCGTCACCAAGGACGCATTAGCTGGAAAGCACGGCGAATACGAGATCGTCCTGGCTAATCCGCCGTTCGGCAAGAAGAGCAGCGTCACCATTGTCAACGAGGCGGGCGACACGTCCAAAGAATCGCTCATTATCAACCGCGACGATTTTTGGGCGAGCACGAGCAACAAGCAGCTCAATTTCCTCCAGCACATTTTTACCATTCTCAAGCAGCATGGCCGTGCGGCGGTGGTGTTGCCGGATAACGTGCTCTTTGAAGGCGGCGCGGGCGAAACCATCCGGCGCGAATTGCTCAAGCAAGCGGACGTTCACACGCTGATGCGCCTGCCCACCGGCATCTTCTACGCGCAAGGCGTGAAGGCGAACGTCCTATTCTTCGACCGCAAACCCGCGCAGGAAAAGTCGTGGACACAGAAGCTCTGGATTTACGACCTACGCACGAACCTGCATTTCACTCTCAAAGAAAACACCCTCAAGCGCAGCGATCTTGATGATTTCGTCGCGTGCTACAACCCGAAGAACCGGCATGAGCGTAAAGAGAGCGAACGATTCAAATGTTTCGCCTACGACGACCTGCTCAAGCGCGACAAGGTGAACCTCGACATCTTCTGGCTAAAGGATGATGCCCTTGAAGACAGCGCCAATCTCCCCGCGCCTGAAATCATCGCCGAAGAAATCACCGACGACCTCGAAGCCGCCCTGGAACAATTCACCACCATCACCGACGATTTAAAGAAATGAACGTGCGCCTGCAAGTCGAGACCGCCGCCGAGTTGGATGCCATGCTCCCCGCCATCCTCGACCGCGCCTTCAAAGGAGAATTGTAAAATGCACTCACTAACCAATTACTGATAAAGGCAAATTTTGTAATTGTTGCCCGACACCAGAAAGTTAAACTATAGCGGTCATTATGAAAAAACTCGCGATCATTCTGTTTGTTTTGGTGGTGCTCGGTCTCCTGGCCTTGATCTTTGTCCTGGCAGCAGGCGTAAGTTACAATCACCTCGTCAAACTGTCGCAGGCGGTGGACAGCCAATGGGCGCAGGTGCAAAACGTCTATCAACGCCGGGCCGATCTTGTCCCCAATCTCGTCGCGACCGTTTCCGGCGCGGCGAACTTTGAGAAATCCACATTGACGGAAATCACTGCGGCACGAGCATCGGTGGGGCAGGTTAAGATTGACCCCAACACCGCGCCAAGTGATCCCGCCAAGCTGGCTGCGTTTGAACAGGCCCAAGGCCAGCTTTCGTCAGCTTTGTCCCGTTTGCTGATGGTGGTAGAGCGCTATCCGGATTTGAAAGCAACGGAGAACTTTCGCGATTTGCAGGCGCAATTGGAAGGCACGGAAAACCGCATCAGCGTCGAACGCCGGGATTTCAACTTGGCGGCCCAGAACTACAACACGGCCATCAAATCGTTTCCGGAGTTGTTCTACGCCGGTTTCTTCGGTTTCCACGAGAAACCTTATTTTGCCGCCATCGCCGGAGCCGAGACGCCGCCCAAGGTTCAGTTCGATTTCAACAAGCCAGCGGCGGCGACCAAACCTTGAACCATGCGACGCTTCTGCGCCATCCTGGTTTTGGTGTTCGGCTTCCGTTTGTTCGCAGATGAAGTCATTCCACCTCCGCCGACTGCCTATTTCAACGACTACGCCAACATCGTCTCTGCCGGGACGGTGGCGCAGCTGAACAAGACGCTGGAAGATTTCGAGCGCCAAAGCTCCGATCAAATCGTGGTGGCGGTTTTCCCCAAGATGCAGTCGAACTCATCCATTGACGATTACACCGTGCGCGTGGCGCGGTCGTGGAAGGTGGGGCAAAAGAACAAAAATAATGGAGCGGTGCTCTTCGTTTTCATGCAGGAGCACAAGATGTTTTTGCAGGTTGGCTACGGGTTGGAAGGTGTCCTGCCCGACGCGCTTTGCAAACGAATCATTGACGAGCAAATTACCCCGCGCTTCAAAGCCGGCGATTTCAATGGCGGCCTGACGGCGGGCG
>Ga0182027_10013915_pt1 | contig 11168 bp, 8 predicted proteins | sample 712E1DmetaG_FD_121300 | JGI IMG/M metagenome (GOLD analysis project Ga0182027, IMG submission 121300) | Permafrost microbial communities from Stordalen Mire, Sweden - 712E1D metaG (Illumina Assembly) | ecosystem: Environmental > Terrestrial > Soil > Wetlands > Permafrost | place: Sweden...
ATTGACGCAAAGGACCAGGAGGGTTTGAGGGCACTGAATGAGGCGGAGAGAAGAGTCCAAATTCGTTCTTCGTCCGCCTACGAGTACGAAGTGGATGGGTTAATCAACCAAACGATGATGCAGTATAACGGCACCAATCTTCACGCCTCCGCCTCGTTCACGGTTTATGTGCGGGACAGCGGTTGGTTGATCAAGGCCGTTGAGACCAACGAAAACGGAGGCGTCAGCAGTCACGAAATCGGTTCCACCAACGGAACTGATATCTTTAACTGTGGGCTTGGTGATTCCTTTCCGCTGATGGCGAGCATTCAGTCGAATAACATGCCGGTGGGCGAACTGGACAGCGCGGTGTCCGGCCACCTTTGGCTCATGTTTGCGTCGCGGAGCTATTGGCCGGCCTTGAACTCGGATCAGTTGACCCCGGTTTATGACTGGCACGCATCCGCTGCGGCCGGTGGCCAAAATATCCGGGTCAGCGCGGATTGGGAGCTATTGCAGGGACCGGGTTCTCTGCCGCGAGAGGTTCGGTATCTGGATGCGCTCAATCACACCAACGCCATTTACACCGTCACCGGCACCAACTCGGTTGGCGGGATGCTCTTTCCGGCGAGTTTTGTTTTCCAGCAGTTCAACAGCGGCCGGCTCATCAAACGCGTGGAAGTGGAAGTGACAGCCATTCGCCCGGTTTGTTCGCGGTCCAGTTTGATTCCACTGCCGAAAGGCCGGGCATTGATTATTGACTGGCGCATCAACAGCGGCATGCCCAACCGCCCGTCAAACTACCAGAACCCCGTGATCGGCCAATGGCCCACCATCGAGGAAGCAAAAAATCTCGCCGGAATTCGCAAAGCCGATGAGATTCGCAACCTCGCGCGAGCGGGAGTATCGCCGTTTCCCGAAACCCGTTCAACTTCTCCGGAACGGGATACCAATCCTGCTCCAGTGCTGTCGCTGTCCATTCGTTGCACGAATGATGTCGTGAAAGCTGGCGACGAAATCGCCATCGAATTCCGGATCACCAATCGGGGCTGGAACGATTACAAATATGCAGACCGCACCTACGACCGCAGCGGACGGATGGACGAATACAATCTCGTCGCGACAAACAGTGCCGGCGAAGCCGTTCCAGACCCGCGCGCCAACGACAAGGGATTCTGGATGGGTGGAGGCCTTTTTCAATATGCGATTCTGAAACCCGGAGAGACTTTCACCAAAATAATCCCGCTGAACCGGTGGGCGTTGGTCAAAGAAGCGGGCCGATATGAAGTCCTGGGCACTTATATTTCATCCTCGTACGGCACCAATTCTGCAACCGTCATTTCCGAGCCGATCACCCTGACCGTGCAGCCCCGCGCGCCGCAGGAAATGGACGCTTACATCGGCGATCTGACCAACCAGCTCGAGGCCAAGCTGACCGGCAACCTCAATCCTGTCGCCAATGAATCAAGAGCGCCCGACCAAGCCATGAATGATCTCGTCACCAAGCTGATGTTCACTTGCAGCCCCAAAATCGTTCCCAGCCTGCTCAAGAGCATGGCTGACTACGGCAGCGGCGGTGGATTTTGGGAACTCGAGGCAATCACCTTTTATGTGCCGCATTCGCAAGAAACCAAGCAAGCCATCCTTGCCGCGGCGACCGCGCGGGGCTTGGAGCGGAATTGGGCCCTGGCCTCCCTGCTGCGCGAGTATGGCTTCACGGCGGAGGAACTCAAGCCGCTGATTGAGCGCGCTTTGGCGGCGGACAATGAGGCGGGCTGGGCCGTGGGCGCGCAGCTCGCGGCAAAGTTCGGCGACGACGCATTCATCCCGCGGTTGACGGCCATCGCCAAGATCCCCAGGAACGACGCACAAACGGCGGCCATCGGCGCGCTGGCGGCGCACCGCACCGATGAAGGGGTGAAGACACTCAAATCGCTCATGGACGACCCGCATGAGAATGTCTGGTCGCCGCTGGCCTATGCCGTGCTGAATGGTTATCGCAATGGCACTTGGCAGGCAGGGGATTTTACCGCGCAAGACGTGAAACCACTGATCGAGCGGATGCTGGCGTCAGGCAGCCGCAGTCCCGATGTCACGACCGGCATCAGCCTCCTGCAGCAATTCGGAAGCGATGACTTTACGCCTCAGCTCATCGGCATTGCGACCGATTCCAGCAGTTTCGGCCGGCAAAGCGCCGTTTATGCGCTGGCCTTCAACCGCACGGACGAAGGGCTGAAAACACTCAAAGCGCTCCTCAATTCCACCGATCCGGAAATTCGCGAGGTGACGGAGGATGCCATTCGTTCGGCCTACACCTTGCGCGGCAATTCCCCCGGAAGGCCATTGCAGCCGGAAGATTTTGACAAACAATATCAGCAGCCAAAAGCCGGAAAGTAAATCCAGCATTTTTCCCTTGACATTCCGCGCTAATATGCTAATCTATCCCGCGTGTGGGCAAGGTATGGAAATCCGGACGGCGCCGGGAGGAAGACGGGATTCCTCCCCGGGTTCCTTTTGCCTTTGCGTGTGCCATTTTGTCCCACGCACCAGGCATTTCATATATTTCACCATTCTCAATTCTCAATTCATAATTCTCCTGCCATTTCGCCCCGGCCTCCAGGTATTTCATACATTACTAAATTACTCATGATAACGATTCCATCCCCGCGTGAAGGTCTTTCCCACGGGTTTTGGCTATTTTTGCGCATTTTCAACTCAATTCAACCCAAGTGCCTGTCCATGAACAATTTACGCGAAAAACATGGCTCTTCCAATCAAGACTAATCAACCCTAATCAAGGTAAATCAAGGATCTTTTTCAAGTCAGCAGCCCCCCCAATCCATGAATCCAATACCTTACCAATTCACTCAGGTATTCGCATTTCGCGACCCAAAAAATGCGTGTCGCGCTGGTTTTCATTGCCAGTCCGCCCCGGCCTGTTTATTTCATGCGCCATGAAAGCTGTGATTCTGGCTGCCGGCAAGGGAACGCGGATGGGCGGGTTGACCAACCAACTGCCCAAGCCCATGCTCCGCGTCCAGGGCAAACCGATCCTGGAACACATTCTCACCGGCCTGATTTCCGCCGGCATCCGCGATTTCTTCATCGTCACCGGCTTTCGCGGCGAGGTCATCGAAGATTATTTCGGCGGCGGCAAACCATGGAACGTCAACATCTCCTGCGGCCGCCAGACGGTGCCGGACGGCACCGGCAAGGCGCCGAATGTCGCCAGGGAATTTGTCGGCGCCGGCGATTTTGTGCTGACCTACGGCGACATTCTGGTTTCGCCGCTGACGTATCGGGACATGTTGCGCCATTACGGCGCCGGCGATTATTCCGGCCTGGTCACCTGCACGGGGAGCGAGGACGTTACCAAAGGCGGCTTGCTTTTCTTCGACCGCGAATTTTGTCTGGAAAAGCTCGTCGAGAAACCCACAGCCGCCCAGTTGGACCAGTTGCGGCGCGAAGGGCGGCTGGGTCCGGGCCACACCGCCTGGTACAACGCAGGCATCTACATTTTCCGGCCGCTCTTGTTCGAGTTCACCGCCAGACTGGCAAAATCCGCGCGCGGCGAGTATGAACTGACCGACGCCCTGAGCGCGCTCCTGGCTGCCGGGAACCGGCTGGCCGGGCTGGAAATTCAGGGCGGCTGGGTGGACGTGCGCGACCCGCAAATTCTGGCCGCCGTGGAACAAGGCGGACCTCCGGCTCAACCTGTGAAATGAGCCGGCCCGTGAACGCCAGGAAATCCAGCCGGAATTTTGGAGTTTCCATTTGCCGCGCCGGCAGGCAGGATGGGCTGGACAGGATGATCAATGTTGTGCAGAAGACCTGGAAGAAAATGACGTCCGCCGCGCAAGCGGGCGCGCCGGCCTTTCCTCCCGGCCCGGGAGAAAGGGCGCGGGCGCGGCGCGCCCAGGAGGCCGACGGCAACCCCGGTCCATTCGCGTCCGCCGCGCCAACCCCGTCCGGCCAGTCCGCAAAGTCCGCAACATCCGCCTGGCAGATCCACCCTTAATTGGAGATTCATGAACTCATCAAAACCCAACATAAGCAACGCCACCATCCTCCGATGGGTGGATGAAATGGCCGGACTTTGCCAGCCGGACCAGATTTTCTGGTGCGACGGCTCCGCCGCGGAAAAACAAGTATTGACTGATGAAGCCGTGGCCAGTGGCGTTTTGGTCCGGCTCAACCAGGAAAAGCTGCCCGGCTGCTATTATCACCGCTCCGATCCGCTGGATGTGTCGCGCAGCGAGGAATGCACGTTTCTCTGTACGGAAACGGCGGAGGAGGCGGGGCCGACGAATAATTGGGTGGCGCCGGCGGAGATGTACCGCAAACTCAAGGGCCTGTGCGCCGGGGCCATGCGGGGCCGCACGCTCTATGTCATCCCCTACCTGATGGGGCCGCCCGGCTCGCCGCTCAACAAAGTGGGCATAGAAGTGACGGACTCGATCTATGTGGCGCTGACGATGAGAATCGTCACGCGCATGGGGCAGGTGGCTTATGAGCATTTGGGGGCGGGCGAAAATTTCAACCGGGGCTTGCACTGCATGTTGGACCTCAACCCCAAGAACCGCCACATCGCCCATTTCCCGCAGGACAACGCCATCATCTCCACCGCCTCCAACTATGGGGGCAACGTCTTGCTGGGCAAGAAATGTCTCTCCCTGCGCATCGGCTCCTACCTGGCCCAAAAGGAGGGCTGGCTGGCCGAGCACATGCTCATCCTCAGCGTCCAGTCGCCTGATGGCGAAAAAACGTATGTGGCCGGCGCCTTTCCCAGCGCCTGCGGCAAGACCAACCTGGCCATGCTGATCCCGCCGCCGAATTTCGCCGGCTGGAAAATTCAAACTATCGGCGACGACATCGCCTGGCTCAAACCCGGCCCCGACGGCCGCCTCTACGCCATCAATCCCGAAAACGGCTATTTCGGCGTCTGTCCCGGAACCAATATGGATTCCAACCCGAACGCCATGGCCACCATCAGCCACGACACCATCTATACCAATGTCGCCTTGACACCCGACCTGGACGTCTGGTGGGAAGGCAAGACCAAAACGCCGCCGCCGCAATTAACCGATTGGAAGGGACAGCCCTGGACGCCGGAATGCAAAACGCCCGCCGCGCACCCCAACAGCCGTTTCGCCACGCCCATGACCAACAATCCGGTCTTCGCCCCCGAGGCCAACGATCCCAATGGCGTGCCCATCAGCGCGATTATCTTCGGCTGCCGCCGCGCCGCCACCATCCCACTGGTTTATCAGTCCTTCAACTGGATTCACGGTGTTTTCGTGGGAGCCACCTTGAGTTCCGAGACCACCGCCGCCGCCTCCGGCGCGGTCGGCCGGCTGCGCCGCGATCCCATGGCCATGCTTCCCTTCTGCGGCTACAACATGGGCCATTACTTCCGCCACTGGCTCAAGCTGCGCAAAAAGCTGTTGATCCCCCCCCGCATTTTTCACGTCAACTGGTTCCGGCGCGATGAAGACGGCCAGTTCCTTTGGCCGGGATTTGGCGAGAACATGCGCGTGCTCAAATGGATCATGGACCGGTGCCACGGGCGGGCCGAGGCCCACGAAGCCCCCATCGGCTGGATCCCCGATCCGCGCGACTTTGATCTGGGCGGCATGAAGGATTTTGACGCCGCCAAACTGGCCAGGGTCGAGCAGATCAATCAGGTGGAATGGCGCCGGGAAGCGATGGTCAACGACGAGCTGCCCTTCAATCTCGGCGCGGACGTTCCCAAGGAACTGGCCCGCCAGCGCGAACTGCTCATCGCGCGGCTGTGATCCGGCGCCTGGAGACATGAAAATCGGCTTATTAGGCGGTTCGTTCGACCCGGTGCATCTGGGGCATCTGCTGGTGGCGCGGGCGGCGCGCGAGGAGCTTGGCCTGGACCGGGTCTGTTTCATTCCCGCGGCGCAATCCCCCTTCAAACCGGGAACGTCGCCCGCGCCCGCGCCGGATCGGTTGCGCCTGTTGCGGCTGGCCCTGGCCGGCGAAACGGAGTGCGAAATTGATGACCTGGAAATCAGGCGCGGCGGCGTCTCCTACACGGTGGACACGCTGCGGCATTACGCCGGAAAATTCCCCGGGGCGGAGCTGTTCTATCTGATCGGAGCGGACCAGACGGCGCAGTTGGCGAAATGGCGGGAAGCGGGGGAACTGGCCCGCCTGGCGCAATTTGTCGTCGCGCCGCGCCAGGGCGAAAGTCCGGCGGCGCTTCCCGCCCCTTTTCGCGGGCGGGCCTTGCGCGGGTTTCCGCTGGCGGTGTCGTCCTCCGAGATCCGCGCGCGGGTCAAGGCGGGGCTGCCGGTCACGCCCCTGACCCCGGCGGCGGTGGCGGAGGCCATTGCCAACAATCGGCTTTATCTTTGAGCGCCATGGAGTATGGTGAACCCCTAAAATGGAATCCAAGAAACTGGCCCTGCTCTGCCGCGACCTGGCCGAAAATAAGAAGGCCGAAAACACCGTCATCCTTGATGTCCGGAACCTCTCCTCCATCACCGATTATTTCGTCATCACCTCGGGCGCGGCCGAACCGCACCTGCGCGCCGTCGTCAACGAAATCACCGACCGCCTGCGGGAGGACCACGACCTGTCCCCGCGCGCCGTGGACGGGGGCGCGAACACGCCGTGGCAGGTGATGGATTACTTTGACGTGATTGTGCATGTCATGCGGACGGATGTGCGGGAAAAGTACGACCTGGAAGGGCTGTGGGGCGATGCCGGCAAGGTGGCGCCCCGGCGGTCCAAACGGCGCCCGGGCAGGGGGAAGGCCGGGGCCGGAACGGCGGCGCGCGGCAAGGCCGGGGCCAAAAGGAGGGCGAAGAGAGCTTCGCCGCCTTCTATTTCTACTTGACAAATTCCGACCGCGCATCCTGCCTGGGGGCCGGCGGACTCAGGCGGGCGGCCCGCGCTATGGCTGCTGCTCTTCCTTGACCGGAATTTCCGCCGCGGCCCGCACCATTTCGCCCAGCACTTTGCTGAACTCGTCCAGGCCGGTGGAGGGGATGATGACGTTGTCCCGGCGGCCATTGACGTCTTCGGTGATGCGCAGGAACCGGCCGCGGGGATTTTCCTTGAGTGTAAAGATGAAGGTCTTGCGCTCGATCTGGATTTTTTCCGTTTTTAGAGTGTCCTCGTTGACCGGAGGACGGGGAGGGCCGGCGCTGTAGGACCGATATCCCTGGGGAGATGGGCGTTCGTTTGAGATCATATCAGTTTCTTTTCGCTTTTTTTCTGTCTGTCTTCTGCGCCCGCAAGCGACGCGCTCAACTATCAGTTTTGGTACTCATTGTGGTTTATCAACCACATCTCTATATTACACTGCATTTATTCAATTTCAATGGCGATGTCAACCACGGACTTTGTCCAGGTTCAAGGTTCCGAACCACTCGTGTTCGCCCGACCGGCTGACACGCCAGAGGTAAATCAGAAGCCCGCCAACGGCCGCCAGATTGCCAAATTCCGATGCCCCGTGCCAAGCATTAAATGCGCGGCCCGCCTGGTCGCGCCCGGCCTGGGTGGCGCCGAAATACTTGATTTGATGCAAGTCCTTGAGTTTAGGCTGCATCCACAACCCGCCGGCCAGGGCCAGCCCCATCAGCAGCGCTAGAATCCCCAGGTTGCGCTGCCAGATCGGCTTGCCGCAGCAGATCCATTCCAGCGTCAAATGCGCCAGGGCGATGGCTCCGCAATAGTATTGCAGAATGAAGAAGCGGGCCACGATCATCTGCGCGGCCCATCCCACGGCCACAGGCCCCGCCTGGCCGATTTTGTTCTTGAGTTCGTCGGAAAAAACGGCGGGCAGACCGATGATCAGGAAAACGGACGCGCCCAGCCACACGGCCGCATTGAGTATGCCGAGATATCGCAAAAAAGCTGTCACCAGGCCAGCGTAGCGGGAGCGCGCTGAAAATTCAACCGCGATTCGCGCGCCCGAATCCCCGCCCCTGTCAAAGTAAAAAGAGCGGGGATTTTGGAAACAAGACATGACAGAAACACGAAAACGGTTTGCTCCCAACCAATTTACCGGCTACGCTTGACAGGTGCAGACCAGGTTCCGGTCGCCATAAACATTGTCCACCCGGGCGGCGGCGGGCCAGAATTTGTGCTCGCGCGTCCAAGGGGCTGGGAAAGCGGCCTCCTCGCGGGAGTAAGGGCGGTCCCACGCGCCGCTGATGACGGCTTCGGCGGTGTGCGGGGCGTTCTTGAGCAGGTTGTTTTGCGGGTCGGCCCGCCCGGATTCGACGGCCTGTATCTCGGCGTGGATGGCGATCAGGGCGTCGCAGAGCCGGTCCAGTTCCTCCAGGGATTCGCTCTCCGTCGGCTCGATCATCATGGTTCCCGGCACCGGGAAGGAAATGGTGGGGGCGTGAAAGCCGTAGTCCATCAGGCGCTTGGCCGCGTCCTCCACCGTCACGCTCTTGAAGGGGCGGAAGTCAACAATACATTCGTGGGCGACGAAGCCGTTTTTGCCCTTGAAGAGCACGGGGAAATAAGGATGCAGGCGGCGGGCGACATGGTTGGCGTTGAGGATGGCGGTTTGGGTGGCCCGGGCCAGGCCGGCGCCGCCCATGAGCGCGATGTACACCCACGGGATCATCAATATGCCGGCGCTGCCCCACGGCGCGGCGGCCACCGCGCCAATCGGGTCTTCGCCGCCCAGATTGACCAGCGGGTGGCCGGGCAGGAATTCCACCAGGTGCTCCGCCACGCAAATCGGCCCCATCCCCGGCCCGCCGCCCCCGTGCGGTATGCAGAACGTCTTGTGCAGGTTCAGATGGCAAACGTCCGCCCCCATGTCCGCCGGACGGCAGAGGCCGGCCTGCGCGTTCATGTTCGCCCCGTCCATATAGACCTGGCCGCCGCAGTCGTGTATAATTTTGCAAATCTCCACGATCCCCTCCTCGAAGACGCCGTGGGTGGAGGGATAGGTGACCATGAGGGCGGCCAGATCGCCGGCGTGCTCGCCCGCACGGGCGCGCAAGTCCGCCAAGTCAATGTTGCCCTGCGCGTCGCAGGCGACGGGGACGATTTTCAAACCGGCCATGGCGGCGCTGGCCGGGTTGGTGCCGTGGGCGGAGGTTGGAATAAGGCAGACATCGCGGGCGGCCTGGCCGCGCGTCTCATGGTATTTGCGGATGACGAGCAGGCCGGCGAATTCGCCCTGCGCGCCGGAATTGGGCTGGAGGGACACGCCGGCAAAACCGGTGATCTCGGCCAGCCACTCCTCCAGTTGCCGGAACAGGGCCTGCCAGCCGCGCGTCTGGCGCACGGGGGCGCAGGGATGAAGGCGGGCCAGTTCCGGCCAGGTGACGGGCAGCATCTCCGCCGCGCCGTTGAGCTTCATGGTGCAGGAGCCGAGCGGGATCATCGAAGTTGTCAACGATAAATCCCGCGCTTCCAGGCGGCGGATGTAGCGCAGCATTTGCGTCTCCGAATGGCAGCGGTTGAAAACCGCCTGCCGCAAAAACGGCGTGGCTCGCGCCAGGGGCGCGGGGTAGGCGGGCGCCGCCCCGCCGGCCAGGTCCGCCGGCGAAAAGGCGGGCGGCGGGCCGCCGTTGAACACGGCCAGGATGTCCGCCACGTCTTTTTCGGACGTCGTTTCATCGAGCGAGACGCCCAGGGTGTGCGTGTCAAACATACGAAAATTCATGCGGCGCGTCCCCGCCATCTTCATGATGTCAGCGACCGGCCTGGGGCCGGGGCCGATCCTCAGCGTGTCGAAGAACTGCCCGGCGCCCGAATGGCAGATCGGGAAGCCGAGTTGGGCCAGTCCCCGGGCCAGGAGCGTGGTGAGCCAATGGATGCGGCGGGCGATTTTCGCCAGCCCTTCCGGCCCGTGATAAACGGCGTACATGGAGGCCATGCAGGCCAGCAAAGCCTGCGCGGTGCAGACGTTGCTGGTGGCTTTTTCGCGGCGGATGTGTTGCTCGCGCGTTTGCAGGGCCAGGCGCAACGCGGGGCGGCCCCGGGCGTCCCTGGATTGCCCGACCAGGCGGCCGGGGATCAGCCGCTTGCAGGCCTCGGTCGTGGCAAAGAAAGCGGCATGAGGGCCGCCATAACCCAGCGGAACGCCGAAACGCTGCGCGCTGCCCAGCGCCACATCCGCGCCGAATTCACCCGGCGGCCGCAACAGCGTCAGCGCCAGCAAATCGGCCGCCACCGCCAGCAACGCCCCGGCGGCGTGCGCCTGGCGGGCAAAATCCTCGTAATCGAAAATCGTCCCGTCCGTCGCCGGATATTGCACCAGCGCGCCAAAAACTTTGTCGCTGAATTCAAAGGTCCGGTGGTCGCCCACCAGAATTTCAATGCCCAGCGGACGCGCCCGGGTCCGCACCACTTCAATGGTTTGCGGGTGGCACAATTGCGAGACAAAGAAGGCGGCGCGCCCCGGCCTGGCGTGATGGCACAAGTGCAGCGCTTCGGCGGCGGCGGTGGCTTCATCCAGCAGGGAGGCATTGGCGATGGGCAGGCCGGTCAAATCGCTGGCCAGGGTCTGGAAGTTGAAGAGCGCCTCGAGCCGGCCCTGGGAAATCTCCGCCTGATACGGCGTGTAGGGCGTGTACCAGCCGGGATTCTCCAAAATGTTGCGCTGGATGACCGGCGGCGTGAAGCAATCCGAATAACCCATTCCGATGAAGGAACGGAACACCTGGTTTTGGCCGGCGAGGGCGCGCAATTCGGCCAGGACCGCCTGTTCGCTCCGGCCCTCCGGCAGGCGCAGCAGGCGGGCGAGACGGATTTGCGGCGGCACGACTTGGGCGATAAAAGCATCCAGGCTGGCGAAGCCCAAGGCGCCGAGCATCTTCGCCGTTTCATCCGCGTTGGGGCCGATATGGCGGTCCACGAACGAATCGGCGGCGCCGGGAGACAAGGAGGCGCCGTCCGCGGCGGCGGCGGGCGCGGCGGGCGGAAGAGGTACAGTGAACGATTCTGACATCATGCGAAATTAAAATGGGCGGGCCGCAAAGCAAGCGAGTTTTGGGGATTCCGGGCGCATGACAAAAATATTCGGATGCTTGATTTTCCTCCTTTTTTTCTTGCCAGTTATAGATGCACATATATACTTCTGCCATGAATACACCCATTACCCCTCGATCCCTGATCGAACAAATCCTCCAAATCCAACACATGGAACACGGCTCCCTGTCCACCATCGGCCAGGGCCCCCACGG
>Ga0182027_10013916_pt1 | contig 11168 bp, 8 predicted proteins | sample 712E1DmetaG_FD_121300 | JGI IMG/M metagenome (GOLD analysis project Ga0182027, IMG submission 121300) | Permafrost microbial communities from Stordalen Mire, Sweden - 712E1D metaG (Illumina Assembly) | ecosystem: Environmental > Terrestrial > Soil > Wetlands > Permafrost | place: Sweden...
TAAAGTCGCCGCCCAACCACGAGGGGCGGGGAATTTCAGCGGCTTTCTGCCGAAAGCCGCTACGGGCCAAAACAACCGTAGCGGCGGATGGCAATCCGCCGCCATCTTCTGGTGCCGCCAAACTCTGAGGGAAATGGTATTTCAGCGGCTTTCTGCCGAAAGCCGCTACGGCGCACAGGACATGGATCCGGACTTTAGAGCGGCCCTGTTCCGCCCCGTGCCGTCTCCGGTTCCAATTGACAATGATGATTCGCTCCAATTAGAGTGCAGGTGTGTCACCTTTATTGCGAATCAAGTTGCATGACACGCTGCGGATCGCCTGCATCCTCTGGCGTGAGAATGTGGCGCGCCCGGGAGAGCGCCCTGGCCGCGACGGCCTGTATCAAACGTTCAACGAGTGGCACTTGGGGGACAATCTGGTCCACCTTAATTTTCTGCGCCGGCTGGCGGTGAAGCATCCGGACTGCCAGTTTGTTCACGCGTGCAGGGCTAATTATCGCGAGCAACTGGAGCCGGTCGTTTGGCCGCTGGGGAACATCAAGATCGTGCCACTCCAGGGCCGGGACCCGCATTCGGTGGACGCCTGGAAGAATCATGGCGCCTGGTCGCGGCGCGGCGGTTTCGCGGGCCGCCACCCGCTGCGACTGGACTGGGTTGAATTTCACAAGGTGTTTTTCGCCGATCTGGCGCGGCGGATGGGGTTGAGCACGCCGATCCACGGCATGGAGGATCTGCTGTTTGATTATCCCGCGGTGAAGGAGGAAACCAAGCTGCCCGGACGCTGGGACGTTTTGGTTTGCAACATCAGCGGCATGAGCGGGCAATTGCGGGGATGGAAAGAGGGGGATTGGGACGAGATCATCCAACGGCTCATCCAGAAAGGGCACAGCGTGGTCTGCACCGGGCCTTCGCGGACGGGGGCGGCCTGCACGTCGGAGGCCGGGCTGAGCGTGACGGGGGTCGGGAACGTCTCGTTGCGAGTGGACCGGATCATCGGCTGCCCGTGCGGGCCGATGTGGCCGACGTTCAACATCTGGAACAAGGACAAGCCGCGGATCGTCGTTCAGGGCACGGAGACGGTCGCCCTCGGCACGAACACGACGCATGCCAGGAACAAGGACGACCTGGCCGGGATCCTGGAGCGGGAGGGCTGGATTGACCGTTGACTTTGCGCGGCGGCTCGGTTTTAATGAGTCAGGTTAAGCGCAAACAATGATGACAAAACAGATTGATTACAAGCCGCTCATACGCCGGATGGTGGAGATAGATTACCAGTACAAGCACCGGCATTTGCCCGGATCGCTCAGCGCCATTTACATTATCGCCGACATTTACGCGGCGATGGATCAGGAGCATGACATTTTCATTCTCAGCAAGGGCCATTCCTGCGCCGCCCTCTATGCGGTGTTGGAATCGTACGGCAAGAAGCCGGACGTGACGCTGGTCCACCCGGAACGCGACGTGGCCAATGGCGTCCAGATCACCGCCGGGAGCCTGGGCCACGGGCTGCCCATCGGGGTGGGGATGGCGTGGGCGAAGAAGCTGCGGGGCGAGCCGGGCATTGTGCATGTGCTAATGGGGGATGGGGAGAGCCTTGAAGGGACGATTTGGGAGAGTCTGCATTTGGCCGTCCGGCTTGGCTTGCAGGACAATTTGGTGGTGCATTTGGATGACAATGGCTACCAGGGAAGCGACGCCACACTGGTGGACACGCTGGACGCGATGCGCGCCATCTACCCGATCCGCACCTACCGCAGCCGGAAAGGCCGCGGCATAAAGATGTTTGAGTCCAACCCGGTGCAAAGCGTTCATCTGGTGACCGACGCGGAGTACGCAGCGATTATGGAGGAACTGAAATGAAGTGGACATTCCAACTGGGGCTCTACGAACTGGCGAAACGGGACAAGCGGGTCATATTGCTCATGGGCGACGTGGGGGCGGGACTCTTCGCCAAGCTCAAGGCGGACATGCCCAAACAGTATTTCAACATCGGCACATGCGAACAGGCCACCGTGAGCATCGCGGCCGGTTTGGCCATGAGCGGCTTCCGCCCGATCGTCTATACCATCACCCCATTCCTCATCGAGAGGGCGTTTGAGCAGGTCAAGCTCGATATTCATGTGCAAAAATCGCCCGTCGGACTGGTGGGCTACTCGGACATGGAGGCAGGCCCGACCCACTGCGAACTCGATGCCAAAGTCCTCATGAGCTTGTGTCCCAACATCCACAGCGCGTTCCCGAAAACCAAGGCCGATGTGAAACAGTTCATGGAATCCGTGAACGTGGACGAGCCGTGGTTCCTTTGTCTCAAACCCGAATTCAAATGAAAGCCGCCGTCCTAACCACACTCAATTCCCCCCTCACCGTCGCGGACATTGCCATGCCGGAATCGCTGGCTTACGGCCAGGTCGCGGTGAAGATTTTGGCCAGCGGCATCTGCGGCGCCCAATTGCAGGAAATCCGCGGCGAAAAGGGGAACGCGCCCTTTCTGCCGCACCTGCTCGGACACGAAGGGTGCGGCATCGTGGAGAGCGTCGGCGAGGGCGTCACGCGGGTCAAGCCGGGCGACAAGGTGGTGCTGCATTGGCGCAAGGCGGCCGGGATCGAGGCGGCCTGCCCCACTTACGGTTGGTGGAAGAAGCCGGGAACGGAAGCGCCGGACCGTGCGATGTCGCGCTTTTCTGTCGGCGGCGGCCGGGTGACCACGCTGAGCGAATACGCCGTCGCGAGCGAGAACCGGCTGACGCCGGTCCCGCAAGACACGCCTGTGGAACTCTGCGCGCTGCTCGGCTGCGGGCTTTCCACCGCGCTGGGCACCATCGAGAGCGAAGCGGCGGTCAAGTTCGGCGAAAGCGTGCTGATCGTCGGCACCGGCGGACTGGGCTGCAACCTGATCCGATGCGCCTGCATGGCGAAAGCCAACCCGGTGGTGGCGGTGGACATTCACGCGAACAAGAAGCGTGTCGCGCTCTCGCTGGGCGCCACCCGTTACGTGGACAGCAGCCAGGAGGATTTGTCGAAGATCGGGCGGTTTGATGTGATCATAGACACGGCCGGCGCGGGCGACAGCATGGAAAAGACGCTGCCGCTGCTCAGTCCTTCCGGGCGGTTCATCATGGTGGGCCAGCCGGGGCCTGGAAAAGCCGTCTCCATCCTCAATGCCCGCCACATGTTTGAAGGCGAAGGCAAGACGATCAAGGCAACCCAGGGCGGCGGGTTCCGGCCGGAACTGGACATCCCGCGATACGTCCGCATGTGGAAAGCGGGCGTGCTGAACATTGACGGCATCATCACCGCCCGGCTGCCGTTGCGACAAGTCAACAAAGGGATTGACCTCGTGATCGCCGGCAAGGCGAGCCGGGTTTTGATTGATATGACCCTCTGATGCCGGTTCCAGTTTGCTTTTGCACTGTAGCGGCGGTCTGTGACCGCCGCCAATTTTCCCCGGAATTCTTGGGCGGCGCAGCAGCGCCGCCCTACCGAAGACACTCTTAGGCAAGCCCTTGGGGCTATTGCCCGTAGAGGCGGTAGATGGTCGCGTTGGCCGGCGCCGGCAGCGTCAGCACGAGGGTGCCGCTGTTGGTGACGGGGGCGCCTCCCGTATTAGTCCAGTTTGCTCCCGAGTTGGTGGACCATTGCGCACCGAGGATGGTGGGCGAGTACGGCCACGACAAAATGACGTTGCTGGCGTTCTGGCTGACGGCCAGTGTCGGCCAGGACTGCCCGGCGATTGGGAGCGACGCGCCTTGATAGGCGGCCGTCAGAGTGTTGGCATTGGCATCCACCAACTGGCGGCCAATGGGAGCATCGGCAAACGCCACGGATGTTGTGTTGGAATAGGAAATTGACTTGAAGGCAAGCTTGACAAGTTGCTGCGCGCCGGACGCGAATGTCATTGGAGGCATCAGCCCCACGACGATGCCCAACTGGCCGGCGGCAAGTTTGTTCGTGTTGGAAATCAAACGCGCCCCGGAGGCCCCGGTGCCGGTGGTCGCGCTGATGAAACTAAGGGCGGCCGGGTCAAAAGTAACACCAAATTGCAATGAATTTTCGTTGCCTTGACCGGCCATTTGCACCGCCACCAAGTCGGTTGGCGCACCCTGGGTCAGCGGGACGATGCTGATCGTCCGGGAGCCGGTCTGGGGAGCAGATTTGACGCCCTTTGACAGGTTGGCCTTGACGGATCCCGGCTGCGCCGGCGCAGCCGTTGCACCGCCCGCCGCGGTGGGCGGGTCCAAGCCGAGCGCGTAGCGGCCCACCTGCACCCAATCCGCCACATCTATGGAGCCGTCGCCCAGGGTCGCGCGCGGAGCGCAGTCGGCCTGCTGGAATTCAGCGGCGTTGGTCAGAATATAATCCAGGTCCAAGCCCGCCGCGAACCGTCCTTCCTGAACCCAGTCCGTGATACCGACGGCGTAACCTTCGTTGGCAGAGAGCGCGACATGCCCTTCCAAAGGAGTTGCGGGAATCGCGAGGGATCCCGCAAGGAAGGACGCAGGAAGGGGATTGGCATTCACATCGGAAATCCCGGCGGGAAAAGGCTGATTGGTATAACCAATGGGGGTCGTGACATTCGTTGCGACCAAGGCGGCCTGAAAGGTCAGTTGCACGACCTGCTGGGTGCCCGCCGCGAAAGTCGCGCCGGTGTCCAAACCCACAAACACACCCAGTTGGCCGGCTTGACCGGGACTGACAGAATAAGAGCCGCCAGACGCGCCGCTGCCAAGAGTCGAGCCAGTATAAGTCAGGAGGGACGGGTTGTAACCCACATTAAATAACAGCCCGTTTTCAGTTCCCGTGGCGAGCAGGTTGACCGCGACAGTCACGGGCACGGAGGTGACAGGCGCAGACACGGCGCCCACGGCCGGGACGGTCCCGCTGACGACTTGAAGCGCGCTGATAAAGGTGAGAACGGCGTTCGTGCTGGTATTTGTCCCATAAGCATTGGCGACGACCAGGGTGTAGCTGCCCGCGTTGGCGGGCTGCGCGTTGGTCAGCACCAGATTGGCTCCGGTGGCGCCGGGGATATTGGTTCCGTCAAACTGCCACTGCAAACTCATGGGAGCGGTGCCGCCCGCCCCGCCGGCAAAGGTGACGGTGGCGCCGACGTTGGTGGTGAGGCTTTGGGGTTGCTGCGTCAGGACAGCAGGAAGGCTGACCGTGAGCACGGCAACCGCCGTGGTGGCGCTGCCGGCCGCGTTGCTAAAGACGGCGGTGTAATCTCCCGCGCTGCCGGCATTCGCGATAAAGGTCAAAGTGGCATTAGCGGCGTTCAGAATCGGCGTCATGCCTTGGAACCATTGCACGGACGCCGGGCTGCCGCTGGCGGACGCCGTGAACGTTACTGGCGTCCCGACAAGGTTCGTCTGGCTCACGGGCGAGGTGACGATCACCGGCGCGGAAACCAGGGTCACGCCGTCCAGCGCGATATCCACGGCGACGGTCGCAGAAGAAGTATCCTTGAAAACCAGCGTGGTGTTCGTTGAATTGGCGGTAAAGGCCAATGAATACAAACTCCACGCATTGGTAGTGGTGGCGTGCGTGGCGGGGACGCAATAGTTGCTGGCGATCACCGCATTGTCGGAACCAATCGCAGTGGCGGTGAGGCTCATGCTGCCACTTCCCGGCCCAAGGATTTCCACCGCGAAGGACACCGCATAGGCTTGTCCCACTGTGGTAAGGAACGTTTGGGACAAGATGCCGCCGGGGGGAGTGTTGCCTCCATTGAAATCTATCCATTGCTGCCCGTCATACGGGCCAACAACGCCGCTCATGAGGCCATTCCAAACGAAAATATCACCGCCTGGACCCCCCGCCGTCCAACCGGTCAGCCAAGTATCGCCGGGAGAGAGGGGGGCGTTGTTGCCGGACGGGATGGCCGCATGGTTGTTGACAAGCTCAAAGCTGCCATTGATGAACGGACCGGCGTTCACAGTCACGGTTGCCACCGCGCTTGTCGCGGTTCCGGCCGCGTTGCTGAATACCGCTGAATAATTCCCCGAGGCGGCGGCTACCGCCATGAAGGTCAGATTGGCGCCCGTCGCGCCCGAAATTACATTCGTGCCAAAATACCATTGCACGGTGGACGGGCTGCCAGTGGCGGATGCGGTCAGAGTCAACTGGGTGTCTGCGGTCACCACAATGCTGGCCGGGGAGGTGGCGATGACAGGGGGATCAACAATGGTCAGCACCGCGACGGCGGTGGTGGCCGTTCCGTAAGAATTGCTGAATATGGCCGTGTAACTGCCTGCGGTGGCATCGCTCGCCGTGACTGTCAGCGGGGACACGGTTCCACCGGCGCCGGTCACTGGATTGGTCGCCGAGGACGTCCCCAAATACCACTGGATGGTCGAAGGGCTGCCAGCGGCGGTCGCATTGAAGGACACCGTGGCCCCCGCATTTACTGTCTGGCTAACCGGCTGTTGGACTATTACCGGCAGACCCGTAGTGATCGCAAACGGCGTCGTGTTCTGAAAAATGGAAATAGTGGCGCCGTAGGTGTTGCAGCAAACAACATCCGGCCGGCCATCGCCGTCCAAGTCGCAAATCGCCGGGCCCCAAGGGTTATAGCCCGCCGCAAAATCCACCCGGCTGGCAAGGGAACTGGCCGTGAAACTGCCCGGCACGCTCAAGTTGCGGAAAACGGAAAGCAGGCTGCTGGACTCAGTCACCTCGGCCACGTCCAGTTTGCCATCGCCTTCCAGGTCACCCAGGGCTGACATGTGGCCCGCTCCCCCAAGCGCGTAATCAACCCGGGGCGCAAACGAATTCGTGGTCAGACTTCCATTGGTGCTGATGTTGCGGAACACCGACAGGGTTTTGGATGCGTAGCAGGACACTGCCAAATCCAATTTGCCATCACCATCCAAATCGCCCATGGCCACATACATCGGGCCGTTCAGGACGGCGAGATTGGCGGCGGGGGCGAAGGCAATGTTGCCGGGCGTGCTGAGGTTGCGGAGCACCGATACGGTGTTGTTTTCCCAATTGGGTGTCACCAACTCCGGTTTGCCATCGCCGTCCAAATCCCCCACCACCACATCATAGCAATGGGTGCCGGTGGCGATGTCAATTTTGGGAGCAAATGAATTGGACGTCAAAGTACCTATCGCACTAGTGTTGCGCAAGATGGACACGGTTCCATCTGTCGCGTTGCCTGTTATCAAGTCTGGCTTGCCATCCCCATCCAGATCCCGCACCTCGATGCCTTGCGGGCCGCCCCCGGTGGCAAAATCCACTCGTGTGGCAAAGTCGTTTGAGGTAATGCTGCCAGGCGTGCAGCTGTTGTGATACACCGAGACTAAGTTGTTGCCCCTGTCTGCCGTAATGATATCCAATTTCCCATCCCCATCCACATCCGCCACGGCGATACAGTACGGGGTGTAGGCGCCCGAAGGCGCCACCAAGACGACCCGCGGCGCAAAAGAAGCGGCCGACATAGGACCATTGGTGCTGATATTGCGATATATTGAGAGGGTGTGATCGCCAAAGCATGACACTATAAGGTCCGGCTTCCCATCTCCATCAAGATCGGCAACAACAACCTGGTAAGGACTGTTTCCCGATGGCAGATCCAAACGCGTCGCAAAACTGGAGTTGCTGAAGCCAAGACCATTGCCATTGAAAGTGGGCAGGAACGGTTGCGCGGAGTAAGCAACCAACCCATTGACCATCACCGTAATCGGAGCATACGTTGCGCTGACGGGCACCGTCACAACCAGGCTGGTCGTGCTCGCGGTGAGGACACTTGCCTGGACTGACCCAAAATAGACAATGTTGTTTGCCGGAACCGCGCTAAAGTTGGTTCCATTGATCGTCAAATTCGTCCCGGCGCCAGCCAGCCCGGGGGCAAATGAAAAAATGGCCGGCACGCTGGGCGCCACCGAGGCGGTCACCGTCACATCGTCAAGCGCGATATCCACAGCGATGGTCTGAGAAGAAGTATCCGTGAAAACCAGCGTCGTACTCGTTGAGGTGGCGATAAAGCCCAATGAAAACAAAGTCCACACTCCCGCGGTGGGGACGCAATAGTTGCTGGCGAGCAGCACGTTGTTCGACCCGAGCGCCGTGGCCGTCATGCTCATGTTTCCCGAACCAGCCTTGGCCACAGCGAAGGAGACGCAATAGGGTGCCCCCATTGTCGTGTCGAACGTCTGGGATAGGATGCCGCCGGGAGGAGTGTTGCCTTGGTTGAATTCGATCAACTGCTGCCCGTCATACGCCTCCATTCCGTCGCCTGGTTCCGTCACCACGGCCAGGTTGCCGCCTCCCGAACCGCCCACAGTCCAACCAGTCAGCCATGTGTCACCCAAATTGAGGGCCACTCCGCTGTTGGGGGGGATGGCCGCATGGTTGAAAATCTCAAAGCTGCCATTGGTGAAAGGAGTCGCGTTCAACCCAACACCGGCGAGCAAAAATACCGCCGCGAAAACTGCTTTGACACATCCGATAGTGCGCATAATTAGAAGTCCTTCGTTGATCCAATTTGATTTCCTCAATCAAAAACCTCCATGCCCGAATCCCGACTGCCTTTGGGGGCATTAGGTGCGCGTGAACCTTATCCCCTTCGCCACCAAATGTCAATAGGATAGCTTCAAGTATAATTATGACAAATCCGCCACGTTAATTCGCCTCATGTCCCTTTTCCTTCTCTTCATGTCCCCTTTCCGCAACATCGCAAGTCGTTGATGATGAGCAGGTTGCAAATATCGTTCCGTGCCTTCCGGAATATCAACAGGAGGGCCTCCTTGACTTTCAGGTCCGGTCAGGCATGATGGGGATTATTGGACCCAATGTTGAGATTTGAATCCGCGCCAAAACATGAAAACGTCGGAAGGCTTGGACGGCGGTTGCCCGCCCAGAACCGGGCGCATCCGGCGGCCGGACGCATTCCGTTGCCGCCAATAGAAAAGAAGGTTTGAACCCGGCGTTCCACATCCCACATTTTCGGACACTTTTAACCATGTCGAATTTTCACTTAACCAAGCTCATCCCCCGGTTTGTATTCAAGTCACTCAACCGCCGGCTGCTCAATGCCGGTTTTGTGCTGATTCCCCGCATGGCGTACGACCAGTCGCATCCATCGCTCTACCAAGGCGAATTTTGGCGGCGGATGGGAAACCAGCCGCGATTCGAGCACTACGACTATGTCCGGTTCAGGGCCTTGGAGTTGGTGGCGAGCGAGATTTACGCGGCGAAAGTGCCGGGCAATGTCGCCGAAGTGGGGGTTGCGGATGGAGATTTCGCCCAAATTATCAATTTGAAATTCCCGGAGCGGGTCCTCTATTTGTTTGATACTTTCGGGGGGTTCGATCCGGCGGAGAAAAAGCACGAAATCGAAAAAGGCTATTCCACCGAGGCTTTTTTCGCCAGAACCGGGGATTTCAAGGATGTCAAGGGACCGGGTTTCGTCTTGAAACGCCTGCCGCATCCGGAAAGCGCGATCATTCGCAAGGGCTTCTTTCCCAAGACCGCCGAGGGACTGGAAGACCGGTTCGCCTTTGTGTCGGTGGATGTGGATCTCTACTTGCCCATCCTCAATGCGTTAAAATACTTCTATCCTCGGCTTTCCGAACGGGGCTATATCTTTGTCCACGACTATAACGGGGACGAACTCAGCGGCGTCAAGAAGGCCGTTGCGGATTACGAGGAAATGATCGGCGCGCCATTAAAGAAATTCCCCATGAGCGACTCCAATGGCACTTTGGTGATCACGAAATAAAGCCCAATGGAAACAAAGTCCACCTCCCGGAAGTGGGGATGCAATAGTTGGTGGCGAGCTGCGAACCGTCGAGGGCCAGGGCGGCGGCCGACAGGCTCATATTTCCGGAACCATTCTCGCCCACTGCGAACGTCACCGCATAGTACATTCCCACCGTGGTGTCGAAGGTTTGGGACAAAACGCCGCCCGGGGGAGTGTTGCTGGAATTGAACACGATGAATTGCTGTCCGTCGAAGGCTTCCAAAAAGGCGGGCGGGTCATTCGCCACCCCAACATCGCCGTTATTGGCCAGACCGCCAACGGTCCAGCCAGACAGCCAGGTGTTGGTGGGGTAAAGAATCGTTCCGGTGCCGGGCGAAATGGCCGTATGGTTGTTGATAAGCTCGAAGCTGCCGTTGGTGAATGGGGCCGCGTTCAACCCGACCTCCGCAAACAAAAATGCCGCCGCGAAAACTGATTTGACACACGCGATAATGCGCATAATCCAGCCTTTTGAAAATTGTATCTTGTTTCCTCGATCAAACCTGTCCCAAGCTCCAAAATCCGCCGCCTTTTGCCGGTTTTGATTCACGCGAAGGTTATCCCGTTTGCGCACTTTTGTCAATAGGGCGGCAGCAAGTATAATTTTGACATATCCGCTCCATTACCCCTGCTTATGCCTGTGGAAGGCGCCCCGCTGCGGGAGGCCGGCCTTCACCTGGCGAATTTGCGGCTGTAAATGGCGATGCGGGTCCCCTCGATGGTGTAGATGACCGTCAGACCTTCGGTACTCGCCAAGTCAATAGCGCTCGGTGAGTTCCACCACTGGCTAGCCCTTGCGGGCACTCGCGTTGGTTTGTCGTCCGGTATTCTGTCGTTCATCCGTCCACCTGCCTGTCCCCCTTGGCTCCACGGTCATTACCCGCTTCGCAGCTACTATGGGGACTCTGACTCCTGCCCGGCTCTTTCCAGCACCCGGACAGGTCTCCTTGATTACCGAGTGTGCATTTCCAGACATTCCGTCTCCAACCACCCCATGCGCCCCCGTCTCCCGGCGATGCTCCTGGTTCCGGGCGGGCTTGACCTCCGATTCGCCTTGCAGGGCTGTCGGCGGTTCTTCGGACTTCGCACGTTGCTCGCAGTCTCGTCAGTCGCATATCCATGCCTCCTGGCTTTGTTGCATCCGATCCCGATTCACTTTGAATGGAACTCCTTGGCGCTGTTTTCTGCATGCATCGCTGACCCAGGCTTCGATCCAATCGGCCGTCTCGGCGTCTATCTCGCTATCACACCAGCCACCCCCACTTCGGCCCGGTGAAGTGGCGTTCAAGACATTCTGTGCTCCACCGAATTGGGACAAACACCCCCTCCAGGCCATGATCATTGCACGCATGACCGCCAACTTGGTTGTAAATCCACACCCCCGATTTGCAGGGCACAATTAAGCCCGCGCCGTGGTATCCGAGCA